>Ga0172379_10000718_pt1 | contig 78509 bp, 65 predicted proteins | sample GrowelOW334metaG_FD_119756 | JGI IMG/M metagenome (GOLD analysis project Ga0172379, IMG submission 119756) | Groundwater microbial communities from an aquifer near a municipal landfill in Southern Ontario, Canada - Groundwater well OW334 metaG | ecosystem: Environmental > Aquatic > Deep... | reverse complement strand
CATTGTCGGTAGTGGTAGCAACTTTAAGATGATCAGCGACATAACCAACCGTGGAGGTGGCTTGAGTGGTAGTGGTATAAGTTGACCAAAGAGTGCCCGAAGCTAAATTACTGTTAGGATTAGCGGCGCCAACTACGAAATAACCGGTGGTCGTGGCATTGCCTAAATAATTTACTGCGAAGACATCGTTAGCGCCACCCCATACCGCCAAAGAATTTTTTACAGAAAGAGTTGAAGTAGGGGTACTTAAGCCAATGCCAACGTTGCCACCGCTAATAAGAGCTGCATACCCTGCGCCAGACTGCGTAACCGTTAAAGCGGTGCTGGTAGAGTTAGCTTTAGACACTGTTAAATAATCCTTGGCGGTTATGTTGTTAGAAATAATCGTGTCCGCAAGATTATTAATATCGCCAGAAATGCCAGAATTTGTTAAATTGTTGTTTGCTATCAAACAACCAGAATTATCATCTACAGAATCAATAGTTATGCCATAACGCTGATACTTTAACGATTCCGTAACATTAATACTACGACGTATGGTGTTATTTTGTATCATACAATTACCACTACCGAAAGTAACAAAAATACCATCATAAGTGTTAGCCGACTCCCGCGAGTTGCCATAAATAAAATTGCCGCTAGCTGTATTGCTAGAACCACCACCGAATTTAATACCATGTTGATAATTACCCTCTATAATATTATTAGAAACCATGGTGTAAACTGTGGCCTCAACTAACTCAATACCAGAACCATGATTATCCGCCACGGTGTTATCACTAATAGTCAACGTGTCGGCATCAAAAACAGAAATACCAGTCCCGCCATTACCAACAACATTGTTGCCACTGATAGTGTTTAAAGTACCGAAATAAGTACTACCGAAATAAATACCAACAGCATTATTGTTTTCTACCATGTTGTTACTAACCAAATTATAAGGACCTGGATAATACAAAAAGATACCAACTCCGTTATTACGAGAAACATTATTAGTAATAATATTGGCCCGACCACCTTTTGACAAAATACCCGCATTATATTGACCATCAATAATATTTTCTACCCAACAATTAGTCACCATAGAATCTCTAACATCAGAACCCAGCTCATCAGATAAAGAGGAACTATATGACTCATCACCCAAGACAATACCCGTCATGGAGCCACTGGTCTGATTAGCCTTATTACCATCAACTTTTAAATCTCTAATTAAAACCTTGCTAAGTAGTCCCGTAGCTTTAATAATTTTAATTGCACTATTAAAATTATCTTTAAGTTTAATAACCGTACCAGCGCCTGTGCCCATTAAAGTAGTACTGGAGGCATTAATATTAACACTACCATCAACAACGTAGGTGCCTTCTGACAAATAAACTATGCCGCCACCAATAGGTAGCGCGGCCAAAGCAGTATTAATAGTATTTTGAGCAGAAGTTGACCCGTCAGGAACCACATAATCCGCCTTTTCTTTGTTTACAGAATTATTAGCCGCCACAATTTTGGTGGCCGTAGAACGATCAGCTTGCCATTTACCGTTTGCATAAACATAAAGCTGATAAGTATCAGTTCTAAAAAATATTTGACCTTCAGCGGGAGCGATTGGAAAACTAGTTCCACCCGTTAGACGAATTGATTTATCGGCTGCTAAATCTAAACCAACAGTTGGCGTTGTGCCTATACCAAGATTACTGGAAACATAAGCACTGCCCCCCACCCACAAAGGATCATTAGTAGTAGGAGTGATTGAACCAACTACTAAACGGCTAGTACTAGTAACACTATTAACATTTAACTGCGTAATTGTTGACGAAGCGGCATTTATTAAAATTCCGGCACCGGTAGAAGTAGGCGTTAAAATATTCCCGGTTAAGGTTTGCCAAGCGCCACTAAAACCCGTCGGGGCAAAGCCGGTAGCTGTTAAAGCGCCGTCAATAATTGAAAGCCCTGAACCGGTAATGTCTGTAATATCGTCACCGTTTAAGTTAAACGAATTTACTCGCAAAATGCTAGTCGTAGCATTACCGGTAACATAAATATTACCACCGAAATAAGAATCACCACCGACTATCAATTTTTGACCAGCCGCTTCGGTAGTAGTGGCAACTTTTAAGACATTAGCAATATACGCTTTGGTGGAAGTCGCTTCGGTGGTAGTGGCTGTACCAGTCACAATATTGGCATTAAAGGCATACACGGCAGAAGTTATTTGTTTACGCGGACTAAAGGATTCATCCCAACTGCCATTACTATCCGAATCAAAGTCTACTTGCAAATAATAAGTGTCCTGACTAAAATCCACATTAGCTAAAGTGGCGATATTTCCTAAATTGACCGAGAAAATTCCGTGATTAAGCGTAACTGCCGTAGAAGTTGAAGTCCAACGTTCAGTCCAAACGGCCGTACCGCCAGAACTAACTGTATAAAGTCTAAATCTAAAATTATAATTGCCGTCAGTAACAGCGGTGCCGGCCGAATTAGCTACTTTGCCTTGATAATTTAATAGCCTTGGCACTCCCACCGCCGCTTGAGCAAACTTTGAATTATCAAAAAATTGTGATAATAAAATCACGACCAAAAATAGACCAAGTATCATGGCAGTTGTGTATAACTTTTTAATTCTGAACTGTGAAGCGTTCATTACTGATAATTTTTTATGATTTTTATTTTGTTTTTTCTCTTAACCACGCCAAAAATCCCTCCATATACAAAGGTTTAGCCTAGACACAATTTTTGGAGGCCATTCTAATCATTTACGCTATATATTATAACATAAACCAAGTAGTCAAACAAAATCATTTTTTGGACAAAATAAAAATAGCTAACTAGCTATTTTTATTTATAATTTAATCTAACTTTAGCCAACTAAACCCTCCGGCGGTTGTTTGGTCGGGTCATCTGATGACTCCTCCCCGACTGACTTATCCCCAGACAAATTATTTTCCTCGGTTGCTGGTTCATTTTCTACCAAATTTTTTGGTAACTCAACTGGCTGGCTGGCTGGTGGCAACAAAATTACTTCTGGTAAGGCTTCGGGCTTTGTCACCACAACTTTTTCTTCAATAGTTTTGGTAACTGGCTTAGTTTCTACCGCTTTAATACTTTTTTCTTGCTCCGCTAATCTCTCTTCCAAAATTTTATGTTGTTTGGTTAATTGTTTTTTGGCTCCGGCCAAACCTAATTCCGTTTTACCAACCCGTAACTGTACTCGATCCACTTGCCCCTTAACCGCGTGAACCTTTTCTTCTACTCGGTTTAATTCTTTGGCCGTAGCTAAACCCAAAATAGATTTTTGTTTTTCAATTTCCAAATTAGCCCCACCACTTTCTAATTCTAATGGTAAATCCAACTTAACTACCGAAGAATCCTTTTGTCGCAAATCTACTAAGGTTGACTGCGCCGTTTTGTAGCCGGCCTTTTGCGCCGTAACATAATAAATATTATTATCCGCTAAAAAGCCATAGCGTCCTTGGCGATCCGTTACCTGAACTTCTAACAAACGATGATAAGTTGGTTCATAAATTCTCGTTACCGCTGTTGCCACCGGTGAGGATTTTAGCTTATCAAACACCGAACCCCAACTCTTGGGCACCCCGCGATAAGATAGCTTGCGGAATAACCAATAAAAGAATAAATGCACTAAAATTAAACTAAACATTAAATAACTAGGCGCAATCACAAAAGAAACTACAGCGGCAATTGGCCCTAAAGATAGTAATACTAAACGTAAAGCCTGTCGATGATAATGTCTAATAATTTGATTGTCGGATAATTCTGGCAAATGCGAATCCAGCGGAATATTTAAGGCAATATTTGGCTGTTCGGCCGTGATGATAATTTTACCGCCAGTATAAAGATCAGTAAATTTTTCATCTTGTGTTTTGCCAAACAAAACATTAGACGGAAAAACAAAATCCTGTTTAGTTACTTCCAAATAATATTCTCCTGGCTCTATTAAAATTAAATACTGCCCTCGCGTATTGGTCACTCGACTGGTCACTAATTTATTATCTTTAGTGCTATACAAACGCACTACCGCCAAATCAATTGGCTGTTTAGTAAAAGTGTTGTAGACCGTCCCCCAACCTTGCCGACGACGACGAAATAATAAATAAAATGGTTCGGTAAAAATAAAACGCAACAACGATAATAAATCCAACAAACCAAAAGAAGTACTAACGGCTATCGCCGAAGTGGCAACAATAATTGGCGCGACAGTCTGTCTGGTTACTCGTTTCACTTCCGGCTGACTGATAAACTTTCGCACCATTACCACCACCGGATTGTTAATAATATCTTTAATTACTTCATTAACAATTGGCGGTAATAAATTTTCAATAAAAGGTGGAATAGTTGGCGGCAACTCTGGTGGGTCGGGAGTAATCGGTGGATAAACTGGTTCTACCGCCACCGTAATACTAGCACTAGCGGACAAACCATTTTCTCCTTGGCCGGTTATGGTGTAAGTGGTAGTCTTGGTAGGCGAAACTTCTGCACTACCCGAAGCACTAACCGGACCGATCCCTTCAATATTTAAAGTTTGGGCATTTTGTGAATTCCAAGTTAACAAGGAAGTTTGCCCGGCTTTAATTAAAGTTGGAGTAGCAGTAATACTAACAGTCACCATAGCCGAAGAAGAAACACTTAAAGTGGCCATGGCCTGACTACTGCCCACTTCATTAGTAGCCGTAGCCGTGTAAGTAGTGGTTTTGGTCGGACTAACTTGCACACTACCATTAGAATTACTACCGTTAGTTGAAACTTGTCCTAAACCTTGATCTAAATTAATCTCCCGGGCATTTAAACTTTGCCAAGCCAAACTAGCACTCTGACCCTGATTAATTAAATTTGGCGTCAACCTTAAGGCCACAACTGGCAAAGGGGCCACTGTAATACAACCCGCTTGGCTTCTTTCGGTACAATTACAATGAGGATTAACAAAATCTGAACAAATTTTATTGCAAACTTTTAAGGCTACTTCATAAGAATGTTCGGCCGTCGGCGCTAAAGTAACCGTGGGATTCTGTTCGTAATAAATTGCCTTTTGGCCATCCGGTAAAGTAATGGTCCATTGCCAATAATTTGGCTTATTAGTAGATTGATCAATTAAATTAACTGCCTTAGGGGCCGGCCAAGCCGGCGGACTAGTTGGCTGACAACTAAACTGCGCCACCGGCGGAGCTGAAGGATAAATAACAACGGGGATAGTAAAAGTATTTTTCTGACCAAATTTATCAGTTAAGGTTAGGGTGGGAGTAAAAGTGGTTTGCTTATCTACGACGTAAACATGCGTTAAAGTGCCACTAACTTGTGTAGAATGATTAAAGCCATCGAAATTCCAATCCCAACCCGTAATTGGGACGTTAGTAATGTTTTGCGACTTATCAGTAAAAGTAATAGTTTCGCCACTATAAGCTATGGCCTTGTCCACAGTAAACCAAGGTATTGGTGCTTCGGGATTACCAATTTTAATTTGCTTCATTTTACTGCTGGGCAAACCAGCGGCATTATTTACTAATAAAGTTGCATTCCAAATATCACCGCGATTACCGGTAAAAGTACAGCTAGGATTAGCTACTGTTTTACTTCCACAAACAGGTGCTCGTTGTCCGGTACGATTAACTACAAAAGACCAAGCCCAAGAACTAGGTGTGCTTTCGGTTGTTGCATCTCTTAAATTCACCACTAACGGCGAAAGGCCACTACAAGTTATAGAATTTTGATCATTAATATAACAATTAAAATCTGCTTCCGGTGGCCGCGGCTTAACATTAATATAATTCGTCCGAGCTTGAGTACTATTTTTTGTATAACCAGAGCAAGTAGTAACCAAAGAAACGTTATAATTATGAGCCACAGCTGTTTGATTATCAAACTCAATTAATGGCTCTTTGTCAGTGCGCGTAAAAACTTGCCCAGTTTGCCGATTAGTAAAAGTCCATAAATAACTTAAAATTCCTTTGCCGGCTGAACCATTATTAAATTGCACGGACTTTTTAGCGTTAAAAGTTAAAGTCAACGGATCAGGATCGACTACTGTAGCATCAAAAAAGGCTGAACAATTAATGGTTTTAACCACCGACATTTTAATACCGGTATTATTGCCACTACATTGCTTGTTAGTATTAAAGGTACAGCCCTTATCATTACAAGTTTTTAAAGTAACGCAGTAGCTACCCAGATTAGAATAATAGTGGGTAACAATTGAACCTTCGGTACTAGTTCGACCATCACCGAAATCCCACAAATAAGTCTGTGGCAACCCACCAGAAACATAATTCATTTTAAATTGCACAAGCGCATTAGTGTCGCTAGGATCTGCCGGATCAAATTGTTCCACTTGATTATTTAATTTGTCACTACTTATATTAAAAACCGTGGTAGCATCGGGAAAAACCTTAACTTGTGTAGTCGCCCAAGAACTACTATTAACTGTTAACTTAACCGTATAAGTTTTTTGGGCAGTCGAAGTATTATACAAAACATAAGCGAGTAAATTTTGCTGATTACTAGTAAAAATTAAATGATTGCTACGACTACCATCTAAAAATTCCCATTTCCATTGCGTAGGATTATTGGTAGAACGATCTAAATAATTTAAAACTAAAGGGCCATCACCTTGAAAAATTTCAACACCCGTCGCCGGATCTTGCACCACAAAAGCTGCCACCGGAGCTGGAGCACTACAAGAAAATGAGTTACTACTACAACCATCTGAACAAGTTTTAGTCCACTGGTTATTGCTATAAACACATTCGCCACAAGTAATAGCCACTGGAGTACAGCCGCCCCCTTTATTATGGACTAAAATATTTTCCGCAAAATAATTATTATCTTGGGCCACTGCTAAATTATAAACCGTAAAGGGACCCGTAATTTCTTGCAACGAATTAATTTTTTCTACCGCACCATCAACAGTTTGTAATTCATCACCCAAATTTGCCAGTCGGGCCAATTGCCAACTACCATTTAAATATAAAGGGTGCCAACCAGTCACGAATAATTTTTGGTTTATGACAATAATGCGCCGAATATCCTGGTGAGTGTAAGTTTGTTCAACTGTATTACTAGTTAATTGTCCGTAAGTTAAATTTTTACTCAAGACTTTTTCCCCGACTTTAATCTGCTCAATATCTTTTTGACTACCGTCAGTCATTAAAATTTTAGTACCGGCCAAAAAACAATCTGGCGGCGGGGTTACACCTTCAATCGTGCCAGAAATTGTGACATTAGCATTAGCGGCAATCAAATAACTAGCCGCACCAAAAAAATTAGCCACCAATAAACCGGCTACTACCAAACCTAAACTAAAAAATATTTTATTGTCTTTTGGCATTAAATTTAATTAGATTATAACCTAAAATAATTAGTAACACCCCAAACAAGCTGACCGCTGGCCAAGAAATTACCCAAAAATTAATCATCTGAGTCAAACTTTTATTCGTTTCGCCATAAGTTAAATTTAAAGTGGCTTGATATTTACCAATTACTAAAAACTTTTTTAAGCTAGCCAGCATTGAACTACTACGCTGAGGCAAAAAAACCTCATAGACTCGTTGACTGTTGGGCAAAATTTTTCCTTGACCTTCATTAACCGCTAAAATTAATGGGGTTTTCTGCCAATAACCAGCCAGTTTAATATTCCCTTGTGGTACTAGATGAATATTGCCTTCATTTTGAACTTGCACTAAAAACTTTTTAGGCCAAGACCAGAGTATTTGTTGCTTAGTAGGTAAAGAAAAATTTTGTAGACTCAACTTTTCTTCCTTAGGGCCTGTTATTTGTAAAAAAATTAAGGTGCCAACCTCAGACGAAACTGCTAAATTATCCCCGGAATTTGTTCCGGTCAAAGTTTGCCAGGCCAGCACCGGAAAATATTCGGCTGGTGCGGCTTTGGCCGGAATACTAATTTTTAAAGTAATTTCTTGCATTTCACCAGGCGCTAACTTAGTATAGCGGCCCGGCAAATTAAACCAATTTAAATATTCATCTTGCGCCGTGGTGACTAAAATTTTAGCCGACCCCTCTGTACCCTGGCTAACAAATTTTTTTAAACTCGCTAGTAAAAATACGGTTTTATCCTCTTCATTAAACAACTTAATTTTAAACTCCTGGCTTTGACCAGCCGCTACTTTTAACTCCAAAGTGGCCGGAGCCAGAGTAATCCCCCAAACTTTAGTTGGCAAAAAAATCATTACGGCTAGAGTTACCATCAAAAATATCCTTTTTTTCATAATCAAATTTTAAAAATTTCCCGTGGCGGTAAATACCAAATTAGTAGTGTAGGTACCCGCCTGCATGCCGGCTTGAATATTGGCCACATAACCAACCGTATAAACAGTTTGATTAACCGCACTATTAGCTTGTGCCACCACGTCACCGCTAGAAAAAGCGTATTTACTTGCATCACCATAATTAGCCACCGTACTACCAATTGGCGCCGAACCAGTGGGATTGATTACATTTAAACCAAATTGTTGGATACTACCAGGGGTCGCCGGCACTACCGGACTAGCACCAATCGGACTAATTGTATAAGTATCAAAACTTAAAGTAGACCCCGCATAACTAATAGTATAGCCATTCGCCGCATTAGTACTAACAGTTAAAGTATGACTAGCAGTTTTAGTTTCACTGGCCGAAAGCGTGCCAAAATTTAAACTAGCCGCCGAAAGACTCAAGGTAATTACATTATTGTCGCGATTCATCAACTGAAAACCCTGCTTAACCCCATAGCTAGTACTAGAAGCGGTGCTAATAATCGCCTCACCTAAAGTATCCCATAATTTATAATTAGTGTCTGAAGTGCCATAATTGCCCCCAGTAGAAAGCACATCAGCGTAAATAGTATAATTAGCTGAATCCATCGCCGCCAAAACCGGCCAGGCTAAAATTAACCAACCAAGACCTAAAATGATAACTTTGATTTTTGGCATAGTTAAAAAAGGTGAAAAAAATGTTTTTAGCCCAAAACTTATTTATAAAACTTGCTTATATTATAACATTTACCCCCTTGCCAAAGCAACTCTAATTCGCTACCATAGTGATAACGGTTGTTTTGCAACCAATCACCTCTAACTGAAGTTAACTTTTTATCCTTTTACCTTTATGAGCTTAGCCGTAGGAATTGTCGGTTTACCCAATGTTGGCAAATCTACTCTATTCAAAGCCCTGACCAAAAAACAGGTAGATATTGCTAATTACCCTTTTTGCACCATTGATCCTAACGTGGGGGTAGTCGCGGTGCCTGATGAACGTTTGGAAGTTTTAACTAAACTAAATAATTCCGCCAAAACTATTTACACTACCATTGAATTTGTAGATATTGCTGGTTTAGTTAAGGGTGCTTCTTTGGGCGAAGGCTTGGGTAACAAATTTTTATCTCACATTAGAGAAGTTGATGCTATTGTGCAAGTTTTGCGTAATTTTTCTGACAAAAATATTATCCATGTCCAGGATCGGGTTGACCCTGAAGCCGACAAAGAAATTATTAACCTAGAATTAATTTTAGCCGACCTGGCTACGGTAACTAAGCGTTGTGAGGGTGGCATAAAAACCGCTCAAGCTAATAAAGATGCCAAATTGTTAGCCTACTATCAGTTGTTAGAAAAATTAAAACAACATCTGGAAGCCGGTTTATTGGCGCAAACCTTAGATTTAACTGAGGAAGAAAAATTGGCTTTAAAAGATTTACAACTTTTGACTTTTAAACCACAATTTTACGTTTACAATATTGCTGAAGAAGATATTAAAAATTTCGCCACTCACCGACCCAATGATTTATACATTTCCGCCAAAATTGAAGCCGAATTATCAGAGCTTGAACCGGCCGAAGCCAAAAATTATTTGCAAGAACTGGGCTTAGCTCAATCCGGCCTAGACCAACTTATTAAAGTGGCTTATCAAAACCTAGATTTAATCACTTTTTTAACTACTGGCACTGACGAAACCAGGGCTTGGACCATTAAACGTGGCAGTAAAGCGCCTCAAGCGGCCGGCGCCATTCATACTGATTTTGAACGAGGCTTTATCCGCGCCGAGGTAATTGCCTATGCTGATTTTATTAAAGCCGGCAGTGAGCTGAAGGCTAAGGAGTTAGGCTTGATGCGTTTAGAAGGCAAAGATTATGTAGTTCAAGATGGTGATATTTGTAACTTCAGATTTAGCGTTTAATCATTTATTTTCTACTAGCAGAATAATCAGAGGCCTTCTAGGCTTCTTTTTTTTAATGACTGCCACAATGACTAATAAAAATAAATAGTATATAATTAAAACAGAATATTTCTAAAAATCTTTATGAATAAAAAACCCAAAGCCTGGGTGGTGACAGTTGATATGGGTTATGGCCACCAACGCGCCACTTACCCGCTAAAAGACTTAGCGGTCGGCGAAATTATTGATGCCAACAACTACCCTGGTATGCCCGCCGCTGACCGTAAAATTTGGGAGCAAAGTACTTCGGGTTACGAAGCAATCTCTCGTTTTAAAAAAGTCCCCTTGGTTGGCGAGCTTAGTTTTGACTTGTTTGACTATTTTCAAAGTATTGAAAATTTTTACCCCCGCCGTGATTTATCCAAACCCACCCTGCAATTAAAAATGACCTACAAAATGATCAAGCAAAAAAGCTGGGGTAAACATTTAATCAACAAATTAGCCCAAAATCCCCTGCCTTTAATTACTCCCTTTTTTACTACTGCCTACATGGCTGAAATTTTTGGTTACCCCGGGGAAATTTACTTAATTGTTTGTGACGCAGACATCTCCCGCGCCTGGGCTCCCCTGGACAGTCGCTCTAGCAAGATAAAATATTTTGCGCCAACCACTCGAGTAGTGGAACGACTTAAACTTTATGCGGTTAAAGCAGAAAATATTTTTTTAACCGGCTTTCCTTTGCCTAAAGAAAATTTGGGTGGACCAACTTTACCCCGACTTAAACGTGACCTCAAAGAAAGACTGGCCCATCTAGACCCTAACCGTATTTATTTTAATGAATACAAAAAAAATATCGCCACTTGGCTGGGTATTTCCCGGCTGCCCGACACCGATCATCATCCCCTAACAATTGCTTTTGCCGTCGGTGGGGCCGGAGCGCAACAGGAATTAGGTATTACTATTGTCAAAAGTTTGCGCCAAGAAATTTTACAAAAAAAAGTTTATTTTATTTTGATTGCCGGCTCACGTGAAGAAATTTATTTATATTTTAAACAAGAACTTTCTAAACTCAAACTTAGCCGCTATGTCAAAATAATTTATAACCATAATAAATTAAAATATTTGGCGGAATTTAATCGTCTACTGCATCAAACTGATGTTTTATGGACCAAACCGAGTGAATTAAGTTTTTATTCCGCCTTAGGCCTACCAATTATTATTGCCCCGCCAATTGGCTCGCAAGAAAAATTCAACCGCCAATATATTCGCAAAATGGGGGCGGGTTTAGAACAAGAAGATCCGCGCTATACCAATGAATGGCTGTTAGATTGGCACCAAAACGGCTTTTTAGCCGAAGCGGCCATGCAAGGTTTTATCGACGGCAACAAATTAGGTGCTTATAATATTGAAAAAATTATAGAAAAATAAATAACATAAAATACAAAAAAGTAGTTATTGACAAAATTAAAAAAAGATTATATTATCAACATAAACACGTACTGGAGGGTATCTGATTATAATAGCGTACCTCGTGGGTAGTTTTATTTTACTGGTAATTAGTCTAATAGCGCTAACCTTTGCAACTAAAGCTGTTTGGAAATTATTTTGGTGTATTGTTATTTTTATTAGCCTGACCCTTGATGTTATTGCCGTGCTGATATTTATAAAAAGGATTTCTATTATTCTGCCATTATTTTGACCAACAAGAAACTCAAACCAAAACAAGCCGAAAGCGTAATACCACAATCGGCTTTTTTGTTTTCTAAAAAATAATTTTTACTTATTTTAAGTTACTTAACAAAACTCTAACAGAAGCACTTAGGGATCCCCGCCATCCTAAGTTTGCCGGTCACGCCATTGGTGGTGAATTCAGAATCTGGCCCACTTGTAACCCCAAGTTTTCTGACTTGCTGATATGCTGACTTGCTTACCGGCTTATTCTGGTCTAACTTATTTGTAAAAAGTAAGGGTTTTTGTTAAGATAGACACAAGTTTAGCTGTCAAAAATCAGTCAAACTTTAAATTATTTTTATGTCCCAATCCTGCCAAAGACTCACCAGTGAATTAGAGTCCCTCAAACAACTGAAACAAACGTTCAATCAAGAATTAGCCAGTTTGCCTCAAACAGGTAAGTCAGACGATCTGATGTTTATTAGGGTTGTTAAATTTAGATTAGAACGAACTCTCCAAGAACTCCAAAACGAACTCTGGCTAGAAACCCCCGAACTAACTAAAGAAAATCTTAAAGCCCAATATGAAGCCCAAGTAGACCTCCTCCGTAAAACCAACCTCCTTAAAACCCTCGCCACTGGCGAATTGGGTATTGAGGCAATTAACCACCAAGAATACCCGATACCCACCCTAGAACAGATTGAGAATAAAATGTTAAAAAACAAAGAGTTCTTGAAAACCAAAATTAATCAAGGCTTTGTTAAACTAATCATTGTCCCCTTTGGCTTGCCTCTAGATTCTCTAATTAAGGCCTATGGCAACTCCTTAACCAAACACCATCAACAAGGTAAACTCTTGGACACTCAAGATAAACCTTTAAGACTTAGGGAAGAACCTATCAATGATTGGTTTGGATGCGCCAAGGCTGAAGCTAAAGGATATTTAGTATATTTCCCTCAAGAATACTCTAAAACTACTCATCAAGGTAAAACTAAAAAACAACTCCTAGCCACCCAAGCCTGGCAAGTCCTGTTACTTGAAGACTTGCCTGATCTTCCAGGTGAAGGAAAGGGCAAAGTTTTAGCTGGTCGTAAACAACCAGAAGCTAATAAATCACCCAATGACTATCTTAAACAACTCCAAACTGACCCTCAATATAAAGGTGAGCAAGGTTTAACCCTAGAATCCTGGCTAGTTTATGCCCTAACTCATCTAACCCAAACCGATCAAGTGATTGATGACTGGCAAGGCTCGGGTAAGGCTTGTTGTTTACTTAATAGCTATTTTAAATCTAGCAGTGTGCCAGACGCCGATTTCAGCCGTGACAGTGAGACGGTTGATTTGTATCAGAGCACTCCGGGCGATCCCAGCTCTGATGATTCTGTTCGTTTTGCGGTGAGTATTCTTTAAATTTTCTTTATCATTCCGCACTTGCCTAACAGCAGGCAGGCGCATTCACCGCCGATGATGGGTCAAACAAGTACGGAATAACAAAGTTAAACAACAAAAGTGGCTAATTATAGCCACTTTTTTAATTATTTAAACAAAAATAACCCAAAATGCCTTGACAAAATATTATTAATATGCTATTATGTATAGTTCCTTACAACAAGAGTCTACCGCTTGGTAGATCACCTCAATAAACAATTAGTTTAACGAGGTCAAGAATTTTTTTAAAGGAGGGTAAACTATGTTTACCCGTGTATATCCCAAAAAGAAAGGTCAACCAGGCTATGAAGCCTGGATGACTTTTATCCACTGCCATGCGGCAGTGGCGATTTCCCTCAAACCAGAGGGAAATCTGGAAAACTTTTTTCAGTTAGAGGCAAACCGCCGACTTCCGCAAATGTTCTCCTGGCTTGACAAAGCCAGCGGAAACTTATTTGTCACCGTCAAAGGTGACAACCCCGATGACCTTTCCTGGGTCATCACAGAAATAAAAAATATTAAAAATCAAGTGGACAGGGTGCAGTATCATTACTGCATCAAAACTCAACCGGAAGGACGTTTTGAACACGGTGTCCTCCAATTCACCGTCGCATCGGCGACACCGTTTGCCAGAGATTACTCTCTGGTAACCGCCAGTGCTGTTCGCAGCACCGGCGAAAAAATGGTTGAAATAAAGCCAATGTATCTCCACCAACAATCCGGCGAAGTGTTGGTTGGAAACTGGAACGAAATTGACCGGATCCCCGATCCGGCAACCAAGGTCGCGGCAAAAAAAGCCGTCGCCAAAGTCCAGGAAATGCTTTCCAAAGCAAACTGGCAAAAAGAGTTGGAAGGTCACGAGACTTTCCATATCGAAATCCCGGGGTACAATGCCCCGGCCCCAATCGAAAAACCGGCACCGGAACCGATGATTACGGTCACCACTTTGGCAACTGACGAAGTTGCCATGGTAACGACCGACGAACCTGATCCGGAAGAAATTATTGTCGCCACTCCCAAAGCGAAAGCAAAAGGGAAAAAAATCCCCCTCACCAACGCTAAAGGGCGTGGTGTAAAAATTCCGGCCAGAACAAGCCGGAAACACACCAAACAGGAGTTAGCACAACTAACTCGCTAACCCAACTTTTAGGCGAGAGTCACACCAAGTGATTCTCGCCTAATTTTTTTGTTTAAAAACATTTATTAAAAATCCTGGCAGAACCACCCCGGGTCCCCGCTACGCGGGGCAAGCTAAGTGACAATTGAGCGTCAAGGATTAAAAAATAAAAACAAGTAATTTATAAGATAGCAGAGCGCCAGCCCTAGGCTGGTCCGCCTTGGGCGGAAATTTGGGCCCCCAAAACTTTTGCCTGCCCCGCATGGCGGTGGGTCCTTTTGGTTACAAAAGGACAAGGATATTAAGGAGGGCATTCTACTGAGATTTAATCACTTCGAGAGTAATAGTGACAACCTTAATTAATCTGGATTCCCTGCCTACCGGTAGGCAGGCGGTTTTCGTAGGCCGGAATGACAAAAAGTGTATATTTTTATTTTTTATAAATGGCTGTTATACTTAAACGGTAAATAATTACCATGAACTACGATTTAATTGTTATTGGTGGCGGACCAGCCGGCCTAATGGCGGCGGGCCGAGCCGGCGAACTAGGCGCACGAGTTTTATTATTGGAAAAAAACAACCAACCTGGCCTAAAACTCCTACTGACTGGCAACCAACGTTGCAATTTAACTAATGCCGTCAACGTCCGAGCATTGGTTAAAGCCTTTGGCAATAACGGTAAATTTCTTTTTTCGGCTTTAACCAAATTTGATTCCTCTGACACTATTAAATTTTTTACTAGCCGGGGCGTGCCCCTAAAAACAGAAACAGCCAACCGCGTTTTTCCCGTTAGTAATAAAGCTAACGATGTTCTCAGGGTTATGCTTGATTATTTGCGGAAGTCTTCGGTAAAAGTTATAACTCGAGCAACTGTAAAAAAAATTATTAAACAAAAAAATTTAATTACCAAGATTGTCTTAACTGATGGCCAAGAATTTTCGGCTAATAACTATTTAATTGCTACCGGAGGTTTAGCCTATCCGATAACCGGTTCTACTGGTGATGGCTACACTTGGTTGGCTAAGCTGGGTCATACCATTACTAAAACTTATCCCGCTCTAACCCCAATTATCGTTAAAGATAAAATTGTCAAACAATTAGAAGGTACGAGTTTAACCGAGGTCAATTTTACTTGGCTAAAAAATAATAAAGTTATTGCCAGTCAGCACGGGGAAGCTATTTTTACCGCCCAAGGTCTTAGTGGCCCGGCAATTTTTGATGCTAGCGGTGAAGTCGCTCGCGCCTTGCCCCACGTTGCTTTAAATCTTGATTTTTTACCTCAAGAAACCAGTGCCAGCCTAGATTTACGTTTACGGACTATTTTTTCGGAAAATAAAAATAAACAAATTAAAAACGTCTTAGCTAATCTTTTAACCCCAAAATTAGTGCTGACCCTGTTAACTAAAGCCCAAATAAAACCAGAAACCGAAGTTAACCAAATTACTAAAACCAATCGCCAAACCTTGAGCCACTTAATTAAAAATTTTAGCCTGGAAGTTACCAAGGTTGAAGATTATACTAAGGCGATGTTAACCACTGGCGGCGTGGCTCTTAACGAAGTGGACCCCAAAACCCTGCGCTCAAAAATTATTCCCAATTTACTACTCGCCGGAGAAATCTTAGATTTGGCCGGACCAACTGGTGGCTTCAATCTACAAGCTTGCTGGAGTACTGGCCACTTGGCCGGTGAAAACGCTTTAACCATAACCAACCAAAATTAATCCGGCTGGACATTTCCTCAATAATCTGTTAAACTCTGTTAGCTGTTTAACTACTATTTTACTACCTTAAATCTATGGCCGAAGAAGTAATTTTACGTTTTGATAATGTGGAATTTGAATATCAAGAAAAAAAGCCTATTTTAAGTAGTGCTTGTTTTAGTTTACGTCGTGGCGCTAAAGTAGCCTTAATGGGACAAAATGGGGCTGGCAAAAGCACAATTTTTGGTTTGATTTTAGGTGAATTAAAACCCAAACAAGGCGTAGTTTCGGTCAATAAGGGAGTAAGCGTAGGAACGGCCCGACAAATGATTGCCCGCGCTGATTTAACTTTAACGGTTAAAGAATATTTTGCTAAAGCTTTTTCGCCGGTGCCTCATAATTTACCTGGCAGAATTGGTAAGGTATTAGAAGCGATAAATTTATCAATTCCTTTAGACCGCAAAGTTGGTGAATTATCTGGCGGTCAGCAAGCCCGTTTATTACTGGCCTTTGCTTTAATTGAAGACCCAGACGTTTTATTACTTGACGAACCAACCAACAACCTGGATCAAGCCGGCATTGACCATTTAATTGAATTTTTAGTAATGTACAACAAAACCGTTATTGTTATTTCTCATGATGCGGATTTTTTAAATTGTTTTACCGAGGGCGTTATTTATTTGGATAGTTTTACTAAGCAAACCGAAATTTATGTCGGCGATTATTATAGTGTCACGGAAGAAATTACCAAGCGAGTAGAACGTGAACAAATGAAAAATGCTCAATTACAAAAAAATATTCAAGATCGTAAAGAAAAAGTAAACTTTTTTGCCAACAAGGGCGGCAAGATGCGAAAATTGGCCAAAAAATTACGTGAAGAAATTGAAGAATCAGAAGAAAATATGGTGGAAGTTCGCCGGGAAGACAAAACTATCCGTGATTTTAATATTCCTATGCAAGAAATTAATGGTGCTATCGTCACCATAAATTCTATAAAAATAATTGTTAACCATGAACCAGTTTTAAAACCCAAAGAATTAATTTTGCGAAAAAGACAAAAACTTTTAATCTCTGGCCCCAACGGTATTGGTAAAAGCACTTTTTTGCGTTCCCTGGTGGCGGGAAAGAATGAAGGCGCGATAATTTTACCCGAAGTAGTAGTTGGTTATTATAGCCAAGATTTTTCTAGCCTGGATTTTTCCCAAACCGTTTTTGATTCCTTAAATAGTGCTCGATCAGAAAATTATAGTCTACAAGAAATGCGGGCCGTAGCGGCCGGCTTTTTACTCACCGGCGAGCTAATGGATCATAAAGTGGGCGACTTATCCGAAGGACAAAAAGGCCTACTCGCTTTTGCTCGCCTAGTTCTAATGAAGCCCGGCTTGTTAATTTTAGATGAACCCACCAACCATATTAATTTTCGTCACCTGCCAGTTATCGCCGCGGCTTTAAATGAATATCAGGGCGCCATGATTATGATTAGCCATATGCCAGATTTTGTAAAAAAAATAAAAATTACCGAATACTTAGAATTGGACAAATTATAATTTTCAATCGCTTGCCAATTACCTATTGAAACAAAAAACTTTCCTACTGGGAAAGTTTTTTACGCCCTAAATTTTTTTAATACCTAATCAAAATTAAAACTCTAATTTAGTTTTTGAAATTCCTAAACTTTGCAACACCCAATCAATATCCATAGTGCTGGTAGCTAAATTAGCCTGGCCATAATTTAAAATTCGCACTGGAATTATTTCTAAACTTTTTAAAGTCTGGCCTTGCCAGCTAATTTTAGCCAAAACCCCGCGCTGAGTTTCGCGTGACCACATTTGATCAAACACCAAATTACCTAAACCATAAATTATTAAACCCTTAGTTTGACCATTTTCGTCTAACACCACTTTAATTTTTTGTGGCCAATGAGCATGATGTCCCACTACTAGCGCCGCTCCCGCGGCAATCGCCCGGTCGGCAAACTTTTGTTGTTCCAAAGTCGGCTGAGCACTATATTCTTCACCCGCATGCATAATCACCACCACCTGATCAACTTGTTTTTTTAACTGCTCAACTTCTTTGGCCATCGTCTTTGATGATAACTCGGCTAAATATGGTTCACTATTATAGGTATAAGCCAAAAAACCCAAGACCAAATCATTGACTTTAATAATTACCGGCAAACTAGCCTGCTGTTTATTCACGCCCGCTCCCAAGGCCTTAATCCCCTGTTGTTGCAAAAATTCTTTGGTAAATAATAAATTATCCAACCCTGCATTTAAAGCGTGATTATTCGCCAAACTAACCACATCAATACCCGCTGTTTTTAAGCCGACTACCGCCAAAGGATCAGCCTTAAAAGCAAATGAACCGGTTTTAACTAAATATGGTCCGGTTTTGGCCAAAGGAGATTCTAAATTAACTACCGTTAAATCGGCCTCGGCCAAACTTGCCGCAATTTTTTTAAACGGCCAGGTATAATCTTGCTGTTTTGCCATTTGTTGACCAACTACTCGCGACAACATTACATCGCCCCCAAAAATAACCGTGGAAATACTTTTTGGCAACTCAGACGGTAAAACCTTCGTGGCTACCAATTTATTTTGCCACCCAGCAATAGTCTGTACCGTTCGCCCCGTTAAAACCTGATAATCTAAAAAAGCCAATAATATAATTATTGGCAACATCAGCCAAATTGTCCTGGTCTTGAGTTTAAACATAAAAAATATTAATCTCGTTCTAAAATAACCACTTCGCGCAAAATAATCTGCTCATTGCGCTGATAAATAATAGTCTGACGCTCGGTTTTTTCTTTAAAACCAAATTTTACTTCTGCTAAAGGATTAATAATTTTAAAACCTAACTGATTAAGTTTTTTAACTAGCTCCAAACGATAAATTTTGTTACCGATTTTCCAATTTGGCCAAATCATAACCACCCGTCCTTTGGGATTTAAAATTTCTACAAAAACCGTCAGGGCTAAACTGTATAGTTGCTCTATTTCTTTAACCAGCATTTGCAATTTAAGCGGTTCTTTTCTAAAACTAATCAAATCTTTAATCTTTAAGGCTGGCCCTAAATACGGTTCGGTTACAATAACATCAACTTTGGATTCATTAAAATACTTATCAATAAATTTTACGTCGGCTTGAAAGATTTTTACTTCTTGTTGACTTAAATTTGGCTGTTTAGTTTTTAACCAATTTAAATTCCGTTGCGCGTCGGCCACCGCTTTGGCCGAGGAATCAGTGCCGTAAACCTTTTTAACTCCCAGCAACAAGGCTTCCTGCAAAACGGTACCAGAACCACAAAAAGGATCCAAAGTTTTAGTGTTTGATTTAATCCCGGCCAAATTTAACATCATTTTAGCTAGTTTTGGTGGTAACATTCCCGAAACCGCATCACGACTCGGCCGGCCAAAATCACGTTCGCCATAAGCTTCAAATTCTTGTACCGCCGTAGTATAGCCAAAATAAACCTTTGAACCAATTGCGGCCACCAAAAAATCTCGACCCTTATCCAGTAAGTGTTCTTTTTGGACAATTACCGAAGAAAGTTGTTTACCTTTTGCGACAACAAACCGCGAAGCAATGTCTACCAACTCCAATCGTCGCTTAATCATCATGCCGGCGTCTTTAGCTTGAAAATAATTTGAGTTTTGACCATAAAAAGAAAAACCAAACCAAACTTTAGGCAAGGCTAATTTTTGTAATTCCTGCAAGGCCCGACCAACAAACAATTCTAAATTTGCTTCGGCTACTTCATCAATAACTACACCGGTTTTAACCGTTCCACCCAGCTGTCGCAAATCCAATGCTTGGCGTAATTCTAACAATAAAAATTCTGGACTAACCTCAATTAGCCCCACAAACAGTTCTAAACGCTTGGTCAAAGTGATAATTTCGGCCGTTGACAAAGCGGGATTTTGCCCCAAAATAAAGATTTGTTTCATGGCCTTATTATAACATAAACCCTGAGTACTAATAAGAGGCCAAACCCAAGTTATCTCACCAAAACTCCACCAAGGCCCCTAAATTAGCCACCCAGAAGCGTCAAAGCCAAACAGAACCAATGACCAGTATTACTAAAATTGCTCTTAAATCGGCTAATCTTGACAAAGCTTTTTAACCGTGTTAAACTAGCTCTATTAAAACTATTTAGCCTTTTTCCATTTCCACTGACCAAAATCAGCTGGACGGGTCAATTGACTCAAGGGGCCTTTAAGCCATTTTGTCGTTTGACTCGGAAAAGTCCGAGTTTTTTATTTATTAAAATAATAATTTAAACTTTTACCTTATGAACCACTACGAAATTTTGTACCTTTTTCCGGCCAAATACACGGAAGAAGAACTAAAACCCCAAATTGAAAAAGTTTTAGCTTTGCTTTACAAATATGGAGCTAAGTTGACTTTCAACGAATTAATGGGTCGTCGCAAATTAGCTTACCCCATTAAAAACTTTTATACCGGCTACTATTATGTTTGTGAGTTTGATCTAGAACCAACTAATTTACAAAAATTAGAAAACGAATTACGCATGACTCCAGAAATTTTACGTCACCAAATTTTAGCCAAAGAAACGGTGGGCTCTGGTGTAGCGGCAGAATTAAAGATAGAAACCCCTTTGCCAATCAGAACGGAAGCCCCGGCCCCTAGAAAAATAGAAACTCCGCCCGCCCCGACGGTTATGAATATTGACGAGCTGGATAAAAAATTAGAAGAGATTTTAGAAGAAAAAATTTCTTAATTATTTAATAATTTTTTAGCTTAATTGTATGAATTTAAACAAAACTTTCATCTTGGGCAATTTAACTCAAAATCCAGAAATGCGCACTACCCCCAGTGGTCAGTCCGTAGTTTCCTTTTCGGTGGCTACCAACCGAGTTTGGTTAGACCAGAACAAACAAAAAAAACAACAAGTTGAATTTCATAATATTGTGGCCTGGGGTCGCTTAGCGGAAATTATTAATCAATATATGACTAAGGGCCGATTAATTATGGTAGAAGGGCGCTTACAAACCCGCTCCTGGGAAGGCCAAGATGGTATTAAGCGTTATCGCACCGAAATTATTGCCGAAAATATTCAAATGGGCCCGCAACCTGGTGGCGCCAAAACTGCTAGTTCCGAAAATTCTTACACCCCAACCGACAATCAAGCTAATAATGTTGAAAATTTTGAATCACCAACACCTAATACCAACACCGAAGCTGAAATCAAAGTTGAAGATATTCCTTTTTAATAACTTATCAATCCCTTGCTTATGAACAATCAATCAAGAAACAATCAACGAAATAACAGTAGCGCTCCCGCCGAAGCCAAAGAATGTTATTTTTGTCAAAATAATCTTAACGAATTAGACTATAAAAATGCTAATTTATTAAGACGTTTTACTTCTTCCTATGGTAAAATTGCCCCGCGCAAACGAAGTGGTTGCTGTGCTTTTCATCAACGCAAATTAGCCACGGCCATCAAACAATCTCGCATCATGGCTTTATTGCCCTTTGTTAATAAATAAAAATAAACATCTAAGCTGACCAGCAAGTCGGTATCTCAGCAAAAAATTTACACTGATTTACTAATCCGCTGTCTGGCTGGATTGTTTATTGTTAATCTATCTATTATGTCTCTAGGAATCAATGATATTAAAACCGGTTCAATCATCAAAATCCAAAATGAACCATTTTTAGTAACTTTTTACCAAAATGCCCGAACCGCTCAACGGCGCGCCTTTGCCCGGACCAAATTAAAAAGTTTAACTACTGGCCGGACTTTAGAAAAAACCTTCAACGCCTCAGATGCCATTGAATTTGCCGACATGAATCGTCGCAAAGCTAATTTTTTATACAAAGACGCTCAAGGTTATCAATTTATGACCGTTGATGACTACGAACAATTTTTCTTAACTGATGACGTTTTAGGTGATTCTGGTAAATACTTAAAAGAAGGGGCAACTTTGGATATTGTTTATTTTGAAAACAAACCTGCCTCCGTAGAATTACCCAAAAAAGTGGAATTAAAAGTAGTAGAAGCCCCACCCGCCATCAAGGGTGATTCGGCCACTGGTACTTCCGCCATGAAAGAAGCAACTCTAGAAGGTGGCATTAAAGTAATGGTCCCCTTGTTTATTAAAGAGGATGAAATGATCCGAGTTAATACCGACACCGGCGAATACGTAGAAAGAGTAAATTAAACAACTAACATAATAAATTCACTAGCTAAATAAAAATCAGTCCCTTAAATGGGACTGATTTTTATTTTTTAGATATTTTTATGCTTCCTCCGCTGGTGGTACTTCCGCCTCGAGGTCAATATTTTTTTCGGCATCGCCGCCGGCTTTAATTACTTCCCAAACCTGTTTTTTAATCTCCGCAATTAATTTAGGATTTTCTCGCAAAAAAGTTTTAGCGATTTCTCGGCCTACTCCTAATTTAATTTCACCAAAATTATAAGTATTGCCAGATTTTTCAATCACTTTATTCAACAACCCAGCATCAATTACATCACCAGAAATTGAAATACCTTCATTATACATAATATCAAACTCACAAGTTCTAAATGGCGCGGCGACCTTATTTTTAACTACCTTAGCCTTGACTCGGTTACCAATAATTTGCTCCCCTTGTTTAATCTGAGCCGCACGGCGGACTTCAATCCGCACCGAACAATAAAATTTTAAAGCATTACCACCGGTAGTGGTTTCCGGATTACCGAAAAATACCCCGATCTTTTGTCGCGTTTGGTTGATAAAAACTAAAATAGTGTGGCTCTTGCTGATAATCGCCGTCAACTTTCTTAAGGCTTGTGACATCAACCGAGCCTGCAAACCCATATGAGAATCCCCCATATCCCCTTCAATTTCTGCCTTGGGAGTTAAGGCTGCAACCGAATCTACGACAATCACGTCCACCGCATTAGAACGGACTAAGGTTTCTACAATATCCAAAGCTTGCTCACCAGTGTCGGGTTGAGAAATTAATAAATCATCAACCTTAACTCCGATTTTTCTAGCGTAATCTGGATCTAAAGCGTGCTCAGCATCCACAAAAGCCGCCGTGCCGCCAGCTTTTTGTACTTCCGCCACAATATGCTGAGCTAAGGTGGTTTTACCCGAAGCCTCAGGGCCAAAAATTTCAATAATCCGACCACGAGGTACACCTCCAACCCCTAAAGCGATATCCAAAGAAAGACAACCGGTAGTAACTGAGTCTACCTGCATCTTTTTAGCTTCGCCTAATCTCATAATTGAACCCTCACCAAACCTTTCTTTGATTTGGCTTAAGGCCTCATTGACCGCTTTTAACTTCTCATTAACCTGACTTTTGTCCTCTTTGGGCATATATTTTTGTTAGCTTTTATTAACTAAGGATTAAAAACTACTCGCCTTTCAACCACTGTATTTTGACTATGTTTTTTACTCGCTACTATTTTAATATTATTAACATCTTTTTGCAACTCAATATCTTGACTAAAACTACCATCGGGATTGACCAAAACCGCTAAACCATTAATCGTTAAACCCGCCTCATGATCAGTCAAGCCCTTAATCGCCAGCATACTTTGGTTGGTTACTAAATTATCAATTGGGTCATTAATTTCTAAAACTGGTGAAGCAAAAATCTTTTGCGCTTGCACCACCAAATAAACTAAACAAAGCGTTACTGCCAAACTAGCCAAAGAAACTTTTAAAATCCGGGGCCACCGTCTTAACTCTTGATTAGAAACTTCCCCGACCGTTTTTTTATAAATAATTTTTTGGCGAAGCTTCTTTTCTTGTTCATATTGCCTTAAAATTAAACTACTGTCTAGTTTTAAAAATTTAGCATAACTTTTTAAAAAGCTTTTAGCATAAACCTCACCCGGAATTAAATTATAGGCGTTATCCTCTAAGGCCTGCAAATACTTAGCGGCAATCCGTAAATTATCCGCCGCTTGTTTTAAGCTCAAACCAAAAGATTCTCTAGCTTCTTTTAATAAGCCACCAACAAAATTTTCGGGTATCAACTTTTTAACCACAAAACTGGTCATACTTAACTGGTAAAACTTTTTAATTAATATTTAATTTTTGTTTTTTAAAATTTATCCTCTTTGGCCGCTAATTTTTCCTCAGCCTCAGACTCTTCCTCATCAACTACTTCCTCAGCTATGGTCGGCTCTTCTTCAACTTCTTCTTGAAAAACTTCCGGCTGAACTGCCACTAATGGCTCCTCGTTGGCAAAATTATCAACTCCTGGCCGACCCTCAAATTTTTCCCAGTGAATTTCTCGAGGTTTAGCGCCTTCACCTGGTCCAATAAAACCATCTTGTTCTAGCAAATCTAATAACCTAGCCGCTCTAGCGTAGCCCACCTTTAATCGCCGTTGTAGTAAAGTGGCTGAAGCTTTACCAGACTGCTGAATTATTTCTTTAGTCTGCGGCAATAATTCATCGCCATCTTCCTCACCAAAAGAATTTCCACCCGACAAATTAACCACCGAACCACGTCCTTCAGTAACCTCTTCTACATATTCCGGCGAGCCATTTTCTTTTAAATAATCAACCATATTCTTTATTTCCTTATCCGAAAGATACACACCCTGCAAACGTTTAGGTTTAGAAATTTCTGCTGAAACATACAACATATCGCCACAACCAACTAATTTTTCCGCACCGGAAGTATCTAAGATGGTCCGTGAATCAACCAAGGAGGCAACGGAAAAAGCAATACGCGCTGGCACATTAGCTTTAATCAAACCGGTAATTACATCGACTGAGGGGCGTTGCGTGGCCAAAATTAAATGAATACCCACTGCCCGAGCCATTTGGGTTAATCGCACAATCAAAGCTTCCATTTCCGAATAAGCTGCAGCCATTAAGTCCGCCAATTCGTCCACAATTACCACAATATACGGCAATTTTTCTGCGGCATCTTGATTATAAGCCTCAATATTTCGCTTACCCATTTTTGACAAAACTTCAAATCGACGATCCATTTCTAAAATACACCATTTTAAAGCGTTAATGGTTTTCTTAACATCCATAATCACTGGCGTAATTAAATGTGGAATGTCATTATATGAATGCAATTCAACTTTTTTAGGATCAATTAAAATAAACTTTAAATCTTCCGGGCCATTTTGATAAAGCAAAGAAGTAATAATCGCATTTAAACAAACCGTCTTACCAGAATTAGTTGCTCCGGCTACCAATAAATGTGGCAAGCGAGCTAAATCAATAAACCAACTTTTACCCGTCACATCTTTACCTAAGGCCAAAGATAAATTTGATTTACGAGAATGAAATTCGGTACTTTCTAACATTTCTCGCAAACCAACCAAAGCTTTGGTTTGATTTGGCACTTCAATACCTACTAAACTACGTCCGGGAATTGGTGCTTCCATCCGAATTGGGTGCGCCGCCAAAGATAATGCTAAATCGTTGTTTAAAGTAGTAATCCGAGAAAGCTTGACTCCATCGGCTGGGCGTAAAGTAAACTGAGTAAAGGTTGGTCCGATATTAACTTCTCCCATTTCGGAAATAATCCCAAAATTTTCTAAAGTTTTTTGAATAATCGCTTGATTCAACTTAACATCCCCCGCCGCTGCCTTAGAATTATTCTGCGTTAATAAACTCAATGGTAAATCAATTTTTTTCTGGTGAAGTTTAGCTGGTCTAACTTCAATTAATTGCTGCTGATCACTTTCGGTTCTTTCTTTAGAAGCCACCTTTGCGGTTGGAATTTTAACTACTGGTTTAGCTTCAAACTGAGGGGTTGGCGTCGATTCCTCAGTCAAGTCTGGTTGTTGCCGATATAATTCTGGTCTAGCCATTTTTTTAGCCTGTTGATGTAATTGCCACTCACCAAACCCTCGAGTAAAACTAAGTAAACCTTGAGCTAGCCACTTAACTGGAAAAAACAATTTTATTAACGTGGTTTGCCAAGTCAACAGAATAGCAATAACTACCAAAGACGCCAAGCTAATTAGGCTAGCCCAAAAACCCAAATAAGTCACAGCCGGCCAAGCTAAAATTAAACCTACCAAACCACCACCCAAACCGGCTTGATCGATACTTAGCATTTCTGATGGCAAATAACCCACCTGCAACAAAGCCTGAAAAGTAAAAATAAATAAAACTACTCCTAAATAATTAACAATTCTAACTTCTAAGGTTTCTTCTCGCAAAATAAGATAACCAACCAAGGCCAATAAAGCCGGTACTAACCATTTTCCCCAGCCAAAACCCAAGGCCAAATAATGATGCAAAAAAACCCCTAAACTACCGGCTAAACTAAAAAAACTTAGCAAACTTACCCCGGCTAAAGCAAAAAATAAAATCACCACAATACCTTTTTTGGTCTCGGGGTGAATATTAAGCTTAAAATCAGCCTTATTTTTGCTAGAATTTTTTGGCGAAACAACGTTTGACATGTGGATAAAAAATAATTAATAGCAAGGTAATTTTAACATATTTTTAACCAAAAGGTAAGCCCTTAGCAGTTTGTCTAAAAACCTAATAAACTAGGCAAAAAAGACCCAACTAATCAAAAAGACGGGCCAAACGGGCCCGTCTTTTTGATAACTAATTGTTTTAAATTTTTCTAAAACCTGTACCAGCTGGAATTAATCGACCGATGATAATATTTTCCTTTAAACCTTCTAGTTTATCAATCTTACCAGAGACTGCCGCATTGATTAAAACTCGAGAAGTTTCCTGGAAAGAGGCGGAGGCTAAAAAGCTACGAGTAGCCAAGGAAATTTTGGTAATACCCAACAACAATTGATCAAAGACCGCTTCCTGTCCTTTGGTTTTTGGTAGTTTGAGATTTTCTTCTATCGCCTCAGAGATATCAACTATTTCGCCTGGCAATAATTCGGTGTCGCCAGCATCCTTAATATAACCCTTAGAAAACATTTGTCTAACAATTGTTTCAATGTGTTTATCATTTAATTTTTGACCCTGCGAAGAATAAATTCCTTGAATTTCTTTAATAATATATTTTTGTGTGGCCAATTTACCTTTTTGTCTAAATAGATTTTTTAAATCTAAGGAGCCTTCGGTCAATTGGTCACCGGCTAAAACCGTTTGTCCTTCATGAACTAACAAAATCATATCCGGAGAAATAACATATTCGCTAACGGCTGGACCTTCGCTAATTATTTTTACCTGTCCTTCTTCAAGTTTAATTAGGCCGGCTTTTTTGGCCAAAATCTTCTCTTTATTTCTAATATACAAAACACTACCCACAGCTACTTTTTCACCTTCTTTGACTTGCAAATTAATTTTTTCATCCTTAACTCCAAAATTATACACCTCTTCAGTTAATTTTTGATACTCAATTTGCAACAAACGTTGACGTGAACCCTTGGGTCCTTCTTTAATACTAACAAAACCGCCCTCTTCGGCCACTAAAGCACTATATTTAGGCGGTCTAACTTCAAAAATTTCTTCCACGCGCGGTAAACCCTGGGTAATATCACTAGCTGCCGCTACCCCACCAGTGTGGAAGGTTCTCATGGTCAACTGAGTACCAGGTTCACCAATACTTTGGGCGGCAATTACCCCAACCGCGGTGCCAGTTTCGACTAATTTATTATAAGCCAAATCAATGCCATAACATTTTTTACAAATACCACGCAAACTGCGACAGGTTAGCAGTGAACGAATTTTTATTTCAGAAACATCGGCCTCTTTTACCTTTTTAACTAAATCTTCAGTGATTAGTTCACCGGCTTCCACGATTGTCTTTTTAGTCTTAGTGTCAATAATTGCTTCAATGGTATAACGGCCAGACACCCGATCAGCTAAATTTTTACCCATTTCTTCGCTTTCTGCTTTAGTCACAATCAAACCCTCTTCATCTTTACAATCGTCTTCCCGAATAATTAACTCCTGCGCCACATCTACTAAGCGACGAGTCAAGTAACCGGCTGAAGAAGTTCTTAAAGCAGTATCAGATAAACCTTTGCGAGCACCATGAGTAGAAATAAAAAATTCCAAAACATCAAAGCCTCGTTTAAAATTACCTTTAACCGGTAATTCAATAATTTGGCCAGCGGGATTAATTACCAAACCCTTCATACCAATCATTTGTACCAACTGTGCCCAAGAACCACGAGCATTAGAATCTACCATGGCAAAAACTGAACTATTTTTATCAATTGCTTTTTTGCTTTCTGTAGCAATTTGATCCTTGATTTCTGTCCAAACCCCAATAATTTTAGTATAACGTTCATCTTGGGTTAATAAACCTGCTTCATATTGTTCAATAATTTCATCCACCTGTTGATCACCGGCTTTAATTAATTCTTTAACCTTGGGAATATCTGGAAAATCCGACATACCCAAAGAAACACCCGCCATCGTTAAATGTTTATAGGCCAAAGATTTTATGGTGTCTAATAACTCTACCGTGACCTCTGGTCCGCATTTGCGCAAAACTTGGCGTAAAATACCAGATAAATGTGATTTAGCTACTTGCTCATTTAAATAATCAACTTCAGGCGGCAAAACTTGATTAAAAATAATCCGACCAGCTGAAGTTTCAAATAGTTGGTTCTTAACAGACTTAGCTTTTCTCTGCCCATATTTAATAATCCGACCATCTTTATCTAATTCAACTCTAACCTTAATTTTTTCTTGCAACTTCAAATTATCAGTTTGCCAAGCCAACAACACTTCCGACCAATCACTAAAAACTTTAAGTTCTTTTTCGGCCTCTAATAATCTAGTTAAGTAATAACAGCCCCAAACAATATCTTTATCTGGTGCTACAATTGGATCACCGGTGGCTGGTTTAAGTAAATTTTTGGTGGCTAACATCAAATTAGCGGCTTCCCATTGGGCTTCCTCCGTTAAAGGTAGATGTACCGCCATCTGGTCACCATCAAAGTCAGCATTAAAAGCGGGACAAACTAAGGGATGTACCTGAATCGCTTTACCTTCAATCAAAATCGGCTTAAAAGCTTGAATACCCAAACGATGTAAAGTTGGCGCTCGATTTAATAACACGTGAGATTTAGCTACCACTTCTTCTAAAATATCCCAAACCTCAATCCGACCACTTTCAATAAAACGATTAGCCGAGCGGATATTATGAACTAATTCTCGTTTAATCAACTGCGAAATTACAAAGGGACGATAAAGCTCTAAAGCCATAATCTTTGGCAAACCACATTGATCTAATTTTAAAGAAGGACCGACAATAATAACCGAGCGACCAGAATAATCCACCCGCTTACCTAATAAATTTTGACGAAAACGTCCTTGCTTACCCTTTAACATATCCGCTAAAGATTTAAGCATCCGACGTTGCCCTGTAGAGGCTGTTACCGTTTTACCCTGCCGAGCATTATTATCAATTAAGGCATCAGCCGCTTCCTGCAGCATGCGCTTTTCATTACGAATAATTACTTCTGGCGCATTTAATTCCAATAACTGCTTTAAACGGTTATTGCGATTAATAACTCGACGATATAAGTCATTCAGATCTGAAGTCGCAAACCGACCGCCATCTAACGGTACCATTGGCCGTAAATCTGGAGGAATCACCGGCACCATAGTCATAATCATCCATTCTGGCCGCAATTTATTTTTTTCTAAATTTTTAAATAATTTTATCCGGCGAATAATTTTTTCTCTTTTTGCTCCCGTAGCAACCTTTAATTCGGTTTCTAATTCATTAATCGTTTTTTCAAAATCAACTTTTTCTAACAAATCACGAACCGCCTCGGCACCAATTCCTGCTTCAAAAATATGACCATACCGCAAAGACAATTCTTGATAAGAATGTTCCGAAATAATACGCAACGGTTTTAACTCTTTTAATTCTTGCTCAGCTAAATGAAAGGTCTCCATTAATTCCTTTAACTGCTCCTCTTTTTGCCGGGCCAAACCAACCACTTCATCGTCAGTAGCTTCTTCCGCCAAACCTTTTTTAACTTTTACTTGATTAATTTGACGGTTGGTTTCGCTTTCAATTTGTTGTTTACGATTTTTAAATTCTTGTTTTAATTGACTAATCGTTTCTTGCTTTAAGTCTTCATCAACTTTAGTAATAATAAAATCGGCAAAATAAATTACTTTTTCTAAGCCCTGCACCGACAAATCTAACACCAAACCAATCTTGGAAGGCACCCCACGTAAAAACCAAATATGCGAAACCGGGGTGGCCAAAGCAATATGCCCCATCCGTTCACGACGCACAATGGAACGAGTAACTTCCACTCCGCATTTGTCACAAATTATTCCTTTATAACGAATTTTTTTATACTTGCCACAATAGCATTCCCAATCTTTAGTCGGACCAAAAATACGTTCATCAAATAACCCATCTTTTTCCGGTTTTTGGGTACGGTAATTAATCGTCTCCGCGCGAGCAACTTCGCCATAAGACCACTTTAAAATGTCTTCGGGCGAAGCAATACTTAAGCGCATCGCTTCAAAGTCCGCAATTTTTACATTTTGTTCTGGTATCATAAAAATTTATAGCTAATTGGCAAATTAATTTATTTTATCCGGACGATCTTGGCTTTCTTCTATGACCTTTTCTCCTAATAATTCTACATTTAAACCTAGACCTTTTAATTCTCGCACTAAAACATTAAAGGATTCAGGAACATTTAATTTTTGAATCTTTTCTCCTTTAATAATCGCCTCATAAGCCTTAGAACGGCCGGGCACATCATCGGATTTAATGGTTAAAATTTCTTGCAAAGTATGAGCGGCACCGTAACCTTCCAAAGCCCAAACTTCCATTTCACCAAAACGCTGACCACCCATTTGTGCTTTACCGCCTAACGGTTGCTGGGTAATTAAAGAGTACGGACCAATTGAGCGTTGATGAATCTTATCTTCTACTAAGTGATTCAATTTCAGCATGTAAATATAACCCACGGTGATTGGCTGAGCAAAAGGTTGTCCGTTGCGACCATCATACAAAATCATTTTGCCTTCGGCTGAATAGCCAGCTTTAACTAATTCTTGATTGATCATTTCTTCCGGAATACCGTTCAAAGGTGGCGTGGCGGCACGATAACCCAAAGTTTTGGCCGCTAAACCTAAATGAGTTTCTAAAACCTGACCCAAATTCATACGTGAAATAATACCTAAAGGACTAAGCACAATATCAACTGGCGTGCCGTCAGCCATATAAGGCAAATCTTCGACTGGAACAATTTTAGAAATTACCCCTTTATTACCGTGACGTCCGGCCATCTTATCACCAACCTGAACTTTGCGTAAAGAAGCAACAGTCACTTGAATAGACTTAATTACTCCGGCCGATAATTTATCACTATTTTCTCGAGAAAAAACTTTAACATCAATTACCTTACCCCGTGATCCATGTTCTAAGTATAAGGAAGAGTCGCGGACATCGCGAGCTTTTTCTCCAAAAATTGCTCTTAATAATTTTTCTTCAGCTGATAATTCAGTTTCACCTTTAGGCGTAATTTTTCCGACCAAAATATCCCCAGAAGAAACCGTTGCCCCAACCCGAACCACACCTTCTTCGTCCAAATCTTTTAATTTTTCCTCCGAGACATTCGGAATATCAGAAGTAATTACTTCCAAGCCTAATTTAGTATCACGGACATCAATTGTATAGTTTTCAATATGAATCGAAGAATAACGATCGTCTTGCACTAAGCGTTCTGATAGAACAATCGCATCTTCATAGTTATAGCCTTCATAAGGCATAAAGGCCACTAAAATATTTTGACCTAAAGCCAAATAGCCATGGTCAGTAGCCGGACCATCAGCTACTACCTCGCCTTTTTTGATCGACTGTCCCTTAGCAACAATCGGACGTTGGTTAATGGCGGTTGAAGAATTTGACTTTAAAAATTTATTAAAAGAGTATTTATCAATTTTATTATCTTTAGTTAAAATTTCTACTTTGTCACCTTGCACGGTAATTACCTTACCATCATTTTTAGCTAATAGCACGTGACCCGAATCACAAGCCGCGCGATATTCTACCCCCGTGCCAATTAACGGTGCTTCGGGCTTAATAACCGAAACCGCCTGACGTTGCATATTTGAACCCATCAAAGCGCGAATTGCATCATCATGCTCCAAAAAAGGAATCAAGGCCGTGGCAATGGAAATAATTTGTTTTGAAGAAACATCCATGTAATCAATATTTTCCACGTAAGCGACAGTTGGCTTCATATTCATCCGAACTTCCGCTTTTTCTTCCATAAAATAGCCCTGCTCATCAATTGGCGTGGTGGCTGGAGTGGTGGTGGTCTTATCTTCAGCAAAAGCATCCAACCAATCTATTTGATTAGTCACCCGTGGCTTACCATTCTTATCTTTTTCTATTTTACGGAAAGGAGTTTCTAAAAAACCAAAATCGTTAACCCGCGCATAAGAAGCTAAATGACCAACCAAGCCAATGTTTGGACCTTCCGGAGTAGCAATTGGACAAATCCGACCGTAGTGAGAAGTATGTACATCACGCACTTCAAAACCGGCCCGTTCACGAGACAAACCACCAGGACCCATGGCGGATAAACGACGCTTATGTTCCAACTCGGCCAACGGATTGATCTGATCCATAAACTGAGATAACTGCGAAGACATGAAAAATTCTTTAATCGCCCCAATGACTGGCCGGGCATTAATTAATTTGCCTGGCGTAATAGCTGCCACATCCAAAGTAGACATCCGATCTTTAATAATCCGTTCCATCCGCGCTAAACCAACCCGAAACTTCATTTGGACTAATTCACCAACCGTTCGCACGCGACGATTACCTAAATGATCAATATCGTCGGGCAACTGTTGAGTATTATTTAATTTAATAATTTCTGAAATAATGGCCATTAAATCTTCGGGACGTAAAATCCGATTTTCTTTGGTATTAGGCACATCAAAACCAAAACGTTGATTTAATTTATAACGACCGACTCGACCAAAATCATAACGCGAAAAATTAAAAAACATGTTATGAATCAACTGTTTAGCGTTATCGGCAGTTGCTAGATCGCCCGGACGAATTCGTTTATAAATTTCAATCAAGCCTTCGGCTTCATTATGAGAAATATCTTTTTTAAAAGTGGATTCAATATAGCGATTAACTGGATGCGTATCTACTTCCGCAAATAATTTTTGAATATCCTCGTCACTGCTAAAACCAAACGCCCGTAATAAAGAAGTAACTGCCACTTTGCGCTTACGATCAATCTTAACCCACAGTACGTTGTTTTGATCCGTTTCAAATTCTAACCAAGAACCGCGATTAGGAATAATTTTAGCCCCATAATAATAACGTCCGGCTGCAAACTCTGCGTCAAAAAAAACACCAGCTGATCTAATCAACTGGGAAACTACGGCGCGTTCTACGCCGTTAACTACAAAAGTGCCGCGGTCGGTCATTAAGGGAAAATCTCCTAAATAAACTTCTTGCTCGCGCGATTCGCCAGTTCGTTTGTTGGTCAAGCGAGCCTTAATGCGCATCGGCGCTTCATAAGTTAAATTTTTAGCCCGAGAAGTACTCTCGTCAAATTTAGGCTCATCTAAATAAAAATCATCAAAATATAATTCTAAATCACGACCCGTAAAATCTCTAATCGGTGAAACTTCATCAAACAACTCTTTTAAACCTTCACGAAAAAACCATTCATAAGAATTTTTCTGCACTTCAATCAGGTTTGGCATGGGTATCGCATCGCCAGCTGACTTAAAGTTTTTAAATGCCAAAGTATGGGTTGGTTGTTTAGAAAAAGACATAAAAATGCCCCATCTCAGTCTTTGCCCGCGGAGGTTTAGGCCTTTAGCCGACAAATAGAAGATGAGTTATTATAATTAAATTTTTAAGAAATTGTCTCCCACGGCAATGAATTTAATAAAATATGTTTTGGCCTGCGGGCAATTCCCTTAATGGGAATTTGACTTTTAGTTACCTTACCCCCTACCTTTAAGATAGCTAGGAATAATAAAAAGTGTTTAAATTCTAACAAGAAATAAAAAAAATGTCAAATATTTGACTTGCTGGTTATTTAAAATCTGAATTATAGCTTTGTTTAGCCAAAATTTTACGATTTTGACAATAATTATCCCTATTATAACAAACAATCAACTTTCTGGGTAGTCAACAACTTATCCACAACTAGCCACTAGAGCAGATATTTACAAACAACTAACTATCCGCTAAGATAATATTCTAAAGATAATTATTGTTCTTTAATGGCGAAGCGTAAGCTCAACTGGTTGAGCCCTTTCTTGCAAAGAAAGAGGTTGTAGGTTCAAATCCTATACGCTTCACCAAATTTATTAAAGCTATTATTTCCGATGGAGCGTAAGCTGAAATCAGGATAAGCGCTTGCCTTTCAAGCAAGAGATAATAGGTTCAAATCCTATACGCTCCAACAAAGCGGGGGTAACTCAGTGGGTAGAGTATTTGGTTCTCTGTCTAAACAATTAGACGACCAAAAAGCCGAAGGTTCGACTCCTTTCTCCCGCTCCACTGTCAAAACCCAGGGTGATTAATAAAATCACCCTTTTTTATTCAAAAAACCCACCTTTCTACTTGACGCAATAGTAATTCTCTGCTAATATTATTAGTACTTTGTGGGAAGGTGTATGCCAAAGTTCCAGTATGGGGGTTTATTCAATTGGGTCTTACCAAAGACATTGAACAAAACAGACTTCATGCTGTCTGAGTAAACAGCTCACTTTGGTTGTCGAAACCAGCCTCGACCCCCTTTCCACCAGTTACTAAGCAGACGGTCAAAACCTTGACCGTCTTTTTTATGGTTTATCTACTCTTGACAATATTTTATTGTTAATTTATACTAAAAATACGTCCAAAGATATGGCTGAGGAAAAAGGAAAGCATGCACCCAGACCCTCACGCGCAAACCATATCTTTGGATGAATCAGACTCTGAATAAAAAAACGATCAACAATGATCGTTTTTCTTTTTAACTATTAGTCTATAATTTTACTAATTTACTAACCGGCCTATCTCCTCTCTTACTACTTCTCGATCATCCCAAGGAATTAACTTACCGTTCGCTACCGCCATCACTGGTTCACAACCTTTGCCAGTAATTAAAACAATATCGCCGGCTTGCGCTAAAGAAATTGCCTTAGCAATCCCTTGCCGCCGATCTAAGATTTTAAACAAATTTTGTTCTAAGATCTTGCCCGCTTTTACCGCTCCCGTGGCCACTTGATCAATAATCTGCTGCGGGTCTTCATCGTAAGGATCTTCATTAGTAACAATTACTACTTCAGCATTTTTTCCCGCTAATTCCCCTAAAACTGCCCGCCGCCAAATATCCCGACCGCCGCCAGTAGAACCTAAAACCGAAATTATCTTTTGGTGTGGCCAAATTTTGACTGTTTGATACAAATTTGTTAACGCCTGTGGTTCAAAAGCATAATCCACAATTACTCTAAAACTTTGGCCAACTTTTATTTCTTCCAAGCGTCCTGGTACACCTTGAAATTCTTTTAACGCTTTGGCCATTGGTTCCAAAGAAAGCCCCAAGGCTAAGCCAATATTCACCGCAGCGAAAGCATTAAGTAAATTAGGCTGGCCAGGCATCGGTAAACTGAATTCTACCTGTTGGATATAAAATTTATCACTAAATAATTCAGCCTTAATTTCTTTTACCCCGCTAATATTATGATTAGCCTTGGTAGTATAGCCAATTTTTTGCTCCACCGGCCAAGCTAAAAATTCCGTAGCATGTTGATCATCTAAATTAACCACAATTTGTCGTTTAATTTTTTGGCCGGCAATGATTTTTGGCGCCAATTGAGACAAACGGGCAAACAATTTTAATTTCGCCGCTTTATAATTATCAAACCCGCCGTGCGCTTCTAAATGTTCGGGATATAAATTAGTTAAAACTGCTAAATCGTAATGAACTCCCCAATGTCGCCATTGCTCAATCCCCTGCGAAGTGGTTTCCACGATGGCATATTGGCAACCCGCACTAACCATTTGCCGCAAAATCTTTTGTAATTGAAAACGACCCAGCATGGTCATCTTCTTCTTATTTAATTCATAATAGCCAGGATATTTAAAAGCAATAGTAGAAGTATATCCAACCTTATAGCCGGCTTGCGTCAAAACAAAATCCAACATAGCTACCGTAGTAGATTTGCCGGTTGTGCCAGTAATGCCAATGACTATTAATTTTTCCGATGGTCGGCCATAATAAAAATTAGCCGCGACCGCTAAAAATTTGTGGTAATAGCTTAATAAAAACTTAGGTAATAATTTTTTAACAAAAGCTTTCATTTTTGATATTGTTTTTTAAACTGCTGCAAAACGTTATCATAACCAAGTTCTACTGCAATTTCTTTAGCGCGTACATATTCTGGACTAAAAGAATTACCGGGGCGTTCCTTTTTATCACCAAATAATTCTGGCAACAACTCGTGCAACTTAGCCAAGGTGGCGTAAATAATAATATGATTCTTAGTGGTAATGGTCTCAGTCTGATATTTTTTTTCCCATTTCTTAATTACATGTGACACTTCTTGGTCACCGGTTCTAACCGCTAAAAAACGGTGGATTAATTCGTGTACTATGGTATTAAAAAAATATTGGTGGCCACCGCGTAAACTAACTGTTAAAGGATCAGAATAACTTAAACCACCACCAACCACATAAACCAAAATCTCAGCTTCGGCCCAAGACAAATCAAAAATTTGACTAATGGCTAATAAAACTTTCTTTTCCCTTAAACGCCAATATTTTTCAAAACCCCAAGTAAACTTTTTAATTTCTTTAATCTCTGGATATTTAAAATCTGGCATAGCCTTACGCCGTCGCAAATCATCATAAATCCAAGAATAACGAAAAACAATCTTTGGTAGCTTAGTTTTTTTCATACCACTACTATAGCTTATTTGCTTAACTTTTTCAATTTATTTGACACGACTGCAGCAACGTGATAATTTACTGACAACAATCTTAGGAGGTAAAATCATGTCAAACAAGCCAGGTTTATTTTTAGTCTTTACCGGTGGTGAAGGCTGCGGCAAGACCACCCAAGCCCAATTATTACACGAGTGGCTATTAAAAAATGGTCGAAATACTATCTTGACCAAAGAACCGGGCGGTGATCTTAATTACTGCCAAAAAATTCGCCAATTACTGTTAACCCCTTTCCCAGGAATCATCTTAACCGGACGCGCCGAACTCTTGCTTTATCTAGCTGACCGCGCCCAACACATCGATCAAACAATTATTCCTAATTTGGAAGCGGGAAAAATCGTCATTTGTGATCGCTATAACATGGATAGCTACGCCTATCAATGCATCGCTCGCAAAGCCTGTACTAAAGACGAATTTATTCAATTGAATAATTTTGTTACCCGCAGTTTAGTGCCACATTTCACTTTTTGGTTAGATCTTGACCCCAAAATTGCCTTTGCCCGCAAAAACCCTAATCTACCTTTAGATCGTTTAGAAAGTGAAGGCCTGGCTTTTCACCAACAAGTCAGAAAGGGTTTTGCTAATTTCCTCGCCAACCCTTCTTTATCAGCTGGACCGTATCTAAAAATAGATGCTGGTCAAACCAAAGAAGAAATTTTTAAAAAAGTTTTAGAAACAACCAAGCGACTCTTAACCTAAGAGTCGCTTTTTAAATTAAAAAAACCAAGACCCTAGTCTGGTTGATAATAAATCTCGTGTGCTCCCAAGAGCCTGCCTGCCGGCAGACAGAGACTCGTCACAAAGTAATACCTTTGGGAAACCTCTGTTACGAGATCCGCCCCGCAACAATATTTAATTTGGTGTCCCCGGTGCGATTTGAACGCACGGTCTTTCAGCTCCGGAGGCTGACGCTTCCCGCCTGCCGTTGCCTTTGCCCTCAAGAGGACTCGAACCTCTGTTGCCAGATCCGGAATCTGGTGTCCTATCCACTGAACGATGAGGGCACAGGTAATGGCAGGCGGATAACTAATTAAACGACGAGCACAAGCTTTTTATTAATTTCTATTACTCAACCTTTTTAATGCTTCCTTAATTTTACTAGACGCCCCGCTAATGGCCGAGGTTTTTTCCAAAGCTTTTCTAGCATCAAACAGATTATAACCTAAAGCTAGTAAACCGTCCAAAGCCTGAGCAAAGTCGTCATCAAAGCCTTCGCCCCGACCAAGTTCTTCTACCCCTAGCTTATCTTTAAGACCATCCACCACTTTTTGAGCAGTCTTGGCGCCTAGACCAGAAATTTTATGCAATAGATCCGGCTGATTTTGCACCACTGCTTTTTTAATTTGTTCCCGCGTAGCCGCCGACATAACACTTAAAGCCGAGCGTGGACCAATCCCGGAAACGGTTAACAACAATTTAAAAAATTCCAAATCTTCCAAACTACTTAAACCAAATAGTTCTTGATTATCTTCCCGCACACTGTGATAAGTATAAATTTCTACTTCTTCGCCCAATTTACGTTTAACCAACAACTGAGGCGGACACATTATTTCGTAACCCACCCCATTAACTTCCAAAATAATAAAACTATCCTTTTTGGTAGAAGGTTTAAGCACTAAAATTTTTCCCTTGAGGTAGGCAATCATAGATATAAATTTTAAATTCAAAAAAATAAAAACTAAGGTCTAAAGTCAAAAAACAAAAATAAAATCAAAAACCAAAGATCAAATAATACTCACCAAAAAACGGCCGGCATAGTTGGAATAGGGATGATTCGGAGCATACTGATCCAAATCGACCTGTGCACTACCACAGCGGAAATAGGTGCCCGGCACGCTGCCAGATTCTTTAAAAAAACTATTAAGCAAAAAACAGCCCATATAACCATACTTACTTTCCCCGCTTCCAATCACTTTATTAGTTTGGGCTAAATGGTTTAGGGCATAAACTAACCAGGATTCTGGGGTTAAACCTTGTTCACCTTCATATTGAAGGTCGATTTGGAGTTGTTTAAGATAACTATTTGGTGATCGACTGGCTTCTGGTTGCTCGCGATTAGCTATGATTTTACCTTGACCTTGATCTGGAAGGTTGGGTAGGTCTTCAAGCAATAGAACCTGCCAAGCTTGAGTGGACAAAAGTTCCTGTTTGGTTTTACCTTGATGAGCAGTTTTAGAGAATTTTTGGGGGAAATATACTAAGTCCCCTGTGGCTTCGGCTTGGACATAATGTTTAGCCTGATCATCATCAATAAACTTTTTACCAATCTCTTTATTAAGCCCCAATGGTTTATTTTGGGTGTCTAGCAGCTCACCTCGCTGATGATGTTCCATAAGAGCCTTGTCATAAGCCTCTATTAGGGAACTTATTGGTAAGCCAAAGGGAACCATAATTAGTTTAATAAAGCCCTGATTAATTTTAGTTTTAAAAAATTCTGGTTTTTCTAGCATCATTTCTTCAATCTGTTCTAGGGTGGGTATCGGGTATTCTTTGTTATTAATTGCTTTAATACCTAATTCGCCAGTAGAGAGGGTTTTCAGGAGGCCAGCCTTAATAAGAACATCTTTCTGGAATTCATATTGAACTTTAAGGTTTTCTTGGGTTAGTTCGGGGGTTTCTAGCCAGAGTTCATTTTGGAGGTCTTGGAGAGTTTGGTTTAGTTTGGCTTTAAAGTCTCTGATGGAAATAAGGTCATTAGACTTTTTAGAGCCTAACTTTTTAATTTTAATAAATTCCAAATCAAACTGTTGTTTAAGCGTTTTAAGGGATTCTAGTTTGGTAGTAAGTTCTGGGCAAAGTTGGGGCATAAATTTATCTAAGATATAACCTAGATTCCGGATCAAGTCCGGAATGACAAAAAAATCAAGAAATGCTCACCGAGAAACGGCCGGCACGGAAGGAAATGGGAAGGCCCGAAGCATTCCGATCCAAGTAGATCTGCGCACGACCACGGTCGGAAAAAGCACTCGGCACGCTGCCAGTTTTTTTAAAATAACCACCAACCAAAAAACAACCCCTATAATCATACTTACTTTCCCCGCCCTCAATCATTTGGTTGGTTTGTTCTAAATGACCTAAGCCGTAAACTAGCCAGGATTCTGGAGTTAAACCTTGTTCACCTTTATATTGATCCGTTTGAAGTTGTTTAAGATAGCCATTGGGTGATTGGTTGGCTCCTAGTTGCTTACGACCATTAACGGTTTTACCTTGACCTTTATCTCGAAGATCAGGCAAGTCTTCAAGTAGTAGGACTTGCCAAGCTTGGGTTGGTAAAAGTTCTTGTTTGGTTTTACCTTGATGAGTAGTTTTAGAGAATTCTTTGGGAAAATAGACTAATTCTCCTGTAGCTTCAGCCTCTACCAATTCAGCATTATCAAAAATAAACTTTTCACCAATCCCTTTATTAAGCCCCAAAGGTTTATTTTGGGTGTCTAATAGTTCACCTTGCTGATGATGTTCCATTAGAGCCTTGTCATAAGCTTCTATTAGAGAACTTATTGGTGAACCAAAGGGAACAAGGACTAGCTTAACAAAACCTTGATTGATTTTGGTTTTAAAGAATTCTGGTTCTTCTAGCATCATTTTTTCAATCTGTTCTAGGGTGGGTATAGGGTATTCTTGCTTATCAATTGCTTCAATGCCTAATTCACCAGTGGCGAGGGTTTTAAGGAGGTTGTTTTTACGGAGAAGGTCTACTTGGGCTTCATATTGGGCTTTAAGGTTTTCTTGGGTTAGTTCGGGGGTTTCTAGCCAGAGTTCGTTTTGGAGATCTTGGAGGGTTTGGTTTAGTTTGGCTTTAAAGTCTCTGATGGAAATAAGGTCATTAGACTTTTTAGGGTCTAGATTTTTGACTTTGGTTAATTCCAAATCAAACTGTTGCTTGAGTTGTTTAAGAATTTCTAGTTTGGTAGTAAGTTCGGGGCAAAGTTGGGGCATAAATATTACTTAAACTTTTTCCAACTTAATTTTAACACTTAACTCGTTAACCTTTAATTCTACTCCCTCATTGGCTTGTTCAATTATTTCATTAGCTAAAACATTTTTAGCCAGTTGCTCTCTAAATTCTTTATTGCCTAATAATTCTAATAATCCCTGATCAGCCGTCTGCCACTGAAGGGTTACTTGATCCTGAATAGTTAATTTCAGTTCTTTACGTAAAGTATTAATTTGCCTAACCAGTTCGCGCAACAAGCCTTGCTGTTTTAATTCCGGGGTTAAATTAGTATCAATGGCGTAATCAGCACCCTTAATAATTTCTAAGACATTTAACTCTTGGGCTAAAATTTCTTTAATCTCTGGCTGATAATTATTAGGTGAAGTAAATGAAGTTAACGGCTGACGCACTTTAAGATTAGCCTCGGCGCGCAAAGCTAGGCCTTTTTCCACATCGGTTCTGGCCTGTGCCATTTCAGTTATTAATTTTTCATCAATTAATTCTAACTTCACTTCTGGCCAAGTTTCTAGGTGGACTGATTCTAGCTGACCGCCAACGGCTTGATAAATTTCTTCCGCTAAAAATGGTAAACCTGGGGCTAATAATTTACTGAGCTGTAATAATACCTCACGTAAAGTTGCCTGAGCAGAAATCTTGCCTTCGCCCTTAAATCGTTCGCGCGAACGACGAATATACCAAGTTGACAAATCATTAATAAACTCCCCAATTTCTCGATGGCTATCAGTTAATTGATATAATTCAAACTTTTCCGTCACGGATTTAATTAATACTTGTAAACGTGACAAAATCCATTGATCCAACACCGCTAAATCTACCGGTAAAGTTTGCGGCGTGTTGTTCGCAAATAATTTATAAAATGAAACAACATTTTTAGCAATCAAAATAACTTTTTTAACTACTAGATCTACATCTTTCTCATCAAAATTTTTAGAATCAGCACATTGGTTAACGGTGTATAAATAATAACGCAAAGCATCTACGCCATATTTATCAGCAATAAACCACGGCTCTATAGTATTACCTTTGGATTTAGACATTTTTTTACCTTGTTTGTCTAAAATAATTCCCACCGCTAAAACATTTTTATAAGGTGGGTCAAAACCTAAAATGGTGGCCACCGTTAACAAGGTATAAAACCAACCGCGCGTCTGATCAATGCCTTCGGCAATATAATCTGCCGGATAGAATTTTTTAAATTGCTCCGCGCTACCACTTTTGGCCGGATAACCCCATTGCGCAAAAGGCATGCAACCCGAGTCCATCCAAACATCGCACACTTCTGGCACTCTTTTCATCTCACCACTACATTCACATTTAAAGGTAGCCTCATCAATAAACGGTCGATGTAAATCGTCTAAGGGCTGTAACAATTCTTGAGCGCTACCAATTACTTTATATTTTTTACAAGAAACACATTCCCAAATTGGCAATGGCGTGCCCCAATAACGTTCACGAGAAATTGCCCAATCTTTGGCCTCTTTTAACCACTCACCAAACCGACCGGCTTTTAAATAATCGGGGTGCCAATTAATTTGTTCATTATTTTTGTTTAACTCCGAGCGTAAAGCGGAGACGCGAATAAACCAAGAGGTGCGAGCGTAATATAATAATGGAGTATTGCAACGCCAACAAAAAGGATAATCGTGAGCATGTGGCTCAACTTTAAACAAAATATTTTTGGCTTTTAATTCTTCAATAATTTCTGGATCAGCCTCTTTAACAAATTTGCCCTGACCAGGTACCTTGGCTTGCAATTTTCCTTCACCATCAACCGTAATTCTTTCTGGTACTACTAAATTATTGGCAGCAAATAGACTAAAATCATCTTCACCAAAATGTGGCGCAATATGCACAATGCCCGTGCCATCAGTGGTACTAACAAAATCACCGGCATAAACTTTAAAATATTGGCCATTATTTTCATATTCATTAAACAAAGGCTGATATTCGGTGCCAATTAAATCAGAACCTCTAAAAGTTCCTAAAATTTCTGGAATTGAAGTAACCTCATAACCTTCAGGAGTTTCCGTAAAAAGAAAATTAAATGGCCGAGCCCTTAATAAAGCAGGGTCTTTTTCTAATTCTTTATATATTTCTTTTGCTAATATAACTTGATCATAAATAGCCTTACCATTTTTATCCCACTCGCCAGTAAACCTTTTTACCTTTATATATTCGATATCCTTCCCTACCGCCAACGCCAAATTACCCGGCAAGGTCCAAGGCGTAGTAGTCCAAACCAATAAACTGGCCCCAATTAATTCTTTGTCTTGTGCCGCTGTAATTTTAAATTTTAAATAAACCGAATTTTCTTTAATGTTTTGATAACCTTGCGCAACTTCATGCGAAGACAGCGTTGTGCCACACCGAGCACAATAAGGTACTACCTTAAAACCTTTATACAACAAATCCTTTTCCGCCGCCTGCTTAATAAACCACCAAACCGATTCAATAAATTCATTTTGATAAGTAACATAAGGGTCGGCCAAATCAAGCCAAAAACCAATTCGTTTGGTCATTTCTTCCCATTCATTTTTGTAAGACCAAACACTCTCTTTACACTTAGCATTAAACTGTTTGATACTGGCAATAACTTGCCCTGGCACCAAATTTTCAATTTGCGGTTTACCCGAAATACCTAATTCTTTTTCCACCTGTAATTCTACCGGCAAACCATGTGTGTCCCAACCAGCCTTACGCTCAACTTTAAAACCCTGCATGGTTTTATAGCGCAAAACCACATCCTTATAAGCTCGCGCTTCAATGTGATGGATGCCGGGTTTACCATTAGCCGTCGGTGGGCCTTCAAAAAAAACAAAACTACCTTGCGGCGCCTCTTTGGCCAAGGTTTTAGCAAAAATATTTTTACTTTGCCACTGCTCTAAAATGGCTTCTTCCTGCAAAGCAATAATTGATTTTTTCTCAGTCATAAAATATGTAAATATCCTTTATACTTTAACATTTATTAACCGCTCTGTAAAGATTGCATAAAAAACAAAAAGACCCGGTTTGCCGGGGCCTTTTTACCAAACAAGTGTTTATTCCTCACTAATAGCCTGCACCGGACAAGATTCAATGGATTCCTTAATCTTATCAGCTTCAGCAATGTAATCCGCGGCTAATACCTTAGCCTTACCGTCTTCGGCAATTTTAAACACCGCCGGACAAACGGCTTCGCAGGTGCCACAACCAATACACAAATCTTCGTTAACTTTGGGAGACATGAAGTTTATATTAAAAAATTATATTTATATTTTACTACACTAAAACCCATAAAGCAATAGACCTATTTTAAAAGGGTTGACAAAAAGCCCAACTTAAGCTAAGCTGGATTAAATTTAAAAGGAGAAAATAAGATGAGTAAAGATCTATTCAACAGAACCAACCACTTACTGGCAGCTAGCTTAAAAGCTTACATTTTAGAAGAACTAACTGCCAAACAAATTCAAGACGCAGAAAGACATTTAGCAGAGTGTCACGACTGCCGTCTCAAAAAAGAAGAAACAAAATTAAAACTAATTAAAAAAATCGCCAACAAGTAACTTGTTGGCTTTTTTATTGATTTAATTTACCTGATAGCACTCCAGCAGAGCCACCCCGGGTCCCCGCTACGCGGGGCAAGCAAGTTCAAGATGACGAATAATCTACATCTCCTTCAAAGTCTCAATCCCCAACAAGGCCAAACCATTTTCCATTACCTGCCTAATATTTTGCAATAGATATAAACGCGAATTTTTTATTTCAATTTCCGCCTGCAATACTGGTTGACTTTCATAAAATGAAGCAAAATTTCTAGCCAATTCAAATAAATACTGCGCTAATAAAGCTGGATTATGCGTTTGTTGCGCTTTAGCCACGACGGGCGAAAACTGCGCCAGCTGACTAATAATCTTTTTCTCAATTTCTGAATTTAATTTATCCGCGACAAAATGTTTGATGGTTTTTACTTTGCCTTTACTAAAAATGCTGTTAATTCGCGCTAAAGTATAAAGTAAATAAGGCCCCGTAAAGCCTTCAAAGCGAATAGCTTGCTCCAGTACAAAATCAATTTTATTTTGCGCCGAAGTTTTTAACATTTCAAATTTTAAAGTTGCCAAAGCTAACGTTTGTGCCGTTTGCGCAATCTTTTTAGCTGACCACTCAGTATGGCGCTTAGTGGTTTCCGCCACCGCTAATTTAACCGCCTCCTCATATACTGACCAAAAGGTCATCGTTACCCCTTCGCGAGAAGCTAATACCTTACCACCCAAAGTAACAAATTCATAAGGCACATGAATTAATTTGCCTTTAAAGCCTTGTAGTTCTAAAATTTTAAACAATTGCTTAAAATAAAAACTCTGGCGTGAATCCGTCACATAAATACTGGCAGCTAACTTTGCTTTTTTAAATTTTTCTTGTGCTAAGGCCAGGTCGGAAGTAGCATAAAGCCCAGTACCGTCGGTTCGCAAAATTAATAAAACATCCAAGCCGTATGATTTTAAATCCACAATCACCGCCCCTTGAGATCTAACTGCAATTTTTTGCTTAAGTAATTGTTCCACTATCGCTTTGCCTTTGGTGCGTAAATCTTTTTCAAAATAATAGACGCTAAACTTAGCTCCCAATAAACTATAAATTTTTTTAAACTCGGCCAAACTAAATTCTTTGGTTTTTTTCCACAATTCAAACAGTTCTTGCTCTGTTTTGGTTTTGGCTTTTTGTGGCGGTAAAATATTTTCTAATTGCTGTTTTACTTCCGACACCGCTCCTTCAAACTCCGGCTTTTCTTTAATTAACTGGCTGGCCCTAGCATAAGCCTGACCTAAAGTTCCTGGTTCTAACCTTATTAGCTTTTCATTTCTAATTTTTGATTTGGTTAAATACCACAAAACTTTTGCAACATGAGAACCCACATCATTGATATAATTAGCGCTAATCACCTTTAAGCCTTGCGCTTGATATAAATTAATTAAAGCGGCACCCAAAACTGTATTGCGTAAATGACCAATATGAAAATCTTTATGAGTATTGGGTCCGGAATATTCCAACATTACCGTCTTTGATTTGGCTAATTTTTGCTGACCATATTTTTTACCCTGCATGGCAATTTGCCCTAGCACTTCTTGGGCGACGGCTGTTTGATCTAGAAAAAAATTAAGGTAAGGGCCAACCGCCTGACAACGCTTGATAGTTGAACCACTTTTTATTTTAAGATTAACTTTGGCCGCCAAATCTTTAGCCAACTTAGCCGGATCTATCTTTTGCTCTTTAGCTAAACCAAATACTGACCAACCAAAATCCCCCCAAGCCGGATTTGGTGGCACAATTAAGCTACTAGTTTCTACCTTAAAGCTAGTCGCTACTTTAATTAGCTTGGCTACTTCCTGTCTAAAATTAATCATACTGCTATTAATTTAGCATAAAAACAAACTTTTGGCCAAAATAATCCCTGCTGTTATTATAAGGAATAAAAGGAAGAAATAATTTTTGCTCTACCTAATAACTGAGATTGCCACGCTATGCTCGCAATAACAATAAAAAAGCGGCTCTTGGCCGCTTTCTCTAATTACTAATTTCTATTCCAAACAACAATCAATTGCCTTTTTAACTAAATCACCCAATTTTCCCATAAAACCAGATTTTTTTTCGTCGTGTTTATTTAGGGAGTTTTCATCAATCTTTTTAACTTCTCCTACATCAATTAATTTTAAATTCAAACCCCAAAATAAGGAATAAAGTTCGTATGATTTTTTAAACAAATCTTGGGCCTCTTCTGGTTTGCCTTGGCCTTGCGCTTTTGTACCTACTTCCATTAAACGATAAGAAGCGGCTAATAAATGTTTAGAAATACACCAAACCTCACCTTCGTATTCTTTAATAATCTTTTTCAACAGTTCTTTGCGCATTTCTCGTACCTGATTTAACAAATCAAAATATTCCGGTTTGCCGGTTTTGTTACCCGTAAAGAAAAAATGTTCTTCAATAGACACTAAATTCATAATGGCGATGGATAGATCCTCATCCGAAGATAAATCTAATTTGTGCGTTTTACTATCGTTAACTTTTTGCACAAAAGCCTGAATTTTATCATTGGTTATTTCCATATAATTAACTGCAATTATTATTTATAAAAAACTAACGAGTAATTAAATAAAAAATTAAACTAAAAATCAACAAACCACAAATCGGTAAAATTACTTTTTGCAATTTAAAATGAGCCTTGTTTTCCGGATGTTGCTTCCGCATAAATTGATCCAGCCATTCTGTGGCCGCAAAAGACAAACTGCCTACCAAAATACCCAATATTAATTTATCAATTCCCCAAATTTTATTTAAAGGATGACCAATTATTTCATAATAAAATAACGGACCAACTACTAAGCTATACCAAGTTAATAAAATCAAAACATCACGGCCAACAAATCTCCAGCCCTTCTTATTAAACCAAATAATAGTCCAAAGCACCGTTGCTAAAATTAAAGCACCAATCCACAAACCAGAAACCGTATCGTCAATTCCTAAATAACGCGATAAGCCTAAACCAGCCACTACCGCCACCGTACAAATTGGACAAACCGCTAAAGCCGGGCTTGCTACCAACAAAACCGGAAGCACCAACAAATATTTAGCACTTTTATTGAGCATTGGTTTTGGCTTTAAAATAATTAATAATTGGTTCGGCCCCAATTAAACACTTGGGAGAATTTTTTTCATCCCACAATAATGGCACGCCCATCCCGCCGCCCTGGGTATCGCAATCTGCGGCATGCGTTAACATTTCTTGAGCATTGGCTTGATTATTAAAAACTTCTTTCCGTTCAAACTTAAATTTATCGGCAATCTTATTCTGATTAATAAATTCCTCAACTGTAATACAATGTGGACAACCTGATCCCCAATATAAAATCGGACCCTCGCTAACCACCTTAACTTCAACTTGCGGTCGAGATAACCAATAAGAAACGCCTAGTGCTACCACCAATAAAACTACGACCGTAATGATTAATTGATTTTTTTTCATAAGCTATTTTTTATTACTAAGCTTTATATAGAATAGAACAAATTACAAAATTTATCAAGGCACTTAACGCCGTAAACGCAAAGAATTACTAACCACAAACACCGAACTAAAAGCCATGGCACCGGCCGCCAACATTGGACTTAACATTATTCCCCCTAAAGGATAAAGGACTCCAGCGGCCACCGGTAAACCTAAAATATTATAAATAAAAGCCCAAAATAAATTACCCTTGATTATTTTCATGGTCTTGCGCGAAAGTATTATTGCTTCCACCACTTTATTAAGGTCGCCGTGCAAAATTGTAACACTAGCCGCCGCCATAGCAATATCTGTCCCCGTGCTCATCGCCAGGCCCACCGTGGCTTCGGTTAAAGCTGGGGCATCATTAATACCGTCGCCCACCATGGCCACCGTCTGATATTTACTTTTTAATTCTCTCACTATCCGTAATTTATCCTCAGGTTTTACTTTTGCTCGCCACTCTTTAATCCCCACTTGCTCGGCAATAGTTTGCGCCGTGGCTTCGTTATCGCCAGTCAACATAATCGGTATAATATTCAAACGCAATAAACTTGCCACCGCCGCGCGCGCTTCTGATTTAAGCGTATCAGCTAAAGCTAAACAACCTAAATATTGCCGGCGACTAATCTCAGCTAGTAATAAAACGGTTTGTCCCTGAGCTTCTAACTGTTTAATTGTACTTTGTTCCACTTCCGTTAAACTAATATTATTCTCGGTTAATAACGCTTGATTACCTAAAATATACTCTTGATTTTTAATTTTCGCTTTAACACCATAGCCCACCACGGCCAAAAAATCGGCCGCGGCTAACAAATTAATTTTTTGGTCTTTGGCCTTAGTGACCACTGCCATAGCCAAAGGATGTTCCGAATATTGTTCTAGACTGGCGGCAATTTTTAAAACTTCATCATTACTATAATTAACCACTTGTAATTCACCTTTGGTTAGGGTGCCAGTTTTATCAAAAACAACCACTGCTACTTTTTGTAAATTTTCCAAACTAGTAGCATCTTTAAATAAAATACCCTGCTTGGCCCCTCGACCAGTACCCACCATAATCGCCGTCGGTGTAGCCAGACCCATGGCGCAAGGACAAGCAATAATTAATACGGTTACCGCAGCCATTAAAGCATAAGTTAAAACCGGCGCAGGACCCAAAACTAACCAAGTTACAAAAGAAACCATTGCTATTATTATAACCATCGGCACAAAAATTCCTGAAATTTTATCAGCCAAACGTTGAATTGGTGCTTTTGAACCTTGCGCTTCTTGTACCAATTTAATTATCTGCGCCAAAACCGTGCCCGAACCCACCTGCGTCGCTCTAAAAATAAGCATTCCCATTATATTAAGCGTCGCCCCAGTCACCATGTCACCCACCTTTTTATCAATCGGCAAACTCTCACCCGTAATCATTGCTTCATCAACAGCCGATAATCCTTCAACAATCAAACCATCAACGGGAATTTTTTCTCCCGGTTTAACTAAAATTAAATCACCGACAATTACCTGCTCAATCGGTAAATCAATTATCTGACCCTGACGTTTAACGTGTGCAATTTTAACTTGTAAGCCCATCAATTCCTTTACTGCCTCATTGGTTTTTCCCTTGGCCCGGTTTTCTAAATACTTACCTAATAAAATTAAGGCAATGATTACCGCCGTGGTATCAAAATAAACCTCTGGCATTTTACCCGCAATCACAAAAATTTGGGGCCACAGCGTAGCAATTAAAGAATATAAATAAGCCACTCCCGTACCCATCGCTACCAAAGTATCCATATTAGCCTGGAGGTGACGAGCGGATTTAACGGCACTAATAAAAAATTGCCCACCGGCCCAAAACAAAATTGGCGTAGTTAATACTAACAAAACCGAATTCAAAACAGTTAATGACATTTCAGGCCAACCCGGAATTAACCTGCCCATACTCAAGACTACGATGGGTATGGCTAAAATAATACTAAAAATTAATTTACGTTTTAATACTTGTAACTCTTCAGCTCGCAACATCGCTACATGATCATGCCCCACAGGCATGTTCATTTCTGGACGTTCGGTTAATGCGTTTTCTAAAACTTTATAGCCGACACCATTAACCGCCTTAATTAAATCATCATACTTAACCTCTGGTCCGGCTTCAACCTGCGCCTTTTCCGAAGCATAATTGACATTACTTGCTACTACGCCTGACACTCGCTTTAAGGCTTTTTCAATTAGCACCGCACAAGAAGCACAATGCATCCCACTAATATCTAAAGTAATTTTTTTATTCATAAATATTAATGATTAGTTTTCTACTTCATAGCCGGCGCGTTTGACCGCGGCCACTAAATCACTATTTTTTACCTCATCCTCAAATTCCACTACGCTTTGGCTTTTGGCATAACTGGTTTTAGCGCTAATTACTCCAGGCAGAGCTTGTAATTCATCATCAATTAACAAAGCACAGCCTGTACAATGCATGGTTTTTATTTTCAAAATTATTTTTTTCATATTGGTTACAAAAGGGCAAGAGAATTAAGGAGGATATTCTGCTGAGAAGTAATCACTTCGGGAGTAACAGTAACAACCTAAATTAATCTGGATTCCTGCTTTCGCAGGAATGACAAAGAAAAAAACTAATCCACCACTCTAATTATGCCTTGATACATCCCCATACTACAAGAAAAAGAAAAATCTCCCACCTTATCCGGAGTAAACTCTACCACCTGCTCATCATTCGGCAATAAAATCGCTCGTTTACTAAAGGCTGAAAACACCACTGACCGAGCGCAAGAATAAGTTTCTTTAGTTTTTAAAATTAACTGAACCGGCACGCCCTTTTTAACCACAACCTGCCCAGGATTATAGCCAGAATTATCAATGTTTATAGTCACCACTTGTTTACCACCTTGTATTTCAGTGTTGTTAGATATTATTGCTTTACCAAAAACCTGAGTCACACTCTGCCAGGTAACCGGACTACCAATTAAAATTAAACCGCTATTAACCGTCATTAAGCCTAAGACGATTAAAATCGCCCCCGCTAATTTAAAAAAGGGTTTTTGTTTTTTCTCACCTAAACGAGTAATCAGCCAACCTAAAATTACAAACATCGGAATAGTACCTAAAATAAACCAAAGCATAATTGCTGCACCGCGTACCGCGCTACCACTACCTAGCGCTAACACTTCCATAGCTTGCGTGGTGGCACAGGGCAAAAAAATTGTTAAGGCTCCAAGTAAACCCGGCGTAAACCACGCACCCTGTTGTGAATAATTTTTTAAATAGCGATACAAAAAACGAGGTGGCGGTATCACTACATAACGAAAAATCGGATGAACTGATAACAAATTTAAGGCCACGGCCAGCATGTAAACCCCAATTAAAATCTGCAAACTTGCCCGCACCGTCCCATTGAGTTGCAACACTGAACCCAAACTACCTAATAAAAAACCAACTACCGTATAAGCAATTAACTTAGCTAAAACAAAAGCCGTAGTTGCCACTAACTTACGCCGTGGTCCCGCTAAATTATTAACCTGCTTGTTTACTTGTTCCTGAGCCGAGATACTACTAATTAATAATCCCCCCTGAATTGCTAAACAAGTTAAACCACCCGTGGTTAAGCCGGTCATAAAAATTAACCAATAACTCCAACTATTAGAGCTAGGAAAAATTAAGGCCGGAAACTTGCCCACTAAAATAAACCAGCCACCGATTAACGACAAAGCAATCAAAACCAATAAACCAATTATTATCTTTTTTACCGACATACCATTATTTACTAGCTAATTTACTAACCGTTAAAATTTCTTTAATCATCTGCTGTTTACGCGCTTCATTTTTGGAAGCCATAGCATTTTTAAAACAAGAATTAAGATGCCCTTCCATTAGCATTTGATGAGCGGATTTTAATAGACCAATTACGGCTAAATTTTGTTGCATCAAATCCACACAGTAAGCGCCGGACTCCTGCATTTTTAAAATTTTAACCAACAAGCTGTTAGCTTTTTTAAAATTAACCGCAATTTTTTCTTTAGACATAATTTTTAATTTTGCCTTTTAAATTTTAAATTATTATACCCCGACCCCAGGTATAGGTATATTGTATCCCCTTTTAAACTGACTGTCAAATATTAAAAAATCAGCCGGCTGATTAATACTCTGGCGGATAAAATTCATAATTTTTCAAATAACGCCGAGCTGTTCCCTTGACAAAAAATGCAATACTTGCTATAGATTAATATATCAAAAGGAGGTAAAAAAATGAAAAAAATAACAGCCATAAAAAAAATAATAGCTGTGTTGGCATTTTTCTACGAAACAAGTATAATTATTTTTATACTGTCCTCATTGTGGTACCTGGTACTGAAATATTTTATGACCATTTGCCAGGGAGCCCAAATAACACTAATAATGTCCCTCTCTATTATGTCTTTAGTCTTAATATCGGGGACATATCTATTTGGGGTTTTACCCGAACATTTTAAAGCAATCAAAAAACCCACGGAATAAAACCGTGGGTTATTTTATTAACAAATAGATACTCCGCTAAAATGGAGTATCTATTGCTTATAACTTATTGCTTATTACTTACTCGGTGGAATAGTAAACACAAACCGACTACCTTTATTCAAACCCGCACTTTCGGCCCAAATTTTGCCTTGCATTTTATCCATCATCATTTTGGCGACATACAACCCCAGCCCCACACCTTCGGTATGAATTTGAAATGCCCCCTGACCGCGAGTAAATTTTTGAAATAAATGTGGCAAATCTTTAGGATCCACACCCGAACCAGTATCAATCACCTCAAACAAAACTTGCCCCTGTTCTAATCTAGCAAACACCTTAACCTGACCACTAGGCGTATATTTAATGGCATTATCAATTAAATTACTAACCACATCGTGTAAGCGATTGCGATCCGCCATAATTGGCGGCAATTTTTTTTCTACTGACAATTGATAATCCAATTTTTTAGCCGCTGCTTTTTGCGATAATTCTTCAAATACTTCTTTAGCTAAATCTGCTAAATCCATTTTTTCTAAATTAAACTCTAGCCGACCGCTTTCAATCCGGGAAATATTTAACAAATTTTCCACCAAATCAATTAGACGATCGTTAGAAATATACATTTTACCCACCACCTCCATAATTTTTTTCGGCACCTTACCAAAACTCCCCTCTTTAATCATAGAACCGTAACCTTTGATCACCGTTAACGGAGTACGTAACTGATGCGAAGCAATGGAAATAAAATCCGACTTAGCTTCATCCAACTTTTTTAACTCGGCATTAGCCGCCCGTAACTCTGCCGTGGCTTTTTCTACTTCCTTTTGTAGCTTAACCGCGAACCCTCGTTGCTCTTCATATAATTCCGTATTCGTAATTGCAATCGCTGCCTGACCGGCAATAATACCTAAGGTGTTTAAGTCTTCTTGCGAATATGGATCGCCGGATTTTTTGGGCCCAAAAACAATAACACCAATTAAATTCTCATGAGTAAATAAAGGCACAATTAGACTAACGTTCAATTCATCCAGCTCATACAAAAAAGTTGCGTCTTTAGGTTGATAATCACCGCTTTCATACCGAGCCTTTAATTCCGGAATAATATAAATTTCCCGGCTATTTTTAAAATATAACGGCAACATTTTTTCCTTACCCGCAATAAATTTATCAAACTCTTTAGGCCAACCATCTTTTTTAGCTATCGCTAGTTGTTTCTTTTTATCTAACAATAAAACTGCTAAATTACTAGTTCTAAGATTATCCTTTACTACCTGAACCAGGGAAGTTAATAGCTGATCTAAATTTAAAATAGAACTACAGATTTCATTAACTTTAGCCAATAATACCGCTGGTTCATATGCCCCAACGAATAAAAACCGATCCGTAACTTTTTGTAACCAATTTTTTAATGGCTGAAAAACTAGTACTACTAACACGGCGGTAATTAAACCAGTTACTACTACTGAGTTAGTGCCTACAAATACTTCCAAAAATCCTGTTAAATAAATGGCTAATAAGGTGTAAGCACTGGCGATTACTACCACCAAAACACCAAACACTGTAGAACGTTTAATAATAGTTTTTATTTCCATTAAACGATAACGAGTAATAGCATAAGCAATAAAAGCTACATAAAAAACAATAAAGTAGTTACCAATGGGATAAAATTTAATTAGTTGTGGAAAAAAGTCAGTCAAACCACCGGAAAAACCAACTACTCCGGCTAATAAAACATACCTAAGTTGTTGCCTCTTATAACCGGAAACTTTATAATAAAATTTTATAATTAAAAAAATTGAATAAAAAATGAATACCAAAAAAGCCAGGGGAAATAAAAAATAAAGCGGACCAGGTTCTATCCAATAACTAAACCCGAAAATTGGCTTCATGCCAATTTTAAATAAGCCAGTAAAACTCAATAAAAATAAAACAATGCTAAAACCATAACAAGCAATAATAATCTTTCTTTTTTCCTTGTTTAGGCTTAATAAAGCTAAAATAAAATGTAGGTAAAGCGGGGCAATAAAAATTGCTCCGAAGTCTAAAACATATTGCCAAAGCATAGCATTTTCCGGAGTTTGACTGGCAACCACGCCCCATAAGCCAATACTCCAAAAAGAAATAACCATGGAAAGCCAAAACCAAATACGATTAGTTCTAGCCTTATTTTTTGCATAAACAAAGACGCCCATTAAAAAACTTATAAGCGAAGTCAAAATGCAAGAAATTGTAAAGCTGTTCATAATTTAAAATAATGTATCGGCCAATTATTCTTTTTCGCTATAACCAGAATTTTCTTATCCGGGTTAACTACGTGGGGCTCGGAAACAAACCTTAATAATTCTAAATCTGAATAATGATCTGCGTAAGCAATTAGCCTCTCTGGATTATACCGATTAATTATATTTTTTAGCGCTTCAACTTTTTGTTGGCCATAAACAACTGATCCTAAAATCTTACCTGTATACTTCTTATTCTTAGTCTCCAGTTCAACTGCCACGACATCAGTAATGTTAAACCATTTGCCAATAATCTCAATCAAAGGCTTTAAAGAAGCAGAAAGCAAAACAACCCTTCTCCCTTCCTTCTGATAGCTATTAATAATTTCTATGGCTTGTGGAAAAATTTTCTCTTTTATTTCCCTGTTAAAAAAATCCTCTAATAGTTGCTTAGTCTCTTCGTTATCCCAACCAGAAACTAATTTAAAAGTTTTTTCTCTAATCTTTATTGTATCTCTAATTAAACCTAACCGATACAGCAAAAACCAAAAATACAACTTAAGCAAAAACCAAAAACTAATCCTACCACATTTAAAAAGATATTTAATTAAATATTCTTGGGTTTGGCCAGAAACCAAGGTATTATCTACATCAAAAAAAACAAGTTCGGACATATTTGTCTAGTATATTATACCACTTTTAAACTAAGACTAAAAAACTAATATTTTAACAATTTTTTTATTTCCCCCATAACTATTTCATCGGTGATCTTACGCAACACTTCCGGACTAGCTACCACTGAATAATACTGGCTTAAATTAATCGGCTGACCAATCTTGATAATAATAGCTTTTTTAAAATTCGGCTGATTCTTTTGCCGTGGCCAAACCGTAAAAGCGCCATTAATGCCCACCGGCACTACCGAACATTGCGCCGCTAAAGCAATCCTTGCCACGCCAGTAAAAGTTGAGCCAATTTCCCCCGTGGCCGACCTAGTGCCTTCAGGAAAAATTCCCAAAATCTTGCCCTGTTTTAAAATTTCCACCGCCGTATTAACAACCGCGCTTTTGTCGCCACCACCATAACGTTCAACCTTAATTTGCCCAGTCAATTTTACTAGCGGATACCACCACCATTTTTTAAAAAAAACTTCACCGGCCAAAAAATAAACCCGCCGGGGCAACAAGGCCGCTAAAATGAAAAAATCCAAATAACTAGTGTGATTAGCTGCCACTACAACTGGGCCAGTGGCTGGAAAATTTTCCAGGCCTTTGATTTCTTTAACCCAAAGCTCTTTAACTACTGGCGCTAAAAAAAGTTTTAGTAAAAAGTAAAACATAAATCTTGCCTTTACTATACCATTTTTTGGCCAAATAAAAAACCCCGCTGGACGAGGTTGTTAAAATCAAATCTTACTCAAAATACATTTGCTCAATTTCTTTTTTATAATGCGTAGCAATCACCGACCGACGCAATTTTAAAGTTGGGGTTAATTCTTCCCGTTCCTGAGTAAACTCATTAACCACTAAAACGAATTTAATAATTTTTTCATATTCCGCCAAATACTGGGTGGCCGTATTAATGTTTTGACGATAAAGTTGCAACACTGACGGCTGATTCAAAATCTCATCTTGTGGCACTTCAATTTTATTTTCTTGCAGGTAACGTTTTAAATTAATCCAATCTGGCACAATCAACGCGGCTAGATGCTTGCGGTTATTCCCAATCACCATGGTTTGAGAAATATATTTGGTTTCGTTTAATTTTTCCTCCAAAATTTCCGGCCAAAAATTTTTACCACCGGCGGTAACAATCATTTCTTTTTTACGACCAATAATTGTTAAATAGCCCTGATTACTTAAGTGGCCTAAATCACCCGTATGCAAATATCCTTGTTCATCAAGCGCTTCCCTGGTCGCCTCGTCGTCTTCCCAATAACCCTTCATGACGTTAGGTCCTCGCACTAAAATTTCTTTGTCATTAGCAATTTTTATTTCTACCCCCGGCAAAGCCTTGCCGACGGTGCCCCGCTCCTGCTGAGCCGGATAATTAGTGGCGACAACCGGTGAAGCTTCTGTTAAGCCATAACCCTGGTAAACCGCTAAGCCGATTTTATTAAAAAATTTAGCCTGGCGCAAACTCAAGGCCGAACCTCCGGCAATCGCAAACCGAAAATTAGTCCCTAAAGCCTTTCTAATCTTTTTTAAAATCAACAGTTCAGCCAACCATTGTGTCACACTGCCGCTAGGTTGCTTTAAAGCCCAATAAAATAATTTTAAAGTAAATTTACCCCGTTGGCGCATCTTTTGCCAAATACTATCCTGCATCTTTTCAAAAACTCGTGGCACCGAAACTAAAATAGTCGGATTAACCTCCCGTAAATTTTTTGAAAACTCCTTAAAACTTTCAGCATAAGCAATGGTCGCTCCAGCAAAAAGTAATGGTGTATAATAACCAGCCGTTCGCTCAAATACATGAGATAACGGTAACAAAGATAACAAAGTATCTTCCTTGGTGACCGGCACTACCTGCGCACAAGCCTGTGCGTCACTCAAAAAATTTTTGTGAGTTAAAGCTACACCCTTAGGTTCCCCAGTGGTGCCAGAAGTATAAATAATACTACAAATATCTTTCGCTTCAATTTTTGGCCAAACAGTTTCGGTTGAAGTTAAACATAAAAAATCTGCCCAGGCCGTAGCCAACTTAGCGGGCAGATTGTTTAGGTAATCAGCATTTAAATAAATAATTTTTCTAACTTGCGGAATCTCCGAAATGATTAAACCAATCTTATTTAACTGTTCTTGAGTGGAGACTACTAAAATCTGTGCGTTTGAATTTTTTATGACTCCGGCGATCAATTTGGGGCTAAAGGTGGTGTGAATTGGCACCGTGATACCGCCCGCCAACATTATACCCAAATCTAGCATTACCCATTCCGGACAATTTGGCGCTAACACCGCCACCCTTTCAGTGGGGCTCAGGCCTAATTTTAGCAAAGCCTGGGCTACGGTTTTAATCTGCTTAGCTAATTCATTAAACGTTAATTCCAAATAAGCACCACTCTGTTTGTATTTCAAAGCGGTTTTATCGGGAAACTTTTTTGCAGTAACAAAAAATTGTTCGGGCAAAGTTGCCATAAAAAAATTCTTGCTTAAACTATATCACTTTTTAGCCAAATAAAAAAGTAACTTACTGTATTGTAAAAAATTATTTTAAAAAAACTTCCAAACCTCAACCAATTATAATTAATAATCTCAACTAAAACTGGCCTGGATTTTTTATGGCTAAAAACTCTTTAGGGTCGTTAATTGGCAAAAAATCCTGATTTCTGGTAAAGACTTCCAAACATTCACGATAACCCATCTCTACCCAAGCCCCCAATTTATGTGGTTTAGTCGTCCAACGTTCGTAACGACTAATATTTTTTGGCGCAATCACCAAAATTTTACCTCGCTTGGTTAAATCTTCAACCAGCTCTTGATTTAATTTAAAATTTGCCACCCGTTTAAGATAGGCTTGATACATTTTAGGCCAAAAATATTTGGTCAAGGGCATTAAATAATCATATTCTTGGCCATATTCTTTTTTGGTCCGAATAAAAATAATTTTATCACAACCCTCGGCCACCGCCTTATCCAAAGTTAAGGGTGAAACAAAGCCGCCGTCCTGATAATACTGACCCCCACTTTTGTATTTAGGCGGATGTACATGAAAATTAGCCGTAGCACAAATCATTTTATAAAAAATATCACCCGGCGTATGATTGTTTAAATATTCCACTTCACCAGTCTCGTGATTAGTCACGGCAAAAAATACTTCTGTGGCTGAATCTTTAAATACTTGCTTGGCAAAAGGAACTTGTTTAGTAAAAACCTCAAACACTAATTTATTAATATTATAAATTCGGCCGTGTTTTAAAAAAACCCTCCAACCAATAAAATCTTTGCTGGTTACTATGTTGCGCCAAATATGCACCATTTCGGCATATTGACCAGTCACAAAATAAGCCGCCGAAAAAGTAGAAATAGAAACCGCACTGATTACTTCAAACTTTTTCAAACCTAAATCTGCTAAGGCCCGTAAAGCCCCGGCCACATAAGCCCCACGCATAAAACCACCTTCTAGTACTAAACCGACTTTCATATTTTTGAAACGTTTTTCATTAACTTAAGAATAGCTTCAAAATCATCATTAGCCGAGACTTTATTCTTTTTAACTTGCCCGCATTTACGGCAGCGATGAATTAATTGTTGCTCGCCATGCTCTAAAATTAGCTCCTGTGGCATCATTAAGCCACCGCAAGTAGCCAACCGGTCACCCGGATTAATATCAACGTGTTTAGACCATAAACATCGCGAGCAATGATTAGTATAACCATTACCCTTAATAACCGCCTGACAATGTTCACAATTAAAATCTTCTACCGTTTTTTGAAATTTTTGACTCATAGTTGTTACTTTATACCATAATTTAGCCAAAAATTCAAATATTTTCTGACTAAATTTAGTTATCCCCAAATTAGCCCTTGACTACTTTTAGTCCTTGTGTTACTATAGTAATACAGTAATACAAGTTTATGACCACTCAAAATAATCAACGACTTAGCGACGATTTAGTCAAAATCCTTTTGGCTCTTAAAAAACCTGGCGACCTCAAGGCTTTTTTTCGTGATCTTTGCACTTTAGATGAACTTAAAGAAATAAATGAACGTTGGCAAATTGTTCTGTTGTTGACTAAGCAAAAAACTTACCGCGAGATTGCCAAAAAACTCCAAGTTAGTACTACCACCGTAGCCCGCGTGGCTTATTGGTTAAATAATGGCCAAGGTGGCTATCAAACTGCCTTAAAAAAATTAAATTTACACTTACCCCATACCAAGCCTTTCAGCCAAGGATAATTTAAGTTGTTTAAAATTTTAATCCTCGCTGAAAGGCGAGATTTTTTTATTTACTCTTATTAACTCTAACTTATAATCATATGGAAAAAATTATTATTGCCTTATTTAACACCATTAAACAAAGACAAAAAGATTTACCGGCTAATTCTTATACCGCTTCGCTGTTTAAACGCGGCCGGGCCAGAATTTGCCAAAAGGTCGGCGAAGAAGGGGTGGAAGTGGCTTTAGCGGGAATGAAAAATGAACCAACTGAAATAATCTCTGAAGCGGCTGATTTAATCTATAACCTATTAGTCTTGCTGGCTGATTGTCAATTAACCCCCAATCAAGTTACCACTGAACTAAAAAAACGCTTTAAGTAAAATTTATGACCAACAATACTTTACGCTTAGCTGTGCCTAATAAAGGCCGACTTAAAGAGCCAACTCTAGCGCTCTTAAAAAAGATTGACTTAGAATTTAATTGCTCCGAACGGCAACTTTGCTGCCCTGCCCAAAACTTTGCTTTAGAGTTGTTATTTATCTCAGCCAGTTGCATTCCACAATATGTCCAAACCGGTTTAGCGGATTTAGGAATTACTGGCTACGATTTAGTTCAAGAAAAAGCCGCCCAAGTAACTATCTTAAAAAAACTGGGCTATGGCAAAACCAATTTAACCTTGGCCGTTGGCGCCGAATCTAAAATTAAACGGTTAAGTGACCTTAATGGCAAAAGAATTGCCACCTCTTTTGGTCGCCTAACTAAAGAATTTTTGGCTCAACAAAAAATTTCTGCTCAAGTGATTGAAATTGAAGGCGCCGTAGAAATTACTCCCCGCCTAGGTTTAGCCGAGGCTATTGCTGATTTGGTTTCCTCCGGTGAAACCTTAAAACTAAATGGTTTAAAAATTATGCAAACCATTTTAGAATCCGAAACGGTTTTGCTTAGCAACCAAGCCCTAAATCCCGCCAAACTTGCCTTGGTTAAATCCTTACTACTCCGCTTTGATAGCGTGCTAAACGCCAAAGAAAAAAAATACCTAACCTTAAACGCAGCCGAAGAATTGCTACCCAAAATTAAAAAAGTTATCCCCGGTCTAACTGCTCCCACAGTTTTACGCTTAGCCCAACCTGGCATGTTAGCTGTTCAATCGGTAATTGACAGTCAAGCTAGTTGGCCAATCATTGAACAACTAAAAGCACTTGGCGCGCAAGATATTGTCCTGTGGCCAATTGAAAAAATAATTTACTAAATACAAACTCTTATGCTCAAAATTAACTTTACTAAAATGTGTGGTTTAGTTCCGGTGATAATTCAAGAAATTAACACCAAACAAGTACTGATGCTGGGCTTTATGAATCAAGCGGCTTGGCAAAAAACCCGTATCACCAAAAAGGTTTGTTTTTATTCGCGCACTCGTAAAAAACTCTGGACCAAAGGCGAAACTTCTGGCAATTATTTACTGGTAAAAAAGATTTACTTAGATTGCGATAACGACACTCTGTTGATTTTAGTTAAACTAGCCGGCCAAAGTGTTTGTCACACCGGCCAAGTTTCTTGCTTTTACCAAAAATTTAATTAAAACTCTATGACTATTATTCCAGCCATTGATATCTTAAACGGCCAGGCGGTTCGTTTATACCAAGGAAATTATCAGCAAAAAACCGTGGTGAATCGTGACCCCCTAGCCCAAGCCTTGATTTGGCAAAAACTAGGCGCCACGCTAATTCACTTAGTAGATCTGGATGGTGCCAAAAATGGTCGACCGACTAACTTTACTCTGATCAAAAAAATTATTGCCACGCTTAATATTCCCATACAAGTTGGCGGTGGCATTAGAACTAAAAAAGATATTGAAGCTTATCTGGCCGCCGGTGCGCAAAATGTTATCTTAGGCAGTGCTGCCATTAAAAATCCTCAACTACTTAGACTGGTTAGCCAAAAATATGGCCAAATCATTGTGGTGGCGATTGATGCCCATAATAATTTAGTAATGACCGGGGGTTGGTTAGAATCAAGTCAGCTAAAAATTTTTGACCTAGTAAAAAAAGTAACCGAACTGGGAATAAAAAAAATAATCTTTACTGACATTACGCGCGATGGCACTTTAACCCAACCCAACTATCAACTGCTGACTAAACTAATTAAGCAAACTAATTTATCAATAGTCGCTTCTGGTGGCATTGCTAGCTTAGCGCAAATTAAACGTTTGACTCGTTTAGGAATTAAAGAAGCAATTGTCGGCCAAGCCCTGTATTCCGGTAGAATTGATTTTAGGCAGGCTCAACAAAGTTTTTAAGTGGCTAAATTGCCAAGTAGGGGGAGTAATTCCCCCTGCTTGACGTAATAATCACCCCGTGTTATACTCTCCTTACTAAATAACTCCCACTTTTAATCGGGAGACTTGTCCCTTCGGGGCCGGGTTAAAGCCAAAACCCCCTGACAAGTATCAGGGTTTTATTATTTTATGATGTTATTCAAAAAGAAAAAAAGTGTTCCTGCTGAAGATACTACTCTCAGCGCCGATGCTAATGATTCTGAATTCAAAAAATTATTAGCCGATAACCAATTTTTAAAATTTCCTAAAGTTGGTGATTTAGTTAAAGGAAAAATTATTGCCTTAGGCCATAATGAAGTTTATGTGGACTTAGACGGGATTGCTACCGGCGTAGTTCGCGGTCATGAATTTTTTGACCAATCCAGCCAAACTACCAGCTTAGCCATCGGCCAAGAAGTGGAAGCCACAGTTATGGAGTTGGAAAATGAAAACGGTGAAATTGAACTTTCTTTCCGCTTTGCCGGTCAACAAAAAGCTTGGGACAATTTAAGCCAACTACAAGCCAGCGGCGAAGTAACCGAAGTGGAAATTTTAGACGCCAACAAAGGCGGCTTAATGATTAAACTCTTCGGTGTTTCTGGTTTTTTACCAGTTTCTCAATTATCACCCGAAAAATATCCTCGCGTGCCTGGTGGTGATAAGGGTCGTATTTTAGAAGTCTTAAAAAGTTACGTGGGCAAAAAGTTTCCAGTCAAAGTTTTGGATGCTCAAGAACGCGATAATAAATTAATTGTTTCTGAAAAAGCTGCTTGGGAAGAACAACAACGTCATGTCTTGGCCAAATACAAAATTGGCGATACCGTGGAAGGCAAAATTACCGCCACGACCGATTTTGGCGCCTTTGTAGAATTTGGCGAAAAATTAGAGGGCTTAATTCATATTTCCGAAATTGCTTGGCAACGCATTGATAACCCCGCCGACTTTTTACAAATCGGCCAAAAAATTTCCGCTCAAATTATCGGTATTGAAGGCTCTAAGCTTTTCTTATCCATTAAAAAACTCCAAAAAGATCCGTGGTCTGACGTAGAAACTAAATATCAAGTCGGCCAAACCGTTTCGGGCAAAGTCTTAAAAGTTAATCCTTTTGGTTTGTTTGTAGAACTTGATCCAGACATTCATGGCTTAGCTCACGTTTCAGAATTAGCCAGTCAAGGCTTAACTCCAGCCGACATTGCCAAGCCCGGCGATACTTTAGAATTTAAAATTATTTCCATTGAACCGCAAAACCATCGTTTAGGTTTAAGCTTAAGCAATGACAAGGTCCAAACCCCTAAAGCTAAAACCGAAAAGAAATCTGAAACCAAAAAAGAAAAGGCGGAAATTGAAAAAACCGAAACAGCCGTTACCGACGAAGCAACCGCTGAAACCGCTGAAGCCAAAAAACATCGCGGTCGACCGAAAAAAGAAAAAAAGGAAGAGGCAGTAAAATCCGAGGAACCAAAGACTGAAGAACCAATCAAAGAATAGTTCTCTTTAAAAAACACCTCCATTTCTGGGGGTGTTTTTTATTGATAAACTCTATTTACCCAAACGCGTAAAAAATAATGGCGGCTCTTCTGATTTACCCGACGTTGGTCTACTGCTTGTCGGTTTAATAATTTCTTCTACCTCAGAATAACCATTTGGTTTTCTATTACCGAAATCCATTTTATTAAATACGATATCTCGGGCTTCGTCCTCACTACTCGCGTCCACTATCACATCTTCCCATAAATTACCACCTTCAATTTCCGTGCCATCTTTGCCACGAACTTCCATTTCTATACCAACTTTAAATTGCTTTTTTGGCTGGCTATCTGGCGAACCAGCGTCTTTGTTTTCAACTCCCATAAATTTATTTAGTTAATAATATAACTGTATTATACCATACTTCGCACCACAGTCAAGATAGATAGCTGCGGGTGTTTTTATAGACTAGTACTCTATTTTAATCCCAAAAGGAACCAATAAAGCCAAAACCTCCGGGGTAGCAAAGCGTGCTTGTTTTAATTTATTACCCGTTGGATCAATAAAATAATTTTTGGCGCCGACAAAATTAGCCTTTTCTAAATTAGTATTTTGAAAGCGACTACCACGCAAATCGGCCTTAGCAAAATCCGCTCCCGACAAATTAGTCTTGATAAAATCTGTTTCTTTAATTTCACAACCCGTAAATTTGCTATGCCTAATATCTAACAAACTAAAATTACACAAGGTAATAATACAATTTTTAAACGCCCACCGTAACAATAAAGTATTAATTTTATTAAAAATAACACCCACCAATTTGCAATTTTCAAAAGCCACCTCCTGAAAACTGCAGCCATCAACTTTAATATTAGCTAAATTGCAATCCACCAGGGTGCAATTGATAAAAGCTGAGTCAGAAAATTGACTGTTACTAAAATCACATTTTTTAAAAACACAACCAACAAATTCCTTGTGGCGCAAGTCTTGATTAAGGCAAGCCAGATTTTGCCAGGTTTGGTTTTCAAAAGTTGAAGCAGATAGTTCCATAACGAAATAAAAATTTAATTTTCCTTAAGTCAGTTTTTATATTTTATAACTCGGTTTCTAAAATTAAATCATAATCCACAAAACCACTTTTCCGATAAAAATTTATCCCTTTAACATTTTGCACCGAGGCAATCACGCGTAACCTTTTAACCCCTTTAGTTTTGCACCAATCAACAAAAGCCTGGTAAAGCTTGGTTCCGATGCCCTGACTTCTAAACTCCTCCAACACTAAGGTGTTTTCTAGCTCCGCTAATTTTGGTAAGACCCGACAAGGAAGATGATTATTCAGACCGCCGGCTAAATAGCCAACCAATTTATCATCTACATAGGCTAAGAAGATACAGCCATCATCTTTGGTCAAGCGATGTTTAAAATACTTTTCGCCGGCTGAACTAAAAGTCCATTGGCGATCAAGAGTCTGATCAAATTCTTGATACTCTTTTTTAAATAGTAATAGATTTAATTCTTGCACCGCTTTTAAATCTTGGATTCTCGCTTTTTTAATAACACCTTCCATATAAATAATTTACTAACTAAAGACATTTAATCTTATCATACTATACTTACAACAAAATGCAACCAGGGCGAACAAAATTAATTATAGCCAGATCTTGACTGATTTGCTATAATAAGATAGCATTAAACAGCTAAATAATTTAATTCTATCTATGAAATCTTTACCTATGAAATCGCTATATAAGAACTTTTTCTGGTTTTTGGCCTCTTTTTTAGTTCTCGCCTTTATTTTTAGTTTATATAATTATCCAACCACTGAGGTCAAAAAAATCGACCTCGGCGCATTGATTGGCCAAATTAACAACGAAGAAGTGGCCTCCATTACAGTACAAAACGCCAAACTAGAAGTAATTTTAAAGAATGGCACCAAAGAACAGGCCTACAAAGAAGTCAGTGACTCTTTGAGTAACTTACTCAAAAACTATTCGGTTGATCCCCAAAAAATGCAAAAAATCACCGTAGAAATTAAACAAGAAAGTAGCTTTAGTTATTGGTTGACGGCAATTTTACCTTTTGCCTTGCCCATTTTACTAATCGGCCTATTTATTTGGTATACCACTAAGCAAATTCAAGGCTCCAACAGTCGCGCCATGATGTTTGGTCAATCTTCAGCCCGAGAATTCAATCCTAATCAAAAAGAAAAAATTACTTTTAAAGATGTCGCCGGGGTTCGCGAAGCTAAAGAAGAATTAAAAGAAGTGGTAGAATTTTTACGCAATCCTAAAAAATTCTTACAACTCGGCGCCAAAATACCCAAAGGCGTGTTATTGGTCGGCGCCCCGGGCACCGGTAAAACTTTACTGGCCCGCGCCATTGCCGGTGAAGCTAATGTCCCCTTCTTTTCTATCTCCGGTTCGGAGTTCGTAGAAATGTTTGTAGGTGTCGGCGCTTCTCGCGTCCGCGATTTATTTAAACGCGCCAAAAAATCCGCGCCTTGTATTATTTTTGTGGATGAATTAGACGCCGTCGGACGGCAACGTGGCGCCGGCTTGGGCGGTTCTCACGACGAACGAGAACAAACCTTAAACCAAATTTTGGTCGAAATGGATGGTTTTGATACTAACACCAATATTATTGTGGTTGCCGCCACTAACCGGCCTGATATCTTAGACGCCGCCTTGTTACGTCCCGGTCGCTTTGACCGCCAAGTAATTTTAGACGAACCTGATATTCGAGATCGTGAAGATATTTTACGCATTCATGTGCGGAACAAACCTTTAGCCAAAGAAATTAATTTACGAAATGTCGCCGAACGCACCCCGGGGTTTTCGGGAGCCGATTTAGCCAATCTTACCAATGAAGCGGCCATTTTAGCGGCTCGTCAAAATAAAAAAGAAATTAGCCAACAAAATTTATTAGAAAGCATTGAAAAAGTAATGCTCGGCCCTGAACGCAAAAGTCATCTACTAAACGAACACGAAAAGAAGATTACCGCTTACCACGAAGCCGGACACGCCTTGGTGGCTCACGAATTACCCCACGCCGACCCGGTACACAAAGTTTCTATTATTTCCCGTGGTCGCGCCGCTGGCTATACTATTAAGTTGCCAATTGAAGATAAACATTTACATAGCCGGGCAGAATTTATTGATGATCTAGCTATTCTATTAGCCGGACAAATAACCGAAAAAGAAATCTTTGGCGATTATACCACTGGCGCCCAAAATGATTTAAAAGAAGCAACAAAACTGGCTAAACGTTTAATTACTGATTTTGGTATGTCTGAAAATTTAAGCCCACGCACTTATGGTACTAAAGAGGATATGATTTTTCTGGGCCGAGAAATTACCGAGCAACGAGATTATTCCGAAAAAACCGCTGAAGCGATTGATAAGGAAGTTAGCGGCTTGATTGATGCTGCCGCCAAAACCGCCAAAGAAATTATCACTAAATTACGACCACAACTGGACAAAATCGTTGAGGTTTTAATTGCTAAAGAAACTATTGAAGCCGAAGAATTTGCTGCACTATTCCCCCCAATCCCCCCCAAAAAATAAACGCAAGAAAAGTCCAGGAAATAACTCCTGGACTTTTTTATTTTACAATTCTTGACACACTTTTTAACGGTTTTGTGCTATAATATAATCAATAATAAAATTTTAAAAAATAAAACTATGGAAACTTTGTACCGCCATATTATTAAAGAAGCTTGGCAAGTGGTAATTAAACGCCCTTATTTATGGTTTTTTGGTTTATTTGCGGCTTTTTTTGCTGGCGCCAATGAATACAGTATTATTGTTAATAGCACCCAAATTTATCAAACTGGCGTACCGGGAGTATTGGCTTCGGTCTTGCAAACCCTCAGACAAACTGGTTTAAGTAATGCTCCTTTGTTAAAAAATTTAATGAAAATCTGGGTTAAAGACCCGGTAGCCCTACTTTCCTTTTTTGCCTTTTTGATACTATTACTTGCCGCCATAGTTTTTGTAGTCTGGCTAATTGTAGTTTCGCAGATTGCCCTTATTTCCGCCGTGCAAAAAATCTCACAAAATAAAAACAGCGAATTCAACAATCAATTACGTTTGGGTAAAAGTAAGTTTTGGCCGGCTTTGGGTTATAATATTTTACTAAAAGCAACCATCTTCTTGTTAGTACTAGTCGTGGTTTCTTTGGGCTTAAAATTATTAACTTACGGTGGCACTGGCTTAGGTCTATTTTTGATCAGTTATGTTTTATTAATCATTGCCATGATGATTCTGGCCTTCATCATTAAATTCGCTTTATGCTATCTCGGCCTAAAAGATCAAAATTTTTTAGATTCGATTATTTCCGCAATCAAACTATTTAAAAATCATTGGTTGATCTGTTTAGAAATGGCTTTATTAGTATTTTTAATTTCTTTCGTGGTTGGTCTAATTTTGGCCGTAATCGTCGCCGCCCTAATTTTGCCTTTTCTGCTATTGACCTACCTAACCTTGCTGTTAAAATTTGTCTTAGGATTTTTCTTAACCATTACCTTGGCCTTTATCTTAATTTTTGGGGTTATTGCCTGGGTAGTCGCTGTGCTTTCGGCTTGGCAATGGTCGGCCTGGACCTTGTTATTTATTAAACTGGACGCCGAAGGTGCTACTAGTAAAATTGTCAGACTATCTAAACAGTTGCCAAATTTTTTCCACGCCAATTAAACTTAATTTAACTTTTACTCTCGCCCCGCGGTAGCGGGGCTTTTTGATTAAAACTAACTTTAATTTTATGCTATAATATATCTAGCTTATTATGAATTTATTAAACAACAAAACTTTTAACGCCAGCCCTTTGGCTACTTTGGGTGCTCAACAAAATGAGGCGGTTGATCAACTGAACCGCAAGATGCAAGAAATAAACTTGAAGCAAAAGGAGCAAGAAACCGAAAACCAGGCCCAAAGCCTAGGGCTATCTTATATTAACTTAAAAGGCTTTGGTATTTCTCCCAGTACCATTGTTTTATTAACGCGCGAAGAAATAGAAAAATATCGCGCGGTGATTTTTTTACACACTATTAAAGAAACCCACCTGGGGGTGGTAGAATCAAATCCACAAATCGAAGAACTAATTAATCGCCTCAATGAACAACTACACACCAAAATAATTTTATACTTAATTTCGGAAAACAGTTTAATTACTGCTTTAAAAATTTACGACGCGCTCCCCCTGATTAAAAAAGTGGTCCGAGGTGTCCAAATAACTGAAGGTGACCTAAAAAAGTTTAGCCAAGAATTTTCGGCTTTTAAAGAATTATCCGCAGAAATTAATCGCGTGGCCGGTACTTCTTTAAGCGAAGTGGTCACCTTGATTATTTCTGGCGGTTTACGCTCTCGCGCTTCTGATGTCCATATTGAAGCGGAAGAAAATAGCGTTAAAATTCGCTACCGCATTGATGGGGTCCTAACGGACATCTCTTCTTTGCCTAAAGATACCTGGGTTAAAATAATTTCTCGCCTCAAACTTTTGGCTGGTTTAAAAATCAACGTTAATGATCGACCACAAGACGGCCGTTTTTCTATCTTTTTAACTGGCGAAAAAATTGACGTGCGCGTTTCTTGTTTGCCAACCCAATTCGGCGAAAGCGTAGTTATTCGCTTATTAATGTCTACCGCTCAAGGGGTTTCTTTTGAAAATTTAGGCCTAGAAGGCCGAGCTTATGAAGCTTTACTAAAAGAAATAAAAAAACCGACCGGCGTAGTTATTAGCACCGGCCCCACTGGCGCCGGTAAAACCACTACCTTATATGCAATTTTAAATAAATTAAACCAACCAGACATAAAAATTATCACTATCGAAGATCCAATTGAATATCAATTAAGTGACGTTTCACAAAGCCAAGTTGATACTGATTCCGGCTATACTTTTGCTAAAGGCTTACGCTATATCGTTAGACAAGATCCGGATATTATTATGGTAGGTGAAGTGCGAGACGTAGAAACCGGAGAAATTGCCGTTCAAGCCGCTTTAACCGGACACGCCGTCTTTACTACTTTACATACCAACGATGCGGCTGGAGCAGTACCTCGCTTATTGTCCTTAGGAGTTAAGCCTTATTTATTAGCCCCAGCACTTAACGCCATTATCGGTCAACGTCTGGTAAGAAAAATTTGTCAAAATTGCAAACAAGAAATTTCTTTAGATGCTGAGACTACCGCCAAAGTTACCAAAATCTTAGACACTATCCATCCTGAAAACAAACCAAATTTAGATCTGACTAAAATCAAATTTTACGCCGGTCAAGGTTGTGACGCTTGCCAGCATTTAGGTTATTTAGGCCGTTTAGGCATTTTTGAAGTTTTGATAGTTGATGATGAAATTGAACGCGCTATTTTGGCCGCCGAAACCTCCAGTTTAATCTTAAAAGAATTAGCTACTGCCAAGGGCATGTTAACCATGTTACAAGATGGCTTATTAAAAGCCGCCAAAGGTTTAACTACAGTTGATGAAGTATTTAGAGTAGTGTCAGAATAACCTGAAAGCTGCCAACTTAAATTAAACAACTTACCAAAAAATCGTTTAGACTTAAACGATTTTTTTATTTTTCAACAATTATTTGCCTTTGTTTTTCTGTACTCCCTAATTTAAATCTTAACCAAATTACTTTAGCGGGCAAAATATCTTTAACCCTTTCAGCCCACTCAATTACCGTGATACAATCCGGCTTGCCTAAAAAATCACACAAACCAATCTCTAGCAACTGTCCACCCTCGTTTAACCGATAAGCATCTAAATGCGCCAGCTTAACCGCCCGGTTTTTAAGCTGGCCGGAATAAACCTTCATTAAAACAAAGGTTGGACTCGTGACCATTTTTTCTACTGCTAAACCCAAAGCCAAGCCTTTAGCAAAAACCGTTTTACCAGAACCCAGCTCCCCTGCTAAAGCTAAAACCTCACCCCCGCGTAAAGTCTGAGCAAACTTTTTACCGAAAGCTAAAGTTTGTTTATCATTTAAAGAAATTATTTTCATAAGCTAGGAATTTCCCAATTAGCCTCCACCACTAAATTTTGCCAGGTGGTTTTTAATTTATTTATTGAAGTTTTTTGATATTCTTCATAACCAGCTATAGCAATCATCGCCGCATTATCCGTGCATAAAGAAAATTCCGGCACTAAATACTGCGCTGTTAATTTTTGTGCGACTGCCTCGCCTAATTGCTGACGTAAACTTTTATTAGCCGCCACTCCACCCGCCAAAATTACCGCTTTGGCCCGATATTTAAGTGCAGCCTTAATAGTTTTACCAACCAAAACATCAACCGCGGCTTGTTGAAAACTAGCACAAAGATCCGCTATTAACTGATTTTTTGACTGACCGTTGACCAATTGACTGCTAAGCGGCTCTTTATTAACCAAATATAACACCGAGGTTTTTAAACCTGAAAAACTAAAATCTAAATTATTATCCTGTAACATTGGCCGCGGAAAATTAAATGCGGAGCGGTTGCCGTTAAGCGCTTGCTCTGAAACAATTGGCCCTCCCGGATAGCCTAGGCCTAAAATTTTGGCCACCTTATCAAACGCCTCACCCGCCGCATCGTCGCGCGTTTGACCAACTTTTTTAAAATTCTGTCGGCTCTTCACCAAAATTAATTCCGTGTGACCACCCGAAACAATCAAGGCAATAGCCGGAAATTTTACCGGCTGCAAAAAATTAGCAGAAATATGCGCCTTAATATGATTAACCCCAATTAAAGGTTTTTGCCAAGCGTAACTTAAAGTTTTGGCCGCTTGGGCTCCCACCAATAAAGAAGTAATTAACCCCGGACCACTAGTGACCGCAATTAAATCAATTTTTTTAGGTGAATATTGAGCTTGCGCCAAGGCTTCTTTTAAAACCGGCAAAAAATTTTGGACATGGTGCCTAGCGGCTATTTCTGGCACCACCCCACCAAAGGGAGCATGAATTTTAATTTGTGAAGAAACAATATTACTTTTGATGAAAAATTGTTTATTTTTTACAACTAAAACCGCCACCGAAGTTTCATCGCAGGAAGATTCAATCCCTAAAACCACAAACTCTTTTGCCTGTTTATTGGCCATAAAAATTATATTAATGTTTGAATTTTAACGAAAAAACAGCCTTTTGTCCAATTAAAAAGCTGCTCAATTGAGCAGCTTTTTAATAGTTGGTACCGCCAAGGGGAATCGAACCCCTGTTACCAGGATGAAAACCTAGCGTCCTAACCACTAGACGATGGCGGCAAAATTGCCAATAAACAACAACCAGATTATATCCTAAAATTAAGTAACCGTCAACTGTGGACTTTGCTTTATCTATTAAAATATTTTATAATATATGTATCTTATGGCCAAAAAATCACTCTTAGGAAAAATGATTAAAGTTAAACCGACTCCTGAAAAATCAGAAGAAGAATTTGTTTTTAACCAATTTACTAATCTAGAGCGCGAATTACTACCCCAAGACGCCGGCAGTGGCTGGTTAATCAAAAGCGAAGAAGGCCAATTATTAGTGGATATTTACAAAGAAGGTGACGCAATTGTGGTAGTTTCTGCTGTAGCCGGAGTTAAACCAGAAAATTTAGAAATTTCAGTTTCTCATGACCTTTTGACCATTCGCGGACAACGCCAACATGAAGATCAGGTTGACTGGCAAAACTACTACTACCAAGAATGCTACTGGGGCACCTTTTCCCGTTCAATTGTTCTGCCTTATGAGGTACGCTCCGAAGGAGCCAAAGCAATTTTAAAAAATGGAGTTTTAAAAATTTATTTACCTCGAGCTTTTAAGCCTAAAATACAAAAAATTAAAATTGATGAATATGAAGACTGACCTGGAAATAACTATAACTGGCGCGCTTGATCGCCTAGAAGGTGAGCAAGCGGTTATTAAGCTCGACAACGGCCAGGAATTAATTTGGCTAAAAAAAGACTTACCAGCTGATTGCACGACCGAAGGTTCGGTAATCAAACTGACTTTACGCAGCGACCAAACGGAAAAAAAAATTCGCGAACAACAAGCTAAAGACTTGTTGAACGAATTACTAAAAAACGATTAACCAACATGACTGAAAAACCTAAAAAAAAGGCAACAAAACATAAAAAATGGCCTTGGCTAACCGCGGCCATTGTTTTTATTTTGCTACTTTTGGCCGGAGCCGGATTAATTTTTTTAAAAATTAATTACCAAACCAAAATCTACCCCGGGGTTAAGGTTGGTAAAATAAACCTGGGCGGACAAACTTTAGACCAAGCCATTGCCACTTTAAAACCATTTGACGAAGAAATAGACAAGGTTGGTTTTAATTTTATTTGGCAAAATAATCGTCTTAATTTAAGCACCGTTATCTCTCCTACTTTGAACCCTGATTCCGCCTTAACTATTTACGAAGGCAACCCAGAACAAACCGCCAAAAATGCTCTACAATTGGGGCATAGCCAAAATTTTTGGTCAGACCTAATAACCGCTTGGCGTTTACTAACTTTTGGCCAAACCGTTGACTTTGTTTACCAACTGGATGAAAATAATTTTTTACCTTATCTTAAAGACTTGCTAGCTAAATATGAAACCCCCGGACAAGATGCCGGCCTACTAATTAAACTAAAGCCCGAAAACCAACAATGGGAAATTAGCCTAACACCGGCCAAAATTGGCCAAACCTTCAACGACCATTTAATTATCAAACAACTAAAAAATAATTTAAACCAACTAGACAACCAAGCAATTAATCTGGAACTACTAACTGATTTACCAAAAATAAACGAGAATCAGGCCCAACCACTAATTGCGGCCGCGCAAAACTTATTAAATAATACCTCCACTTTAGCTTTTACTTACCAAGAAGATAAATGGGAAATTACCAAACCACAACTAGCTAGCTGGTTGACTTTAGAAAAAAATAACGACCAAGTTAATTTAGCCGTCGCACCCACCGAAGCTAAAAAGTTTTTAGCCAGCCTAGCGGAAACTATTGATGTCTTGCCTCAGGAACCAAAGTTGACTTTAGAAAACGGCAAAGCTAAAGATTTTTTTGCGCCTCAAGATGGCTTAAAAGTTGATCTGGAAAAAAATTTAGCTTTATTAAATAATAACTTTTTAGCCACTTCCACCCTACCTTTGATTGTTGAAAAAACTCCGGCCAAGGTTGCTTTAGGCGATGTTAATGATATTGGCATAAAAGAAATTATTGGCACTGGACATTCTAATTTTAAAGGTAGCCCAACCAATCGCCGCAAAAATATCCGCACCGGTGCTAATGCTTTAAATGGCATTTTAATTAAACCTGGGGAAGAATTTTCGCTAGTCACTGCCTTAGGAACAATTGATAATACCACCGGCTATTTGCCAGAACTAGTAATTAAAGAAAATCGAACCGTGCCAGAATTTGGTGGGGGCTTATGCCAAATTGCTACTACCGTTTTTCGCTCGGCTTTATATTCTGGTTTACCAATCACCGCGCGTACCAATCATTCTTATCGAGTGACCTACTATGAACCAGCCGGCATGGACGCCACTATCTACCAACCCCGTCCGGACTTAAAATTTATTAATGACACCAAAAATTATATTCTAATCCAGAGCCGAATTAAAGGTGACGATATTTATTTTGATTTTTGGGGCAACAAAGATGGTCGCTTGGTAGAAATTAGTAAGCCCAAAATTTATAATCTAACGGCCCCACCCGCCGCCAAATTAATTGAAACCACTAGCTTGGCCCCGGGTGAAAAAAAATGTACCGAGAGTGCCCACGCCGGAGCTGATGCTGAATTTGACTATCTAGTAACTTACGCCGATGGACAAACCAAAACCGTAAATTTTTTCAGTCGTTATCGACCCTGGGGTTCAGTTTGCTTAATTGGCGTGAAACAAATAAGTACTGCCACTACGACTACCGAAACCATACCCTTAGTACCTTAAATATTTTTAAACTATAAACAAAAATCACCGCCTATTCTGGGGGTGATTTTTTTAATACCGATTGTTAACTTGATCCTGCAGACAAGAAAGTTTACGCTGTTTAATTAGTCAGCCAAAGGCCGACGAAAAAACAAATAAACTCCCATGCTTGTCGTGCCTGCAGGATTAAATTAACAAACAACTTATCAACTAACATCTGTGGACAAGAAATCTCGCTCACGTGGCCCCGAGTAGATTTTGGCTGGAAATGTTAGGCCTAAGCCTTTCCAGCCAAAATCTACCAAGGGATCGCACAGCAAAACCCCTATACTTGTCGTGCCCACAGATGTTAAATAATAAGCTATTTTTACTGTAATTAGCCAATTTGTTGTTTGTTTTTTACTAGAACATTGTAGCTTATCACAATCTATAAGTTTTGTCAAGAGGCTTAAAAAACAAAAAAACACCCAAAGGGTGTCTAAATTAAATCAAACAATACTAAACTATTTCCACCAATTTAAGTTTACTATTAACTCCTCGTTTTATTTTTACTAAACTCTGAGCTACTTTAAATTCCCTAGCCAATAATTCAATCACTTCTTGGTTAGCTTTATTTTCCTTAGCCGGTGCTTTTGTCTTTATTAACCAAGACCCATCCACCTGCTTGGTGATCTGGCTAAGTTTACTGCCAGGTTTAACTTTAATAGAAATTAACATCAAAGTAAAAAGTTAAAAAGTTATAAAGTAACTACTCGCTGGGCTTTTTACTTTAAAAACTTTGGACTAATTTAAACTATCAATAATTATTAATTCTAACTGGCGACTATCTGTGTTAAAAACCGCAAAAGTGGCTTGATAAGGATTGCCCGAAACATTTCCCGGGTTTACTAAATGTACTCCATCAATTACCTCTTCCCAGGGCTTATGAGTATGCCCATAAAAAATATAAGAATATTCCGCTCGATCAAATTCTTCGGGAGGATGCACTAAAGCCTTGGCCTCTTCTGGCTTGTGCACAAAGGCCAAAGAAATGTTATCAAACACCTTTTCTCCAACATCCTGCCATAGTACTAAATTATTATAACGTGCTCGTAAATCTTCAAAATAATTTTTAAAATGGTCCATATTACCCAAACAACCATAAAAATCACCAGAAAATTTACTCAGAGTTTCCAAAACCGCCTCACTACCATAATCACCACAACCAATCATAACTTTTATTCCCTGGTTTTGGCAATAGTCTATAACTTTTTGCAAGTTAGCAAGGTTTTCGTGAACATCAGAAATAATCGCAATCTGCATAGTTAAAAAATTTTAATTTAAATTAGTTTTTTACTTAACTCTAAATCCTTTCAAAATGTTTAAATTTGTCTCGTCTAAGTCCTTGGTTGGCGTCTCAATTATAATATCAACCTCTTTTAACCTTTTGTCTTGCACTAGCGTTTCAAAACAAGCCAAGCCGATCTTACCCTGGCCCAAATCGGCATGTCGATCATGTTTAGAATTAAATTCGGCTTTAGAATCATTACCATGAATTAGTTTGACATTTGCCCAACCAATAATTTTTTCAACCTGCTTAATAAATTTTTTAGTTTTAGCGGCATCTGACAAATCATAGCCCGAACCAAAAGCATGGGCGGTATCCAAACAAACTCCTAAATGGTATTGCTTTAAATCCCGATGAAAAATTATTTCCGCCAATTCTTCCAAGGTGTCACCAATGATTTGACCGGCGCCAGCGGCATTTTCTAAAATCAGTTGCGTACTGCCTTCGTAGTCGTTATAAACCTTTTTTAAAGCCGCCACTACTAATTTAAGCGACTGAGTATAAGTACTATCCTTAGCCGAACCAACATGAGTGTTTAAATACTTTACTCCTAACTGACTACCTCGGGTTAATTCACTTCGTAAAGTCGTAATTGATCCATAGTATATCTTTTTGTTGGGCGAACCCAAGTTAATATAATACGGCGAATGAATATAACAAGCCTGTTGCTGATTAATTTTCAAGGCGGCTTTAAAGGCCTTAATTTCTTCAGACGTTAAAGGCTTAGCCGGGCCACCTTGCGGTGACCGGTCAAAAAATTGAAAAATTTCACCGCCCACTAAAGCCGAGCGACCAGGAGCTAAGCTTAACTTTTCTGCGGCGGAAACGTGAGTGCCAAATTTCATAAATAATTAATCGTTGTGGTTATTTTACCTTATTTCTACCAAGAAAACAAAAGTGCTCCGAAGCCTTCGGAGCACTTTTGTTAAGATTTACTGAATCAAATTATCTTTTAACCACTTAACCACCTGACGATTGCCCAAAATACCCGCTAGATAACCACGATATTCTTCGGTTTCTAGATGTTTTAATAACTCAGGATTATTAGCATAAGCTCGCTTAGCTTCTTCAACTTCCTTATTAATTTCATCCGGGGTAATTTCAATTTTTAAGGCCGTTTGTAAAGCGCGTAAAACCAACACTGTTTTAACTCGTTGTAAGGCCTGAGGTGACAACTCTAATTCAAATTCTTTTTCGCTTTTCTTGAGATGCTTTAAATAATCCGCAAAATTTAAACCTTGCTGGGTTAAGTTGTCGGTAATCTCATGAACCATTTTATGGGTTTCATTGTTTAACAACGCTTCTGGGATTTCACTAAAACTGGCTTGCTTGATTAATGCTTCCAATGATTCCTGCTCTAAGCGCTGTTCTTCTTTGTCTTTAGCTTCGGCTAATAAATTTTCACCAATCTTTTTAGTCAAATCCGCTAACGAATCAAATTGACCAAAGCTTTTAGCAAACTCATCATCTAATTTTGGTAATTCTATCTCAAAGACGTCTTTAATTGTAACCTTAAAGTCACCGTCTTTGCCAGCCAAAATTTTCTGCCAATAATTTTCAGGAAATTTAACCGTAAACTCTTTTACTTGACCAGCCGTTAAGCCTAAAATATTTTCTTCAAATTGTGGTAAAAATTTACCTTCACCTAAATGGATGGGATAATTTTTTTCCGAACCATGTTCTACTAAAACTTTATTTTGCATTAAGTCAAAATCAACTACCACCTTATCACCGACCTGCGCTGGGCGTAAAACTAATTTTTCTTTACCGCGAGCTTTTTGCAAGTCAGTCAAAATCTTTTCTGCTTTATCTTTAGCGATTGTCACTTCCTGCCGTTTAACTTTAAGCTTTTGATAGTCCCCTAATTTAACTTCGGGCAATAAAGCCACCGTGGCGGTAAAAATCAAATCTTCGTTTGGCGTCAACTTTTCTATTTTAATAGTTGGTCGATCCACCACTAAAAATTTTTCATCTTTAAGCGCTATTTCTTTAACCGCTAAAGCGTAAGTTTTGGCAATAGCGTTTTCGGCGGCCTGTTGCCAAATTTCTGGCTCACCGAGCTTTTGTTTAATTACCTCATAAGTAGCCTTACCGGGACGAAAGCCTTCAAACTTTACCGCCTGAGAAATTTGACTGACCGCCAATTCCACAAAGGGTGTCATTTCTAAAGCCGGAACCGTAATTTTTATTTCCGCTTGGCCTTTTTCTAATTTTTTTACTTGCTGTTCCATAATTTTTTTTAATTACCTAAATAAATAATGATGCTAAAACTAAAGTTAACGTGCTTAATAATTTTACTAAAACATGCAACGATGGTCCGGCGGTATCTTTAAATGGATCACCCACCGTATCCCCCACTACTGCGGCCGCGTGAGTCAAACTGCGCTTGCCCTGCACCTGATCATTAGAATCTTTAAATAAACCAGATTCAATAAATTTTTTAGCGTTATCCCAAGCTCCCCCACTATTATTCATCATTAAGGCTAAAATAATACCGGTAATCGTGCTAATCATTAAAAAAGCAGCGACCGCTTCGGCTCGCAACCATAAGCCAACCACAATTGGTGCTAAAATTACTAAAGCACCGGGTAAAATCATTTCTTTTAACGCCCCCTTGGTGGCAATATCTACCGCTACTCCGTAATCGGGCTTACTAGTACCGGCTAAAATACCTGGATCAGCTTTAAACTGACGCCGAACTTCATTAATAATACCATAAGCGGCTTGACCAACTGCGCGAATGGTTAAACCAGAAAATAAAAAAACAATCATGGCACCAATCATCCCACCAAGAAATACTTTAAGATTGGTTAGGTCAACCACTTTTAAACCAGCTGCTTCTAAATAAGCGGAAAATAATAAAAAGGCGGCCAAAGCGGCAGAGCCCATTGCGTAACCTTTGGTTAAAGCCTTGGTGGTATTTCCGGCCGCGTCCAATTTATCAGTTTTAACTCTAGTGCTTTCGTCGGCACCGGACATTTCGGCGATACCACCAGCATTAT
>Ga0172379_10000717_pt1 | contig 78601 bp, 76 predicted proteins | sample GrowelOW334metaG_FD_119756 | JGI IMG/M metagenome (GOLD analysis project Ga0172379, IMG submission 119756) | Groundwater microbial communities from an aquifer near a municipal landfill in Southern Ontario, Canada - Groundwater well OW334 metaG | ecosystem: Environmental > Aquatic > Deep... | reverse complement strand
TCACGATGGGTCCACTGAACAAAATCCTCTCCTAGGCTGGTCACTCGCCATCTTCCTCGCCAACTACTTCAATCAGTCAAAAGCGCAGTAATCACCGTCTCTCAACAAACTCTTTCAAAGTCGTAAGCACATACTTAATCTGTATATCTTGAATTCCTGGGAATACTCCCAGCCAGCAAGCCTGATTCATGACGATATCGGCAACCTTCATTTCTCCCACTACTCGTTTATTAGTCACGTCCACATACGCTGGGTGACGCAGTAAATTGCCCGAGAACACATTCCTGGTTCCAATCTTGTGATTTTCCAAATACTCAGTCAACTCATTGCGGGAGAAGGGTGCCGACTCTTTGACTATCAAGGGGAATCCAAACCAACAAGGATCCTCTTTCTTGCCAGTCCTAAGCAATTGAAAGTATTTGGGGTATTGGGAGAAAAATTTAAACAAGGTTTGATAATTCTTTTTTCTCCGTTCAATAAACTTTGGTAGTTTGGCTAGTTGGGCTACGCCAATCGCTGGCCCAAAATCAGTTAATTTGAGGTTATACCCAATCTGACTGTAAATGTATTTATGGTCGTATCCATAGGGGAGCTCTCCCAATTGCCACTTGAACCTCCGCCCACAGGTATTATCTTTGCCCGGATCACAATAACAATCCCGCCCCCAATCGCGAAACTTGCGGATCTCACGGTGGAGTAGGGGATTATTAGTCACAACCGCCCCTCCCTCACCCATGGTGATTTGGTGAGCTGGGTAAAAAGAATAAGTTGCCATATCGCCAAAGGTTCCTACCAACTTTCCGTCGTAAGTCGAACCCAGTGCGTCACAGCAATCCTCAATCACCCACAAGTTATATTTTTTCTTGAGCGCCATGATGATATCCAAGTTATATGGCTTCCCCAATGTATGGGCGAACATGAGCAACTTGGTTTTTGGTGTAATCGCCGCCTCAATTTTGGTCGCATCAATATTCAACGAATCAATTTCTGCATCAATAAAAACCGGAGTCAAACCGTGTTGAACTCCTGGGTTGACCGTAGTCGGGAAACCCACGGCACAAGTAATATATTCGTCACCTGGCTTAAGTTGCCGCTCACCCCAAATCTTGGAAGTTAGTGCCGCCAGGGCATTTAAATTGGCACTTGATCCCGAATTGACCAACGTGACATGATTCACTCCCAGAAACTTACTAAACTGTCCTTCAAATTTCTTGGCCCATCTTCCTTCCGTCCACCACCCATCGCGTGCCGCTTCTATTGCATTGTCAATCTCATTCTGATCAAACACTTTTCCCGAAACCGGTACGTAAGTCTCACCTGGAACAAATTTTGGTTTCTGCATACCTCCCGATTATACTATAGACTTTGATTGGTATAATCACCCCATGGCGAAAAAATCCTCTTCACCCATTCATCTTCATTTTGTCTCTCTTTTAACTCTTCTCGTCTCTATTTTTCTCACTGGCTTTCTTATCAAAACTGTCTTATTTTATTTTCCCTTCGGTTACCCAGAACTTTTTAAGGCACTCCATTTATCCTGGAACAAGGTAGCCTATCTTCTTGCCTTAGCTGCTGTTCCCCCCTACATGTGGTTTACTTGGCGATTTCTTTATCGTCACACTCAATCCACTAAATTACTCAGTTTACTCCACGTTATCTTTAGCGATATCTCATTCCTCGCTTTACTCTTCATTATCATTAGGCTAGACCTAAAACTATTCTATTTTTGGACTCCTGACAAACTAATCACCTATACCCACTGGAAAACCCACCTTCTTACCGCTTTTTTTCTGTTCTTGACTTTCTGCTCCTATCGCCTAGGTGCTCCCATTTCTCGTTTTCTCTCCAAAAATCTTAAAGGAGTTATTCTGGGAATCATGATCGCGATCTCTCTCTACCTGGCCAATTTCGCCATAATTAATGATATTCACAAATACAACACTAATGCCCTCAATTTGAGCGTGGTCATCCACCCCGTCATTCAAGTTTATTACGGTAAAGCAGTTCTCATCGACCAAAAAACTCAATACGGTCTTTACGCTCAAATACTTGAACCGGTTTTTCATCTTTTGGGAGGAATCAGTATCTTCAAATTTAGCCTTATTATGGCCTTTCTTATTTTTCTTTCCATGATGTCTATTGGATTATTTTTGCTCAACTCAGTCCACCCTATCCTCGCTTTTATCGGTTTTTGTGCCACCATCTTTTTTAATTATTTTGCAGGGACGTTGTGGCCTCACGAACTGTATTACCAGTATTATCCTATTCGTACGATCATTCCAACTTTAACTTTCATTTTAAGTTGGTACTATTTTCATTCACCTTCCCTCAACAAATATATAGGGATGCTTATCTTTCTATCCATAGGAGTAATTTGGAATCTTGACGTTGGGGTCTTTGCTTTATTCGCCTTTGTTCTCTCAGCCTCCTATCACACTCGCTTCCGCCACATTCTCACCAACTTTGCCCGAGCCGCCCTGGTTTTTGGTAGTGTGTTAGGAATATTTCTATTTTATTTGCGTCTTCGTTATCATGTTTGGCCTGACCCCGCCGAAATTATCTCTGCTCAGAAACTATTTTTGAGTGGTGCTACCCTCGAACTCAACCGTCTTTGGACTATTATTGTTTTAATTTATCTTGCCGGTCTTGTTTACGCCGCCAAAAACCTGGTCCTCCGCCAGACTTCTATTCAAAGTTCGATGGTTCTCTTAACCTCCATTTTGGGCTTAGGAATCTTTACCTATAGTCTTAACAATCCTCATGATGCGGTTCTAACCAATTGTGCCTACCCCGCCATTATTATTCTAGTTGTGCTTACTCACTCAGCATTGCTCGAATGGGGTTCACTCTGGAAACTCCGACTTTCTAATTTCTCTCACTATAAATTTGCCCTGCTTACCCTCATCGTTCTTTGTTTATTGGGTTCTTCTTTTTTCGTTAACCTCGGGCGCAGTCTTCTTGTCCGTGATGTCGTGATTATCCAGGATCTTACCCATCCTCGACCCGGTAATTTGAAAGCTATTTGGGATACAAAGGGTAAGCTCGATACCCAGGTTGCCTACGTGACCGTCAGTGATCTATCTCTTGATCCAACCCTAACTCCCGTTTGGATGAAAAAAGCCAATTTTGCCGCCCGCTACTCGCTCCCCAATGGAGCTATTCGTGACGACCTTCTCATTATGTCCAACTGGGATTATTTACTCTACCTCAAAGCTCATGCCAAAGGCCCTCTTATTTCTGTCAATTTTCGCCATCTCTATCTTGAAAACGAGTGGCAACTCTTGTTTGACCAAATCAACTCTCGCCAAAATCGCTACATTCTTGTCGACAACGAGTGGGGGCTTTTCCAAGGAAAACTAAAAAATCACCCCAACCAATATATTGCCAAAATAGAAGAATTACTCAAAGCCAATTACCATCCCATTGCCACCGAACTTGTCGGCGATAGTTGGTATGTTGATCGCTGGTACCCCAGTGAGATAATTATGTATGAGCGCAACTAAAAATGCTAAAATAACCGAGTCTATGCTTAGAAAAACCCAGCTGATTTCCATCGTTGTGCCAGTTTATAACGAAGAGGATGTAATCCCGGAATTACTCAGACGTCTCACCAAATTTATCAATTCTTCTAAACATTACCAATATGAAGTTATCTTTGTCGAACATGGGTCTTGGGACAAGTCCTTTGTTTTACTTTCGAATGCGGCCAAAAAAGATCGGCATTTCAAAATTCTCCAGCTAGCCAAGAATGTGGGAGCTGATGGGGGGATTGCGGCTGGCATGCAACATGCTCACGGTGACGCCTGTGTCATCCTGATGGCTGACCTCCAGGAACCACCCGAATTAATCGATCAACTATCCGAAAAATGGGAGCAAGGTTACAAAATTGTCTATGGTCTGGTCAAAAAACGGACCGCCGGAATGGTTCGCAACTTTAACTCCCGCCTCTTTTACAAAGTTATCAATCTTATGACTGGTCACATGTTCCCCGAAAATGCTTCGGATTTTCGCCTGATGGATCGAGTCGTCTACGAATCAGTTAATCGCCTCAAAGAACACAACAAATATTTACGTGGTTTGGTCATGTGGACTGGTTACCCCAGTATTGGTGTCCCCTTTGATCGTGCCGAACGATTTGCTGGTACCCCCAAATCCGACTTTCGCACGGTCCTCAAAGTTGCCACCAATGGTATCCTCTCCTTTTCCTATGTTCCTCTTCGCTTAGTGTCCACTCTTGGTGTTATTATGACGGCTCTTTCCTTTATCCTGGGTTTATTTTATCTTTACCTTTTTATTACCGAAGGTAGAACCGCCCCCGGCATTACCACCGTTATTCTCCTCACTCTTATCCTTTTTGGTATTCTGTTTTTTGTCTTGGGAATTATTAGTGAATACCTCGCCCGTATCTACGAAGAAGTAAAAGATCGTCCACCTTATCTGGTAAAAGCCAAAATCAATCTTTAATTCGACTCGGTCAAACTCGTATCAGCTTCCACCGTTGAAACCAACATATTTTCTGCCAGTTCCTTAGCCGGTAGATTAGGCCACTGGTCTTCTAAAGGTTTACCAAACACCAGCTTCGGCATAATTTCCTGTCCCGGTGTCATCATAATCTCAACCAACACCGGTCCCTTGATTCTTAGCGCCTGGCGGATCTTCCGTCGCAATTCTTGGTGATTGTTAATTCGCAAACTAGGGACGTCATAACTCTTGGCAATTTTTTGGAAATCCGGATTGGTTACTCCGCCCTTGGCGTTGGTGGCGATTAAATGGCTATCCAAATAGGCTGTTTGGAATTGGCGGATTATCCCAAAGCCCTCATTATTCATAATAAAGATTTTCACGGGGATCTTTTGGGCCACCAAAGTCTGCATTTCCTGGATGTTAAATTGGAATCCTCCGTCTCCATCAATACAAATTACATCCTTCTTACCTCGCACAATCGAAGCCCCGATCGCCGCCGGGAAAGCATATCCCATCGGTGAGTTGCCAAAAGCTGAGAACAATCTTTGCCCCTCTTTTAGCTTGAACGACTGCATAATCCACGTTAAATGCCCTCCTTCATCAGGAATGATCACCGCATCCTTGGGGAGTTCTTGAGATAGTACTTCTCCAAACACGTAAGGGTCCACATAGCCCTTGGCTCTAAAATACTTAGGGAGGACCGTCGGGTATTTCTCTCTCCAGGCCCGAGCGCGCTTCAGCCATGCCTTTGTCTCAGGAATTCTTTTTTGAAATTTCGGGTACTGTTTGATCATCTCCTGTAAAAACTCTCGGGCATCACTCTGAATCGAAATTTTAGGGGTTAATCCTCGCCGTTTGGATAGTTCAGCCTGGTCAATATCCACCATAATCAGTTTGGCATGTCTGGCATACATACTCGGACGCCCACCAGTCTGCCGGGTATCCAGCCTTGACCCAACTGTCAGCAATGTATCACAGTTTTGCACGGTAAAGTTAGCTGCTCGGGATCCATATACTCCATGACACCCAATCAACTGAGGGTGATCCCAAGGAAACGAATCAAACCCGCTCCACGAAGTAATAACCGGGCACTTAAGTAATTTGGCCAATTGATGGATTTCGGCTACCCCATCAGACAGTCTCACTCCACCACCCGAGACCAGCACGGGTCGCTCGGCCTTGGTCAACAACTGCCAAGTCTGGTCAACTTTGCTGGCCAGTTTGCTTCCCGTATCACGGTAGGGGAGGGTAGTTGGGGGAATAAAGGCTTTGAGTTTGCTTTTTATAATCGGTGCTCGCTGTAAATCCATCGGAATATCGATCAAAACTGGGCCCGGCCGGCCGGTCTTAGCTAAATAAGTAGCTTTCTCTAGTTCGTAGCGGATATCCTCGGCCTTTTTAAGCATGACGGCATACTTTGTCATTGGTTTAACGATCTCCACAATCGGAGTTTCCTGAAAACCCACTTGTCTCACATCCTTAGTTCCCGGATCATAACCAGACTGTTCATAAGTATTTACTTGTCCGCTAATGTATAGGGCGGGGATACTATCAAACCACGCACACCCCATCCCCGTAATCAAATTAGTCGCTCCCGGTCCTGATGTCACCATACAGGCCGAAAACCCTGGGCCAAGCCGGGAATAAGCTTCACCCATGATCGCCCCGCCCTGTTCATGGGTTACCGCCACGTACTTTATATCTTTTCGTCCGTGGAAAGCATCCATTACAAACGCAATCGCTCCACCCGTGACTACAAATACCTCCTTAACTCCCTGCTTTACCAAAAAGTCCAGAATAAAATCATTAACTTTATACGTTTGTTTATCCATTATTTGTTCCCCAGATAGTAGCGGCGACTTCTTCTTGTAACTGTGCGATTATCACGTGTGGAGTTTTCTCGATCTCGACAGGGACAATCTTCTGGTTTGCCTGTTCCAACAACTCTAAGGCTCTTTGTTGAACGGACGCTTCGTTATTTATCATTTTTCCTCCTAATTTTAAAATCCATCCGCGCCATTATAAACTATTCAACAACTATTGTGCCAGTGTCTTGCTTTCCCAGGTACTGATATAGCTAGGATGCCACATTCCTTCTCCATACTGATCTCCCACCTTTTCCCGTCTCACCTCTTGATAGTTACTCTTAATCAACTCCCAAAGCCGATCAATCTTTTGTTTTGGGTGTTGCGTGACTGTTTCCGTCAAAAGAGCTATTTCCTCATCCATAATTAAGTAACGACTTTGTTGGTGAGAAATAAGGGAATAGAGTTCCTCCCACTCATTTTCCAGGAATAAGTGCCGGAAATTAACCATCATTAGCGGAGCCCGCGCATTAGCATGGAGATACAATAGATAATCCCAGTTAGACAAAATCAGTAGATCATCCCGCACCATTCCGTTCTGCAGTTTATATTTCCCAGCGTACTCCGCCTTCTTTACCCACAAAGGAGACAATGCTCGATTCCTGGCATAATCACTTTCATATACAAAAGCCATACAGGTAGTGCAATCGTTTTGAACTGCCCACAGCGACTTAGCGCTATCTATTTCTGGCGAATTTAAGTCTTCCATTGTTACGGTGTCACCCACTAACCGGCTATAACGGAGATTTTGGACTCCGCTGGCTGCCAAAAAACACAGTATTCCCACTCCCACCCAAACAGGCAGCCAATTTCTTCTCTTTTTCCAGGCCTGGTCAACTAACAATGTCAATAAAATAATTGCCGGGTATCCACAATTGGTCAGCACCGAGTCATGGGGATTATTAAGATAATAAGTAAAGATCCCGATTCCCATTGTCGTTACAAGTAACATCCCCTCCCCCTCCTTGGTTTTCTCTTTTTGATATAACTTGCTAATAATTGCCACAACCCCCAATAAATAAATAATTCCGATCCACACCCAAACCTGATGTAAATCTAGTACGGCCCCGCTCATAAAAAGCTTTTGAGCCGAAAATACTTCACTGAGTTGTGGCCAACTCCCATAACGCAGTCGCTCATATCCAAAAAATCCCCCCCACACCCCTATAAGCGCCGCCCCACCGCCAACAATATGCTTTCCCAATTTCCCCAATCCCTCGCGGTAAACATGTGTAACTCCTAGTGCAAAGTAGGTAAATATTCCTACATCCAAATTCCAGATCGTCCCCAGTGCGAATACAATCCACAATAACCAATACTTACCTACACTCGGCTTACTCCGATACCAATAATATGCAGGCAAAAGCAGGGTAGGGAAAAGAGTCCGAATCGGGTAATACTGGTAATAGAGATCTTCTGGCCACAGTTGACCGATAAAATAATTAAAGTATAGAGTTGCCAAAAATCCTGTCAGGGCTAACCACTTATTTCGAATAACTAACCACATAAATAATCCAATTGACAGCACGCTCACAAATACCAACCCGGCCATAATCAGCGAAATATTGAAAATACTTATTCCTCCGAGCATCTGGAGGATCGGTTCCAAAAAGTGGGCGTAAAGTCCATACTGGCTTTTCTGATCAATTAAAACTGCTTTCCCAAAAAACACTTGTACTACTGAATATATAACCACACTTATATTTAACGGATTTCCGTTATATCTATGCCAATCATTAATGACGGCGAAATTTGCTAGGTAAAGTGCCACTCCCCCCATCGCTATGGGGATCAAGTATTTCCCCCATTTCCCTTGTCTCAATCCCATCCAGCAACTAACCAAAAATAGTATGGCTAATCCATATGTTTTAGGCGAGGTATAGGTCATTAGTTGATCTAGGGCTAGTTTGTAGTAAAACTGCCAGTCAATCATCCGTCCCAATTGATACAGGGCAAATCCAAACACCACCAATAAAGTGATGTACAGCCTTTGTTTTCCCTTGCCGTTTAGCTTCTTTACTTCGCGCAAAACCGGTCCATATATTTTCCATAAAATTATTGGGATTATGCTCACGCAAAGCAAATAGGCCACCTTTACCCAAGACATAAAAAAATAAATTGAAAAAAAACTCACTGTCCAAGGATAAGTAATTCTCGCTAGCTGTGCCAATCCCCCAACCAGTCCGCTTCCAACCAACACACTGAACATCCCCGCCAACATTCCGTTAATTCCCTCCCGTTCTTTGGCCATGGAATTACTATAGCACTCTGTCTGGTTGTGTTATACTCAGCCTCGTATGACCCCGTCTTTGGCCAACAATATTTTAGGCATGAAAGCCGAAGGTGCCTACGCCGTCCTCTCTCAAGCCACCAAACTCGAACTTGCTGGCCAAAATATCATTCATTTCGAAATCGGTCAGCCCGACTTTCCGACTCCTTCCAATATTGTTGAGGCTGGAATTAAAGCTATTACTTCCGGTCAAACCAAATACTCTCCACCACTTGGGATTATGCCGCTCCGCGAGGCTTTGGCCCAACGGATTAACAAGACTCGCCACCTCTCCCTAACGGCCGACAATGTTGCCGTGACCCCCAGCGGAAAAACTGCCATCTTTATTGCCATGGCCGCTGTTTTGAGTCCTGGCGACGAGGTGATCTACCCCAACCCCGGATTTCCCACTTATCAAACGCTCATCGATTACTTAGGTTGTACTCGTCGCCCGATTCCTTTGCTTGAAGAAAATAGTTTTAGCTTCGACATGAAAGCCTTTAGAACTGCTTTTTCTGACAAAACTAAGTTAATTATTCTCAACTCTCCCAGCAATCCAACCGGCGGAGTTATGCCCGAAGCCGATCTCATGGAAATTGCTCAAACCATTAAAGGGAAAAACTGCTGGGTCATGACCGACGAAATGTATGCCAATATCACTTATAGTACCAACCCTTATCCTAGTTTTTATGCCATCCCGGGTGTTCAGGATCAAACCATTCTGGTCGACGGGTTTTCCAAAACCTACGCCATGACCGGTTGGCGGATCGGCTACTTGGCGGCTCCTGAGGCGGTCATTACCCAAATTGACTATCTGTTAACCCATACTGTCGGCTGTACGGCGACTTTCACCCAATGGGCGGCTCTTACAGCTCTAACTGGCTCTCAAACTCCCGTTACCCACATGGTTCAAGAGTTTAAGTCTCGCCGTGATTTTGTCGTCAAAACCCTAAATGCCATTCCCAAAATTAAATGTGCCGTCCCCGAAGGAGCCTTCTACGTTTTTCCCAATATCAAAGCGTTTGACAAAACTTCCCAAGAAATTGCCTCTTATTTGCTCACGGAAGGTGGAGTTGCCCTTTTGCCGGGGACTAGCTTTGGTGAATACGGTGAGGGTTATCTACGGATTTCCTACGCAACCAGTTTAGATAAACTAACCGAAGGTCTTTCTCGAATCAAGAAAGCTCTCGCTCACCTTACATGAAAATAAACCTTCTTCTAACCGGCGCTCGTGGCTTCCTCGGTCAAAATCTCCAGGAATATTTTTCGAGCCAAGCAGATTTTAACTTGTTTACACCCACCCATACCGAATTGGATTTGACCGATGTCAACTCTCTCGGAGAATATCTTAAAAAGTCTGAAATAACCCATGTAATTCACGCCGCCAATCTCGGCGGCCCTCGGAACCAAACTGATCTCTCAGGCGTCTTAGCCACCAACCTACGGATGTTTTACAATCTCGTTCTTCACGAACAAAAACTTACTAAAATCATCTATTTTTGTTCTGGTGCCGCCTTTGATAAAAGTAAGCCCATTGTCAATGTGACCGAGGATGAATTTGTTAACTATCTGCCGCGCGACGAATATGGTCTTTCCAAAAACATTCTCGCCCGCTACGTTGCAGCTCGCCCTGACTCCAAAATTATTGGGTTGCGCCTATTTGGGATTTATGGCCCACACGAGGATTTTTCTCTTCGCTTCATCTCTCACGCTATCGTCCAAAACCTCCAGGGTCTCCCCATTACACTTCGTCAAAATGTTGTCTTCGACTACCTGCCAGTCCAAGATCTTTTCCCCGTCATTACCTATATGCTCACAACCTCCACCCAACATCATCTCTACAATGTAACTTCCGGAGAAAAAATTGATCTCTTAGCTCTCGCCAAAATTGTCAATTCCGTAAGTCAACATCCAGTGCCAATTATTGTCGAACAACCGGGGCTAGCCAATGAATATACTGGGAGCAACACTCGTCTCCAAAAAGAACTAAAAAACCACTTTGTTATTACTCCTCATGAGCATGCCATCACCCAACTTTACGCTTGGTATCAACAACACGCCGTCTCACTTGGGTTGAATATAGCCTAGTTTGGTCAAAAACTCGGCTAGTAATACCGCTCCTCCCGCCGCTCCCCGCACTGTATTGTGTGACAAAGAGATAAACTGCCAATCAAAGTTAATTCCGACTCGCAGTCTTCCCATTGTGACTCCCATACCTCGTTCATAATCACGGTCTAACCCAGTCTGGGGCCGGTTTTCGGCTTCGAGATAGGTGATCAGGTCACCTTTGGGTGAAGAGGGGAGGGCGAGCTTAGCGAGCGGATTCCCAAACTTTTTGATTGCCGTCAAAATTGCCTTCTTGCTCACTTTCTTGGCAAAATTTACTCCCACACTCGCCATATGTCCGTTGGTTACTGGTACACGGATACAAGTCGCGCCAATCACCGGGGAAGTGGCCAACTTAATTCTTCCTCCCACTATTTTCCCCCAAATCTTTCTTGGTTCCTGCTCAGACTTTTCTTCTTCTCCGCCAATTAAGGGGATCACGTTATCCTGCATCTCAGGCCAAGTCTGAAAAGTCTTGCCCGCCCCGGAAATTGCCTGGAGGCTACAAACTTCTACTTTCGTTGGCTTAAATTTGGCAAGAGCCGTCAAAATCGATGAGTACGATTGAATCGAACAGTTGGGCTTGACGGCAATTAAACCCCGCTTCCAACCTCGTTTTTTACGCTGAATCTCGATCAATTTGGCATGATGGGGATTTAGTTCTGGCATAATCATGGGTACATCGATTGTCCAACGGTTAGCCGAATTATTGGAAACTACGGCCACATCCCCGTCCGCATACGCGTTTTCAATCCGGATAATATCCTCTTTTTCCATATCCAGTGCCGAAAACACCAAATCTACTCGCTCTGCAATTTTGCTTAAATCCCGTTCAACTGCCATGACCTTTAACTTGGCAATTTTTGCTGGGATCGGTTTATCCATATTCCATTTTTTCCCGACAGCCTGTGCGTAGGTTTTCCCCGCCGAAGCAGGAGACGCCGCCACAACTGTTACTTCGTACCAAGGGTGATTAGCCAACAAAGTTACAAAGCGTTGTCCCACCATTCCTGTCGCTCCTAAGACTCCGACTTTTAGTTTTTTCATATTTTCTCCATAATTTTAATAATATCGCCCACCACCCCGCCCGCTGTAACCAATACTCCTGCTCCCGGACCTTTAATCACCATGGGTCGCTCGCTGTAGCGCTCAGTCTCAATAATAATAATGTTATCTGGTCCCCGCAAACTTCCCAAATCACTCACAGTTGGAACTTCCACTACCCCCACCTGGCACATCGTGGGAGTAATTTCCGCCACGTAGCGGATCGTCTGGTGTTTTTCTTTGGCTCTTTCCATTCTTTCTCGCATCGCGGAGTCATACTCATCAATCAGACGGAGGAATTCAGGGACTGTTTCTTTGGCCAATTTCTCTGGGTAGAGTTTTTCCACTTTAATCTTGGCTAATTCCTGACTCCCTCCGATCAAACGATATAAAATCAGGGCCTTACGCGCCACGTCCAGTCCCGACAAATCATCGCGCGGATCTGGTTCCGTGTAACCCTTATTTTTTGCTTCTCTAATTACCTCTCCAAAATTTACTCCCTTCTCTAGCTGTGAGAACACAAACCCCAATGTCCCCGAAAAACACCCGCGTATGCGTTTAATTTTGTCTCCACTTTTGATCAGTTCCTTCAGAGTTGAAATTACCGGTAGTCCAGCCCCCACCGTCGTTTCGTAATACACATGGGGCGTATACTCCATAATTTTCTCGTACTCTTGTTGGGAAGCTGAATAAGGTTTCTTATTTGATGAGACCACATACCCTCCCTGAGCTAAAGCCAAGTTAAGCCAATCTATCGTTTTACTGCTAGCTGTAGTATCAACTACGAGTAGCTCCCTCCCCGCTATCCTGATCCACTCCTCAATTTCTTCAGTCTTAGTCCCACTCCTCGCAATTCCCACTATTTTTATCTTCAGCTTTAGTTCATTCAAAATTCTCAATACTTCACTTCCCACCTTACCAGGTCCCAAATATACTACCGATAAGTATTTTTTCATTTTTCCTTTACTACTGATCCTATTTGACTCGGATCAATGAAACTTTTTACATAAATTGGGATTTTCTTCTTACGCACGGGCTCAATCGCTTTGTGGTAAATCACTTTGGCTCCGCCCCGACACAGCTTCTCTGCTTGGATATAACTCAATGTTGTAAATTTTTTTGCTTTCGGGTATTTATGAGGATCTTGCTCATAAAATCCCGCCACGTCTTTCCAGAGATATAATCCCTTCGCATCTAAATAGTTAGCCACAAACGCTGCCGACAAATCCGATCCTCCCCGGCCAAGAGTAGTGGTACAGCCGTCATGGGTAAAACCGATATAACCTGTGATGACCGGGATAATATCGTTTTCGATCAAAGGCAGCAAAATCTGTTGAATATACTTTTGGCTGGTCGAGTAAACAGGCACGGCATTCCCAAAATCATCATTGGTTGCCAAAAACGTTGATGCATCCAAGGCATATGCCGGCATTCCCGCTTCTTCCAGCGCTTCATTTACAATCCTAGCACTCGCTCGCTCCCCCCAAGAAACAATATAGTCTGTCCTGGCCAGGGTAATCTCTTTTTGCGCAATATTTTTAATAAAGTACTCTAATTGATAGAACAATCGGTACAGCTCAATTTTCGTTTTCACAGTCAAACGGCTCTGACTCACACTCTCAAGAGTTTCGAAATGTAAATCCTTGATTTTCTGCAAGATTGATAGCGCCTCTTCAACTTTCCTCTTCTTTAGTAACTCCGCGATCTCAAACAATTGATCAGTCACCCCCTGCATGGCTGAGACAATCAAAATCACTTTGTCATTCCGTTGATAGGTACGAACAATCTCACAAGTATTAGCAATATTTGTGGCATCCGACAAAGAAGCTCCACCAAACTTCATGACAATCATACGTTGGCATTATAGAATACTCCTATGGCCAACTCAACGTCACTCAAGCATTTTCTGCACAGTACAGCTATTTTTACAGCTTCTGGGATTATTGTTAACCTTCTAGGGTATCTTTTCCATCTGCTGGCCGCTCGCCTTTTGGGCCCGGGCAACTACAGCGAAATCACCACCGTTTTTGCCTACGGCATTCTGCTCTCTACCCCTATTATGGTCATTAGTGTGGTTATTATTGGTCAATCTGGTAGTCATGTCCAGGCAGCAGCCAGAGAAAAGTTCTTGAATTCACTGCGCGTTTACTTTGATTCTTTTTCTCGCTCTTTCCCAGCTTTAATGGTCTCTTACTTACTATTATCACTTTTCGGCTATTTCAATCATCTTTCCCTTGCTACCGCCTTTATCATGCCAGCTTTCGTTCTAACTTTTCTTTATGCCCAACTCTACCCGATTCTCCTCCAATCAGCCAAACGTTTTACTACCCTTTCTCTAATTCTTTTAGTTACCGGAGTACTTAAATTAGTTACCGCCCTTGCCGCTTTCATTCTGCCTTCAGCTTCCCTCATTCTTCTTCTTATGACTTTGGTTAACCTCGTGCAAATTTACTACTCTCGACACAAACTTCCTTTACTAGATTCTCCTTCCCCTTCCTTCTTTCCCACCCAAATTCTCACCGATTCCCGCCTGAAATTAACCTTTATCTCCCTCATTGGATTAATTGCTCTCAATAATCTCGACATTGTCCTCGCCAAACAAATTCTCCCCGCCGACTCTTCCGGCATGTATGGCATTTGGTCACTCTTCGCTAAAGCTATCACCTATAGTTTTTTACCCCTCTCTTCTGTCGCTCTAGTTTTCTTTACTGATCGACTCAATCAGCATCACTCCCAGCGTATTCTTACTTTATCGGCGCTTTTTCTAAGTTTTACAGGACTAGCCACTTACTTTCTTCTACGCCCCCTTTCCGAATTCTTGATTATCAACCTGATGGGAGCTGACTTTGCTCCGCTGGTTACGCTTCTTCCTCTGTCGGCAATTTTTGGTACCGTCTACAGTCTTATCTATCTCCTTAATAACTATTATCTCTCGATCAAATCCCGCTTTGCCTATTTGCCAGCCATCTTTTCTTTGATAACCATTATTACTCTAGCCATTATGGGCCAATCGCTCCCTGCATTTATTCTTACAATCACTATCTGTGGAACAATCTCACTATTCTTTTATCCTATGTTAGGATTTCTTCGTACCAAACTCGCATTTTTTCTGCCGTTTCGGTAATCGTATACTTAGGCTTCCAGCCAAAGGCCTTCTCCACTTTGCCAAAATGAAGCGATTGATAGGGGATCTCATTTTTGCTGTTATTGAGAATTTTATACATTATCTTTTTATTTAACGCACCCATTAATGTTTCTAATACCTGCAAAACTGTCATAGTCTCTTTTGACCCAAAATTGTATGCTTCACCTTGGGCTTTAGTAATGTTTTCGGCCAGCAGCAAATAACCATTCACCACATCCTTAACATATAGATAATCTCGCACAAATTTACCGTCACTCCTTAGCTCCAAAGTCTTATTAGTGATTAATGCCTGTAACGCCCCCGGGATAATTCGCGAAAAATTCAAGTCACCTTCACCGTAAATATTCCCAAACCGAGAAGTAGTAACCGGAACCCCGTAGGTTTTGTAGTAGCTATAACTGATTAGATCAGTACACGATTTGGATACTTCATAAGGATGGTCTCCTCGAAGAGGGAAGTCTTCCAGATATTTTCCTTTTCCGATTTTGCCATATGCTTTGTCCGAAGAAGCTATCACAATCGCTTTTACCCCTGGAATAAGCCGAGCACTTTCTAGCAAATTACTCGTACCCATCACATTGGAATGAAGCGTTCGTAAGGGATTGTAATAAGCTACATCAACCAAAGCTTGCGCCGCCAAGTGAAAAATATATTCCGGACTGGTTTTGCTTATCAAATCGTGTACTGCTTCCCAATTCGTGATATCCACGTTAGCAATAGCCACTTGCTCACTTAACTTCTGCTGATTAAAGTACGACTTTGGTTCTATTAGTAAATTAGTAGTAGTTACTTCTGCTCCCAGTTTGACCAACTCCCTAACCAGGTGTGAACCAACAAAGCCTGTGCCACCAGTAACTAAGACTTTCTTGCCTTGCCAGTTCATTTCCAGGTTTTCCAGGGTGCAGCGCTGGAACTCCACATTTTATTTAAATCTTCAACTTCTTTGTAGGTATCCATGCAGAACCAAAAGTCCTCATGTTTAAATAGCGAAAGTTGTTGTTCACGAGCCAACCGTTGCAGTGCGGGATGTTCGGTCTCTCCAGGGTGAAGATAATCAAAAAATTTCTGGCCAAAAACCATAAATCCCCCGTTAACATAATCATTCAAAACCGGCTTTTCCGAAAATTTTCGAACCAAGCTTCGTTGATTAATTTCTACCATCCCGTATTTTGATCTCGGGTGGACTCCAGTAATTGTCCCTATTGATTTTTGTTTCTTATGAAATTTGATTAATTGATCTAGGTTAACATTGCTCACTCCGTCTCCGTACGTCACCATAAAGTATTTATCAGTTTTTGGAATATACTTTTGACATCGCAAAATACGCTCCCCCGGCATTGTGTCTTCGCCTGTATCGACAAAAGTGATTTTAAATCGATCAATTTCATGTCGATTCTCCAGGAAAAATTCTCGCTTATGTGTCTCTGTATCTAGGGTAAAGTCAGAACTAAAAGCTTTTTGATTAAGGAAATAATCTTTAATATAATCAGCCTTATACCCGAGTGCCAACACAAATTCGTTGTACCCATACTGGGTATACATCTTCATAATATGCCAGAGGATTGGTTTACCCCCCACATACACCATCGGCTTAGGTTTAAACTCAGTCTCCTCTTTTAATCGTGTACCTGTCCCGCCACACAATATAATCGTCTTCATAACCTAAGTATTATACAATAAGATCTAGTTATGCCAAGCAATCTTACCATTATCATCCCCACCCTTACCAATACCCCGGGTTTGTTGTCAGAGCTCAAGGCTTTGAGAAATTTTCCCCTTATCATTGTTGACAACGCTCCAACTCCGAAAAAACGGCTTGCCTGTAGCCGACTTCCTCAGTGTCTCTACTTGCCGCAAACGACCAATCAAGGCTTCGCTCGCGCCATTAATCTCTCCCTCCCTCACGTTCAAACCGATTGGATCTGTATCCTTAATGATGATATCGAATTTTCCTCCAGGTTTCCCTTTTCCCAGTTAATTTCTCTGGCCGACACAAATGGTTGGTCGGCCATCTCCCCCCTTTTGACCAAAAAATCCGGCGAAGTAGAGAATCTTGGTTATCGAGTCTTATCCCAAGGACGCGTTGAGTTAGTTTATTCGGACCAAGAACTTCTCGACGGTTTAACCGCTGCTTGTTTAGTTATCAAAACTGCGGTTTTCCGCTCTCTAGGCGGTTTTGACGGCCGATTCTTTGCATATCTTGAAGATGTTGATTTATTTTTGCGTCTAAAGCAAGCCGGATACCGGTTTGGTGTAGCCAAAAATCTTCACATCATTCACAATCACATGACGACCAGCGGCAAAATGAATAATTTCAAAGCCAAAATGGACTTCAAGAACTGGTTTTTTGTCATTGGCAAAAACTGGCTAGCTCGTGATCTACTCACTAATTTCCCTTCCATTTTTATTGAGCGCTTACGCAATCTCTCCGGTTTGTTCAAGGCTACCTGGAAATCATATGGTCTGGGTACCCTCTATATTCTACCCCGTGATCTTCTGTGGATCCTCAAAGAGTTCCTTATCTTTCCCTTTACTCCTCAATCCCCACATAACTAATTTTTAGTGCTAATGGTCGCATATCTTGTGACTTATATCTCCAAGACTTGGCCGGGATTGTTGTATGTGCAAACTGCAGAGAAATTTTATTCACTCCTGTCTTTAGTCCTTGTGTAATCGTTAGCTCTTGCCGTGACTCTACCCCTCCCGGAAACGTCATCTTTCCGCTTAATTCATCGTTAATTAGTACTGTAACTTTTTGTGCTCGTAAAAGAGGTAAACCTACAACCACCAATTTCATTTGCTCCTTCGGTTGGAAAGATAAAATAACTTCCGCTTCATTAGTCATGGCCCAGCGACTATTAGTCCCCGGTTCTGGTGGACTCCATCCCGTCAATAGCGTTAGATCTTCATCTTGCCCACCAAACCTTATTTCTCGAATATCTAAATCCTTGGGCTCACGTTCCCAGAGCGCGTATCCCTGATCCTGCATAATTTCCCCAAATTGTAATTCTGCCAATAATTTCCCCATACCTTCGGAATATCCTTCGTTATTCTTTAGTAGCGCGTGTTCAATTCGATAAAAATCCAAAGCTCGAATCATTTGTTTTCGCTCGATTCCATCGATCACTTGTTGTGGATCGGATGTTGCCGAATCAATTACTCTCCCCAATGGTCCCAAGAGTGGGTTTTGTGCAAAATATTCAAAAGTAGGATTATTAATTCTTCCGGCATAAACCCCGAAAATTGGCCGTTTGTGGGTCAATGTTTCAACGGGATTCCAATGAGCATGTAAGTATCCGTGATACTTGACTCCATCACGAACCGCAAACGGGAGTTCTAGTAATGGAGAGCTCCCACTCATTTTTAAATACTGATATATCCCACTTGGAACAGGTTCATTTGTAGCTACTTTGGGTACAGTTCGCTGATCGAACCAAAAAATTATTACTAGTATCAACAATAGCCCCCATCTGAGGGATTTTCTTATCCGCAAGTAGCAGAATTGGATAACGTACCCCGCGATAATCGTCATCAGGAAGATCATGGGAACTACGAACCTGGCCGGCGCTCTCGCCATTTGGATGTAGGGAATATGAGCAATTAGTGAATACGGTAGTGGGACATTCACGATGTAATTACCTATTTGTAATTTCGGTCCAAGAGAAAATAAGAAGAATGTTATCGCCATTCCAAAAATTGGTTTAAGCCGATGTGGCAATTTTCTTGCCACGAATATATATCCCAAGCTAAGGATGATCACAATCAATCCCGGATAGATAAAATTCTCGATCGTCTTGCTAAGTTCTGGATACTTTGTTTGAATTAGTCCTGTTAGCCTTGTATAAGTGGGATTATATTTACTTGGGATCACGTAATGTATCAAGTTAGCTGAATATGCAATTACATCACTTTGGTTTGTCTGTTGATTCGCCGGTTCGTACTGCCACACTTTGATGACTTCTCTTATCCAGGGAGATAACATAATTAGAGCAATGATTCCAGCTCCAACTAGATATTTACCTTTAGCAATTGTTAGCTTCCATAGGCTTTCGCGATAATATATCCATCCCCATCCCCATAACCCCAAGAGCATTACACCCCACATTAAAGTGTAATTTAGATTTGTAAGGACCATGACAGTCCAACTAATCCCCAGCATTAATACCGCTCGCCACCCTACTTTCCGGTTTCGAATCATTTGGAAAATAATTAATGCTGACCACGGAAAAACATACAAAGAAGCATAAATTTGGTGTGCCCCTATCCGAGCCGAAACCAGCGGAGTAAAAGCAAAGACCAAAGCCATAACCCCCGCAATTATCGATCGGATACCCAGCTCAATTAGTAAGGTGTCCATGAGGACTGTCCCGACAATAACTGTCATCAGGGTAACCAACATTAATGACTGATGAGTTGAAAAAAATGGCCTTGTGAATACATAATAAAATCCATTAATTGGTCCAATATCATCCATAGCAAACTTCCAGCCATGCGGAAACATCCCAACGTCGGTAGCCGCAAAAGGGTTCTTACCTGCCAAAATGTTTAATCGGACCGTCTCTGCCACAAACTCGAAATTGGGAGATTCTCCCTGAATAACTAGCACATTTGGATCTTCTGGTGCTACAACTTGTTGCCAAATGCTCGGATAAAACAAAACGCTTACCAAAGTAGCAACTAAGGCCATCCAAATCCATCTTCTTCTACCCTTTCTCATATGGTTATTCTATACTAGCCGTATGGAAGATCGTGAATACGCCATGATGTACCAGGTTGAAGATACTCATTTTTGGTTTAAGGGTATGAGGGCTATCCTGGAGAGTCTTCTTTCCACCCTTTCCCTCCCCCCTCGTGCCAAAATACTCGATGCCGGTTGTGGTACTGGCATTAACTTAGGTTTTCTCCAGCAATTCGGCCAGGTTACAGGTCTTGATTATTCTCCCCACGCGGTCCACTTTGCATCTGACCGAGGTTTTAATGTTCAGCAAGGTAGTATCAATGCTTTACCCTACCGCGCCAATTCTTTTGATCTCATTACCTGCCACAATGTGATTGACGAGGCTTCAGTTAATGATCAAACTGCTTTGGCCGAATTCCATCGTGTTCTCAAGCCTGGCGGATATCTTCTTGTTCTTGTTCCTGCTTACCAGTGGCTTCTTTCTTCACACGACTTTTATTTTGGAACTGCCAGGCGCTACACCACCAACTCTCTCACCAAAATTGTTCGTCGCCAGCATCTACACCCTATACGATCAACCTACGCCAACACCCTCCTTTTCCCCATCGAAGCTGTCAAGCGCCTGTCCCGCAAATATTTTCCTTTTCTCTATCCCAAACTTGAGTCGGACGTTACCCCTGTTCCCCCCTTACTCAATTTTTTGCTATATTTACCCCTTTTACTAGAGTCATTCTGGCTGAAATATTTTAATTTTCCTTTTGGTCTTTCCGTATTTGTCATCGCCAGGAAAAATGCTACAGTTAAATCATGAACCCAGTGGTCGATCTTTCGGAACGCGCTAGTGAAAGCAAAAAAAAGATTGGCCGCGCCGTTTCTATTAATGGTGTTCACGCGGTTGACGTTAATCTCAACCAGTCTTCCAATCTTCAAGACCCGATCGTCGACTTAAATATTAAAGTCAATAATCCAATTGGGCGACTTTGGCTGGCTCTCAAACGGATTTGGAAAAGTCAAAATACCATTGTCTCTTTCCGTTTTACCATTCCTCTATTAGTCCTCCCGATCGCTCTTTATGTCCTTTGGCTCTTATGGCAGGGGAGGGGAACAAATCTACCAATGTCCAAACTGGGGGTCATTCACCCTGTCACTATAGAAGGAACTCCTCGCGACATTTTGGTTATCCCCACATCAGACGTTTATGTCCTTGACTATAGTTCTAATTTTGATACCCGTACTCGCTTGACAGAAAAACCCGTAATTGTCGTCGGCACCTACCACTCTCCCTCTAACACCCTACGCGTTGACAGTTTAATCGCCTACAGCACACTTGATCTTCCGCAAATTAACCCCTCTCCGGTTGCCTCCCGCTCAGTTTGGACCATCATTTGGGATTTTATCACTCAGTTTCGCTAGTAGATTAGCCGTAGTACAATTAACCCATGAATACTGGTAAAGAAATTATCGAAAAGAACGGGCAAATCTTTGCCATCATTATTCGCCGGCAATATCGTCCGGATGGAGTCAACTTCCTCACCCCCGATGACTACACGCTTCAATTAGGTTTGATCGGTCATCCCAAGGGGCGTCATATCCGCGATCACATCCACAATCCTCACATCCACTACCAGGTCGATACCACGCAAGAATTTCTCTATCTTGAGAGTGGCAAAATCAAAGCCACGATCTATGATTATGGCTGGAACGTGATTAAAGAAGTCGTTCTCAACCAGGGGGATATCCTCCTCCAAATCTCCGGTGGCCATGGTTTTGATGTGCTTGAACCCACCTACCTAATCGAAATCAAGCAGGGTCCCTTTCCTGGCGACAAATTGATGAAGTTTTACAAAGAAGATCCCCAATGATCCCCGTTAACTCTCCCGCCGTTACCACTGAATCAAAGAAACTAGTGATGCAAGCCATGGACGACGGCTGGATCAGCTCCGCTGGCCCTTACATCCAGCAATTAGAAACCGAATTCGCCGATTATTTAGGTGCCAAACACGCCATTTTTGTTAATTCTGGTACCGCCGCTCTCCACCTCGCTCTTCTAGCTCTAGGTATTGGGGTAGGGGATGAAGTGATTGTCCCAGCTTTTACCATGGCCGCATCCTGGATGGCAGTTATGTATACCGGGGCAACCCCGGTCTTCGTCGATGTTACTCCCGATACCTTTACGCTCGATCCCGCCTTAGTTGAACCAGCCATAACCCCTGCAACTCGGGCGATTATGCCGGTCCATATTTTTGGCCATCCAGCTAAGATGGACCCCATTTTGAAGATTGCCCAGAAGCACCATCTCTTTGTGATCGAAGACGCCGCCGAAGCCCACGGGGCAACTTATAAAGGTAAAAAAGTTGGCAATCTAGGCACTATTAACGCTTTTAGTTTTTACGCCAACAAAATCGTGACTACTGGTGAAGGTGGGATGGTCATCACTAATGATGAGCGTTTAGCCGATCTCTCCCGTCGATATCGTGACCTCTGCCATAGCCCAAAGAAGCGGTTTATTCATGATCGGCTCGGATATAACTACCGCGCAACAAGCCTCCAAGCTGCTCTTGGCATTGGCTCCTTGCATACAATTGAAAGTTCGCTCACCCAAAAACGCCACATGGCCGCCCTTTACCAAGCTGGTCTCAAAAATATTCGCGGTTTGACCCTGCCGACTACTAAGGATTGGGCCACCAATGTTTACTGGATGTATGCGATTTTGGTAGATTCAGCCAAATTTGGGATGAGTAAAGATAGCTTACGAACAAAACTATTTAAACAAGGAATTGATACCCGCGATTTCTTTTACCCACCCGTTGAGCAGCCGGTCCTAGCGCAGCATAATTTCGGCAAAGGTAGTTTTCCTGTAACCGCTCGTCTCTCTCAACAGGGCTTATATCTCCCTTCCGGACTTGCGCTCACTGATTCCGAAATCAACCAAGTTTGTACTACTCTTTCCCAAATCGCAGCCGCCAAGCCTCTTTAGTGTAGGAAAATGCCATTTTAACTAATCTTGATTTTGTAACTCCCCCTATCCGTGGTTGGTAACGAGTTGGTACTTCCACAATTTTCCATCCTGCTTTGGCTGCTCCAAATACTAAGCGCAAATGATAATCCCCATAACCATAATATATTTTGGATAATCCCAATTGCTCTAAATCGTTTTTCCGAACCGCATAATATCCACTGGTATTATCCCAAATCGGCAGCCCAAACAGCCTGAACATGGCATTAAACAGGAATGTGGGCAACATTCTCCATCCCTTCATTCCCCCCTCTCCTGCAAAACGCGAAGCCACCACCAATTTTACTTTTCTACCCAATGAATTAAGTATCCTGGGTAAATCTCTTGGGTCGTGATTACCATCTGCATCCATCCCCACAATGATTTGTCCCCTTGCTTCCGTAATTCCCCTCCCGATCGATAATCCCAAGCCTCGGTCCTTCATTCTGACGATTACCCGTACCTGTGGGTATTTTTTTTCCAGTTCCCGCACTGCCACTGCTGTCCCGTCCGGACTATTGTCATCAACCACAATCACCTCGAACTTCACTTTCATTTTGCTAAGAACCTGGCAAATATGTGTTGCGTTCGCTACGATCGCTTCCCGCTCGTTATACGTTGGTAGTATGACCGACACAAAATCCATAGATAGATTCCTATTCCGACTAATGTTATCAGGTTGCCGATTCGTTGGATAGGCAAGGCTTGATATTGAAGCATCATCGAGCTAGTTCCCGCTTCAGCCTGACACGCCATAAGTCCTGAATCATCAATATTTTTCGTTGTTCGAGTAGTCACAAAACAAGGACTTTCATTACTTTTGGGACTTTGGGTTATGTCTATTGGTATTATTTTATTATTAATCGTAGCCATCCATCCGGGGAAATACATCATATTAAATCTTACAATCGCCGGCTCCTTGGTAGCTACTTTTACTAATATTTTCGATGATAAATCCAGGACAACTTTAATTTCTCCTTCTCCCTGAATAAACTCAGCTAGCTCATAAAATTCTGAGCCCTCACGGGTAGCCCGCCACCGAGACGCATATTCCCCAAATGCGTCTCCCGTCCCATGTCGAAAGCTATCATTCGGCCAGGGCCAAACAGCATTAATTCTAATGTGGTTGCGATTAGTATAGAGAGCTCCCAGAACGAGAAAAAGAAACAACAACCATTGAGTAGTTTTTCTTTTTACTGCATTAATTATTTGTGATCCTAACATTGCAGTTAAAAAAGAGAAAATCATTAAAATCCGCCATGGGAAATCAATTATTCTTCCCAATCCTAAATATACATAAAATGGCGTAGCCACTTTTTCTAGCATCAACAATATTGCTCCTACAAATATTGCTAAATAAAACGCAATTTCCCAGTTATTCTCATCCACTTTTTTCCTCCGAACGATCAGTACCATTGCGACTATCGCCAAGAGCCACTGAATTACTCCGATCTGAAAAGACATCTCATCTTTGGTATCGGTTGTCGAAGACCCATAACCCCACTTGCTATAAATAAGTTGACGGAAAGTTGGGAATTGCTGCAGGGTATTAGAATTTGTGGGATTATAGTAAGTATGTTTGGTTAGTGCGAGCGTCGGCAGTAAATTAAACGCTGCCATCACAAAGGCCAAGAAATAAGGTATAAAAAATTGTTTTATCGAGAAGATAATTTTTTTAAATCCATTTCTCCACAACGTATATCCCAAAAAAACTCCGCTATAAAGTGCACTTCCCACCGGATGAGAAAGAAATAATCCTGCCCAACCTATTGTTTGAAGTTGCACAGATTTTTTCCAAATACCTGCCAAAATTAACGGGGGGAACATCACGGCAAAAACCTCCCCCATCGCCCCCCTCACAAAAATGTTTAACAAGCGGTAAGGGGCAATCATATACAGGATGCCCCCCACGAGTGAGGGCAAGGTTTTGTATCGAATCCGCAGGGTGAAATACATAAACAACCCAGAAGCAATCTGACTAAACGACAAAACTAATTTGAAGCTATCCGTTAAATTAAATCCCACCCAGTGCCAAAGCATCACAAAGTAATAGGGTATTTGATAATTGAGCATGAGTACGGGCGAACCAATTCCCCAGAACATCTGCCTAGACCACAGTACTGGGAAAATCCCTTCTAATAGCCCCTCTTTATAGGCATAAATCCTTGTCATGTGTGCAATCGAGTCATGACTGGTGGGGAGTCCAGGAACAACCCACAATCCATAAATACTCCATATCCCCACCATGAACAAAACCAACACCGGCCAATAGCCAAATACTCGTCGCATCCTTCGATTATACCGTAGACTGTTACAATCATTATTAATGAATACTTGGATCATCCTAGTTGTCGCGGCAATTCTCCGCCTCATCCTGCTTAATCAATCCCTCTGGCTGGATGAAGCCATTCAAGCGGAGGCACTGCTGGGCCATCTTGGCCAGATCCTCCAATATGCGCTTGCCGATTTTCAGCCGCCACTCTATCATTTTCTTCTGCTTGGTTGGACTTACCTCACCGGTTTTTCGGAAATCACGCTCCGCATTCCCTCACTGATTGCCGGTCTAGGGACCGTCTATTTCGTGATGAAAATTGGTGAATTTATCGGTAATCGCAAACTTGGGATCATTGCCGGTACACTTGCTGCCATCAACCCCCTGCTTATTTACTACTCTCAAGAAGGTCGCACCTACTCTCTCACCTGTTTTTTGGTGACGGCGAGCATGTATTACCTATTGTTAGCTCTCAAAAAACCATCTCGCCCGAATGCTTTCTATTATTTCCTTTTTACCACTCTCTTTCTTTGGACCTCTTACCTCTCTTGGTTTCTTGCCCTAGCTCTCGGAGTGTATCTAATTATTAAAAAACGCTGGGATCTATTTTTAGCTCTTTGTCTCTCAGTGTCCACATTAGCTCTCTGGGTTCCCTCCCTCTTTTCTTCACTCAAATTGGGATTGGGCGACGCCACCACAATCCCCAACTGGAGTCAGGTAGTCGGAGGAGCTTCGGTTAAGGCCTTGGCTCTTACTTGGATCAAGCTCAATCTCGGCCGCATCAGTTTTGCTAACAAAATTATTTATGGTCTGGTCGTCGGCTCACTGGCCATTCTTCACACGTTTATCTTACGCAAATCTCGCTCTTCCATTCTCTTGATTTGGCTTGTAGCCCCAATTATTTTGGCTTTATTAGTCTCAATTTTTATCCCTGTCTACAGTTACACCCGCGTCCTTTTTATTGTTCCAGCCTACCTACTCCTCCTCGCCATTGGATTAACTAACGCAAAATCTAATCTTTATATTTTCCTATTGGTATCTATCTCTTTAGTATCCAATGCCTATTTTTGGCTCACGCCTCGTTTCCATCGCGAAGACTGGCGGGCTCTGACTGCCGATCTTAACACTCTGACCAATATTACCGTGGCGGTCCCCTCTCTTCGCATTACCGCACCCCTTAATTATTATCATCTTCAAGCTCCCTTAATCGAGCTAACCCCTCAATCTCCCGACACTCAAACAATCCACTACGTTCGCTACGGCGAAGATATTTTTGATCTCGAGAAACGGGGTCAGGCAAATCTAGCGACCTCAGGTTATACTATTATTGCCCAATACACCTATTCGGGTATTCAAGTTGATGTATATGAAAAAAATCCTCAAGATTGATATTAACGAAGCTAATGTGAAAAACCGGGTGGGTACCGGCCAGTATACCTATCACATTCTTCAGGCTTGGTACCAGCGCTCCGATTACACTTTTCATCTCTACCACCGGGATCCACTCCAAGGGGATATGCCCCCCGAAACAGCTAACTGGCACTATCACCAAGTTGGTCCAGTTAAAGGTTGGCTTCGTTTAGGTTTACCCCTCTATTTGTTTACCCATCCGCTCCCAGGGGTTTGGTGGTCTCCTGCCCATTACCTCCCCAGCTATACGGCTGGGAAAAGTGTTGTTACTGTTCATGATTTGGCTTACGAATATTTCCCCGACCTTTTCCTCCCCACCGATCTTTATAAACTGAAAAATTGGACACGGAAAGCTGTCAAACAAGCGACCAAAGTGATCGCCGTTTCGGAGGCTACCAAACACGATTTAATTCAACTTTACGAAGTGCCAGAGAAAAAGATTGCCGTTGTCCACAATGGCTACGATGCCAAAACCTTTAATGTATCCGTTCCTATCGACAAAAAAATCCTTACTTCCTATTTCCTAATTCCTAATTCCTATATTCTTTTCCTCGGTACCATCCAGCCTCGCAAAAATGCTATCAAATTAATTCAAGCTTTCCATCTCCTCAAAACCCAAGGGTATCCCGGAAAATTAGTCCTGGCCGGGGCCATTGGCTGGCTCGCGGATGAGACTCTCTCAGTCATCAAAAGCTCTCCCGAAGTCAAAGAAATAATTTTGACGGGTTATGTCGACGACGAGACTCGCCGCGCCCTCTATACCTTTGCCGATGTTTATGTCCTTCCTTCGCTCTACGAAGGCTTTGGCGTCCCCGCTCTCGAAGCCATGGCCTGTGGTGCTCCCATTGCTGTTGCCAATAACTCTTCTCTTCCCGAAGTTGTCGGTTCGGCCGGTTTATACTTTAACGCCAGTGATCCGGCCGATATTGCCCGGGCGATTTTGGAAATTAAACAAGACCGTGCTGGCTGGGTGAAAAAATCTCTTTCGCGGGTCAAACATTTCTCCTGGGACAAATGTGCCCAAGAGACTTTGGAAGTTTTGACGGCTTAAAAATTCCAAAGTGCTATACTCAAGATAGCTACTTGTTTTTTTAGGAGGAACTATGTCCAAATTAGTCTTTGTTTTTCTTGCACTAGTTATTCTCGCCAGTACCCCGGTTTTTGCCGTATCTTCCGGCAATTCTAATAGTAACAATCCCGTCACTTCTCCCAAATCTTCTCTCACCACTCAACCTTCTGGCAACCAAGTCCAAAACCAAGTCCAAACCCAAAATATGGGGAGCGAATCCGCCCTCCAGGTCAATACTGCCGAGCAATTATCCAGTTCTCGCGGGGTCAGCGACGCCGTACAAGATCTTTTGGCTATGCCAGACCGGCAAGGGGGCATTGGCCAACAGGTGAGAGTAATCGCTCAGGCTCAAAATGATGCTCAGCAGTCAATCTCTAGTCAATTAAAACAACTCGAGAGTCGCTCCAATTTTGTCAAACGCTTAATCGGCGCTGATCATAAAGCTATTCAAGCTCTCAAACAAGAACAGCTTCAAAATCAGCTACGTATCGAATCTCTTGAGCAGCTCCTGACCGAGACCAAAAACCAGAGCGAAATCGAGCAAATTCAGTTGGCAATCGAAGCTTTGGTTGCCCAAAATACAGAGTTAGGACTCAAAATCAGCGAGAGTGAATCTACTCCTAGCCTGTTCGGTTGGATGTTTCGCTTCTTTGGGCTACAATAAGGAACATGCCTTTCTTCATTCGAGACAAACACGGGCGAAACTTGACCTGGAAAGAGGGGATTACTAAGATTCTTGCTCGTTTCGAATCCTACTGCCTCGATTTTGGTCTGATGTTATTGCACTTAACTACCTGGATTCCCCTCCACTCCGTACGCAATTTGGTCTGGCGCCTAGCAGGCCTTCAACTAGGTAAAAACAGCACCCTTCATACCGGCGTTCGGGTATTTGATCCCAGACATATTAAAATCGGGGAGGGGACCATTATTGGTTTTGCCTGTTTTATCGACGGCCGAGATCAAATCACCATTGGCAATCATACTGATTTAGCTTCCGAAGTCATGATCTATAGTGGTGAACACGATCTTTCTGCTCCTGATTTTCACGCCAATTCCGCTCCCGTCAAAATCGGTAGTTATGTCTTTATCGGTCCCCGCGCTATTATCTTGCCCGGAGTAACGATTGGTGACGGAGCGGTGGTGGGAGCCGGAGCCGTCGTGATCAAAGATGTGGCCCCGCTTTCAATTGTCGGGGGAGTCCCAGCCAAAGTAATTGGTGAAAGAACGCTAAAAAATCCTCAATACAAATTAGGTAGGTTTAAACTTTTTCAATGAAACCGCTTGTTTCAGTGATTATTGTTAGCTATAACACTAGAAAACTGACGGTCAAAAGTATCCGCTCCGCTTACGCTTCGACTGGTTTTAAGCCTGGCGAGATCGAAGTAATTGTCGTTGATAATCATTCTCACGATGATACAGTCGCCTACCTCAAAACCAACTTCCCTCAGGTTAAGTTGATTGTGAACCAGGATAATCGCGGCTTTGGCGGCGGCAATAACCAGGGAGCTCATATCGCCAAGGGGGAATATCTCTTGCTCCTCAATACTGACGCTTTCTTAGGCAAAGACTCCCTCCAAATCCTAGTCAGGGTTTTAGCTAAGCGGCAAGATGTTGTCTCAGTTGGCCCCCAACTGAGGTATGCCGATCATCGTCTCCAATGCTCCGGTGGTTATCTCCCTACCCCAATTCGCGTGCTTGCTTGGATGTGGTGGCTCGACAAACTCCCTTTGATCAAAAACTTCTTTACTACCCCCTACCATGTCTTTGACCCATCCTGGCACAAAAAAACTCAATATCCCGAATGGCTCATGGGGGCCTGTGTGCTCTTTCGCCGTCAGGAATTTCTTATGGCCGGCGGCTTTGACGAGCACATCTTTATGTACGCCGAAGAAGTCGAACTTTACCGCAGGCTCCAACAATCCCTAGGTAAAAAAGTTTGCTTTACCCCGAAAACCCGAGTTGTTCATCTTGGGCGCGCCAGTAGTAATCAAGCCAATGCCTACGTCTTAATTCACGAACTTAAAGGTATTGAATACATCTATCACAAACACTATTCCCATCTTCTCTGGTTTATTCGTTTTGTTATATACTCGGGTGTACTGCTCAGAATCCTAGTCTTTAGTTTCCTCCCGGCTCGTCGCGATTCCCTGGCAGAATACCGGAAATTTTTTAACCTATGAAAAAAATCCTCACCTGGCTCGATAATCACATTCTTCTAGCCCTAACCGCCATTTTAATTGTGGTTATTCCTGCCTATCCCAAACTTCCGATTGCCGACTTGATCGAAGGCTACATTGTTCGCTTGCGGCTCGAAGATATCTTGGTCTTAATTTCCCTGCTTGTTTGGTTTGTTCAGTTGCTCAGCCACAAAATTACTTTTCCCAAAAATATTATTTCCAAACTGATTATTGCTTATTTGATTATTGGTTTCTTATCAACTGTAAGTGCTTTGTTTCTTACTCACTCCGTGCCCTTAGAACGCCAGCACATTTTTAAGCTCTATCTCCATTTCTTCCGCCGGGTTGAGTATTTCTCTCTTTTCTTCATCGCCTACTCCGCGGTCAAAACCAAGCAGGATATCAAATTCTTACTTTTAACTTCTTTTGCCACCCTCTTGGGTGTTGTTCTCTATGGGTTTGGCCAAAAGTATCTTTACTGGCCGGCCTTTTCGACAATGAATCGCGAGTTTAGCAAAGGTACCCGACTCTATTTGACCCCTAATTCTCGCGTCATGAGTACTTTTGCCGGGCACTATGATTACGGCGCATACCTCATGATGGCGCTCTCCTTTTTAATTTCATATCTTTGGGTTTCCCGCCAGTTTAAACAAAAGCTTTTGATCTTCCTCCTTTTTGCCGCTACTTACTGGTCGCTGATCCTGACTGCCTCCCGCACTTCTTTTATTGGCTATCTCGCTGGCTTGACCGCCATAACCTTGGTGATGGGTCATTATTGGGGTCGCTGGCGGGCGTTTTTTAATTGGTTTACGGCCGTCTTTTTAAGTCTAACGGTCATGCTGACCATGGGAGATTTATCTGCTCGCTTTTTCCAGATATTAGAAACTCCCGATATTTTGGTCCATCAAATCACTCAATTGACCCCCCTTCAACGTGACTCTCTGGCCAAATTGCGGGATAACCTTCTGTTGCAGGCTGAAGCCATCAAAGAACCACTGAACAAATTTAAAAATACTTTGGCCGCTCTCCAACTCAACCTCAATAATCCTTTCAAAAAAGCTCCCCCGAAAAATGCCATCTCTACCGATGCCGCAGCCGTCAGTGTTCCCTCCGATACTCCCCCAACTACCGAACCTCCCGTTGACTTGCCTCCCGATGTGACCGCCGAAGAAGAGGCCTACCGCAAAGCTCAAGAAGCTAGTAACTCCGCGGTCGTCGTAGTCGATACTCCCTCCGGTTACTCTCCTAATGCTTTGAAATATGGTCTCTCGGTTGCGATCCGGCTTGATGCACTTTGGCCTCGGGCTATCGCCGGCTTCAAAAAGAATCCTCTCCTCGGCTCCGGTTATTCAACCTTAACCAAAGTCGAAAACACAGAGTTCACCGTCGCCGAAAGTACCGATAATGATTACTTGCGGATGTTGGGTGAAACCGGTCTCTTAGGTACCCTGACTTTCCTTTCCATCCCCCTTGCCTTTATTTACTTCTCCTTCCAGCTTTTCCGGCGGACTCAAAGCGTTTTAGAAAAAACCTTTACCCTGGGATTACTTGGAGCGATTATCGCCTTGTTTGTTAATGCCACCTACATCGACGTTTTTGAATCCAGCAAAATTGCCTACTTACTCTGGTTCTTTGGTGCTTTGATTATTCGCCTCGCCGAACTGACCAAAAAGGAGGTTCGGGCATGAAATGGCAGATTCGTCATCTCGAATTTCTTCTTGTCCCGCTTTTTTTAGTCATCGGAGTTTACTTTCGCACTTTCCGTTTGACCGCTCCTTTGGGTGACTGGCACAGTTGGCGCCAAGCCGATACTGCCAGTGTTGCCCGCAACTTTATCAAAGATGGTTACAACCCCTTATACCCTCAGTCAGATAGTCTCTTGGCTCTCAACGAATACGGTCTCCCCAATCCTAATCGCTACTTTATTAATGAATTCCCACTCTATAACTCGATAGTGGCAGGGGTTTATCATTTTTGGGGAGTTAATCATGTTTATGCCCGGATCGTTAGCATCGTCTTTGCTACCCTCGGTGCTCTCGCTCTCTATGCCCTTGCCCGGACTCTCTTGGGTCCGACTACGGCCCTTATCGCCTTAGCTTTTTATCAATTTAATCCTTATAACATCTATTACTCTCGTGTGGTCATGCCTGACCCGGCTTTTGCGGCCTTTTCCATTATTGCCCTCTACTTTTGCGTTCGCTGGGTGGGATCGGCCAAACTGCGCGATGGCTTACTCATGGCTATTACTTTTGCCGTGGCTACGCTTCTCAAACCCTACGCCATCTTTCTCTTGATCCCACTTGTTTACTGGATATACCTCCATCCCGCTCGTCATACCAGAAATCTTCGCCTTCTTTTTCTTTTGGGTTCCATCTCGATTTTACCGCTCATTCTCTGGCGCTATCACGTTTCGTTGCACAAAGAGGGGACCTTTGCCTCTTCCTGGCTACTCAATGGGGATGGAATTCGCTTCAAAGGAGCATTCTTTCGCTGGCTGGTGTATGACCGTCTCAATCGGCTCATTTTTGCGACTGGTGGCTTTATTCTATTTGTAGCCGGATATTTATTATCTCATCTCAAAAAGAATGCCTCTTTCTTTTTCGTCTGGACCACGGCCATCTTTATTTATATGACGGTCTTTGCCAAAGGTAATGTCAATCACGATTATTATCAGCTTCCGATCGTTGCTCCAGGCTCAGTTTTGCTGGCCTACGCTTCAATTTACTTCATCCGGCTTGGGAAAAACCTTTTTCAGCGTGGGCTTAACTTAATTTTGATCTCTAGCCTCATCATTCTGTCGCTTGCCTTGGGTTGGTATGAAGTTCGCGGTTACTTTAACATCAATAATAATGGGATGATCAAAGCCGGGAAGGCCATCGATCAACTCTCTCCGTCCGATGCTCTAGTTATTGCTCCCTATCAAGGAGATCCGGCTTTCCTTTATCAAACCAATCGTCACGGTTGGCCGATCGGCGGTGATATTGATAACAAAATCAAATCAGGTGCCAGCTACTATGTCACCACTTCCTACGACGACGAATTTAATGAACTCAAAAAACGTTATGGTGTCGTCGTCCAAAATGATGATTATGCCATTATTAAGCTTGGTCTCCCTCAGTAACTATGAAAATTCTCATGCTCACTCCCTACTTGCCATACCCACTGGTCTCTGGTGGTCAGATCCGTACCTACAATCTTCTCAAACATTTATCCAAAAACCACGAAATCACTCTCTTCTCACTAATCAAAGATGACAAAGAACGTCAGTACTTAGTCGAACTCAAAAAATACTGCCGCAAAATTGAGCTTTTTAAACGTACCAAGAACCCTTTTGTTTTAAGGAATATTTTGCTCGCCGGTTTTTCTCCGTACCCATTTGTCGTGACTCGTAATCTCCCTCTTGGTATGCGTAAAGCCGTGCAAACTGAACTGGCTCGTGAGCACTACGATTTGATCCACGCCGAAACCTTCTACATGATGCCCAATATTCCGGAAACTCAAACCCCCATTATTTTGGCTGAGCAAACCATTGAGTACTTGGGTTATCAGGATTACATGAAAAAAGCTAACCCGTTGCTTCGGCCTATTCTTGCCCTCGATGTCATGAAAATTAAGTACTGGGAACGCTACTTTTGGAACAAAGCCGACAAGTTGATAACTATGTCCGAAGAAGATAAACGCTTCATCGAACAAGAACTCGGCATCAAGAAAAATATTAGTGTGGTCGCCAATGGGGTTGATCTCGAATTTTTCTCCAAAGTCAAAAAAAGCTTGCCCAAAGATCCAACCGTGCTCTTTGTGGGTACCTTCAAATGGTTGCCCAATATTGAAGCCGTTGATGAAATTGTTAGAAAGATTTGGCCGGGGGTTAGTCGATCCATCCCACAAGCCAAACTCAAAATCGTTGGCTTCTCCCCCACCGACAAGATCAAAAGCTATGGGGAAAACCCTTCAATTGAAGTCTTAGGTGGGATCGATGATATTCGTGATGCCTTTGCGACCGCTCACGTTCTCCTGGCTCCCATCAGAAGTGGCAAGGGTACCCGCTACAAGGTTTTGGAAGCTATGATCACTGGCACTCCGGTTGTCGCCACCACCCTGGCTGCTGAAGGCCTAGATCTCCAGCACGGCCAGGAAGTCCTGATTGCCGATACATCCGAAGGTTTGATATCCGAGACGGTCAAACTCTTAAAAGATCCTGCCCTCCAAAAAAAACTTGGTGAAGCAGGGGAGAAAATAGTTCGTCGTGACTATCGCTGGGATATAATCGCCAAGGAATTAGATTCTGTTTACAAAGAATTTAAATTATGATCAAACCCGAAATTTCCATTATCATCCTCAACTACAACGCGGAAAAATTTCTCCGTGAAACGCTCAAATCAGTTACCAAACAAACTGGTCTGTCAATCGAAACGATCGTGGTAGACAATAATTCTTCCGATCAGTCCCGCGCCATGGTCAAAACAGAATTTCCCAAAGTTAAGTGGGTCCAGCGCCATACTTCCCTTGGCTTCTCTGCGGGCAACAATACTGGTCTCCCTTACGCCCATGCCGAAACTATTCTCTTTTTAAATCCCGACGCCAGTTTTACTAAATCGACTGATCTTAAAAAATGCTATCGTAAACTCTGGAGTGACAAGACCATTGGAGCCTTAACTGCCCGCGTCAACTTAGTTTTAACCGGCGGGATCGATGTAACCTGTCACCGCGGCTTTCCCACTCCCTGGGCAGCTCTAACCCATTTTGTCGGTCTCTCCAAACTTTTCCCCACAATCCCGCTTTTTAATCAGTACACCAAAAGTTATCTAGGTTATACGACCGAGCACGAGATTGACGCGGTAGGCGGGATGTTTATGCTCATGCGCCGCGCCGTTGGGGACCAACTGGGCTGGTGGGACGAAGACTATCCCTTATACGGGGAGGATATCGATTTCTGCTACCGTATCCATGAGGCCGGATACCACAATCTCTATTGGCCAGAAGTGACAGTTCTCCACTACAAAGGCGTCGTTACTGGGATGTCAGCCCAGAGCCGCCAGGTCTCGACAGCGAATAAAGCTACTATCAAACGAGTTAAAGGCTGGTCAATCCGTGCCATGGAAATTTTCTACCGCAAGCATTACCAAAAGAAATATCCCTTCTTTATCACTTGGCTGGTTTACCTGGGTATCAAACTCCTCAAATTCCGCCGTGTCACTCTCGCCTAAACTTTCCGCTATAATTACCTCATGAAAATAGCGATTGATGCCAGGTTTTACGGTTCCGAACACACCGGTCTGGGCCGCTACACCACCAATGTCCTGGCGCACTTGCCCCGCTACCTAAAAGGTCAAACCCTACAGGTCTTGCTGCGGCGCAAGTATTACGACACGCTCAAATTACCCAAGAACTGTCAGAAGGTTTTGGCCGATTTTCCTCATTACTCTCTAGCCGAACAGCTCTACCTACCACTCCTCCTTAGTAAGCTCGGCTCCGATCTACTCTATACTTTTCACTTCAACGCTCCCATTTTGAGCCGAGTCCCCTCTGTTCTCACCGTCCACGATCTCATCAAGTCATATTTCTCCGGTCCCGAGACAACCACTCGCTCTCCCTGGCTTTACCGCCTTAAGCGAGCTGGTTATCAATATGTCCTACACCGTGGTGTCACTCATGCCCAAGCCATCATCGTCCCGACCAATACCGTGAAAAATCAACTCTTAACTAACTTTCCTTCTCTTCTCCCAGAGAGAGTTTACCCCATTCCCGAAGCTCCTGATCCAATCTTTCGCACCCCCTCCACTGCCAAAGTAACTTTACCCCCTAACTACCTTCTCTTTGTCGGCAATGCCTACCCTCACAAAAATCTCTCGGTTTTACTGGATGCGCTTGCCCAATTACCCACAGAGCATTTAGTGATTGTGGCTCATGAGTCACCTTTCCTCATCAGACTCCTTTCTGGCCGTGACCTGTCCCGGATCCATTTGCTCAGTAGTCTAACCGACCAAGAACTTGTTTCTGTCTACCAGCAAGCTAGAGCTTTGGTTACTCCTTCCCTGATGGAAGGGTATGGCCTTCCTGGACTTGAAGCCTTGATGGTAGGTACCCCGGTTATTGCCAGCAACATTCCCGTCTATCGTGAGGTTTATGGCGACAAGGTTACCTATTTTGATCCTCAATCAGTGAGTGATCTTGTGCGGGTCATCAATCATCTCGGGGCCACCTCACCAACCTCGTTTAAGTATTCCCGTACTTGGGATCAAGTTGCCTGCTCTATCGCGGAGGTTATTCATGAAAGTTGCGCTCGTTTATGATCGGCTCAACAAACTAGGTGGTGCCGAACAGGTTCTCTTGGCCTTTCACAAGCTCTTCCCCCAAGCTGATTGGTACACCAGTGTCTGGGATCCCGCCAGGACTCCCTTTACTCGTAACTGGCGAGTTCACTCATCTTGGCTCTCCCACGTGCCTTTATTACGCACTCATCACGAATGGTTTCCGTTCCTGATGCCCTTTATCTTTGAAGCTTACGATTTTTCTTCCTACGATTTGGTAATTAGTATTGGGAGTGCTGAGTGCAAGGGAATTATTACTGGCACCTCAACTTTTCACCTCCATTATTGTCTTACCCCCACTCGCTATCTCTATTCTCATGCTACTGAGTATTTAACCAACCCTCTCTACCGTTTTGTTGGCCGCTACCTCCGTGCTTGGGATCAAGTTGCCGCGACTAGGCCAGACTTAATGCTGGCAATAAGTACTCAAGTGAAAAAACGTATAAAAAAATACTACAATCGTGATGCCGATATTCTTTTTCCTCCCGTCGAGACCCAAAAATTCACATCTAACAAGTCTTCACTAACGTCTAGCGTCTTACATCTATCATCTAATTACTTTCTTGTCGTTTCCCGTCTCGTCCCTTACAAACGCATTGACACTTTAGTGCGTGTTTTTAACCAGCTCCCGAAGGAGAATTTAATCATTATCGGAATCGGTAGTGAACTAAGGAAGCTTCGCACCCTCGCTCACGCAAACATTCATTTTGCAGGTCTGGTGGATGATCAAACTCTTGTTCGCTACTATCAGCATTGTCAGGCATATTTGCAGGCCAACGAGGAAGACTTTGGCTTAAGCATGGTTGAAGCCGGTTTGGCTGGTCGTCCCGTCATTGCTTATGGGGTAGGGGGAGCCTGTGATATCGTCGTTCCCGGTGTGACCGGCCTCCTGATTCCCGGCAATGATGTACAATCCTTTATCTCTGCGGTTGACAAGTTCCGCAGTTTGTCCTTTGATAGTGGGGCGTGCCGAAAGAACGCTCTCAGCTTCGCCAGGGAAATCTGGCAAGCTAAGCTTAAACAAGTACTCAAACCTTATGTCCAAGCCACAACTATCTAATCTCACTCCCCACCTCTATGTGGTTATCCTCTGTGGAGGAGGGGGCACTCGCCTCTGGCCACTTTCCCGCAATAAAACCCCGAAACAATTTATTGACCTCTTGGGCAAAGAAACTTTGTTTGAAAAAACACTTGTGCGAGCCCAAACCCTGGTTCCTTCCGATCATATCTACATAATGACCAATGTCGAGTATTTGTCCGACGTCAAAAAAAGTTTGGGAGATATTCCTCCTAGTAACGTCATTACCGAACCAGAAAAGAAAAATACCGCCCTTGCCATGGGAGTCATTGCCGGATTGATCCATCATCGTGATCCTCAAGCTGTCGTAATCAACCTAGCCTCCGATCACTTAATCACCAATTCTCCCGCTTTTACCCATGCCATGCAGACGGCCGCTTTGGTTGCGAGCGAGGGAAAGTACTTTGTGACAGTCGGGATCAAGCCAACTTTTGCCCACACTGGTTATGGTTACATCCATGCCGGCAAGTTAATTCAACAAGAAGAGGGTCTGCAAGTTTTTGAGTCCCTAGGATTTAAGGAAAAGCCCGATCAAGTTACCGCCCAGCAATATGTCACTAGCGGTCAGTATTTTTGGAATGCCAATCTCTATACCTGGAAAACCAGTTTAATCTTGGCTGAGTTCGCCCGTCTCTCACCCTCCCTTTCTGCTCCCATCCAAACCATTATGAAAAGTATCGATACTCCCCAATTTGAGCAAGTCTTTACGCGCGAATATCACTCTGCCCCCGAAGAGCAAATTGATACCGCCATTTCCGAACATACCGATAAACTCCTGGTCATTCCCGGTGATTTCGGTTGGACAGATGTTGGATCCTGGAACGTCGTCCATGATGAAATCAAACAGGATCAAGACGGGAATGCTTTAGTTACTCGGGATCAGGGCGCCGAATGGATCGGGATTGATACCCAAAACTCTCTGATCTCAACCGGTAACAAGCTAATTGTCACTTTGGGAGTAGCCAATTTGATGATTGTCGATACAGGCGATGCTTTGCTCATTGTTCACAAAGACCGTGCCCAGGAAGTCAAAAAAGTCGTTGAGAAACTCAAAGCTGATCATCGAGACGACTTACTCTAACAACCTATGACTTATACTCCTTTTAAACGTTTACTTGACATCATAGTAGCTTTAACACTCTCGCTCGTGTTTTTGCCTGTCTGGATTTTAGTCCCGTTTCTGATTGTTCTCTCTTCTCCCGGCCCCATCCTCTACCGGCATAAGCGAGTTGGGAAATTTGGTCAGCCATTTTACATGTACAAATTTCGCTCGATGGTAGTGGGGGCCGATGATATTCTTCACAAACAAAATAAGCAGCTTTTACGCAAATTTAAAGCTGGCGACTGGAAACTTCCCGCCAAAGATGATCCCCGCATTACTCCCTTGGGCCGGGTCTTGCGAGCTTTAACTATTGATGAATTCCCCCAAATTTATAACGTTTTAGCTGGTGACATGAGTATGGTCGGTCCTCGGGCTTATTTGGGTCGGGAATTGGCCGAACAAGTTCAAAAATACCCTCGCACCAAAAAGATGCTAGACTTAGTGATGCAAGTCAAACCGGGAATTACCGGTTTATGGCAAGTGTCAGGCAGAAATGAAGTCTCGTTTGACAAAAGGGCCGCACTTGACGCAGAATATGTGAGAAGCATGAGCTTATGGAACGATCTCAAAATCTTATGGAAAACCCCCCTAGCGATGATCTCCAAATGGTAGACTCGGCGAACCCATCTCCGGCCGAATCATTAGTTCCCAAATTACTCCCCAAAACTGCCTCTCGCCGCCCGCTTTTTTCGCGTCCCTGGTTTATTATTTTGTTTACCTTCTTGATTATTTTGCTCGGCCTCGGAGTTTGGATCTCAGTAGTGGGTTATCAGACTTATTCCAAAGTCCAAGGTGTTACTACTCACGCCAAAGCGACCCTCGCTGCTTTTGATAATCGTGACCTGGTTGGTGCTCAAGGAGAACTTGCCCAAACCAAATCCTCGCTCGACCAAGCTCGTAGCACCTTCGGGGGTCTACGACCGCTATCAGTCCTCCCCTTGCTAGGTGGTTATCTAAAGGACGCTGATCACGTTTTAAGTGCCGGTCAAAAAGGGGTTGAAGTCGGGGAAATGATTTTTGCGGCCATCACTCCCTACGCCGACATCATGGGTTTTACTGGCGGCAACACCGAAGATTTATCTTTTAAAACTGCCGAAGATCGCATCATTTTTGTGGCCGAAACGGTGGAGAAAATTGCTCCCGAAATGGACAAAATCTCCCTCAAATTAAACGAGATTAATGCTGATCTCCAAACCATCAAAAATGAACGTTATCCCCAGAAATTATTCGGCAAAGAAGTAAGAAGTAACGTCATTAGTCTCAAAAATTCCGTCTCTAGCGCCGCCAGTTCACTCCAAAATTTTCAACCCATTATCAAGCTCTTGCCTGACCTATTGGGTAATCCCGATCCTCGTCAATATCTGATTATTTTCCAAAACGACGCCGAACTTAGGCCCACCGGTGGCTTTTTGACTGCCTATGCCACCCTCAAAATCACCAAAGGCAAGATCGAACCCGGAGTCTCCGAAGACATTTATACTCTCGACGCCGGTTTTAAAAAGAAAGTTCCCGCGCCCGACCCCATCAAGAAATATCTTCCCCTAGTTTATAACTGGAATCTGCGTGACATGAATCTCTCTCCAGACTTCAAAGTCTCGATGGATACTTTTACCACTCACATGCGTGATAGTACTGCCGAACCAGAATATGATGCTCTTATCGCCATCGATACCCAAGTTCCCGTGCGGATTCTCGAAGTCTTAGGACCCATCGGAGTCCCGGGGTACGGTGGGCAATTTAGCGCCGAAATCGATCCTCGCTGTGACTGTCCCCAAGTTATTTATGCTTTGGAAAATATTATTACCCGTCCGACCTACGAGATTCGCGAGGGGAGAAAAAGTATTTTGGGCCCGCTCATGAACTCCATGTTACGCAACATGATGGGCAGCCCCAAAGCCAAATGGGCAGAGTTCTTTAATATCTTTACCGACAGCATCAAACAAAAACACCTGTTGATGTACTTTAAAGATGAACCCCGCCAAACTGCGGTTGAATCTCTCGGTGCGGCAGGCCGGATCAACTCCTATCCCGGTGATTACCTCCACATTAACGACACCAACTTTGCCGGAGCCAAATCCAACATGTTTGTCGAAAACGAAGTTGATCAAACGGTCACGATTAACGCTGACGGCAGTCTGACCAAAAAACTGATTCTCACTTACAAAAATCCCCGTGCTGGTGACAACTGCAACCTCGAAGCCGGTCAGCTTTGTTTAAATGGGCTTCTGCGTGACTGGATCCGGATCTATGTTCCATCTGGTAGCACTTTCCAAGCGGGGAGGGGATTCGAAGCTGACATGGTGACTAATACCGATTTGGGTTACACCGTTTTCGAGGGCTTTTTCACTCTCGCTCCTCAATCTGTCAAAAAATTGGAAGTTGAATATACGGTTCCCGCCGGCCACGTGGAGGGTGAGTATAAATTGCTCATTCAAAAACAGCCCGGAACCAAAGAGATCAAACATACCCTGACTCTTAATGGAGCCAAACCCAAAGTTTATCAACTTAACTCTGACCAAGAAATTGTTCTCCCCAAGTGAAATATTCCAAGCTCGAAGGTATCATTATCAATCGTCGCACTATAAAAGATGCCGATCGATTTTTGACTATCTTTACCCGGCAGCTCGGGAAAATCTCGGTTTATGCTCATGGAATTCGTACGATCACTTCCAAACGTGCCGGTAGCCTCGATCTATTTTCCCATATCAAATTTGACATGATCAGTAATCACGATCGCCGGACCGTAACCAGCGTGGAGCTAGTTAACAATCATCACCTGGACAAGGATTCGTTGAGTAACATCTCTCGGCTTTTCCAAATCGGTGAGCTCATTGATGCCCTTCTTCCCGAAGATGATCCTCATCCCGAAGTTTACTCTCTCCTTTCAGTCGCGCTAACTCATCTTCCACGCTTTACTACTCCCGAGTATCTCTATCGATTCAAGAAAAAACTTTTGACTCTTCTAGGTTACGGAGATCGGCCCCTTACCGATGCGGCTATCGATGATTATATTGAGTCTCTCCTCTCTCGTCCTCTCCGTGCTAAAATCATTTTATGACAGCTACTCTTGCCGACATTACCTCTCTTGCTAAGCGCCGCGGTTTTTTTTATCCCGGGAGTGACATCTATGGCGGTCTCGCCAATACTTGGGACTACGGACCCCTCGGGGCCGAACTCAAAAAGAAAATCAAAGACTTGTGGTGGGAGCAATTTATCACTCGTCAAAGTGACATGGTTGGGATTGACAGCGCGATCATTTCTTCCGCCAAAATTTGGGAAGCCTCAGGCCATGTCGCTAATTTTGCCGACGCCATGGTCGACTGCAAAACCTGCCACACCCGCACTCGCGCCGACCACTTGATTGAGGGTTTCCTCAAAATTAAAGTCGAAGGTAAACCCCTAACCGAGCTTTCAGAGCTGATTAAAGACAACAACATTCCCTGCCCGTCTTGCGGAGGGAAGGACTGGACTCCCGCCCGTTCTTTTAATCAATTATTCCCCGTTCACTTAGGGATTTTGGCCGAAACCGCGGACTTGGCTTACTTGCGTGGGGAAACCGCCCAAGGAATTTTTACCAATTTCAAAAATATTCTGGACAGTACCCGTGTTCGCCTTCCTTTTGGGGTCGGCCAGCTCGGCAAAAGTTTTCGCAACGAAATTACCAAAGGCCAAGCCATTTTCCGCACGGTTGAATTTGAACAAGGTGAAATCGAGTACTTCTTTAATCCCAAGGAAACTGCCTGGCAAGAACTTTTTGAATCATGGCTTACCCGGATGCAAACTTTTGTGACTGATAAATTAGGGGTTAAACCAGCCAACCTGCGTACCCGCGAGCACGACGAGGTGGAGCGCAGTTTCTATAGTCAAAGGACCGTTGACTTGGAATATCACTACCCCTTTGGCTTTGCCGAACTTTGGGGGCTAGCCTACCGCAGTGATTATGATCTCTCTCAGCACGCCAAATTTAGCGGTCAGGATTTAAGTTACTTGGATCCGACTAACAACCAAAAAATCGTCCCTCACGTCATCGAACCAGCTGTGGGGATTGATCGGCTGGTTTTGATGGTCTTGTGTGATGCCTATCATGAGGACAAGGAACATAACCGCATTGTTTTAAAACTCAAACCCGCCCTGGCTCCCTACACGGTTGCTGTCTTCCCCTTACTCAAAAATAATCCTGAGCTTGTGAATCAGGCCAAAGCCGTGTACGAATCGCTCCAAAGCAAATTCCGGGTCGCCTGGGATGATCGCGGGAATATCGGCAAACGCTACTACTATCAGGACGAAATGGGGACTCCCTTCTGTATCACCATTGATCATCAAACCCTTGAGGATCAAACTGTCACTCTCCGCGACCGCGACACTGCCGTTCAAACTCGTCTGCCCATTTCTTCATTATCTGCCCAGCTGGAGAAAGCGTTATGAAAAAAACTGCCCTGATTATCGGTTTACTAGGCTTTTTGGGACTCATCGGGTTTTTGCTGCTCAAAAATCGTGGTTCAAGTACTCCCGCCCCCATCGAAGAAGCCGTTGATCTCCCGATTAATGTCATCCCGCTAGTTGAGCGGCCGTTTATCACCCTCTCTCCCGACGCTTCCGGTCGTAGTCTCAACTTTTCCGTCGCCAATGCCCCGACAACAGGGGACATGGAATACGAACTCGTTTATCAGTCTGTCGAAAAGCAAGAAGGCGTCTTTGGTCGCCTTTCTTTAGCCACCGAAGAATCTCCGATTACCAAATCCTTACTCTTAGGCAGCAAATCCGGCGGCGGCAAAGTCACTTATCACGAAGGAGTAACCGGTGGTAGTTTAACCGTCACCTACAATCAAACCCGGCTCAAAGAAAGCTGGAATTTTTTGACCTTTGACCCCTCCGATCCGACAATTTCCTCTACTGACGCCAAATTTCACGTGACCATTCCTGCCAAAGGTTTAACCAAGGGTGCCAAGATCGTTACCCTCAAAACCTTTGGTTACCCCAAAGCGGGTTTACCCGCCGAAATTTCAGTGAAGGCGGGTCCCTACGCCTACTATCCAGCAGTCGCTGTCAAAGGCAGTGTGACTGTCGAGCTCAAGCTCCCAGAGGGAGATCACACTAACCCCACTCTCTACGAGTGGAATGGTACGATCTGGAAAAAACTCTTGACCAAACTGGTTGGGGATGCAGTCACTGCCACTGCCACCGGTCAAGCTTTCCTTGTCATTACTGAGTAAATCACTCCCCATTTTCATTGATCTAGGATAGTCCCATAGCTGTGTCTTCGGGTCTGTTTCGGTTTTATATCAAACCATATTTTGCTGTAACTAACTAGTTGACAACTATATCAGATTAAGCTTAAATGAACGAAGTGGATAAATGTGGGAGATAGTCTTATATGTTTATTGGTACATATTATCATTCTCTCGACGAAAAACACCGGGTTGCCATCCCCAAATCCTTCCGCACTGAACTAACTCCTGGATCTGTCATTACTTACGGCCTCGACGGTTGTCTATTTCTTTTTCCCAGTGATAGCTGGAATCGTCTCGTGGAGAAACTCCAAACCTTGCCTCTAACCAGTAAACCCGCTCGTGATTTTTTGCGCTTACTCACCTATCATGCTTCGCTCGTCGATGCAGACCAGCTCGGCCGCACCCTTTTGCCCGCCAATTTACTCGAGCTTGCTCATTTGACCAAAGAAATTGTTTTTGCCGGTGCCCTCTCTCGCGTCGAAATTTGGGATAAAACCCGATATCACACCTATGTCGAGAGTTTATCTAGTCAAGCCGGAGAGCTCGAAGAAGCCCTCTCGGAATTAGGAATTTAATATGCATACTCCCGTCTTACTCCAAGAAGTCACCCAAGCTTTGTCGCCCGCTCCCGGCAAACGCTACGTCGACGCCACTCTCGGGTATGCTGGTCACACCATCGCTCTTTTGGCGGCAGGGGCAGAAGTAGTGGGAATTGATCAAGACGTGGACATTCTTGAACTGGCGACCAAGCGGATTCAAGAGGCCGGTTACTCGAAGCACTTTACCCCCATGCATGCTTCCTTTGCCGACGCTCTCTCTTCGGCTCGCCTACCCGCTGCCTCTTACCAAGGAATTTTATTTGATCTCGGGGTGAGTTCCTTCCAGCTCGACACTCCTAGCCGTGGCTTCTCCTTTCGCTTCGACGCTCCGCTCGACATGCGCATGGATCAAAGTCTCACCGTCACTGCCAAAGATCTGGTCAATGGTCTCGGGAAAAAAGAACTCACCGAGCTGTTTCTGACCCTCGGTGAAGAAAAACAGGCCGGGAAAATTGCCCGGGCTATTTGTGAAAGGCGTCACAAACTGCCGATTGAAACCACTGGTCAGCTTGCTTCCTTAATTGAGCGCACCATCGGCAAATCTAGCCGCATTCATCCCGCTACCAAAGTTTTCCAGGCCCTAAGAATGGCTGTTAATAGTGAAAGAGATCAGCTCAAAGCCGCTCTGCCCTCGGCTTTGAGCAAACTCGCTGTCGGGGGAATTTTGGCGCTCATCTCCTTTCATTCTCTGGAGGATCAAATCATTGAAGATTTCTTTGCCAAAACTCCTTCTTTGACTCCTCTCTACCCCAATGCCATCTCTCCCTCCATAGCCGAGATCCACGCCAATCCTCGCGCCCGAAGCGCCAAACTTCGAGTTGGGAAAAAACTATGAAACTAATCAAATTGCTCTCTCTCATTATCGTCACTTTAATTATCACCAATATTACCTTGACTAATCGTGCTGTTGACCAGTCCACTCTAGTTTCTGCTCTCACTGTCCAAATTCAAACCCTCGAAAATGATGTTACTCGCTCTCGTGCCGAAATCGCTGAATTAGGCAGTCTTACCCGTCTACAAGACCTAATTCTCGCCGCTGGCTTTAGCGAGACGCCCACCCTGGTTACTCTCCCCACCGCCGCCTCCGTTGCCTTACGTTAGAATAGACTCTATGCGTTCCCGCATTCAAACCCTCTTTCTCCTAATCTTAATTATCACGGGAGTGATTGTCCTGCGTTTGGCCTACTGGCAAATTGTCAAAGGACCCACTCTCCGTGCCGAAGCTAGAGATCAATACTCGGCCCGTGAAGTCTCCGACCCGGGTAGGGGTTCCATTGTTACCGCCGACGGCTTCCCCTTGGTTATTAATCGCCCCGAATACGCCCTCGGCGTCTATACCCCCGGTTTCTCTCACAGTTACACTGAGCTGATCGATCGAGTAGTCCCGCTTTTATCTTTTCCGCTTGACGATCCCTTTATCGCGACCGATACCGGAAGAACTTTGGCCTACCTCGAAGAACAGCGCCAGCTGAGCCGAAGTGTTATGCAGACTCGGCTCGACAAAGGCGGTTATGCCGTCCTAGCCTCGGGACTTACCGAACCGATCAAAAATCAAATCGAAGCTCTCAATATCCCCGGTCTCACCTTTGACCAAACCTTTGTCAGAAGCTACCCCGAAGCTTCAATGTCGGCTCACTTGACTGGTTTTGTCGGCCGCGATGATGTTGGTTCTCCCCTTGGCTATTTTGGCCTCGAAGGTTTTTATGATCGAGAACTTTCCGCCCGTGCTCGAGTCGAGAAACAAGAAAAAGATGGTTTGGGTCACCCTCTGCTTTCCGGCGACTGGGAACTTATGCCTGGTAGGCCCGGCAGGTCACTCGAATTGTATCTCGAAAGAGGTGCCCAGTTTTTGGTTGAACAGGAGCTTAAAAAAGGTCTTGAACGCTACGGCGCAGTTAGCGGTGAAGTCATCGTGATGGATCCATCTACCGGCGGTATTTTGGCCATGGCGTCTCTCCCCAGTTACGATCAGCACAAATTTCACCTGTTCGAGACTACTCTCTACAAAAATCCCAGTATTGCCAATACCTACGAGCCAGGTAGTACCTTCAAAGTTCTCGTGGCTGCGGCTGCTCTCAACGAAAATGCTGTCACCGAAAGCGATCACTGTGATCAGTGTGATGGACCTCTCACAATCGGCGAATACAGTATCAAAACCTGGGACAATCAGTATCGCCCTGGCGCCACCCTTGAAGAGATTCTCGTTCACTCTGACAATACCGGCATGGTCTGGTTAGAGCAACAGCTCGGCGGTGAGAAAATGGTCGAATACCTGCGCCGCTTTGGCTTAGGATCCAAAACCGGGATTGATCTCCAAGAAGAAGTAGCTAGCCCCCTCCGCTCTCGCTGGGGAGATATCGACTACGCCACCAGTTCTTTTGGACAAGGTATCGCTGTTACTTCCATTCAAATGGTCACGGCTGTTTCGGCGATTGCCAACGGAGGCACCTTGCTCGAGCCCCACGTCGTCAAAAATGTGCTCGGTGATACCCCAATTCCCCTGCCTATTAAAAACAAAGGCCAAGTAATTACTCCCGAAACTGCCAAGCGGGTCAGTGATCTCATGGTAGCAGCTGTCGAGAAAGGGGAAGCCAAATGGGCCATTCCCAAAGGATATCGCATTGCCGGCAAAACCGGCACCGCCCAAATCGCCGTCTCTGGCCACTACGATGCCGAAAAAACCATCGCTAGTTTTGTAGGGTTTGCCCCGGCCGAAAAGCCTCGTTTTGTGATGTTGATCAAGCTCCGCGAACCTTCCTCGAGTCAATGGGGTTCAGAAACCGCCGCTCCTCTCTGGTTTAGATTGGCCACCAAACTCCTTTTGCACTATAACATCGCCCCAAGTAACTAATTACCCCACCCCATGCTAAAATAATCTCCGCCATGCGAAAAATCATCCATTTCCTTCGTTGTTACTTTCGTCCGTTGGTACCTCAAGTACTCATCAACTATCTCTACCACTTGCCTGTCGCTTTTTTGGCCTCTCGTTTCTACGGCAATCCCGGAGATGACTTGGAAATCATTGGGGTGACTGGCACTGATGGCAAAACTACTACTACTACCTTGATTTATCATATTCTCAAATCTGCCCACAAAAAAGTCGCGATGATTAGTACTGTCGAAGCCAAAATCGGCCGTAAAAGCCTGGATACTGGTTTTCATGTCACCGCACCTGACCCCTTTCCCCTCCAAAAACTCTTGCGGCGGATTCGTTCTCAAAAGATTCGTTATCTCGTTCTCGAAGCTACCAGTCATGGATTGGATCAATTTCGCTTTTACCCTTTGCGTCCTCAAATTGCAGTCTTGACCAATATTACCCACGAACACCTCGATTATCATGGGACCCTCGCCAAATATCGCTCCGCCAAACTTCGTCTCTTTGCCCATGCCAAGCATGCCGTTGTCAATAAAGATCTGCCAGATTTTGCCGCAATTAATTCCGCCCTGCCCAAAGTCCTTTTTTCCACTTACTCCCTAGTCCAGGATTCTCAATTGAAACCTGCCGATGTTGTCTATAGCCCGACCGAAACCACCTTTCGCCTTGATCAAACGATCTTTCGTGTCCCCTTAACTGGGTCTTACAATCTTTCCAATACTTTGGCCGCGATCGCCACCGCCCTCCTGCTGGAAATCTCTCCCTCTGACATTAAGCGCGCCCTCTCGACCTTCCCTGGTGTCAAAGGTCGCCTCGAAGCTATCCCCAATCGTCGAAACTTGCACACCTACATTGATTTTGCCCATACCCCCAACGCTCTCAAGGAGGTTTTGACCAATCTCTCTCAACAAAAAAAACCCGGAGAAAAACTCCTGGTTATTTTTGGCGCCGCGGGGAACCGTGATACAACCAAAAGACCCCTGATGGGCCAAGTTGCCGCTATACTTGCCGACCACCTCATTATTACCTCCGAAGACCCCCGTGACGAAGATCCCCAAGCCATTGCCGACGCTTTTGTTAGTGGAATCACCGCGGACTCTACCGCCAAAGTGACTATCGAACTCTCTCGTGCCAAAGCTATTGATCTCGCCATCAATCGCTTTGCACATCCCGGTGATTGGGTGGTATCCTGTGGTAAAGGCCACGAAACCTCACTTAATCTTGATGGGTTTCATGAAACCCCCTGGTCCGACCAGGAAGCCATGCAACAAGCTCTTAATCGCAAAACATAACTATGAATCATCAACTTAGTTCCACCGCCGCTATCGTCCTGGCCGCTGGCCGGGGCACCCGGATGAAAGCTAAATCCAAAAACAAGGTCGCTTTCCGCGTGAACGGTCAACCGATGATTGCTCACGCTGTTGCTCATTTACGAGAAGCCAAAGTGGGTCAAATCATTGCGGTCGTAGGTTTTCAGGCTGAATCTGTCAAAAAAGCTCTAGGCAGTTCGGTTACCTATGTTACACAGTCAGAGCCGCTCGGCACCGGCGATGCCCTCAAAACTGCCCTTCCCCAGCTAAATCCCCACATCAAAACTGTCCTCTCTGTCTATGGGGATGACTCCGCCTTTTATCCCGCCAAACTTTACCAGGACATGATTAACCAGCTTATTACTTCCCACAGTGACTTACTCTTTTTAACTATTCACAAAGCTAATCCTACCGGCTTAGGCAGAATTGTCCGCGATTCCCATGGTCAAATTGTGAAAATTGTCGAAGAAAAAAATGCCACCCCCAAGGAAAAAATGATCCAGGAAATTAATACCGGCTTCTATTGTTTCAAACGGGAGTTTTTGGATCAATTTATCGGGGAAATTCACCTAGATTCAGTTTCTCAGGAATACTACCTCACAGATTTAGTAGAAATTGCCCTCTCGCACGGGAAAAAAGTCGACGCTCTCTATATTAAGGACGATTCTATCTGGCACGGAGTCAATACCCGCAGCGATTATGCCCGCGCCCTCCGCAAAATTAACCCATGAACAAACCTAACGACTCCACCCATTCCCATGCTTTCTTTGTAGGGATCAAAGGGGTAGGGATGACTAGCCTCGCTTTGGCTATGCAGGACGCTGGGTGGGAGATTTCCGGCAGCGACACCCAGGAAGTTTTTATTACCGACCCCGTCTTGTCTGAGCGGAACATCCAAGTATATCCCATAAATAAGCAGCCTCCCTCAAGTATTGACTTGGTTGTTTACTCTGGAGCCTACACTCCACCCGATACTGCCATTAAAACTCTTTCATTAGCCGAAGCTCTGGCCGAATTTGTTCAGGATCGGCGTGTCATTGCCGTCGCCGGGGTTGGGGGCAAAACTACCACCTCAGCCATGCTGGCCGCCCTTTTTCACTCCGCTGATCGTGACGTTGGTTATTATCTTGGTACCAGTTCGATTCTAGGTTTGGCTGCTCCCGGAAAGTGTGGCAGTGATCCTCTTTTTGTTGTCGAGGCTGATGAATATGCAATCAGCAAAACCGATTCTCGTCCCAAATTTGCCCTTCTTTCTCCAGAGATTTTGATTACCACCAATATTCTCCATGATCATCCCGATATTTACCCTGACAAAGCTTCCACCCTCGCAGCCTTCCGGTCCTTAGTCGAACGCATCCCCGCTACCGGTGCCTGGATTTATAATTCTGCCGACCCCCTTTCAAATCAACTCCGCAAGGGATCAACCCTCGTATGTCAGCTTATTCCTTACTCACTAAAACTTCCGCCTCTCGACCTTGGGGTTTTTGGTGAGCAAAATCAGCTTGACGCTCAAGCCGCCGTTTTGGCCGCGACCTTTGCTGGTCTCTCCAAAGATCAGGCCGTCAAATCGATCAAGAGCTACCAGGGTGCCGGTCGCCGCCAGGAATTTCATGGGGAGGTTGCCGGTCGCTTTCTTTACGATGATTACGGTCATCATCCGCAAGAAATCAAACTAACGATCGAATCTTTCAAAACTCATTTTCCCACCCAAAGATTATTGTTAGTCTTCGAATCCCACACGTTCTCTCGCACCGAGGCTCTCCTAAAAGATTTTGCCGAGGCTCTTCGGTTGGCCGATCTCACCTTTATTATGCCGATTTTTGCTTCTGCCCGAGAACAAGCTCAACCTCACTCAATAACCCCCGCCTCTTTTGCCGCCGCCGTCTCTCCTGCCACTCTACCCCTAACCTGGGACACGGCCGCCGAACAGGTTTGGGCCGAAAGCCGCCCAGGTGATATTATTCTGACTATGGGGGCTGGATTTGTCTACAAACTTCATACCCAGTTTAAACAATATGCCAACTAAAACCAATATCCTTCTGGCTCCTCATACCTATTTCAAACTGGGTGGGTTCGCCGATTACTTTGTCGAAGCCAAAACTACCCAAGAGCTAATCCGTGCCGTCCAGTCCGCCATCAAGCAAAAACTCCCTTACCTAATTCTCGGCAGTGGGAGTAATGTCCTCATTTCTGATCAGGGATATCGTGGCATGGTCATCAAAAACAAAGCCACAAATATTCTTCTCAAGGGTTTTGCCGGTGGGGTAGCCAAAGGCAAAATTGATTTAAAAGAAGCCATTGTACAAGCCGATTCCGGTGTCCCGGCTAATCAGTTAATCCGTTATACTCTCGATCAGGGTCTGGCCGGTCTGGAAGGTTTTCTGGGTTTGCCGGGCACTATAGGTGGTGCGATCTATAACAACTCTCATCATTTAGGTGAGCTCATTGGCAATAGGGTAGTGGAAGTTCAAGTACTTGACCAATCTGGCAAGATCAAAAAATATACTCAGCAGGAATGCCAATTTGCTTACGATTACAGCATTTTTCACAAGACCAAAGAAACTATTCTCTCGGTGTCTTTTCTCCTTAAACAGGGTGATAAAACTCAGCTGTGGGAGCTGGCCAACGCCGCCGTGAAAAGGCGTTCCACCACCCAACCTCTCGGACTCCCCAGTTCTGGCTGTATCTTCAAGAACCTTGCCCTTTCCGACCAACTCCGCCTAGGGTTACCCACTCAGTCGGTTGGTTATCTGATTGATCGAGCTGGTCTTAAGGGAGCTCGGATCGGCGGCGCCTCAGTGTCAGACGTCCACGCCAATTTTATTGTTAATGATGGTACCGCCACTTGTCAGAATGTTCTTGACCTCATTGCTAAAATTAAGTCAATTATCAAAGCCAAGTATGCTGTTAACTTGGAATTGGAAGTTGTAGTTATCTAATATGACTAGTTTTACGATTCAAGGGGGTACACCACTCAAGGGGGCAGTACGTTTGGGGGGAGCCAAAAACGCTAGCTTCAAACTCATGATTGCCGCCTCCATGGGCAAGGGGGAATCTCGCCTCCTTAACATGAGCAAAATCGGCGACGTCGAAGTTACCTACAAAACTCTCGAAGCTTTAGGTGTTCAGGTTAGTCGCCCGGGAGATAATACCGTTTATATTGTGGGCGATGAGATCAGTACCCACCAAATCCCTCAATTCACTGGCGAAAAAACTCGGGCCGCGACTCTTTTTGCTGGTCTCTTACTGCACCAAAAAGGTCGGGCCGTTATTCCCATCCCCGGAGGTTGCAGTTTGGGTGATCGCCCTATCGAGCGCCATCTCGATGGGTTTCGGGCCATGGGAGCAACCGTCACCTGTAGTGATGACGGGATCGAAATGACAGCTCCCCATGGTTTGCATGGAGCCACCTATCATTTTGCCAAAAAATCCCATACCGGTACCGAAGCCCTGATTATCGCGGCGGTGCTCGCGAAAGGAGTAACGCTCATCGAAAACGCTGGTCTCGAACCAGAAATTGACGATCTGATTGAGTTTTTTAACAAAATGGGAGGTAATGTAAAAAGGGTAGGTGACAATATCGAAATCAATGGTGTAAAAGAGTTACACGGAGCCACTCATTACGTCATGAGTGATCGCAACGAAGCCGTCTCCTACGCTTGTATGGCGATTGCCACCAAAGGCGATATTATCGTCGAAGGTGCCGTCCCCGCTCATCTGACCGCCTTCTTATCCAAACTAGACGAAGCTGGAGGCCGCTACGAATTACTTCCTTATGGTATTCGTTTTTGGTACGACGGTGCCCTTCGTGCCGCCGACATAACGACCGCTCCCGAACCAGGGTTTATGACCGATTGGCAACCTCTTTGGACCACCATGATGACTCAGGCAGTCGGTGTTTCTCACGTGATCGAAGCCGTCCACAACAATCGATTGGCTTTTACCAAAGAACTAAATCTTATGGGGGCCAAGATTGAATTGTACAATCCCGATTTAGCTAACCCATCCGATCTTTACCAATTTGCTTGGCCGGAAAAAACTCCCAACTTCCATGCCGCCAAAATTACCGGCCCTACCGTGTTCCATGGCTTCGAGATGAATGTTCCCGACCTTCGTGGCGGGGCCACCCTCGTCATGGCTGCCATTATGGCAGCAGGGGAGAGCAAGATTCACAACGTCGAGCTAATCGATCGAGGATATGAAAATTTTGATGAACGTCTTAGTAGTCTCTCTGCCCAAATTGAACGCAACGAGTTATACTAACACTATGCGCCCTCATTCAATTTCTTTTTTTTATGCCTTTCGCGGTATTTGGACGGCCCTAACTACTCAGCTTAATCTCCGTCTTCATTTTTTGATTGGGTCACTCGTGCTGATTCTGGCAGTCTACCTTCAATTACCTCTTATTCAAATTTTAATCTTGATTTTGACCATTATGCATGTAGTGGCTACCGAAATGTTTAATACGGCCCTCGAATTTATGGGTGACGGGGTCACTCTCGAACATCGGGACTTCCTCAAACACGCCAAAGATATTTCGGCCGGAGGCGTCCTCTTGTCTGCCATATTTGCCATTATTGTCGGTTTGATTATTTTTGTACCACCTCTCCTTAACTTATGAACAGTTTGCTGGGTTTTCTCCTCTTTAGTTTTACCATCAACTCCGCTCTGATTGTTCCCTTTATCGATCTTTTGTATCAACTCAAATTCCAGCGGCCTGCCAGAAGGACCGCCGATTTTATGGGCTCCGTCAATTCGGTTTTTAATCGTCTCCATCGAAAAAAAGCCGGCATTCCGGTCGGAGGAGGACTCTTAATTATCCTGACCACCACTCTGCTTTTTGCCGGTGTCTCCGGTATGCTCCGGTTGATTGGCGCCCCCATCGGCAGTGTTTACCCATACGAATTAGAAATGAATGTTCTCTTTGCTACCTTTGTTTTGTATGGACTTTTGGGTCTCTACGACGACGTCATGAAGTTTTTTGCCTCAGGCCCTCGCAAAGTCGGCATTTCCTGGAAAGTTAAATTGGTCGGTCAACTGATTCTTGGTTTGGGCATTGGTTATTATCTTTTTCAAACTATCGGGATTAGCATTATCAATATCCCGTATTTGGGTGTCCTCGATTTGGGGTGGGTATTTGTTCCTTTTGCCGCCATTATTATCACCATTTTTAGTAATGCAGTAAACATCACCGATGGCTTGGATGGTTTGGCTCCGGGACTACTGATGATTACTCTTTTTGCCTTAATTATTCTCGGCGCTTCTATTTTGGATACTCCCATTACTCTCTTCTTGGCTCTTTGGCTGGGGGGACTTTTGGCCTTTCTCTACTTTAATACCTACCCCGCCCGTATTCATATGGGTGATGTCGGAGCCCTCTCCTTTGGCGCTACTCTGGCAGTCATTGGACTCTTATTGGGGAAGATTATCGCCGTCTGTGTAATTGGCGGGATTTTCTTGGTCGAGATTGCCACCAGTAGTATCCAAATGTTTGGCAAACGTTATCTCGGCCGCCGCTTGCTCCCCATCTCACCTTTTCATCTTTGGTTACAAACCCTCGGGTGGGAAGAACCCAAAATTGTTAGTCGTAGTTGGTTAGCGGGAATTGTCCTGGCACTTTTTGGCTTATGGCTCGCCCTGTTATAAAACCCCACTCCCTAATTGTTTTTGACTCCGGGATCGGTGGGTTTAGTATTTTGCGGAATCTCTTGGACCTTCCCTGTCCATTAGTTTACTTTGCTGATCAAAAGTACTTTCCCTATGGAGATCGAGACCCGCTTTGGTTAGAGTCGCACTTAACTAGTCTGGCCAAAAGTTTTGTCTCATCCCATCCCCTCGGCCTGGTTCTAGCTTGTAATACCGGGACGGTCGCCGCCATTACCGCTATTCGTCAATCTGTGTCCTACCCCGTGATTGGGGTAGAACCAGTGACCAAACCCATCTCCGCTTATCATCACCCCGTTGTTTGGGGCACCCCCAAAGCTCTTGAGTCGACTCGCTCCTCCTCTCTCCGTTCCCGCTACGGCTCCCATATCCGCTACTACGCTCCCCCGTCTCTCCCCTCGGCCATTGAACACCAGGATTTTCCCCTGATTCAGCAAATCCTTGCTCAGGCCCAAATCGACATAGGTCAACCAGACGCCATCGGCCTCTCGTGTACTCATTTTCCCCTCGTTAAATCACTCATTCAGCAGTATTTTCCCGCCTCAGTTATTGTTGAACCCTCTCTCGCGGTCGCTGCCCAGGTCAAACAACTGCTTTTTCCCCAAGGATATACTCCCTCCGTAACCCCCCATCTTCACTATATTTCCACCCAGAGTAGTGTAAACTTAAAAAAGTTAGCCGAGCAATATCTATGAACATTCAAACCTATTTTCAAGGCAAAAAAATTCTGGTTTTCGGTTTAGGCCAGCAGGGTGGGGGAATCGGTGACGCCAACTATCTGGCCCGTCATGGCCACCAGGTTAAAGTTACGGATTTGCTCACCGCCAAAGACCTCAAACTTGACTCTTCCACGCTCTCTCCCAAGATCTCTCAGTCTTTGGGGGGTCATCTCCCTACCGATATTCATTGGGCTGATATCATCCTCAAAAATCCCGGCGTGCCCGACGATCAGCCGCTGATCAAATTAGCCCGTTCCCTGGGTAAGGACGTGGTTACCAGTATCGCTCTCTATGTCAAATATTCCCCTCACCCCGTGATCGGGATTACCGGTACTCGCGGCAAATCCACAACTACTGCCCTAATTTCGGCTCTGTTAAACAAGGCCTATCCCCATCAAATTATCACGGGCGGCAATATCCCCGGCACCTCTGGTTTAGCTTTGTTTGATGAATCAACTGATCAGCGTTACAGTGTCCTCGAACTTTCTTCCTTTCAGTTGCACAATTTTCACGATCTTCACCTTAGTCCGCACATTGCCGTGATCACCAATTTATATCCTGATCACCTCAATCGTTATTCTTCTTTAGAAGCTTACCAACAAGACAAATCGGCTATTTGTGCTTACCAACAATCCAAGGACTTTACGCTTGTCAATGCCAAAAATCCCGGAGCACTCGCCATTAGCCAAGCTTCTCCTGGTCAAATTATTTCTTATCAAGCCAGTGATGTTACGGGTTGGGAAACCTCCTTGCCAGGGACTCATAACCGCGAAAATTTGGCTGCCATGGCCGCCATAGCTCGGGTTCTTCAACTCCCACCGGATCTTGCCCGCTTAGTTGCTCAAACTTTTGCCGGCCTCCCCTTCCGTCAAGAGTTAATTGCCACAGTCAAAGGGGTTCGCTATATTAATGACACCACCGCAACCACTCCGGTTGCGCTTGCCAAAGCCGTCGAAGCTCAGACTACTCCCTTTATTTTGCTCGTGGGCGGGGAGAGTAAAAACCTGCCTACTCAGCCGATTCTCGACTCGCTCAAAAATAATGATCTCGTGAAAAGTATTATTATTCTGGGATCTCACCATCTTCCTGCCTTTGTTGAGGAACTTCGCGCTCTTTGTGGTTCCAAAATTATCGGGCAAGTCGACAGCATGCCCGAAGCCGTTAAACTTGCCGCGAAAGTAGCTACTTCAGGAGATACCGTCCTCCTCTCCCCTGGTTTTGCCTCTTTTGATCTGTTTGCCAACGAATTTGACCGCGGCCGCCAATTTAATCAAGCTGTTACTTCTCTTAACTATGCGTAAACTTTCTCTTTCTTATTCCTCTCGTATTCTAGCCATCACCATTATCCTCCTCGGTTTCGGTCTCATTATGATCTATAGTGCCAGCGTCGCCGAAGCCGCCCGCGACTTTGGCAACAAATGGTATTTTGTCAGTCTCCAATTTCGTTGGGCGCTTTTGGGATTATTTGGAACTTTAGTTATTAGTCGTTTTCACCCCCAGTTTTTTGCCAAAATGGCTCCCCTGGTTATGGTAGTCGGTCTTATTTTGCTGCTCCTTGTCGCTATTCCTGGCATTGGGACCAAAGTCATGGGAGCCAGGCGCTGGCTCATTGTGCCAGGAGTCAAATTTCAGCCCGCCGAACTTATCAAGCTTATTGAAATTATCTATCTTTCTCTCTGGCTCCAAGCCAAAAAAGTCACCCTTTTACAATTTGGCATTTTTACCGCCCTAGTTGGTGGCCTCATTATGCTTGAGCCGGACATGGGAACCACCTTGGTGGTGGTTGCTCTCGCTATCACCATGTATTTTTTGGCTGGCTACCCGCTTCGACATTTTGTTCTGGTTGGTGGGGTTGGAATTGTCGTAGGTATCATATTTATCGTTACTTCGTCCTATCGACTTGATCGCGTGAAAACATTTTTTAACCCTGCCATTGATCCCCAGGGGAGTAGTTATCATATCCGGCAAGTTCTCCTCGCTCTTGGCTCAGGCGGCATGACGGGCGTGGGAATTGGTCGCTCACGTCAAAAATATGAATATCTTCCCGAAGCCACCACCGACTCTATTTTTGCGGTCGCCGGTGAAGAACTTGGTTTTATCGGCGCTGGCTTATTGATCCTCGCCTTCCTCTATTTACTCTCCCTAATCTTTCAGTTAGCTACCCACACTCACGATTCCTATAGCAAACTCTTAGTTGCCGGGGTAGGAGCATGGTTTAGTCTCCAATTTATTCTCAATTTAGCTGCCATGGTTGCCTTAACTCCCCTAACCGGAGTACCTCTTCCTTTGGTCAGTTATGGTGGTAGTGCCTTAGTCACCATGCTAGCTGGTATCGGGATCGTTCTTGCGGTCGCCCGTACCGAGAAACTCTAATTACTCGGTTTAGGTATAGTATTACAGTATGCGTCGTATTGTCATTACCGGCGGTCACCATAATGCCGCCTTGGTTGTCGCTCTTCTACTTACGAAACAAGGAATTCAAGTGGAGTGGATCGGTCATCGCCACAGTAGCCGCGGTGATCAGCTTGATTCTGCCGAATATCTCGAGGTTACTGCCTCCGGCTTATCCTTCCACGATCTAACTGCTGCCCGCCTCATCTTTAATTTACGCGAAATTGTTCTGGCTCCGCTCGGTTTAGTGCGGGCGCTTTACTTGCTACGTACCCTTCGACCTGACGCGATTCTCTCTTTTGGCGGCTACTTAGGAGGCACAGTTTCTTTGGCTGCCTATGTTCTAGGGTTACCCATTTATCTTCACGAACAAACCAGTTCGGCCGGCCGAGCCAACAAACTTATCGGGCGCTTGGCCAAGCGGATCTACCTTACCTGGGCAGATTCCGCTCGTTACTTCCCAGCTGTTAAGACCAAGGTGGTCGGTTTGCCCCTTCGCCCCTCCCTCCTTTCACCCACGCCCAAGTCTTTTTTTGCTCGCCATAAGCCGACTCTGATTGTTATGGGCGGCAAACTCGGAGCCCATTGTCTCAATCAGTTTATTTTCACTCATCTGACCGAACTATTGTCCCACGTTAACATCATCCATCAGACCGGAACCAACTCGGTAACTGGCGATTACGTTCACGCCGTCAGCCTCCAAAACTCTTTGGGTTCGCTCTCTGATTGCTATCTCCCTGTAGGTTACATCGCCGAAAGCGAAATTGGCACCTATTTAAAGAGTGCTGATTATTATTTCGGCCGCTCCGGTGCTCATATTTGTTATGAACTCGGTCTATTGGGTTTGCCCGCCATTCTGACTCCTTTAACCATTACCCATGATCAGGAACAATTCCGTAATGCCCGAATTTTGGTCAAAGCTGGTTTGGGGATTATCTTGGCTGAGTCCTCTCTCACTCTGCCACACTTTGTAACCGAGCTCAAAGCTCTAGCTAGTCTTACTCCCGCCCCCCTAAAGCTTCCCAAAACTGCCGGCTCTACTTTGGTTCGTGATTTTGTGTCTAACTTGTATGGGACTTAACAAAGAATTTCTTCCCACCCGTTCACGTTACCTGGTGATTACCCGGGATTACCTGCTTCCCGTATTATTTATTATCTTTGGTTTGTTCCTTTGGTGGTTAAGTTTTTTCTCTCCCGCCTTTACTCTTCAAAACATTATTTGCCAACTCGATTACGAACCCTGCACCGGGGAAAATCTCTTGGCTGAACTAGCTAAATATCAAGGGACCAATCTCTTCCGCCTTGATGGCCCTGCCCTTTCTGCCCGGTTAACTAGTGCTGACTTTACCCTCCGGCAAGCCGAGATCCGCAAAATTTTGCCCCACACCCTAGCTCTTTCTCTTCAATCCGTTTACCCGACAGTCGCCGCCAAACTCGAAACTGAGGCCACCTGGATTATTTTTGATGAACAGTTCAGAGTAATTGGAACTAGAACGGTTGATCCCAATGTTCCCACCCTGACTGCCAGCTCATTAACCAATCTGGTAGTTGGTTCAGCTCCTCAGGATCAGACTCTGCTTGATGCGCTCAAGCTCACTCGCGCTCTCAGCGCTGCCATTCCCAATATTCAGGGGATCAAAATTGTTGATTCTTTGATCTACCTCTCTCTCCCTGATTATCGGCAAGCCATCATGAGCACTGAGCTTCCCCAGGCTACCCAAATTCAATCCTTGCAGGCCGTGCTTGCGAACGCTACAATTCTCTCAGGGATTAGCACTATTGATGTGCGCTTCTCCCAGCCTGTGTTAAGATGAAAATGTATGAAGAAGTCAACCCAGCTTACGGCCGTCGATATTGGTACCAGCAAAATTACCTGTGTTATTGCGACCGTCGGTGAAGAAGACAATAGTCTGCGGGTAGTCGGGGTTGCCAGTGTTCCCAGTAAAGGTATTAGGAAAAGTCAGGTAGTCGATATCGAAGATACCATCGAAGCCGCCACCGACAGTGTCGAAATGGCCGAACGGATGGCCGGCCTCGGTGTGCGCGAAGGTACCATCTCGATTTCTGGTATTCACATCGATTCCCAGAATAGTAAAGGTTTGGTGGCTGTCCAAAATCCAGATAGCGAAATTACTGCCGATGACGTTGATCGCGTGGTTACCGCCGCCAAAGCCGTCCCCCTCGAAACCGCCCGTGAAATTCTTCACGTCGTCCCTCGTTACTACCTGGTTGATAATCAAGAGGGGATTCGTGACCCGGTCGGGATGTCAGGGGTGCGCTTGGAAGCTGAGGCTCATTTGATTACCGGCTCCATCGTTAACACCAAAAATTTAACCAAAGTCATGAGCGAAATCGGAGTCGATACAAATATGGTGACCTTTGCAGGTTTAGCTTCGGCCACCGCCACCTTAACCGACACCGAGAAAGAACTTGGAGTAGTCCTCGTCGATATTGGCGGTGGTACTACCAGTCTCTGTGTCTACGTCGACGGCGCCCTCTCTCACTCAGCCGTAATTCCGGTTGGCGCCAAAAATATCACTAATGATTTAGCAATCGGTCTCAGGCTTTCTCTCGATACTGCCGAGATTATTAAACGAAACCTAACTCCCGAGGGTGGGAGTAACAAAGTTCTTGATCCCAAAAATCCCCAAAGCAAAAAACAAGCTGATGAGATTGATCTCCACAAACTGGGGTTAAAAGATGCTCCCCGCAAAATCTCCCGCAAAGCGGTGATCGAAGGGATTATTCGTCCTCGCCTCAATGAACTTTTCGAGTTGATCAAAGCCGAGCTCATCAAAGCCGGGGTAGGGGGCAAAACTCCCGCTGGCCTAGTTTTAACCGGTGGAGGTTCACTTACCTACCAAATTGACGATGCCGGGAGAAAAATCCTCGGCCTCCAGTCCCGGATTGCTTATCCTGTCGGTTTAACAGGTCTGGTTGACGAGATCAAATCGCCCGAATTTTCGACTGTGACCGGACTTCTTCTCCTCGCTAAGCGGGACAATCATCCCAAATCCACTTCCACTTTCCATCTACCCAAACTTTCTTTCAACTTGCCTGGCAAAAACTCGGGGAAAAAAATCCTTGATTTCATCAAATCATTTCTGCCGTGATATACTAAAAGTAGTTTTCCCTGCCCAAGGTTATTTTAAGGTGCTACAATTGGTGACTCTATGGGCCTAGTCAAACCGGATATCAACAGTATTGCCAAGATCAAAGTGATCGGGATCGGTGGTGGCGGGAACAATGCGGTCAGTAGCATGATCACGACCGGCAAAATCAAAGGTGTCGAGTTTGTGGCCGTCAACACTGATAGTCAGGCCTTGCTCAATAATCCTGCCGGAGTCAAACTTCAAATCGGAGAAAACTTAACCAAAGGCTTGGGTAGTGGGGCTGATCCGGAGATTGGTCATCAAGCCGCCGAGGAGTCTCGGGAAAAAATTAAAGAACTTCTAGTTGATACCGATATGGTCTTTATTACCGCTGGGATGGGGGGTGGTACCGGAAGTGGTGGTGCTCCACTTGTCGCCGAACTCGCCAAAGAAGCCGGGGCCCTAACCGTGGCGGTTGTCACCAAACCCTTTGCCTTCGAAGGTATTCGTCGGATGAGTGTGGCCGATGATGCTCTCGAAGAACTCAAAGAAAAAGTTGATACCCTCATTGTCATCCCCAACCAAAAACTCCTGGATGTTGTCGACAAGAAAATGACCCTCCAAGAAGCTTTCCGGGTCGCCGATAGCGTCTTAGGGCAGGGGGTCCAGGGAATTTCTGATTTAATTACTGTCCCGGGGTTAATTAACGTTGATTTCGCGGATGTCAGAGCCATCATGACCGATGCCGGGACTGCCTTAATGGGTGTTGGGATGGGGACCGGCGAAAATCGCGCCCAAATGGCCGCCAGAACCGCCATTAGCAGCCCGCTTTTGGAAGTCAAAATTGATGGCGCTCGTGGGATTCTCTTCAATATTACCGGTGGCCCTGACCTCACTATGTCCGAAGTCAGCGAAGCCGCTGAGATGATCAGTCAGCACGCTGACCCTGACGCCAACATCATCTTTGGCGCGACCATCGACGAAGCCATGGGTGATCAAATCAAAATTTCGGTTATCGCAACCGGTTTTGATTCCATCCGTTCTGGCTTTGCCGCGCTTCAGCAAGCCGGCGCGACCGCTCGCATTCAGTACGACGAAACTACCCCCTCCTCCCTGTCTGATTCAGATGATGACGATACTCCCCCCTCGACTCCTCCCACCCCAACTAGTTCCGACGACCAAGACCCCTTCGATATCCCCGCATTCCTCCGCCAACAATGAAAAATTTGCTCGAAACAATATTGGCGATCCGTGCTTTTCCATCTCGCGATAATCAATACAGCAACTCACCTAACCAAGATTTTTTTGGTTTACTCTCCCCCGGCCTAGCTCATCAGGTTATATCCCATCTTCGGCAGAATCCTCAAACCTATTTTGAAGTCCGCACGCTTGATAACGAGGAGGAGGTTTTCTCCCACGGTCAAGTTCTCCCGCAACTCTCACTCGCACAAATCGATGAGGTTCGTCGATTTATACGCCAAGATAACGACCACCTGGTCCTTGCCAACCTTTTAGTCCTGCTTGGGCTCGATCCAAACGATAAGCTTGGCCTTCAGGCAACCGTTAAAACATTTCTCGATCACACCCGAGCGTAATTATTATTCAATCGCTACAATCGTGTACTCAATTTTACGGTCCGGCATAATTACAATCGCGCGCTCTCCCACCTTTTTCCCCGCTAGTGCCCGCCCAACCGGTGATTCCAAAGACAGAATATTGTTTTGCGGATCAGATTCTTCCGTCCCCACCAAGGTATAGGTATATTCTTGACCCTTTAACTCTACAGTTACCACACTGCCAAAGCCGATGACTCCATCCCTCGTAGGTTCAATTACTTTCCCATACTTAAGATTATGTTCAACACGGCGTAGTTCCCGATCGGTATTACCTAGCTCAAACCGAGCGGCCGTATAGGCTCCATTCTCGGACAAATCCCCCATCTCTCTAGCTCGCTGCAGCGCAATCAACACCTCTTCTCGCTTTGCCAAGAGTTCCTCTCGTTTCACTTTCAGTTGTGCATACCCCGCCTGGGTAAATAAAATTGGCGCGGGCTGTTTTATCTGTAATCCTTGCCTCATATTTGCTATACTACCACCATTACACCCAGATTTGTTATGACTAAACATTCCTTTAAGCGTGTCGACGCTGACCCCAATTTTGTGGCCGAAGAAGAGACTTTGCTCAAGTGCTACTACGAAGAGGGAATTGTTGACCAGTATCTCCACAAGAACGATTCCTCTAAAAAGCACTTCACTTTTTTTGATGGTCCAATCACCGCCAATAATCCCATGGGTGTTCATCATGGCTGGGGTCGGACCTACAAAGATCTCTGGCAAAAATACAAAAATCTGCAAGGCTACAAGCAGCGTTTTCAAAACGGGTTTGACTGCCAGGGTTTGTGGGTCGAAGTCGAAGTCGAAAAAGAACTGGGCTTTACCAACAAAAAGCAGATCGAAGAATACGGTATCGAAAAATTTGTCGAACTGTGTAAAGCCCGAGTCAACAAATACTCAAAGATTCAAACCGATCAAAGTAAACGGCTCGGCTATTTCATGGACTGGGACCATAGCTACTACACCATGAGCGATGCCAATAACTACATGATCTGGCATTTCCTCAAGGTCTGCCACGAGCAAGGTTGGATCTACAAAGGCCACGATTCCGTTCCCTGGTGTCCTCGTTGTCAAACGGCTATCAGTCAGCACGAAATGCTCACCGAAGATTATAAGGAGCTCGTCCACGACTCAGTTTATCTCGAATTACCTATTCAAGGTCGTCAGCATGAATTTCTTTTGATTTGGACCACCACTCCCTGGACCATTCCCGCCAACATCGCCGTTGCCGTCGATCCCAAACTCAAATACGCTCTTGTAGAAGGTACCAGTGGTGATAAATTTTGGGTTGCCGAAGATGCGGTCGAGCGGATTTTTGGCTCCGAGAAAAAGGGGATTCTCCAAACCGTTCTCGGGAAAGAATTAGTTGGCTGGCGCTACACCGCTCCCTTTGATCATTTGCCTGCGGTCAAAAGTGTGCAGGTGGATAATCCTGACACTTTTCACTCCGTTGTCGCCACCGATCCTCTGATTCTCCCGATTGTTACTACCGAAGGAACCGGTCTCGTTCACACCGCCGTTTCAGCTGGGAGTGAAGACTTTAAACTGGGCAAGCTCCGCGGCCTACCCCTCATTCCCGTAATCGATGATGAGGCCAACTATCTTCCCGATGGTTTTGGTGAATTCTCCGGCAAAAATGCCAAAAAGCATCCCGAGTTGATCATTGATTTTCTTAAAAAGCAGGATGCCTCTGGCCATCCCTGTCTATTTAAAGTCGAGCGCTACAAACACCGCTATCCCGCCTGCTGGCGTTGCAAAACCGAACTAGTCTGGAAAGTTGCTGACGAATGGTATATCAGTATGGATCAGCCAGGTAAAGATGGACGCACTCTTCGCTCCCGTATGCAGTCGGTCGCCCAAAAAATCACCTGGTTGCCTGATTTTGGCCTCGAACGCGAACTTGATTGGCTAGCCAATATGCATGATTGGTTGATCAGCAAACCCAACCGGTATTGGGGGTTGGCTCTCCCTATCTATGAATGTGAGTGTGGTCATGTTCAAGTTTTGGGTAGTCCCGCCGAACTTCAAGAGAAAGCGGTATCCGGTTGGGATCAATTTGCCGGTCATAGCCCGCATAAACCGCATATCGATCAGGTAAAAATATCGTGTGAAAAATGTGGTAATCCTGTTTCCCGAATTAACGATGTAGGTAACGTCTGGCTCGATGCCGGGGTGATTCCTTTCTCGACTCTTTTGGATCCCCAAACCGGTACTCCCAGTTTTATCGGTAATCAAACCTATTTTAAAGCCTGGTTTCCCGCCGATTTAATCACCGAAAGTTTTCCTGGTCAGTTCAAAAACTGGTTCTATTCGATGATCGCCATGAGTACCGTTCTCGTGGATGAGCCATCATTTAAGACAGTTTTGGGTTATGCCTCCGTTTTGGCCGAGGACGGCCGCCCCATGCACAAATCCTGGGGAAACGCCATCGAATTTAACGAGGCCGCCGGCAAAATTGGCGTCGATATCATGCGCTGGGTCTACCTTCGCCAGCCTCCTACGCAAAATCTCCTGTTTGGCTACAAAAAAACTGACGAAGTCCGCCGCCAATTCCATCTTATTCTCTGGAATTCTTATCGCTTTTTTGTCAATGCCAGTTTGGATGCCGGTTGGTCTCCCACTAAGCTTTCCGCTCCCACCCATGTGCTCGACCGCTGGCTCCTTTCCCGTCTCTCCGGCACCATCCGGACAGTTACTCAAGCGCTCGATACCTACTCTACTGCTCCCGCCGCTCTCGCTCTCGAAAATTTTGTTAATGAACTCTCAACTTGGTATCTTCGCCGCTCGCGGCAGCGCCTGGGGTTAACTGCCGATTCCAAAGAGAGAGCCCAAGCCTTATCTACTTTTTACCTGGTTCTCCGTGATCTCTCTTTGATTCTCTCTCCCCTCATGCCTTATTTGCCCGATCGTATCTACACCAACTTAACAGGGGAGTCATCCGTCCATTTGGGTTCATATCCAGAGGCCCAGGATCAGGATCTCGCACTTGAAGAAGCCATGCTGACGGTCCAAAATCTGGTTGAAAAAGGTCATGCCGCCCGTAAATCTGCTGGGATTCGCCTTCGTCAGCCATTAGCTTCTCTGACCACTTCCGCTGACCTCTCCCCCGATTTACAAGCGCTACTTATGGATGAACTTAACGTTAAACAAGTCATTTTTGATAAGCAGTCTAACTCGCCACTTACCCTTGATACCACCTTAACCCCCGCGCTCGTTAGTGAGGGTCAGGCCAGGGATCTAATCCGCGCCCTGCAAGCCGAGCGCAAAAAACTTGGGTTAGCTCCGACTGATCAAATTATTGCCACCATTCCCGTTTCCTTGCCAGATTGGACTGCCGAAATTCAAAAAAAGACTGGAGCCACAAGCCTCACTGTCGGCACCACCCTCAGTGTCCAAAAGGCCTGATTGTAACCCATGAAATTCATTACCGACCCCTGGATCGTCCTGACTTATCTCTTGGCCAGCACCCTCTCTCTGTTTATGTTGGCCTCCGTTTCACCCGATCGGCTTGTTCAGCAAGCTGTTATGCTAGCTGTTGGCCTGGGGATTATCCTCTATTTATCCCGTCAGGATAGCTCCATCTTTTTTGCCTTTGCTCCCCTCGGCTATGTTCTCTCCATCCTTCTCCTGTTGTTTACCTTTATCTTTGGCGCCACTATTCGTGGTTCGGCTCGGTGGATCATGTTGGGGACCTTCCAGCTTCAAACCGGCGAACTCGCCAAACCGCTGTTGATTCTTGCCTTTGCCTATTTTCTCGAAAAATACCCTCCCCGCTCCGTACGCCATCTTCTCCTTAATTTTGCTCTCTTTCTTCTTCCCACCTGGCTGATTTTTCAGCAGCCTGATTTGGGCACCGCTTTGGTCATTACCACGATCTGGGGTCTTCAGCTTTTTCTGGCTGGGGTTTCCTGGTGGGTGATTGGGATTACTGGTGCCTTTTCGGCCTTAACTTTGCGTTTTCTTCCCCAATTATTACGTCCGTATCAACTTGATCGCTTGCGTTCTTTTCTTGACCCCTATCATGACCCACTGGGCGCTGGTTATAACGTTATCCAATCCATTATTGCGATTGGTTCAGGGGGACTGTGGGGCAAGGGTTTGGGTCACGGCACCCAATCTCACTTGCGTTTCCTCCCCGAACGCCATACCGATTTCGCCTTCGCCAGTCTCTCCGAAGAGCTAGGGCTTCTGGGTAGTTTAGTTGTAATTTTAATCTTGGGGGCTCTCTTATTCCGTCTTTTAACTGTTTTAACTCACGCTTCGTCGTCTCGGACTAGAATTATTCTCGCCGGGGTCTTCGCCAGTCTATTTTTTCAAAGTGTGATCAATATTGGGATGAATTTGGGAGTCGCGCCTGTAACCGGGGTCACTCTCCCGCTCATTTCCTACGGCGGCAGTTCTATCCTGGCTGTTTCTCTCACTCTGGGGATCGCCCTCTCGGTTATTCGCACCAGTAATTCTGGCCGCTCCTTGCTGGAAATCAAGTAGTCGGGTACAATAACACCTTATGAAATACGCCGTCATTCAATCCGGAGGCAAACAATATCAGGTTCACGAAGGTGAAGTCCTTTTGGTGGAAAAGCTGGCGGCTTCTGTTAGTCCAATTGTTTTTGACCAGGTTCTCTTGGTAGTCGATGGGGACAAAATCGAGTTGGGTACCCCCATCCTCCCCAATCTCAAGGTTTATGCCAGTCTAGTTAGCGAGGTTAAAGGTACTAAAATCGAGGTCTTCAAGTTCAAAAGTAAATCCCGCTATCGTAAACACACGGGTCACCGCCAAAAATATACTCAAATCAAGATTGAGTCTATTGGGGAGGCTCCCAAGCCAGTTAAAGCTGTCAAAGTAGCTAAACCTGTCAAAGCGGTGAAACCCAAAGTCGTTGCCAAGAAAAAAGCCCCCGTCAAAAAATCCTTAGCCAAGTAAGTTATACTAATCCCCATGTACTATTTTTTTCTGGGTAATACTCCCGATCTTTCCCGTTTGGAACTGCTTTCCGTCCTTCCCGAGGAGCCAACTTTGATTTCTGACACCATTCTGAGTTATTCTGCTCAACTCGACTTACCCTCTCTGGGTCCTCGTTTGGGGGGGATCAAAAAAATCGCCCAACAATTGACTGTTTGCTCGTCCCGCGAAGTTATTCCCGAGCTCACCAAGTTGATGATTGCTAGCTCCAACAAAAACATGGCCATCACCGACTATGCCAGCCTAACATTAACTCACGCCGATTTAATTCAACTGAAAAAATCCGTCCAGCCGGTTCGTCCCATACGCCTAGTTAGTACCGATACCGGTGAACACGAGCTTCTAATGCTTTCCCACCAGCACGTTACCGAATTTAATCTTCTGCCCGACCCTCGGGGTGTGGCGATTGCCCAAACCGAGTTTATTTTTGATGCCGAAGACTGGATTAGTCGTGATCGAGCCAAACCCTACCGCGACATCAAACGCGGCATGCTCCCTCCCAAACTTGCTCGCATTATGGTGAATCTGGCCACTCGCGGTCAAGTTGGCCTGACCTTGGCCGACCCCTTTTGTGGTACTGGCACTATTTTGGCCGAAGCTCTCCTTGCCGGCTGTAGTTCGGTCTATGGTTCTGATAATAACGGTCGGGCGGTCACTGGTTCCACTGCTAACTTGGAGTGGTTGACCTCCCACTATCATCTCTCACCTGGAAATTCTCAACTTTTTCTTCTTGATGCTACTCATCTGCATGAACAGCTGAAACAAGTCGACGTCATTGTGACCGAACCCTATATGGGGCCACTGGTTAACGAAGTCCAAACTACGACAGCGGATAAGATCAAAGATCTTGCACGTGGACTGGATAAACTTTATCGCGGCTCCTTCCGCTCTTGGTCGCAGATCCTACCCAAGGGGGGTAGAGTAGTCATTACTCTTCCTAGTTTTCGCCATGATAACCATGAAATCAAGACTATTTCCGTTGACACCATCACCTCTCTCGGCTACAATTACATCTCGGCTGTTCCATATGGCAAGCCAGGAGCAACCGTCATTCGCAATATAACTATTTTAGAGAAAAATTAAACTATGTCACACGTCAAGTCAGGTGGAGCCACCGCCCAGGGTACAACTAGACCAGGCAAACGCCGGGGTGTCAAAAAATTCGGCGGACAAAAAATTCAAACTGGTCAGATCATTATCCGTCAGGTCGGTTCGCGAGTTCGCGCTGGGGTAGGGGTCGGAACTGGTCGTGACTATACTCTTTTTGCCAGGAAAGATGGGATCGTCAACTTTTTTGTTCGTCTCGGCAAACAATTTGTCGCCGTCAAGTAAGCTTTCACTAATCTTAGTAACCCAAGTGTAATTTGTTGTATTATGGAGCTATGATCCTGCCCGACGATCAACTCAAGGAAATTCTTGTCAAAAGTGGAACTTTTACCCCCGAAATTTTAAACGAAGCCCAACACTCAATTGAAGGAACTCATTCTTCTCTCGCTTCCTATTTTCTCGACAAACATCTCTTGACTGACGAACAATTAGGATTGATTATTGCCAAAGCCATCAAAATTCCTTTTGTTGTTCTGTCTAAACTGACTATTCCTCCAGAGATTTTTTCCATCGTTCCTCCTCGTCTCATGCGCAAAAATAAGGTGGTAGCTTATGCCAAAGACGGCCAAACCTTACGAGTGGCCATGGCCGATCCCCGCGCAAAAAATATTATTACCGCGCTCGAAAAAAAGGCTGGTCTTAAAATTGCTATTGCCTACGCTACCGAATCAGACATTGCCAGCTTACTCAACCTCAACAAAAAGGCTTTGCAAGTCACCATCGACGAACTCCTCAAGAACGAAATTTCTCTCTCCACCCGTACGACTAGTGATAGTCTCCCGATCGCCAAAATTATCGATACTCTCATTAACACGGCTTACGAAGACCGCGCCTCCGACATCCATATTGAACCTCTAGAATCAGAAAGCTTAGTCCGCTTCCGGATTGATGGAGTTCTTCAGGACGTTCTTTTGATGCCCAAGCACATTCATGATCGGATTATCACTCGTATCAAAGTTCTCTCTAATCTGCGTACCGACGAACACATGAGTGCTCAAGATGGAAAAATGCGGATCGCGATTCCCGAAGAACAGCTCGATATCCGTGTCTCAATTCTTCCTGTTACCGGGGGAGAAAAAGCTGTTTTGCGCTTGTTATCCTCAAAATCACGTGAATATTCTCTTGCATCACTTGGTATGGCTCCCGAAGATTTAGTCAAACTCGAACGCGCCTACGCACAAACTTATGGCATGATTCTCTCAACCGGTCCAACTGGTAGCGGCAAAACTACCTCTATTTACGCTATTCTCAAAGTCTTAAATACTCGCGAGAAAAATATTACCACTATCGAGGATCCGGTCGAATATTGGATCAAAGGTGCCAATCAAGTTCAAGTCAATGTCAAAACCAATCTGACTTTCGCCGATGGTTTGCGCTCAATTCTCCGCCAAGACCCTAACATCATCTTTGTGGGTGAAATTCGCGATAATGAAACTGCTGGGATTGCTGTCAACGCTGCCTTAACTGGTCACCTTGTCCTTTCAACTCTCCATACCAACGATGCCGCTACCGCTATCCCTCGCTTATCCGATATGGGTGTTGAGCCATTTTTAGTGGCTTCTACCGTGAGGGTGATCGTTGCTCAGCGTTTATTGCGGAAAATCTGTGACAGTTGTAAAACTCCGCTCGAATTTACCTATGAAGACCTTCTTAAACATTTCTCCGCCGAGGTTATCCAAAAATTCTTTCCTTCTGGGAAGAAAATTATTACCTATCACGGAGCTGGTTGTAAGCTTTGTCACAGTACTGGTTACAAGGGTAGGTTAGGAGTTTTTGAAGTTCTCGAAGTTAGTCAAGAAATCCGTAAATTAATCGCCGCAAAATCTGATGCTGAGATTATCAATCAAAAAGCGATTAGCGAAGGGATGCGCAGCATGCTCGAAGACGCTCTGATCAAAGTCCAAAAAGGGCAGACCACCATTGAAGAAGTTATTCGTGTTACCAAAGCCGAATCTCTATGATCGATAAATCCAAACAATTTGCCCGTGTCAGCCTCAAGGGTACCGAAAAACTGGAATTAATTGGTAGTTTTGCCACCATGATTAGTTCCGGTGTTTCTATTTTAGAAATGGTTAAATCCCTTGCCGAAGATACCAAAGGCGGACAGCGCATTATTCTTGATGAAATGCGCGAAGATCTTACTCAAGGAAAACACATCTATGTTACCTTCGGCAAATTTCCCCGCGTCTTCGACAGAGTCAGTATCAACGTTATTCGTGCTTCAGAAGCAGCGGGTACCCTAGACTTGGCTTTACGTGATCTTCGTTCAACTCTCCAAAAAGATATGGAATTTTCCGACAAAATCCGTTCCGCTCTCATGTATCCAGCTTTTATTATCGTTGTCTTTATTGGAATTTTAGGGATGATCTTAACTTTTGTTATTCCCAAAATTAGTACTGTCTTTACTCAGCTCAATGTTCCCTTACCTCTTCCTACTCGAATCATGATTTTCCTTTCCGACGTAATTGTCAAACACACACTCTGGTTTGGCTTGGGTCTTGTTGGTGTTTCTGCGCTATTGTATTATCTTTTTTCTTACAAACGTAAACAAGTTCTCGAAGTTTTATATCGCTTACCCATGATTTCGACTCTTGTCATGCAAATCGACGTCACCAATTTTGCTCGCAACCTTTCAGTTCTTCTAACCTCTGGTCTACCGATCACTCAGGCCCTAGAACTAGTTTCCGAAGTAGTCGTTCGTCAACGCATGACCTCACTCCTTCTCAACACCAAAAGTATGGTTCTCGCCGGGCGCTCGCTCTCCGAAGGATTTAGGTCCGATAAAGGAGCTCTTCCGAGCATTGTGATTAAGCTAGTCGAAGCTGGTGAAAAAACCGGGACACTTGATCACTCACTCCAAGAAATTTCCGAATACTTCGATTATAAAGTGACCTATACGCTCAAGGCCTTAACTGCTCTTCTGGAACCTGTTATGCTTGTCTTGGTGGCCGTAGTTGTTGGTGGGATGATGCTTGCCATCATCGCGCCGGTATATGGTCTCATTAGCCAAATTGGCGGGAACTAACAATGCGCCGTGGTTTTACCCTGATCGAACTAATCGTCTCTATCGGAATTTTACTGATTCTCATTACCTTAACTTCAATCAATTATTTTTCTGTTTATCCCCGCGCAAATTTAGCCGCCGCCGAAGATGTTCTTATCGCCGACCTCAAAACCGTTCAATCTAATGCCATGTTTGGGGGTGGCGATACCATCTGGGATACTTTTATCTCTAATCTTCCGCATGATATAACCCTAACAACTACCCTTGTAAATAATCAGCTCACTTTTTTGCATGGCTCGGGAGAAATCGCCAACTATACTTCAGGTCAAGATACCATTACTTTAACCAATGGGATGAGTAGCCGTACTCTTCGTTTCAATCAATACGGCGCGATTATCGGAGATTAAATGAAAAAAGGTCAAGCGCTTGTAGAAATGGTTCTTGGATTAGGCCTCGCCGCCGCTATCCTCCCGGCCCTCACTACCTCATTCTTTGCAGCCAGGGGGGGTGGGGTTCAAGAGCAAATTCGCATGCAAGCTAGCGGTCGTTTACGCGAAACAAGAGAAGTCCTCCGCCTCCTCAAAGAAGATAACTGGGCCAATATCGAAACCGATGGAACCTATCACCTTACTCTTAATAATGGTATTTGGAATATTGAACCCAACCCCGAATATAATCTCGATAACCTTTTTACTCGTCAAATTATCCTTGCTCCTGCTTATCGAACCCCAACCAACCAACTTTCTTCTTCTAGTTCAGGAAATACCCTCGACCCCTCAGTTAGACATATCACTATAACGGTTAGTTGGACTAATCCCATTGCCTCCTCCGTTATTGCTGATTATTATCTCATGCGTCTAGAAAATTTAACCTGGATCCAAACCACTCTCGCCGATTTTACCCTTGGCACTCAACTTGGTACTGCCACTACCAATACGAACGGTGGAGAAGTCATTTTGGGTAGTGGCGGAGCCAGCCACGCTGACTGGTGTGCTCCCTCTCTTTCGGCGATCAACTACGATATCAATGGAAGTGCCAATCCCAACGCTATCTCCTCCGCCGTCGGCGAAAACGGGGGACACAATCAAATCATTGTCGGGACCGGTGATAGTGCCAATGGGGTTGCCTTAGATCACTTGGCAGTTACCAATACCAATCCTCCCACGGTCAGCGAGGAGGGAACTTTGCCTGATAGTTCTCCCCGCATCAAAACCAACTCGGTCTTTGTTTCGGGTTCATTCGCCTATATCGCTACTGATGATAATCACAAAGAAGTAATTATCGTTGATCTAAATACTTATACCGAATCTGGCTACTTCAATGCTCCGGTCAATGGTAATGGTGCTGGACTTTTTGTCGTTGGTTCCCTGGGGTTTGCCACTGTTGATAACCTACTTTATACCTTTGACCTTACCAGTAAATCCGGAGATCGTGGGGCTCCTCTTGCCACGCTTACTCTCAACGGTACTGGGGCTAGATTAGTCGTTAATGGTAGTTACGTCTACGTTGCCGAATCAAGTGGCAATAGAGCGATGGAGATTATTGAGTATAGTACTGATGGCAAAACCTTAAATCTTCGTGGCTGGGCTAGTCTTAGCGGTCAAAACGGGGTGGATATTGTCGTTAACTCCACCGCCTCCCGCGGTTATCTCGCTACCTCTCAAGGTAATGTCTATATTCTCGATACTACCTCTCCCTATTCCGGCGCACTTCCCGCTCCTCTCGGCATATTCAATACGAATGGAATGACCCCAAAGGGAATTGCTGTTGTTACCAATAATCGAGCTATTGTGGTTGGAACCGGCGGAGTTCAGCAATATCAAGTAATCGATATTACCAGCGAAAATACCCCAATTCTCTGTACCAACGGAGGTACTACTAGCGGTGGTCTCTCTATCCCCTCTGGCGTCAACGGGATTTCCGCCGTACAAGAAGAAGATGGTGATACCTATTCCTACATTATCACCGGTGATTCTGCTGCCGAATTCAAGATTATTCAGGGTGGGGGAGGGGGAGGCGGTGGAACCTACGCCAATGAGGGGATTTTTGAATCAAGTATTTTTGATGCAGGTCATTCGGTTATGTTTAACCGGTTTTCGGTTACCGCTATTGCCCCGCCTCCCGACACCCAAATTCAATATCAAGTGGCGATCAGCAATCCCATAGGTAATTGTGAAGGAGCTACTTACACTTTTGTTGGGCCAGACAAAACCTCCGGTTCCTATTACGCAGGTTCTGCCTCTCTCCCCTTAGGAACTGGGGCTGGTTTTACCAATCCCGGTCAATGCCTAAAATACCGCGCCTATCTAACTACTACCAACACCAACAGTACCCCCGTTTTATATGACATTACTTTTAACTACTCACCATGAAACATAATCGCGGTTTTACCATGGTCGAATTGCTTATTGTTATCGGAATTATGGGTATATTCATGGTCATTCTATCTCAGGTTTTTGTCTCTATTCTTTCCATGAAATTGCGAAGCGAGGCCACCACCGCCGTTGCTCAAGATAGTCGTTACTTGATTGCCAGATTATCCTATGACATCGCTCGTGCCGATAATGTATCCGTTTCCAACCATTCGACTCTAATATTAACTATAAATGGAGTCAGTCATACCTACTCTCTCGAAAATAATCAGCTGAGTCTGACAGTTGCCTCGGGAGATCCTCAAGTATTAAACGGCTTAAATACTCAAATATTAACTCTCGTTTTTACCCCCTTTCCCAGTTTAGGTTCTCAACAAAGTGTCCAAATTAATTTAACTATTCGTCCTACCATTATTCAACCAGGAGGTGCAACCGGTGAGCGTCATTTGATAACCACCATTGCTACCAGATGAAAAAACACTCTCTTTTAAAAACAGGCAACGTCTCCGTGATGTTAGTCGTCACAATTATTTTGTTGGTGACGATTACGACTGCCGCTGTTGCCTTGGCCGTCTCAACCACCCGTGATACTACTACCTTCACCCTCGGCGAACGGGCTTTAGCAGTTGCCGAAAGTGGGGCCGAAAACGCCATTCTTCTTCTTCTGCGTAATCCTTCCTACCTCGGTGACTCCAACTTGCCGATTGGCCCAGGAACTGCCACAATCGAAGTAACTGGGACAAATCCGATTATAATTATTAGTACGGGTGTTGTCGGTAATCTTAGCCGACGAATACAAGTTACGGTCACTCAAAGTGATGATCAACTTAGCGTTTCGTCTTGGCAGGAAATATAATTATGTTTAGTCAAAAAAATTGGTTAGTTGTTTTAGTTTCCGCTCAGTCAATCCAACTTGCCGGGTTGGGAAGTGATTCCGTTCAGACAATTCCGTTGCCTCAAACAGTTTCCTTCAATATGGAAATTATCAACAAAGACGGACTGTATACCATAATCACTGACTGGCTCAAACAGCACACCTACACCAATACGGCGATTATATGGCTCTTGGCTCCCGATATTTGTTTTGAATATCTCTTAACCAGTAGTGAACAAGCCAAAATTGATAGTGAGACTCTCCAATTTCTTGATTCTGTTCCCTTCGAAAATATTACCAGTCGTATTTACTCTACTGCCGAGGGCCGAGTTATTACCGCCGTCAACCAAGACTTTATTCAAGCCTTTATCCAGGGTTTTTCCCTGCATGGATACTCCACCAAAGCGGTTATCCCAGCCCGTCTTGTTCAGGTGGATGCCACTCTCACACCCGAAATTAGTAATCAAGTCATCAAGCATGTAGCTGACCTCACTCGCGAGAGCTTGATTGCTGTCTCTCCTCCTCCCGCCTCCCCCGTGCCTCCTCCTGCTCCCCCCAGTTCTTCTCCCGCTTCTCCTCCTCCAGTCACCAAGCCAACTTCAACTCTACCTATCCTCCTCGTGATTTTTGCGGTCCTCCTTGCAATTTTGCTGTATGTGATATTATTAAATAGATAATATTATTTAAAGGAGAAATATGAAACTTGCCCAGTCCATCAAGCGAGGTTTTACCCTTATCGAACTTCTGGTTGTCATCGGAATCCTTGCGATTCTTTTGGCGATCACTTTAATCGCCATCAACCCCCAACGGCAATTCCAACAAGCCAACGATACTCAGCGTTCTAGTAATGTCAACGCTATCCTCAATGCCGTTGGCCAGTACGCGGCCGACAACAACGGCGATTTACCAGGTACTATTCCAACCGGCGTTGCCAACGCCATCGAAGTCGGTCGGTTAGCCGATGATACTGGTGCTAACTTATGTAGTGATTTAGTCCCGACCTACATTGCTGCCTTACCCGTCGATCCGACGGCAACTGATGGCACTCCGATTACTACTTGTCCCGCGGCAGGCCAATACCTGACAGGCTACACCATCTACCAAGATGCCAATCGCCGGGTCACGGTCCATGCTACCGGACAAATCACCTCCGACATCGATGTTACTCGGTAATATAACTACAAAAATCCCCCCGCCTATAGGTGGGGGGATTTTTTATTGACTTCAAATTTACTGTGCGTAAACTTTGTACAACACAAATGCAAACATGATCATAGCGAGCGAAAACACAATTAGGAGCATTTGCATCTGCTCACTCATTTTTGTTAGCTGGCTTTTTTTAGTTGCGGGCATCTCAACCTCCTTTTATTAATTAACTCCAATATACAACATATTATAGCCTGTTACCTTACGACCCATTATGTCGTCTTTTCACGCTCCTGTTTCCATGCTAATGTGTAGCTATGGTCAGCCAACACAACAAACTCACTGTTCTCGAGATTGATTTAATCCAACCCAACCCGCTTCAGCCTCGCGGGACGATTCTCCCAGATAGTGTTGCTGACCTAGTTGACTCGATCAAAGAGCATGGAATCTTGGAACCTTTAGTCATTGCCCACACTCCTGCCGGCTACCAAATCATTGCCGGTGAACGCCGCTGGCGTGCCAGCAAAATTCTCGGCCTCAAAGACCTGCCCGTCATTATCAAAGAGACCACTCCTCGCGGCATGCTCGAAATGGCCATTGTCGAAAATGTCCAACGCACTGACCTTAATCCTATTGAAAGAGGCAAAGCCTTCATTCGGCTGATGGACGAGTTTGGCCTTGCCAACGCCGAGATCGCCAAACGTGTCGCAAAATCCCCCGCCTATGTCAGTAACACCCTCAAACTGCTTGAGCTTCCCGACGCGCTCAAAGACGGGCTTATTAGCGGCCTGATTTCCGAAGGCCACGCCCGGGCTTTGGCCGCCATCGATGATACTCGGCTCATGATCGAAGCCTACAAATTAGTTCTCAAAGAAGGGGCCAGTGTTAGAAGAGCCGAAGAGATCGCTCGCCGGCTCAAAAAAGATTTTAATCAAAAAACCGCCCACTCTGGCCGCCCCACCATTATTCTCTCCGACGAAATCCAAGCCATGCAAACTCGCTTAGCCAAAGCCTTTGGTACCAAATCCAGTGTCAAACTCACTCGCAGCAAGCGGGAAACCAAAATCTTAATCCGCTTGCATGGATCTCCCCAAGACACCGAACTCGCCCTGCAAAAAATCATGGCTCTCGCTAAGTAGTTGTGGACGATGCTGGATTCGAACCAGCGACCTCTTCAATGTGAATGAAGCGCTCTAACCAGCTGAGCTAATCGTCCAGCTCTTGCACTATTTTATCATGCCATGTATTCTTGTCTCATGTTCATTTTGCGTAACCTTTGGCTCTTTTTTCTGGATTTTCTCGAAACGATTGTAGTGTCTTTGGCCATTTTTGCCTTAGTCTATATTTTCCTTTTCCAGCCCCACCAAGTTGACGGCCGTTCCATGGAACCCAACTTTCATAACGGCGAATATATCCTGACCGACAAAGTTAGCTACCGCTTTGGCGCTCCTGAACGTGGTGATGTAGTGGTTTTTCACTCTCCCGCTGACGAACGCGACGATTTTATCAAACGGATTATTGGTGTCCCCGGTGACACTATTTTGGTCAAAGGCGGCTACGTCTATTTAAACGATACCAAGCTCGAAGAACAGTATCTTAATGACCCCGGCAATGTCTTGGCCGGTCGTTTTATCCGCGAAGACACTCCCGTGACTGTCCCACCTGGCCAATACTTGGTGATGGGAGATAATCGTCTCCACTCCTCTGACTCTCGCGAATGGGGGCTGGTTGGTCAGTCTGCCATTGTCGGCCGAGCCTTTTTTCGCTACTGGCCAATTTCTACCTTTGGTCTCGTCAAAACTGCCGAAGCTGAGCTGACCATCGGAGCTGTCAAAGGTATTATCTCCCGCTAACGTATAATGTTTTCATGTCATACTCCTTGCGCCGTGCTACCGGATGGAACCTGGCAGGCTATCTCTATCTCCTCCTCGTCAGTTTTGCTACCACTCCGACCCTGATTCGCGCTCTTGGGCTTCCTGCATATGGCCAGTATGCGCTCTCGCTTGCTCTGGCTGGCCTTATCTCCACCCTAGATCTTGGACTCCCCCGCGCGGTTGTCTATTTTCTCTCTCAGTCAGGTCTAACTCACAGTAAACGCCAGGAAATCCTCAATTCCTCCCTTTTCGCTTTTAGCTTGTTGGGGTTCCTTTTTTTCCTTCCTGCCGCCATTTTTCATTCTCTTTCGCTCGGGATTCTCATTTGGCTCAATTTCCTTCTCGCCCATTATCTTTCCCTCCCCGAATCTCGAGGGGACTTTGCTCGAGTCAATTTGCGCAACTTCCTGGTTGGAACTGCTAATACGGTTGGAGCTATGCTGGTGGCTCTGGCTGGCTTTGGGGTCACGGGGATTTTGTATCTTCTCTCCTTTAGTACTCTTTTGACTATTATTCTAATTTATGTCCCTGCCCATCCCTTCCCGTCTCGCCAAACTCTCAGAGCTTTATTTGTTTATGGAGTCAACTCCTGGCTTGGTAAACTGGTTGGCAGCGTCCAGGGTCAGTATGCCAAATTTCTCCTAGCTTCATCCCCCCTAGCTCTTGCCAGTTACACCTTGGGTTCTAGTTTGATCTCCCGGCTCGTGGGAGGGGTAACTCAAGTCAGTACGGCCCTTTTCCCGTATAGTGTGAGCGCTCGTGGGAATAGTCGTTTTCGTCATCTTTACCTTCGTCTCCAACTCTCTCTAGTTCTCTTGGGGGTTCTTGCCACTTTGCTCTATCAAGCTTTTGGCCTTACCTTTTTGAGCTGGTGGCTGGGAGATTATTCCTTGGCTGCCTCAGTCCACTCCTTCCTCCTAATTTATCGCTTCTATGCTCTCCTCCTACTTTTGACCCCGCTCGCCAGTACCGTAATCGATAGCTTAGGAAAACCACTCATGACCTCATTTTTGGGTTTAGCTACGTTGGTGATCGAAGTTACTTTCACCTGGGTCTATCTACCCCAACTCGGCCTTTTGTCTCCCGCCTATGGTGCCTTGCTCAGCCTAATCCTTATTGTTCCGGTTCTCCTTATTTATACGGAAAGAATTTTACGGCAAATCGGAAATTTATCTCGTTCCACGCCCGACGCATAATCTTGTACCAATCACTCACTCGGTGTCTGTAGGGCTTATGTCCGCTGATTATCGGCTCCGCCGCTTTTAATGCTCGCTTCAACTTTTGTGCTTCCCACACCTTGCCATTCCACGCTATCACCACCACGTGGCGGGGATTTAGTTCCACCTCACGGTCAAATGGCGGGGAGATCCCCATCATTACCCGGTTGTTCTTGGTCTTAATCAATGCCGATAATCCATACGGGGTATAACGAAAATAATCAGAGGGGTGCATGTGAAGGGGAAAGTTTTGTTGTGATGACAAGATGATCCCCCCATTTCCTTTCGACACTCGCTCTATTTCGGCGGTAATCTCCCACGGCCGCTCGCAGTGTTCCAAAGTCTCCAAACACAAAACCAAATCAAAGGACTTGCTTTCAAACGGTAAAGCGTTAGCATTTGCTACCACGTCTACCCCTGAACCTTTTTGCATATCTAGTCCCACAAATTCACTTTGAGGGAAGAGTCCTCGCAAATTTCCCAATTCTTCCTGATTTTTGGCCGTGCGCGATCCGATCTCCAAAACTCGCTTAGGGCATTTCATTTGAGCTATTACAATCTCGAT
>Ga0172379_10000716_pt1 | contig 78952 bp, 70 predicted proteins | sample GrowelOW334metaG_FD_119756 | JGI IMG/M metagenome (GOLD analysis project Ga0172379, IMG submission 119756) | Groundwater microbial communities from an aquifer near a municipal landfill in Southern Ontario, Canada - Groundwater well OW334 metaG | ecosystem: Environmental > Aquatic > Deep... | reverse complement strand
TGTGGCACTTTCCCTAGCCGCGTCCGACGATAACCGAAACGAGCCGGTGGGCGTTACCCACTATCATTTAAGTCTCAAAAAATTGAGATACTAGCGAAGTCCGGACTTTCCTCCCCTTGCTGGAAAAACCAACAAAGAGTAATCGCCCGCTCCCCCCAATAACCCCTAAATATTACAATAAAAAGCCAAAAAAGGCAAGGCGCGACCGCGACTACTCAATTTTGGTCTGATTGTAGATGTTTTCTATCTGTGAAGGCCTTAAAGTGCCCTCCCAGAGGCTTAAATCGTCGAGCTCAATACTATTAAGTTCGTTTCTAATTTCCAGACGATTCGGTACATCTCCGTCTTTTATCCAGAAGTAAGGTAAAGAACGCTTTTCCTGGCCATCAACAAAAAATTTTAACTGATAGCGATAGGAGTCAAAAGTTAAAGCTAAGTGATGCCATTTGTCATCATGAGGGATATCAACGTCATAACCTTCACTAAAAATTCCATAATTATTATTAAAAAAATAGGCATGCCGAAAGGGATCGGCAATTAATCCAAGTTTTTCATTGCCTGATTTACTTAAAGAAATAACCGAGCGCCCCTCATTAGGCTCCAACTGACTACGCCACCAGAAAGCCAAAGATAAATCTTTAGAATCAAGCGCCGTTGGCAAATTAACGGCGATATCTTTTCCCCAAGTATTAATGATTCCGGTATTATCGGCCGTCCGCCAAACCCAAGAATTTTCCGGCAACTTTAATTTAAGGCCAGCAATCTCGTCAATTGCTTCTAATCCTCCGCCTTCATTAACCAACTCATATCCTTCGTTAAAATCCCAGAAATATTTTAAAACCGGCGCAACTTGATTAACGCGAGCGGTCATCGGGCCAAACGGCGCATTAGCTAGAGAATTGGCGGCGATTTCTGAAGATTCTAAACTGCGATTCCAAAAAACAAGTTCGTCAATTAAGGTGCCACCAGCCGAACCGCTTATTTCTAAATTAGAAAAATTATTAGCGAGCGCTTGCGTCAACTCTTCCCGAATGATTTCCTGGCCGTCAATATTAACCACCCAGTAACCACCGGCTTGATTAACCGCTAAACTAAAATGATGCCAAGTGTCACTGGCAAACATCGACGCCAAAGAATAGCGCCAATCAGAGTTTGGCAAACCTTCAATTTGCAACATTCCTTCGGCTAATAATAAATCTAATAATTGGCCATCGGGATTACTTAATTTGAGTCTTAGTTCCGGTGAGATTAATCCTACTTTAGCTCCTCGATAATGAAAATTTAAAGAAAACTGATTAAGATTAACTTCAGGGTTTAAATTTTTTTTAAACGCCGGCAACCTTTCGCCAACTGTTAACGCGCAATCAAACTTCCCTACTGAAAATGTTTGTTCGCCATAACATTCGGAAAAATGCCAAAGATTACTGATACCCGACGACTCCAGTGGCGCGGGCGTAATAAAAAGACCTAAGGAATCGGAGTTCTGATTATTACCGTCTCCCGAACTTTGATTAGATTCGTTATTAGAATTATTCCCAGAACCAGAATCTCCTTCGTTCCAATTTATTCCCGGATCATTAGAAATAATCAAATTAAAATCTTTGGAATTATCATGATATTCATGAACACGATTCAAAACATAGTTGTCTTCAATTTTAGGCGCCGAAGCAGAGCCGCGAAAATAAGTAGCCGCACCAAAGCCGACGGCGTCGATAATATCTTCATCGACACTGGAACTAATTGCTCCTTTGCCAAGATAAATTGTATAGCCGCTAGCGGTCCAGCTAAAATCAGTCCGCGAGGCAACGGCATCCGCTATGTTTTTATAAAAACTATTAGCATCATCTCTGACAATTAAATAATATCCCTTGGCCTTAATAACTGTGCCACCAGGATAAAGACCGTCGCTCGCATTGCCGATTCTCATTATTAGGCTGGGGTCAGCAGCGGTCTTGGCGCGTTCTAAACGAAAACCAGCTTCGGCTAAATCAAAATCATAATTAGTTGGATTATATAATTCCACAAAGTCATTATTTTCCGTGCTATAAACCTTGCTGATAAGAGCGAGTGGTTCATAGGACGAGGGGGTTTCGGTTGAGGATTGATTGCCGGTATTACTTGTCGCTAATTTAACACCGGCAACTATCTTAGAAACGCCGTTGCTTAAATTATTAGAAGTTCCAGACGCCGAATTATTTGCCGCTGAGCTGCTGCTTATTTTGGCGGCGGTAATTATTTTGGTAGTTGGCGACGGTAATTCAGAAATTACTTCTGCCGGCGATATTGAGGCCATGACAACTTTAGGATTTAGAGTTTCATTATTATCTTGATTTACCTCTGACTCAGGATTGGCATTCTCAGTATTAGCATTATAACTCATATTAATACCACTCGCTTTAACGTCAGCAACGCCAACATCGCCCGATAATGGTTCTTCGGTACTTAGCTCGGAATCGGTTACCGTATTAACATTTATCAGCGGCAAATGATTGGCATCATCAGCAATTTCCAAATCAGTCGAAGGCTGATTATTTTCATCCATTACGTTATCATCTAAGACAACGGCCTCGGAGTCGGTAGCGCCGAATATTTTTTCTTTTAAGCTGATAATGGCGCCACCGATTTCCGAAGCAATTATTTTAAACGAAGAAATCGGATTATTAATCAGACTCCAACGCAAAATTAAAGAGTTAGTCGGCAATTTGCCCCTGATTTTAGTATCATCAAAAAAAGTTTTTAAATTAACATCAATAATCTCATTGCGCAGTGAGGGTTGGACAAATTGTGTATATGGTAAAAAGATATAACGCTCGCCGGCATATTCCAGGCCAGCATTAAAACCGACAATTTCCGGCAATGGCAAACGTAGTTCGCGACGGGCGGCAATTTTAGAAAATTCCGCAGTGGTCGAAAAACAATCGCCTTCATTACCGACAAAACTACGATTATCAAAACCGTCAGGAGTAATATCCACGGCATAGTAATTGGAATCGTATTCTAAGGAACCTAAATTATTAGGGTTGGAAACATTAGCGCTTTCATAAATTTTTTCCGTCAGACCGACGCAAGTCCAGTCGCCATCATTCGGTCCTTTTTGAGTTTTAAAATCAAAATCATAACCCAATTTTTTGCCCACTAAATTATTAGCTATTTTAACGGCTTTGGCTAATTCCAAAGGAGTAGCTTGAAACGGCAGTTTAGCGCCCAATAATTTTTCTTGATTAGCGTCATTAACAAAATAGCGTGCCGGTGTTTTTACTATCCCACCAGCCAGGGCTTCAATAATATAATCATCACCATTTTCTTGACCGATATAAATACCGACGTGTCCAGAATTAATATGTTCCAAGATTCCCTTCTCACTAATTTCCAATAAGGAATTGCCGCTATAACCATACATTTTCCCATCGCTGGAAGTGCGATAAACTAAAGCGCCCGGGGTAAGTGCTGAGGCTGATTTGGAAAATCCCAAAATAATTATTACTGGCACCAGAATTTTAAAAATTATTTTTATTCTCATATTTTTAAATTAAATTAATTATTAAAATACTCAGCCCATTCGGTCTCAGTGACGTTTGGCACTTCAACTCCCATAAAACCTAAATTCTTTAAAGCGTCGGCAGTAAAAGCCTTAATTACATTTTGTGAAGAATATTTTAATATTTCACTTAATGCCAATTCGGTTTCAGCCGGGAAAAATTCATAAAAATCGGCAAGCAGAAAAATTAAATCAGCCTTAAAACTTAAAGGCGCTTCACTCTGTAATATTAAAGTTTTCAGTTGTGAGATTTCTTCAATTTTAAAATAAATGCTTTTATCAGGTAGACTGCTAAGGGTCTTAATTGCTTCCGTTTTTACAACCATGGCCTCCTGACTGCTTAAAAGAGAAAAATAGTAATCCGCTAAATCGGGGCTGGCCGTTGAAGCGAGAAATAATTTAATTATTTCCGCTTTAAGTTCGGGATGAGCGCCAGCACTTAAAAAATAATCGGCAATGAAATCAGGCGGGTTGGCGGCCCCGCTCCCGATAGCTATAATTTCTAATAACTCCTTTTTTAAATTTAAGGAAATTGCGTCATTATTGCCACCATTAGCTAAAAATAGTTTTTCTACTTCTATTTGAAATTTTTTATTTTGCTTAAAATAAGCAGCCAGTTCATCTTTTAATTGCTTCCTCGCTAATAAGCATTCTTCGTGACAGGGACCGGCGGCTTCAACATTTTCTTGAAATTCTGATAATTTTATACGCGCCGGACTAATCAAAAGGAGTGCACTTAAAAGATAAACAATAATCAAAATTACGAGGCCGGGAAAGATGAGCAGCCAGGGGTGACGTTTGAAAATCTGAAACATTTTTAATTTTCGTTTAAAGGCTCTTTTAAATAATTGCCCTAATTTTAAAAAGGCGGTCTTAATCTTTTTCATAAACTAAAATTAATTAATTATTTATTGCTGACCATAATAAGCAGCCCCAATAATATAACACTGGAGCCCTAAGGCGAGACTAAAAATATCCTAAACCCCAAATAAAAAACCGGCAGCGTTGATAGCTACCGGCTCTAAAATATTAAATGAACAATTTTGTAAATGCCTTATGGCATAAACATAGTTTCTTCCGGAGCGGGACCGGTAGAAATAATGGCAATGCGGGCCCGATGGTCAATGGCGGCGTCAATATAACGCGTAATTTTGGTTAATTGTACCGGCAATTTTGTATCATCAGTTAAACCCCGAATATCAGTTTCCCAACCAGAGAATTCTTTGTAAACTGGTTTACAATTTTCCAAAAATTCAGGATCAGGGATAGCCTCATCAATTATCATTCCCCTTTGGAAGATCTTTTCTCCATAAGTATAATCAGGCCCATCATATTCATAGGAATGACAAAGATTAATCGTCCTAACTCCAGTCAGAATATCTAACCGCGTTAAAATCAAATGTTGAACTCCGGTTACTTCTAAAGCGTACCGCAACATTGGCAAATCTGCCCAACCGATTCTCCGTGGGCGTCCAGTGCTTGCCCCATATTCATGAGCGTGACGCCGTAAAGCGACTCCTTGGATAAACGGATTTGGATCAAAAATTGTAGCATCCGCATATTCTTCCAGTTCTTTCGCTTTGGATCCTTTTTCATTACACCAGATTTCAGAATCAGCTCCTCCAAGCTCTGTAGGAAATGGCCCTTTACCAACCCGGGTCATATAGAATCCCTTAATTATGCCAAATGAGGCATCAATATCAGATTCTTTTAAACCCGCGCCTTTGGCCATACCTGCCGGAGTACAATGGGAGGAAGTGACAAATTGACCAGTACCATAATCGACATCAAGCATAATCCCTTGAGCGCCCTCCAAAGCAATATTCTCTTTACCCAAAAACCCTCTAATCATTTTATCGGTATTTTTGATAAATCCCGCTAATTCCGTTGCAAAAGCTAAATAGGCGTCCGCAATATTATCAACATTAAATAAACCATCTTCGCCGATGCTATTAACGTAATCGGGATTGATTTTTTCCAACATTTGCCTGGCTTCATAACCGCAACCCATGCCATTAATGACTTGTTCGTGATAATTAAGCAATGCCCTTAATTTACTCCGAAAAATTTCCGGATTTAAGAGGTGGTTCATAACCAAACCGCGACGAGCAGTGTGATCAGCATAACAAGGACCAATGCCTTTACGCGTTGTCCCGATTCTTCCTTTTCCTGCTTTATTTTCACCAAGCCCATCAAGAATAAGATGAGACGGTAAAATTAAATTAGCTCTTAAGGAAATAAAGAAATTGTGGAAAGTAACACCCAGGCTCTTTAAATAATAAATTTCTTTCAAAAGTGACTCCGGATTAACAACCGTGTCACTCCCAATAATATTTATTTTATCGGGAAAAAAAATTCCTGAAGGAACTAAATGGGTGACAACTTCCTTACCTTTGTACACACTGGTATGTCCAGAGTTATCACCGCCACTGGGACGAATAATTACTTTCGCCCACCTGGCAAATACATTTGCAAATTTCCCTTTGCCCGAATCTCCGAACTGGAGACATAAAAAGGCAAGTACTCTTTTCTTAAGAGAAAATTCCCAACCGAAATAACTTTTGAGAAATTCCTGAATTTGGTATTCAATTGATTCTTTTTTCATTTTTTACAGTTTTTTTTGGTTTTTGACTAACGCGGGCTCCGATAATTAGGAGCCTCATTCATAGAAAACAAGTCATGCGGATGCGACTCCTGCATGCCTGAATTAGAGACTAAATGGAAATCAGCTATTTCTTTAAAAAAGCTAACTTCTTTTACGCCTAAGTAGCCTAACCCAGCACGCAAGCCGCCGAGCAGTTGATGAAGAACGTTATGAACTTCCCCCTTGAACAATACTTCACCAGAAACTCCTTCAGGAACCAATTTATCGGTGCCACCTTCAATCTGACCATAACGTTGACGCGAAGTTTTATGTTCCTTCATTGCCTCCAAGGAACCCATGCCGCGATAAACCTTTACCGCTTTGCCATTCTTAAAGAAAACATCGCCAGGAGACTCTGTGGTTCCAGCCAACAAATTGCCAAGCATGACACTGTCAGCTCCCGCGCCCATAGCAACTGCGACGTCGCCAGAATATCTGATGCCACCGTCAGCACAAATAGGAACTCCGGAACCGCGAATTGCTTTTTCGCATTCGTAAATTGCCGAAACCTGAGGATGCCCGATACCAGCCGTGATTCTGGTCGTACAAATAGAACCAGGACCCTGACCAATCCGCAAACCATCGGCACCAGCATCTGCTAATCTTTTAGCGGCCTCTCCTTCGGAAATATTGCCGGCTACGACATCGATGTTTGGATAAGTTTTTTTTAAATACTTAAGCATCTCTATCACACCCAGCGAATTGCCGTGAGCGGTATCAATTACCAAAACATCAACTCCTTTCTGCGCCAATAACTCAGCCCGCTCCCTGTCTTCAGGAGAAACTCCGATAGCGGCACCGACAAATAAACTGCCATTTTTATCAAGATTATAACCTTCCGCATTGTTGGTCATTATCCTTTTAACATCAGTCCAGGTATAAATACCTTTAAGATCCCGGTCATCATCAAAAATCGGCAGAATTTTTTTGTGATGCTTACGCATCAGTGAATAAGCGTCGGTAACATTTGTTCCTGGTAAAGCGCTGATTAGACGTGAAGACATGATGTCGGAAATCAAAGAATTTTCTTGATCATGGCAAAAATCGAAATCATTGCTGGTTACAATGCCAATTATTCGTCCATCATTATCCATTACTGGAAAAGATGAAAAGCCATAATCTTTAATTTCTCTCATTCGCAAAATGTCAGTCACCTTATCATTCTGCTTAATGCAGATTGGATCTGGTAAAAAGGCATTTAAGCGATGTTTTACCTTAGCAACGTGGGCGGCCTGTGTTACCGGGTCTAATCCTCTATGAATTATCCCCAAACCACCATCCATGGCAATCGCAATAGCCATTTTATATTCCGTCACCGTGTCCATTGGTGAACTGATGATTGGGATATTGAGCCCAACATTGCGAGAGAATTTAGACTTTAAACTAGTCTGCGTTGGAAGAATTTCCGAATAAGCAGTAAATAATCTAACGTCATCAAAGCTAACGGCAAAGTAGCGCTGTCTCTGAGCTGCGAAAAAATCATCGCACCTTCTAACTGCTTGAAACTTGTCTGTCTGATTCATAATCAATGGTTTTAAGTTATTAAATTGTTAAAGAATATTAAAAAATTTGAATTTTATAATTCAGGAAATATTAACAGAAAAATTGTTTTAAGTCAAATAAAAAACCCCGCCTGGAAACGAGGTTTTATAAGCTGTAATTGCGTCATTTTTAAATATGAAACAATAAAAAAGCATTCAATCTGTTATCCTCTTGCGTATAGCAAACATACAGTAGCCCTTTGAGCCAATTAGCTTGAAAAGTTTTAATAACTCCAAATTCCAGTTTCCGAAATTTTTGCTCTTCAAAACAATAACCGGCGTCTATACAGACTTCCAAATTATGGCCAATAGGCACACTAGTATAATTAGCTAAAAGATTAGAGGAACCGACATTTTGAAATACAGAAACGCTGTAGACATAATCCGGCTTGAAAGAAAAAACAGATTCAAACATCTTGGTGGCGGTGCTATAAGAAGCGGCAGAAGAGATTACTCCAGATTCCAATTTTAAATGGTATTCAGGTTTATCACCACGCCTGGCAATCCCAAAACCAAACAAACTTTCTTTAATTTTGAAAGTTGTTTTAGCGCCGATAGCCGGCCCAATAATTTGGCTTTCAGCCCAAGTACTAAAATGTCCTCCGGGACTAAGCGGGATTGGCATCATTTCCGTGGATAGAGTCGGCATGCGGCCAAACTCTAAACCCATCTTTTCATTTCGAGAATGAAGCTTGAGAGAGAAAAAATTTATATTCTTATCCTCTCCATTTGCCCGGTCGTAAACGACTAAAGCTTTAGCCTTCATCCAAGAAGAAAGTTGCCAGGTTAAATTACCACCAATGCGGAAATCATAGCTATGCTCAACATTCAAATCAGAATCAAAGGTGCTGGCATTCAGAAGCCCAACATAGACATTATTAACGACCAAAGAACTGTCATCAGTGGCAACTAAATTCTTAATCTGAGCGAAAGCGGCCAAATTTATGGCAGCTAAAAATACAAAAATTACGATGATTTTTTTCATGATTGATATGATTTTTGGTTTTTAAATTGTTAAAGTAACAAATCGAAAAATAATAACATTTTTTATTACTTAAGTCAACAACAACTAAAACAACAAAAAACCGCGATTCTAAACCGCGATTTTTTACTTAATATCAGATATTTTGACTATTTCTTAAGTTCAACAGAAGTAATAATTACCGCTTCGGTTGGAATATCACGTTCACCAGTTTCTAAAGCTTCAATCTTCTTAACAACATCCATCCCGCTAATAACCTCTCCAAAATTTACATGCTTGCCGTCAAGCCAAGGAGTTTCAGCGGCGGTAACAATAAAGAACTGGGAACCATTGGTATCTGCCCCAGAATTAGCCATGGCCAAAGAACCGGCAACTAGCTTGTGAGAATTAAATTCATCGGCAAACTTATAACCTGGGCCGCCAGTGCCGTATAGGCTGGTATCGGTATTCTTACTGTTTGGATCGCCACCCTGAATCATAAAATCTTTAATCACTCGATGAAACTTAGTTTCATTATAGAAACCTTTTTGTACCAAGTTCATAAAATTATTAACGGTAATCGGCGAATCGTTGCCATAAAATTTAACGGTAATATTACCTAAGCTGGTTTTGATAATCGCCTGGGAATATTCCGCTGCTAAATCTAAGTGATTGTTTAAAGTTCTCATAGGATTAGTGACTACTGGGTCTTTGATAGTCTCCGGACTAATAGCCGGGGGTTCATTCAAAACAACAGCGTCATCATTAGTTGAATTATTAATAACATTGGCTTCCAAGCCTTCACTCTCCGGCTTATTTTCCTCTGCCTTTTGAGTTTTAGTCGAGCAAGCCGATAACGAAGCGGCTAAAATAATTAGCCCCAAAAAAAATAAAATTTTTTTCATACTTTACTTAATTATTAAACTTTATATTGTTTTTTAATATCTCGGTCTTCTTCCTGTCTTTTTTCTTCAATAATTTCTTTAGCTTTAGCTCGTAATTCTTCCAAATTTAATTTATCTAGTTCCTGGGCGTGCATGATTAGTATTTTTGCTTCATTTAATTCCGGGTCTTCAATTACTTCGCTTAGCAAGACATCTAAAATCGCGCCAATCTTCGGTCCGGGAGCGATTCCCAAAATCTGCATTAAATCATCGCCATTTATTTTTAACATTTTAACAGAAATTGGGTCATTCTGCACTTTTTCCATCATGTACTGCAAATGGCGCAATTTATAAGGCATCGCTTTAGGCGTGCCGGAACCAAGTCTATCGGCGATGCGCAAATCAATTAAATCTTTAAGATTTTCGCGGCCGACTTTAACAATTAAACGTCTGACCGAGGCGGCGCTCACCTCTCCTACATTATAATAAAACATGTGGTTTTTGACTAGGTTAACCACCCGCAAACGGTCATCATTGGAAAATTTTAAACGCGTCATGATTTTATCGGTCATTTTTGCGCCTAAGTATTCATGATTATAAAAAGTTGCAACATTATTAATAATCTTTCGAGTTTTTGGTTTAGCAACATCATGAAGCAAGGCAGCAAATCTAACCTGCCATTCTTTACTCGGGCAATGCTTAAGCGCTAAGGCGTTGTGCTTAAAAACATTATAAATGTGGTGTCTATCCTGTTTAACGTCTACTCCCTGCTCTAGTTCCGGCAAAATATATTGCAACAACTTACAGTCATGAAGCAACATTATCCCTTCATAAGGACGATCGGAAGCCAGAATTTTTATCATCTCATCTTTGATTCTTTCTTTAGAAACAAACTTCAAACTCCCGGCTAACTTTAAAATTCCTCTCTGAGTTTTTGGCTCTAATTCAAAACCTAACTGCGCGCTAAAGCGCACGGCGCGCAACATTCGCAAGGCGTCCTCTTTAAATCTATCTGATGGTTCACCAACTGCGCGGATAATTCTGGCCTTAATGTCTTTGCGTCCGCCAAAATAATCAACCACCTCTTCAGGATTCGCCGGATTAAGCGCGAGCGCGTTAATCGTAAAATCGCGGCGCTCCAAATCTTTATCCAATTTTTCTTCAAAACGAACTTCATCCGGATGACGCCGGTCAGAATATCCTTGTTCACTGCGATAGGTGGTTATTTCCAAAACATCAATCACTATCTCTTTTTCCCGAATAGGCAAAAGCACGGTCCCGAAATCATTTTCATATTTAGCGTCAGCAAATATTTTCAAAATTTCTTCCGGCTTAGCATTGGTCGTAATATCCCAGTCCTTGGGCTCCTTCCCCATTAAAAAATCCCGTACGCAACCGCCTACGATATAAGCTTCAAAACGCCCTTGTTTCAGGGCGTCGATAGTTTTAACAACATATTCGGGAATTTTCATAATTACTTGTTCGTCGCTTTAAACTTGGTATGTAATAACTTGCTTGCTAATTTATTATTCTTAACCCACTGATAATATTCCACCATCGGCTGATTTTCATGAGCGCGTCTCATCTTGGTCTTACCCTTATCAATCGCGTACATACCTTCCAAGCGCTTTTGTCGAATCGCGTTAGTTGTCGGCAAAGGTTGGCCGCCACCGCCAAGACAACCGCCAGGACAAGCCATCACTTCAATATAATGGTATTTATGCAGTTTAGGCAAGAGGGCTTCAAAATGAGCAATTCCATTGACCACACCGACCCGCACTTTTTTACCGGCCAAATCAACCGTTGCCTCTTTAAATCCTTTTAATCCTCGAACTTCCTTGAATTCTAAACGACTGGCACATAATTTATTTTTAGTCTTTTTTTGCGCGCAAGCTAGAGAAACGGCTGTTCTTAGTGCTGATTCCATTACCCCGCCAGAAGCGCCATAAATGGCCGCCGCGCCCGAACCATCATTAAATATCGGGTCAACTTCGCTCTCCGGCAACTTTGCCAAATCAATCTTATTCTTTTTTAAAATAAAAGCCAATTCTCTGGTTGTCAAAACATGATCAACTAAAGGTTTTCCTTTATATGTTAATTCCGGCCGCGCCGCCTCATATTTTTTGGAGGTACAGGGGACGATGGAAACAACTTCAATATTTTTAGGATTAATTCCCTTCTGCTTGGCGAAATAACTTTTAATCGCCCCGGCACTATGAATATGCGGTGAACGCGCCGTGGTCAAATTCGGCAATAATTCCGGATGATAAAATTCAGCGTAAGCCACCCAAGCTGGACAACAGGACGTGGTCATTGGAAAAACTGCTTTTTTGTCATTTATTCTCGCCATCAATTCTTCCGCTTCGGTCATTGTCGTAATATCTGCCCCAAAATTAACATCAAAAATATAATTAAAGCCAAGTTCCTTCAAAGCGGTATTAATTTTCTTGGCGCAGTTATAACCATAGGGTAAACCAAATTCTTCCCCCAAAGAAACACGAATTGAAGGTGCGAATTGAGCAACCACAATTTTCTTTTTATTTTTTAGAGCCGCTTCCACATTTTGCCATTCACCCTGTTCTTGCGCGGCCGCGACCGGACAAGCATTAGCGCATTGCCCGCAATAAATACAAGCACTGCCTTTAGCTTTTACTGGCTGAATCTCTTGCTCGTGACCATGACCGGAAATTTTTAAGAAATCTATACCTTGATTATGGCAAGCTTCAACACAGTTGCCGCAATCAATACATTGCGTTCCGTCTATTTCGACGGCGTTAGCAAATTTATAGGTTTTACGCTTTACTTTACGATCGGGAAAACGGGTAATCTTAATACCGTATTCCCGCGCTAATTCCAATAAATCACAATTAAAACGCAGGGTGCAGCTTGAACATTTTTCGACATGAGAGGCAAAAATTAATTCAATATTAAGATTGCGTGATTTTTGTACGCGCGCGGAATCAGTATATATTTCCATCCCCCCTTCAAGCTCGGTTGAACAGGCGGTCGCTAATTTTTGGCGTCCGGTTATTTCCACAACGCAAATACGGCAACTCGCCCGCACGTCTAAATCGGGATGATGGCAAAGACTAGGAATTTTTATACCATGTTCACGGGCAACATCTAAAATAGTTTGGCCCTTGGCAGCACTGTATTTTTTGTTATTGATTTTAATAATCATCTAAAAAATAATTATTTCTTAATTTTTATTAAATCCGTATAAATTTTATAAGTAAACAACATAGCAATCGGTCCAACCAGCCAACTAATGACTTGGGTAAAAAAGTTCCAGCCTTGCACCACCGCGCTATTTTCCGGTACGAGAGCCAGCGGCTGATTCGAAAGATAAATTTCACTCGGAATAGAAATAATCATCATAAATATCCAAGCAATCAATCCTAAAAAGCATAAGCGCCCCATGACTTCCCAAAAATAACCTTTGATAATTTCACGGCTACGGCGAACCGCTTTCATCCCTCTTTTATCTTCAAAAAAGAAAGCATAAACGGCAAAGCTATAAATAAAGGCAAAAATAATGCCCGGAATTATTAAAAGCAACATCCAGCATAAAATCAATAAACCGGTTAACAAAGACAAGCCAATATAAGGCCAGAATAATTTTTTAGTTTCTTTATAAGTTTCTGTCGCTTCATCTTTATAGTTTTTTTTCACTAACAAAAAGATGCCGGCATAAGAGCGAGTCCAAAAATAAATTGCCAAAACAAGCGTAACGGCGGCAGAAATAGACATGGTGATCTTAAAAACAGTCCCCAATGGTCCATCAATAACCACCGCTAAAATACCAAGGACAGCGGTTACTCCGAGAGGAATAAGGGTCGGCTTAATTCCTTCCCAATAAATTTTTAAAATTTTATCCAAATTTTTCCACCAAATACTAAGCGCCTCTCTAAAAATTTCAAAAACGGGGGTTAATTTCGGCTTGCTATAAATTACAGCCGATTTTTCATTTGTGTTTTCCATAGTTTTATTTTTTATTTATATTTTCCATCATGCTTTTAACGGTGAGTGCCAAGGAAGAGCCGAGCGCACAGAAACTGGAATCTTCTAAATTATCCAACAAATCAATAAAAAGCTGCTGATCATAATTTGCTTGTTGGCTCAGTTCCCGAAAACGATAACTCCCTTCGCGGCAAGCAGCACACAAGCCGCAACTTTCCGCTTCGTAAAATTTCAACCAATAGGCTAACAATTTTTTTAAATCAGTTTTCTGTTTATCAAAAACCATCACTAAAGCGGAACCTTCAACCGGAGCTTGCAATTGGTCGGAACGCAATAATTCGCCGCAAACTTCACCGCCGGTCATCACAAAAAAATCAAAAGTCGGATAATTGTTAGTCGCTTGTAAAACTTCGCGCACGCTCATAACTGCCGGCAATGAAAAAACACCACGATGCTTGACGGCTCCGCCCAGAGTATAAAGACGATGTCCTTCATAATTATCAGCGCCGACTAAGCTAATGTCATAAAAAGTTTCTACATTGTTAACTAAGGTCGGGTGATTATGAATGCCACTAGCCGCTGGAAAAGGCGGCTTTAAACGCGGTTCCGCGCGACGACCGGAAATAATATTAATAATCGCCGTTTCTTCGCCGCAAATATACATCGGGGATTCCGGTTTAATAAAAAATTCTATTTTCTTGGATAAAGCGCGATATTTTTTAGTATCCAGAATCTCTTTTATCTTTTTAGAATAATCGCGATGATACTCGTGCTTCAAGAAAAAATAAATCTTTTTTATCTTATTGCCGCCAAAAAATTGATCCGCCAAATAGATGCCATTAACAACCGCTTCAGTTTTTTCGGCCAGTAAATAAGCATCTTTTTTTATTCCCGGCTCACCTTCGGCACCATTAATTACAATATAACCGATTTCCCTATTCTTTAAAGACTGCGCAAAACTAGACCATTTTTTAGCCGTTGGATAACGAGCGCCGCCGCGACCAACTAGACCGGCGGCTTCTATTTTTTGCAAGATATTTAGCGTTTTAGCCATACTAATTTTTAAATTGGCAAAGCAAATTTATTTAATAAACTTCCCCAAATAAGCGGCGAGCTCCACTAAACGGTTAGAATATCCCCATTCGTTGTCATACCAAGCAATGACTTTCAACAAATCGCCACCAACAAGCTTGGTGGATAATAAATCAACAATAGAACTATGGGGATTGCCAATGATGTCAGTGGAAACCAGTTCTTCACTCGAAGCTTCTAAAATACCCTTCATTTTTCCATTAGCCGCTTTCTTAAAGGCAGCGTTAACTGCTTCTACGGTTGTTTTCTTGCCAAGTAAATAAACGGTGTCGCATAAAGAACCAACTGGGGTGGGAACGCGAACAGCTAAGCCATCGAACTTGTCTTTCAAGGATGGAATTGTTTCAGTGGTGGCAATCGCCGCCCCGGTCGTGGTTGGTACCATATTAACCGCAGCTGCGCGCGCCCGACGCAAATCTTTATGTGGGCCATCAACCAAATTTTGATCAGCTGTATAAGAATGAACGGTGGTCATCAAAGCTTTCTTAATACCAAAAGTATTCTTAATAACCGCCGTTGAAGGCGCTAAACAGTTAGTGGTACACGAAGCGCAAGAAACTAAATGGTCAGATTTACCAACTTTATTTTCATTAACACCCAGGACGATAGTTTTCACGCCGCCCTTCTTGGCTGGAGCTGACAAAACAACTTTCTTCGCGCCGGCAGCTAAATGCAAACCAAGTTCTTCCTTAGAACGAAAACGGCCGGTACATTCCAAAACGACATCAACTTTCAGAGCTTTCCAAGGGAGTTCCGCCGGATCTTTAACGGCTAAAACTGGGACTTTAAGCTTACCAACAATAATCGCATCTTTAGTAGCACTTACTTTCTGGCCATAACGACCATAACAAGAGTCAACTTGTAATAAATGAGCTAAAGTCGCGGCATCAGTTAAGTCATTAACCGCTACCACATTCATATTTGGGAATTTATTAAGAATAATCTTAAAAGCGGCGCGTCCAATGCGCCCAAAGCCATTAATGGCAACGTTCATTTTTTTCATAAATAATAAAAAAGAATTATTAAATTAAGCTTTAATATTATATCATAATTTTTAAATTTTAAAAAACAAAAAAACCGCCATTTAAGGCGGTTTCGGATATATTTGATAAAACTATCTGGTTTTATTTTTTTTATGACGATTAATATCAACTTCAATTGTCAGGTCCCGTTCATCAGATTTTTGCGCCGGAATGCGAACATCAACTGTTTGTTTTAATAAGTGGTGACCGCAAACTATCCCTCTCGTTCCGTCCACATTAACCTTGGTGCCAATAGGAGGCAGCTGACCGGCTAAATCCTTATAACCTTCATACTCATAAGCTAAGCAGCACATCAAGCGCCCGCACATCCCCGATATTCTTTCGGAACCACGATGGACAACTTGCTGAGTTTCCGCCATTTCGGAAGTAATAGAAGAAAATTCGCACAAAAATTCTCGGCAACAAAGTCCGCGGCCGCAAGGACCGCAATCACCGGCAATCTTGGCTTCATCGCGGGTACCAATCTGCGTCAAACGAATATTAGCCCCGAGACTAGCGGCCAGTTCTTTAACTAATTCTCGAAAATCAACCCGGCCGTCAGAAATGAAGGCAAAATTAATACGGCTGCCATCTAAAGAAAAATGAGCATCTATGAGCTTCATCGGTAATTCCAAACGCTCAATTGCCTCGCGACAAAAGTCCAAGGCTCTTACTTTACGCTCATTATCTTGAGCACCGCTAATATCTTCAAAATCTGCTTTTCTTAAAACTGGCTTTATTTCTTTGTCAGCGCCGCTTTTATCGGCTTGGCAACTAATAATTTTCCCGATTTCCTTCCCCATTTCCGTCTCGACGATAACATAATCCCCCGCCGCCAGTTCTAAACCGGCCGCGGAAAAATTATAAACCTTGTCCCAAGGGGCGAATTGTACTTGGACTATACGCATGGACAACTTTTTTTAGCGCTCTTAAAGAGCGTAACGAACAAACTTGGTCACGGCGGCGCCGCCCAAGATGTCCTTAACTTTTTTCTTATCGTCCTTAATGAATTCTTGTTCCATTAAGCAGACTTCGGAATAATATTTGCCCATCTTACCTTCTAAAATCTTATCAACCATCGCTTCTGGCTTACCTTCTTTCAGTAATTGTTCTTTATAAATAGCGCGCTCTTTATCCATCTCTTCCTGGCCGACTTCAGCCGGAACTAAATATTTAGGATTAGCGGCTGCCACTTGCATAGCGACATCAACAGCGACATCTTTCTTTTCTGCTTGGTCGATCACTACTAAAATACCCATTCGACCGCCTAAATGAGAATAAGCGGCTACGGTTGGGCCACTAACGATTTCAAAGCGCTTAATAGCCATCTTCTCGCCTACTGTGCCACTTAAAGCGTCAAGGGATTCGGAAACGGTGGAGGCTTCAAAAGGAGCGCTTAAAAGAGCCTCTAAAGAAGCAGGCTTGCTAGTTTTAACAATTTCTAAAACAGAATCGGCAAAGGCTTGAAACTTTTCATTACGAGATACAAAATCGGTCTCGGAATTCATTTCCACGATATAACCCTCGGTATTATCGGAATTAACAGCAACTTTAACCACGCCTTCATTGGCTTCGCGGTCAGTGCGTTTAGCTGCCTTGGAAATTCCTTTCTTGCGTAAAATTTCGACAGCTTTCTCCAAGTTATTGTCAGCTTCTTTCAAAGCTTTTTGGCAATCAACCATGCCCGCACCGGTCATGTCTCTTAATTTTTTAATTAACTCCATATTGATAGCTAAGGCTGGGCGCAATCTTCAAGATGTGCTGCCAAGCCTAAAATTATTTTTTATTTTTGCTTAACTCCCGATAAAGAATCCTTGATGGCCGCTAAAACTAAAGTAATGGTCTTGGTGGCATCGTCATTTCCCGGAATCGGGTAATTAACTTCATCAGGATTAACATTGGTATCGCAAATAGCAATGATAGGAATATTTTTTTGTTGAGCTTCGCGGATAGCAGTTTCTTCTTCCTTAATATCCCAAACAAACAAAGCGTCCGGAAGTTTATTTAAAGCGGTTAAACCGCCAACACGAATTTTTAATTTTTCAATTTCACGGTCAAATTCTAATCTTTCTTTCTTGGTATATTTTTCTAATTTACCAGATTCTTTCTTTTCCATTAAATCTAAATATTTTTTAACGGATTTTTTAACCACTAGAAAATTAGTTAAGTAACCACCCAACCATTTACCAACGATATAAGGCTGGTTGATTTCAATGGCCATTTTCTGTAAAGGACCGGCAACTTGATTCTTGGTGCCGACAAATAAAATGCTTTTACCTTCGGCCACTAATTTTTCCATAAAATCCAAAGCTTCTCCTAATTTTTCCTGGCTCTTCTTCAAATTAATGATGTAGATACCATTTTTAGAAGTGTAGATGAATTGCTTCATCTTCGGGTGCCATCTGTTAGTGCGATGGCCGAAGTGCATGCCCGCTTTAAGCATGTCTTCGATTTTTGGGGTCTTTGACATATTTTTTCTTTGTTACGTCCGCCTCCTCGCCTCAAAATATGAGGAAGAAAAAATGGCTCGAAAGCCATAGAGGCGTGATGATTAATAAATAAAGATGCCTCCTCAAAAATGAGCAGGTTCTCGTACTACTAAAATATACTAATTTGGGATAAATGTCAAGATTAAAGGCCTTTTTCGAACTTATATTGAGGTTTTTTGTTTAAATGCCAATACTGTTTCCAATTACAATCCCCTAGCGAACAATCAAAAATCTTAGCGCCACTGTTAATGGCTAATTCCATATTAGCCTTGGTCAAATATTTAAAGGCATCTTTAACCTCGCTAATATCCGAGCCGACAATTAAATAATAATACACTTGGTTGTAAATTACCGAGAGCGAATAGGCTAATTTACGACCATCAACCGTGAGGGCCATCATTTTCCAATCCAATGGCAATTGCAATAAATCAAAAAAAGCTTGGCGTTCAACCTTGGTATTCAAATAGGATTCGTCTCCAAAATTTTTAACATTCAAATCCATCAGTGCCTCCAAACCGCTAAAATCATCTTTAACAATTTCTAAGGTATGTTCTTTTTCTAGGATAGGAAATAATCTTTTAAAATTATAGCGCTTGCGCCCATTAGGAAATGCGTAAAGCAAATAATCATCAAAATTTTTGAACCCGGAAACATCGACATAGTAAACATAATCCTCCAGTGGGAGCGCGGCGGTAAATTGGTCAGCGCCGTCTAAATCAAAAATCTGAACCGGATGCGGCCAATCAATTTTAAATAATTCCGGCAATAAATATTCATAGCCCGGCTTAAAAAAAGGATGGTTCCCTTCAATAAACGACTCGGCTAAAAATTCTAGATAGTTTCCTTTGGCGCTATATTGCAAAGGCAATAAAGCCACCGGCTCACCGCCATCATAAGCGACATAAAAATAAAGCGGCGCCGGCGCATTTTTATAAAAACAATAACGCACATCCCAGCGGTCATAGAGAGTTTCGTTTTTAGAAAGCCGATTCCAAATTTCTTTAGCCTGCTCCAAATCTTGAATTAATTTAATTTCAATCATAGCTAAAGAATATTGGGCTGTAAGTGATAGTAAGGCGGGTTATCTTTATAACGCTTAATGGCTAAGCGGATAATTTCTTCTAAAAAGTCGGCATAGTCTAAACCAATAACCTCGGCGGAAGCAGAAAAAACACCGTCTTGATTAAGCGAAGGGTTAGGATTGAGTTCTAAGACGTAAGGATTATTATTTTTATCAACTCTAATTTCCACGCGGCCATAATCATGGCAATCTAAAATCCGATAAGTGTCCAAAGCGATTTCGCCCAACAGCGCTTCCAGTTTTTTGCTGATATTTTTTGGCGGCCGCTGTCTAATAATACGGTCATAAATCGAATCATCGCTATATTTAGCTTCAAAAGGATAAATATGCCATTTGTCGGCCGGAAGCGCGTCAAAGATAGAGCGAGTCAGCGGTAAAACGCGCAAATCATCATCATCCCAGCCGATAACCGGCACGTCATATTCATCGCCATCGATATATTCTTCGATTAAAGCCGGGCGGCCGATTTCTTTAATAACCTTCTCTAATTGAACACGCAACTCTTTTTCATTTCTAACAACTGAATCATTGGTAATACCAATAGAATTATCCGTATTAGCCGGTTTAACAATCAACGGATAGCGCAAGTCTTCCCGAACATCGTCATCCAGGGAATAAATATAATCCCATTCCGGCGTAGGAATCTTGTGATAATTTAAAAGTTTTTTAACGCGAATTTTATCAATACATAAACCCAGGGTAAATGGATTGGAGCCAGTGTAAGGAATTTGAAGAACATCAAAAATGGAGGCGACGTGCGGTTCCAGCAAACTAGAATTATTAATACGTTCGCAGACGTTAAAAACTAAATCAACATCACTATTTTTAAGTTCGTTAAAAACTTTAGGCAGGTCGTTAAAATCAAAAAAACTAACTTTATAACCCCGACTTTTAAGCGCAACTTCTATTTCTTTACCGATAACTGTCAAATCATTTTCTACCAAACTTTCTTGGTCTTGAGAATTTTCGTCATAAAGATTGCAGGCCACGCCAATATGCAGATTACGCTGATTAGCCACGGCCATGCGTCTAATTTTTTCAATTTTAGAACCGCGCTTCAAAACCTCTCGGTTAACCGTAGAAATAGAAAATGGATTTTTTCTAGCAGTTTTTCCAATAGACGAAGCGGGGTGGAATTTAGCGACCTCGTAACTGATTAACTTAATCGCGGATCGAAGATTATCTTGAGCATCAAGCGGATTTTGTCCGGAAACTAAAATCCAGCCTAGATATTCATAACCATATGGTGGCGCCATCACTGAATCACCAATTTTTTTCTCAAACTGAAACTCTTCGACAAATGGCATTTTTTTCAATTGATCATCAATTTCCAGATTAACTAAAATACCGGAATGATCGGAAGAAAAAGTCTCGGCCACTAAATATTGATAAGGGCCGGCCGGAAAATCAAATTTAGGAATATAAAGACCGCAAACTATTTTTAAATAATTTTCAATTAAATCCACGCGCCAAGCGGCCTTAACGCTAGCATAGACTTCATCGCCGCCCAGGCGTAAATTAATTTCCAGAGGCATGGGGCCTTGCGGCGTTGATTTAGCTTCAAAATGAATACAGCCGTTAAGAATGCCCAATTTTTCCAAAGTTTCATCGGCCATGCTTAAAAGCTGGGCCTGATTTTTATTAGGTAAGTTGGAGGGCGTCATTCTAGTCGTTTCAATAAAAAATGGTTCTTTAGTTTGGCCATTATCAGAAATCGCGCAAAATTTTATTTTCCCATTTTGCACCAAAATATCTAAATCAACCTCGTCGCCATCAATATATTCTTCCACAAAAACCGCCAAGCCATCCGTTAAAGCCGATTCAATCTTGGGCGACATTTCTTTTTTAATATATTCATAGCTCTCTCGAAGCTCCTCTTCGTCATTAACACGCATTACAAAAGCACTGCCGGCGCCATAAGCCGGCTTAACAACCAAAGGAAAAGAAAAATTTTTGATGACCTCCTCCAAGTCGCGAGCGTTTTTTAATTCCTTGAATTTAACTACCGGCAAATTATTATGCGCACAAAAATCTCTAAATAAAAACTTGTTTCGAACGCGATTAGCAACTTTAAAAGGGGTGCCGGTTAAATGATAACGATCTACTATTTTAGAAACCAACAAAACGTCGTCTTCTAAAAAAGTAGCGACTCCGTCTAATCTAAGATGAGGATTTTCCTGTAAAAATGTTTCCAGGGCGGCTAAAGATTCCGCATAATTAGAGGTATTGGCGTTTATACAATAATCGGCATAAGGCTGAAAAGTGGAAGCTTCAGTGCTTAAAATAATTATTTTTACGCCCAGGCTCTTAGCCTTGCGAACAAAGAGTTTTTTAGAATGAAGCGGATCGCTGGCAGAATTACTATTTACTATCAAAACTGTTTTAGCAATCAACGAGGATTTAGCTTGATCGGAACTATCGTTACCGTTCATATTTATAAAGAGATGAATAAATTTTATTAATTTTACTTAAGGTTATAACTAACGCCAACCTCAATGATTACTTCGTGGCTACCAGAGCCAATTTGAGGGTCAGCCGCGCCTCCGGCCGCTCCGCCTTTACCTCCCTGATCATATGAATAAGGATAAGCGGCGGCATATGGCGACGGTTGGATAAGATTCTCCCACCAACCGACAATATCTTTAAGCTCCACCCCGGCCGCGGACGCAAGAGCCGCACTTTTATCTTTAGCGTCTTTAATGGCTGCGATTCTAGCTTGTTGCTTTAAATCATTAATATTAGATGAATCAAAACTTAGACCCGCAACTTGGTTAGCACCGGCCTTAGAAGCGGCGGCAATAACCTTATTAAGACGAGAAGGGTCTTGATCGTAATTGCTAATCTTAACGACTAATTGCTGATTGGCATTATAACCATTAACTTTAGAAATATTATCCACGTAATCATATTGGGGATTTAAATAATAATTCTGGGTTTGAATATCGCTGTCGGTCACGCCTAAAGCCTTAACCGCTTTGGTAATATTTTCCATTTTGGAATTTAATTGACTCAACGCCTCTTCCGCCGTCTTAGCCTTATCAATCTGCATTCCCAGAGTAACAATGGCTAAATTAGGAGTATAAGCGACTCTTCCCTGACCGTTAACGGTCACTTGTTGTAAAGATTGGTTTACAATTCTGTCTCTTAAAATAGAAACCACAACCACTCCGGCTAAAAGCAGAATTCCCACCAACATTAGAACGAACTTTGGCTCGCGCCAAGATGATACCTTTAAATTGTTCTCAGACATATATTTATAAATTAAAGCCTAAATTAGGCACTAAAATTATAGCACAAGCGGAAAAAACAACAATATGACTTGCCACCGACGCTTTGGTTCGGAAAAACTAGGTTTTAGTTAAATAAGCGCGTCTTTTTGGTTCCTCTAAACGTTCAATGGCATAACGCAAAGCCGTGCGTGGCATATTTTTCAAATGAGTATCTAAAAATTCCAACAACTCATGCTCGCTAACTCTTTTCCCGGCTTCCCTAAGCATCCAACCAACAGCTTTATGAATTAAATCATGTTTATCGCTTAAAAGTTTAGCGGCGATAACAAAGGTTTCCCGCGTTTGCCCCTGATAAATAAAATAAAAAGTAGAAATTATAGCAATGCGCCTTTCCCATAAATTACGGGAGTCGGCTAAATTTTCCAAAAATTTTAAAGCAGATTTGTTTTTTCCCTGATAATAATTAAATAAAAAATCGCCGACAATTTTAGGAGCGCTCAAATCAACCAAGTCCCAATTATTAATCGCGGAAAAATTATCAATGTAAAAATCAAAAATTTCTTGTTTAAGCGCTTGACTATCGGCGGCTTCATATTTTTTTATGAGAATCAAAAGACCGACTAAGCGATATTCGTGTATTTTACTTTTTAAAAGTCTAGCGACGGCGCTTAGGGACGCACTTTGATATTTTTTGGCTACTTCCCTTTGCACCGGGACTTTAATGCCCAGAAAAATATCGCCCGCGCCGTATTCTCCGGGGCCGGTCTTAAAAAAACGCTGCAAAATAGCAGCTTGCTTCTTATCCGCCAAGGAATCAAGGCTAAGAGCGATATCGTTAAAATTAAACATAAATTATTTAGTAATGATAAGCTTTTTGATTATCAATGGCGGCCGCCCGATATAATTGTTCTAATAATATTACCCGCGCTAATTCGTGCGGGAATGTGAGCTTAGACAAAGATATTTTTTTATAGGCTTTAAAAATTTCCGGACTGTATCCCAAAGTTCCGCCGATAACCAAGATTAAAGTCCCCGCCAAGCTGTTTATTTTTTTAGAAAACTCCACGGAGTCAAATTCTTCCCCCCTCTCCGCCAATAAAAAAATATTTTCTGATTTATAAGCAGACAAATAATTTTGCAAGCGTTCCCCCTCTATCCTTTTGGCTGCTTCTTGGCCGGATTTGGAAAAAGCTTCCGCTTTTAATTCCGTAATTTTAAGACGGGCGTAAGGTTGTAGTCTTTTTAAATATTCAATTTCCAGGGCCCGAAAATTTTCTTGCTTAATTTTACCATAGGCGACAATTATAATATCCATCATATCTACTGTTGATAAAATTCTGTTAACAGGCGGTTGAAAGTATTAACTTTTTCATTATAAACCACGATGCTATTATAATCATTTTGCGCGGATGAGCGGCTGCTGACAATATCGTCATACAAAGCGCTAATGTCGGCGACTTTCTGCCTGGTCGCCGCTACCCCTTGATAAAGGTTCCCTTGGCTCTTAAGAATTATCTGAATCGTGCCTAATTTTTTTTCATCAAACAGAGTGTCGAATCCGTAGTCCCCGGAACGAGCTTGGCCGCTTATACTGTTAGGGATAACGCCGATGGGAAAATAATTAGTGGTTTCCGCATAACAATAACCGGAACCGGAAACAGAATAGGCTACCGGGCAAGCGATGCCAATAGTGCTATGATTAATGTCCGGGAAATCCATAATCGCCGTACCATAACCTAATTTTTTTATTAAAGCGACCGCCAAAAAAGTTTTATCTGAACAAACGCCTTTATTTAGATAGAGGGTTTCGTAAGGATAAAAAGGATTGTTAAGATCCGAATCGGCCTTAGCTTGGTCATAAGGGATATATTGAATAAGAGCCAAAGCGCTTTCTAATAATTCATCGTTAGACCAATTATTCTTTAGAGCTAAAGCTTTAAGCTGATAGGAAATATCCGAAATAGAAGTATCGCCGCTTTTCATTTTCAAAAACATGCCATAAAAAGCGCCCTGCAAATCAGCCGGCGGATTATTTGCCGGATAACTATAAACTTTAGGCGATTCACTGTAATTTTTATATAAATCTGGCAACAGAGCAAGTGCTAATGATTGCTCGGTATTTTTATATTTAAAAGAAAACGCACGATTGACCGTAACCTTGCTTATCGGCGCCGAAACAGTTTCTGCCGCTACGGCCCCATTAACTAAAGTCCCTAACGGTATCTTTGCTAAATCGGCATTGCTTATGCCTAAGCCAAAACTTCTAATGGCCGCGAAAGCGTCGACTGGCCTCCCTAAATAACTAAGCTTGAGGGTGAGCGGATTTACATAATAAGCCTGCCCCTTATCTTCAACTCTGAGCAAAATTCTACCGGACAAACGTGCTGGGGCCTTGGTGCTTAAAAAATAAGCCAAATCTTTATTAGAAACTCCTAGACCAAAAGCGCGCATTATGCGCCAAGCGTCATCCGGACGCCCCAAATAATAACGTTTAGCGCTTTGTGGGTCAACATACCAAGCCTGGCCCTTATCCTGAACTTGCAACAAAATCCGTCCGTTTAAATTAGTAGCCGCCGCCACATCGGCACCAACAGAAAAATTAGCGGCTATTAACAACGCTCCGAAAATTAACAACCATGATTGTAATTTATTTTTCTTCATGATCAATTAAAGTTAGAAAAACATCTTTATCCGGCGGTGACGGCAAATGATGAACGTCATTGATATAAATTATTTTTATATAGCCGTCGCGATCGACAATAATTTTGCTAATTGATGATTGGAATATTTCTAAGGATAAAAATCCAATAATATCGGCATTTAAAATTCCGGTTAAAACTGATTTGATAAAATTGCCATGGCAGAAAACGGCAATTTTTTTACCTTTATACTGATGAAAAATATCAGCCATTGCTCTCCGAGCGGCGGTCTGCATTTTATCCAATTCAGCATCCAAAACTTTATGACGTTTTAAGCGTTTCTCACGCTCCTTTTCCGTCATGTTAAAATATTTTATTTTATACCAAGCCACCCAATTAAATTCATTAAGCCGCGGATTAATTAGCAGATTCTTTTTAGATTTCTTTACAAAATCCGCCGCTGTTTCCTGGGCTCTGATTAATTCACTGGAGCAGACAACATCAATATTGGCGCGCAATAGGCGCGCAGTCAGATATTTTCGCTGTTTTAAGCCGTCAGGAGAAAGCGGCAATTTTTTATCGCCCAATTTTTTTTCTAATTTATAATTAGGATGGCAATGGCGGATTAATAAAATCTCAGTGTACGGCCGCTTGGTTTTTGGCTGTATTTTAATGTAGGGATTTTTATACATAGATTAAAGCAGGTTTTTGGCGGCAAAATTCCAATTAAATAAATTTCTCATAACGGCTTCCACGAAATCGCCACGGCGATTCTGATAATCCAAGTAATAAGAATGTTCCCAAATATCCAAACCTAAAACGGGCTTAAGATTATGAGTTAAGGGATTATCACCGTTAGCGGTTTTAATAATTTCCAAACCATTTTCACCCTTAGCTAGCCAGGCCCAACCGCTACCAAACTGTCCGAGCGCAGCCGCTTTGAATTGCTCATAAAAACCATCTAAGGAACCAAAGGCCTCAATAATCATCTTGGACAAAGCGGCCGGAATATTTCTATCTTCAGCCTGAGCACTTAAGCAATTCCAAAAAAATTCATGATTATATGATTGGGCGGCATTATTAAAAATAGCCGCCTGTTCCGGCTTACCGGCAGTCTTAACAACTATTTCTTCTAAAGAAAGATTCTCTAAATCCGTCCCGGCGACCAGCTTATTAAGATTATCAATATAAGCTTGATGATGTTTGCCGTAATGAAAGTCTAAAGTTTGCTCGGACATATGCGGCTCTAGAGAATTCTTGGCAAAAGGCAAGGGTTTTAAAGTAAACATATATTTTAAAATTAGTTTATTAGCTTGTATATTATAACAAAAACTTGAACTTTTTGCCACTTAAATGGCAATTAATCTTTAAAAAATTTTACTTTTTTCTTTAACTGGCGGTAATCCGGAATTTGTTGCGCCACTAATGACCAAAAATTTGGCGAATGATTGAATTCCCCCAAATGACAGAGCTCGTGGACAATAATATAATCGGCCGCCGCCGGTTCCAAAAAAATTAAGCGATAATTAAAATTAAGGTTTCCGGCCCGAGAACAACTACCCCACCTGGTCTTTTGCCGCCTAACACTTACCCGTCCATATTTAAAGCCATAGAATCGATTAAAATACTCCAAACGATCGCTCACAAAATTATGCGCCCGCGTTTTATAACGCTGATAATCAGCTAATTCTTGAGCCGGTGACAAACTTTGAGCGCTGGCAGCACTTTTAGCTAATTGCTGTAAAATCCAGACGGCTTTAGTTTCTAAAAAATCACCAACCGTTTTCTCGCTCACAAAAACTGGCTTGGTGACGGACACTGTTCCATTATCGCTAATAGCCAAACGTAAGTGACGGGATGTTTTATAAGAACGCAAAGAATAGCTTATTTCCTGCCCCTGAATAATAATTTTTTTATTTTTCTTCATCATAAAATTAAGCGCCTGTTTCTATTATACAGGCCGGAGACCATATTTGACAACTTGTTAAAAATATATTATTATTTACGGGTGAATCGCACTTTAAAATAATAAAAACGCTCAAAAAAAGTTACCAAATGAACAAAGCAAATCATGTTTTAATTTTTATCAATTCTCAAAAGCCGGAATTAATTTTCGCGGCTACCGAGATTATGCTGCAAACACCCAAGGGAGCTCAAATTATTCCCTGCCTGTTTGAAGATGTGATGAACTATCGTCTTCGTTGCGAAGAAGTTTACGTTCTAGAAATAGAACCAAAAACCGAAGATGAAAAAAAACGACTGGCCGAATTTATCGCTCAGCGTAAAACCCTGAAGCTCTGGAGCTATGACGGAAAAATTTTTACGTCTGAAGGCATGAGAGATTCTGCCGGCTATATTCACGAGCTTAAAAAACTCCGGATTAGCATTCCAGAATATCTGTACAAACGCGCCGGTCTAATTGAACTTGGCCATGAAGAAACCGCCGATTTAGAGGCCGCCCGCATTTTAAAAGCAATCGCCGTTCAAAAAGCGTTTGATTTTAATGTCGGCAAAACCGTCGGCTACTTAAAACTTTTAGGTAAAATGATTACGGAAATCGTTACCGAAAAACATGACCCTGAAATTGAAGCTCTAGCTAAAATGCGCCCTGAATTAATTAAGAGCACGGAAGAGGAAAATAAAATTCTATCCACAACTAACTTTCGGGGATTAAACTATCGCCAGCGCGAATTTGGCGGGGTAATCGTTATTAGCTTTAGGGAAATAAATCCCTTCTTGCTGGACATCCGAGATGTTATTAAGGCTATCAAAGCGCCGAAATTTGTGATTGAATTTTCTTGTACCGGTCATTACCGATTTCTGTTCGTTAAAAACGGCGAAATAATTAGCCGCCGAGATTATGCCGAAATTTCCGGCCAAAAAAAATCACGTGAACGAGCCGCTAAGGCTTTTAAAAAAATGGACGTTTAAAACTTCAAAACTTCAAAACAAAAACCCGACTGAACACAGCCGGGTTTTTAAAAATAAGGCTTATCAAAAATAAAATTAGCGTCGGCCTTTGACAGCCGAATTTTTTTTATGCAATTGCCCGCAAGCGGCAGCAATGTCCGAACCAAAACTCAAGCGCACAGTTACCGAGACGCCCGCCTTTTCCAAAATATTTTTAAAATCATTAATCGTCTCCCGGCTTGAAGTCTGAAAGCGACCGGTGTCATTATAAGGAATTAAATTCAATAAATATAGAGGCTTATGCATTAAAAGCGCCAAATTTTCAGCATCTTTCTGACTATCATTAATACCTTTAATCATTAAATACTCAAACATCACTCGTCGCCCGGTTTTCTTGATATAATCGTCAACGCTTTTAAAGATGTCGGTAAGCGCATATTTTTTAGCAATCGGCATTAATTTTTGGCGGAGGCTGTCAGTCGCCGCGTGCAAGGAAATCGCTAAATTAATTTGTAATTTTTCTCCCGCTAATTTTTTAATGCCCTCAGTTAAACCGGCAGTGGAAACCGACATTCTCCGCGCACCAATATTTAAAGTTTCCGGATTATTAAGGAATTTTACGGCTTTAATAAATTCCGGATAATTTAAAAACGGTTCACCCATGCCCATAAAAACAATATTATCAACTTTCTCCTGAACGTTCTCCGCCTTTAGTAATCGCTGCCAGAAAACTACTTGTTCGACAATTTCCGCGGACGACAAATTTCGTAAAAATCCTAATTGACCGGTAGCGCAAAATGTACAGCCCAAAGGACAGCCAATTTGGCTAGAGACGCAAACAGTATTGCGATATTCCCTCTTATCCGCCTGATCTTCGCTCTTATCATAATCAGCGTCTTTATTTTTATCGGCCTTTTGTCTGATTAAAACCGTCTCCACACTTTCGCCATCTTCCAAATAAACTAAGGCGCGTTGAGTTTTTTGACGGCCTTCAGCGGCAAAAACTTCCGCTTTTATTTCTAAGGGGCAAGCGGCGCTTAATTCTTCGCGTAATTTCTTGGGCAAGCTGGAAGCCTCGTCCCAATCAGAAATATAATCCTGAAAAAGAAATTTATTGATTTGGGCATAACGATATTTTGGCTGGCCCTCAAGAACTTGCGATAAATTTTTTATTTTCATCTTAAAATGCTTAAATTAATTATAATGGCAATAACTTAATTCTAACTATTTCTGATTGGCTAGTGGTGCGCATTGGTGGTCCCCAGGTGCCTAAACCGCCGTTAACAATCAGATTGAAGGTCCCAAGCTTAGATAGGCCATAACCATACCCCTTGTAGGCTAAATTAGCTAGAGTATTAAAAGGAAACAGCTGTCCGCGATGAGTATGGCCGGAAAGCTGCAAATCTATTCCCGCCTGGCTAGCGGCATCGATTCTCTTAGGCTCGTGGAACAGTAAAATGCTTGGCTGTGCTTCGGTGTAACCGGATTGGTCAAGAATAGTTTTATATAAATCAAAGCTTCTATCAAAAGAATAATTGATGCCGATAATTTGCAGGCCGTCGACTAAAACACGACGATTGTCCAAAATTTCCACCGGACTATTCTTCAATAAATCTTTAACCCGATCAAAGCCTAAATACAAATCATGATTACCGAAAGAATAATAAACTCCTTTGGGCGCTTTTAATTTAGCAAATGGAGTATTCATCCAAGAAAAATCAGATTCCATGCCGTCAAATAAATCGCCGGTGATAAAAACCGCCTCGGGATTTAAAGTGTTAATTTTATCAATCGTTCGTGAAAAAAAATGCTTCCGATAAACCGGACCGAGATGGATATCAGAAATCTGCACCACCGTTTTTCCTTGCCAAGCTAAGGGTAAATCTTTGATTCTGACTTCATAATCTTTAATCCGAGGAATAAAAGCGCCATATAATCCATAAGCAGAAATAAGAAAAGTTCCGATTATTAGAATTGATTTGTAAACCGCGGGAGACAGGCTGAAACCAAACCAAATTCCTAACATTTTTATAATTAAAACCAATAGCAAGCTCAGGAAAAAATTAACTAGAACCCCAATCCAAAAACCGGCAATCATATAATACCAACGAGTCGCCAAATTATCCCACTTATGAATCAGATAGGAGGCGGCGATGGCAGACAGAAACAAAAAGGCAATTATAACAGCGGCTGTTATTTTAGCGCTCATGGCCGTCAAACCAAAAAATTTAACTACGGCCAGCCAAACCAAAAAATGGCCGAACAGTAAGACTAAGGCGGAAACAGCAAAAAAGATTAACTGCATCATATAGTTTAAAGCGGCGCCGGTTTAAGGCGCCGCGCTTGATTAATTATTGGTGGCTAAAAATGGAAATCGAGAAAATTCAGAATTCGCGCCTAAATCATTTTCTATTTCCATTAAACGATTGTACTTAGCGGTTCTCTCGGCTCGAGCCGGAGCGCCGGTTTTAATTTGTCCGGTTCCCATGGCAGCCGCTAAATCAGCAATAAAAGCGTCTTCAGTTTCGCCACTGCGATGTGAAATAACGGCGGTCAGCTTATTTTTACGAGCCAGCAAGATGGCGGCCACCGTTTCCGATAAAGTTCCAATTTGATTAAGTTTTATTAAGATAGAATTAGAACTCTTATTGGCAATCCCCTTCTCCAAGCGTTTAACGTTCGTTACATATAAATCATCGCCAACTAGCTGTCGATTAGGATTATCTCTCAAGAAATTTTGAAAACCATCCCAATCATCTTCGGCAAAAATATCTTCTAAGGAATAAATTGGATACTCGGCCATTAATTTGCCGTAAAAATCAGCCAATTCCGCGCTATTTAAAACACGATTCTCTTTTTTTAGGTTATATTTACCGTCAGCATAAAATTCCGTAGCCGCAGCATCAATCCCAAAAATAATATCTACCCCTAATTTATAACCAGATTGTTCAGTAGCCATCTTTAAAAGTTCAAAGGCTTCGGCATTACTGCTGACGGCCGGGGCAAATCCCCCCTCATCGCCGACGCTGATGCTATAATTTTTAGCTTTCAAAACTTTTTTTAAAGATTGATAAATTTCGGCACACATTCTCACGGCTGTAGCCATATTTTTGGCACCAATCGGCAAAATCATATATTCTTGAATGTCAGTCGCCCAATCAGCGTGCTTGCCGCCGTTTAAAACGTTCATCATGGGCATTGGTAAAAAGTATTTCCCTGAAAAATCTGGATTGAATTTAGAAAGATATTGATAAAGCGGTTGCTTTAATCCGGCCGCTGCTGCCCGGGCTGCCGCCAAAGAAACGGCCAAAATAGCATTAGCCCCTAAAACAGCTTTATTTTCCGTGCCATCAAGAGCAATCATCGTTTCGTCGATTTTTTGTTGATCTTCGGCATCACAACCGATAAGAGCTGGAGCGATTTTTTCGGTGATATTTCTGATAGCATTTGAAACTCCCTGGCCATGATATTGAGACTTATCGCCGTCACGCAACTCTACGGCCTCATAGGAGCCCGTGGAAGCGCCACTTGGAACCATAGCTTGGCCGCTGGCGCCATTATCTAAAATTACTTTAGCGGACACTGTAGGATTACCTCGGGAGTCTAAAATTTCCAAGGCGCTAATAGCTGTTATTTTCATATCCAAAAATTAAAAATTAATACACTCTTTATTAATATATTTTTCCGTCCTGTCGATTACCTTCCGTAAAATACGAACCGCTTCCAAACCGTAATCGCCAACGGCGGTTTCGTCGGAAAGCATAATTACATCAGCACCATCTAAAACGGCGTTAGCGATATCGCTAATTTCCGCGCGCGTTGGGCTTGGACTTTTAATCATTGAGGTCATTACTTGAGTAGCAATAATGGCTGGGGTTTCATGCCAATGGGCGTGTCTAATAAGATTTTTTTGCACAATCGGCAAATTCTCAATCGGAGTTTCAATTCCCAAATCGCCGCGAGCAATCATGATAACATTAGAGGCAACTATAATTTCGTCAATATTCTTTAAGGCAATTCCCCGTTCTATCTTAGAAATTATACCAACTTTATGCTTGCCGATTAATTTGCGCAATTTAAAAACATCAGCGGCCGTCTGTACAAAAGATAAACCAAAATATTCAACGCCCGCCTTTAGACCAAATTTTAAATCTTTAATATCCTTGGGCGTTAAACCGCCTTTGCGCATATTGGTATCAGGAACGTTAATTCCTTTATGGGACGTAAGTAATCCGCCATGAATAACTTTAGCGCTAATAACTTTATTTTTAACGCCGGTAACAATCAATTCGATTTCGCCGTTACACAAGAATAGCGGTTGGTTTTTTTTAATATCTAAATATAAATCTTGATTATCAATTGGAATAACGCTACCGATTTTATGAACATCTTTGGAAAAGGTAAAATTATAAACCCGACCGTCATTCAAGATTATTCCGCCTTCCGGCATCTTTCCAACTCTAATTCTTGGTCCTTGAAGATCCAGTAAAACAGAAACTTTATGGTCGCTGGTTTTATTAAAATCTAAAACCAATTTTCTTATTTTAAGATACTGTTCATAGTTGGCGTGGGAAAAATTGACCCGAACAATATCAACCCCCGCTTTTAAAAGCGCGAGTAGTTTTTCTGGAGCCTCACTTTTAGGCCCGATAGTGGCAATAACCTTCGTATTCATAAAAAATTAAATTAATATTTACGCCTAGCAGTATAGAGTAAAACTTAAATTTTATCAAGATTTTTCAATAATTTCTGATAAAACTCTAAATTATTCAAACTGGCCAGTTTTTGTCCCAAAGGTTCCTTTAAACGAAAGAGATGGTGCAAATAAGCGCGCGAATGACTGCGCAGTTCCGGTAATGCGCTATTTTTATTAATTGAGCTAAAATCTCCGGCAAATTTAGCGTTACTAATATTAATGGTTTGATATTTTAAATTATTTTTTACGCTCTTAACTTCTAAAAACAAACGTCCGTGACGGCCCTCGCGAGTCGGAATAACACAATCAAAAATATCCCAACCCATCAGCGCGCAGCGCTTAATATCCTCCGGCGTACCAATTCCCAAAGCGAATCTAATCGCCGTTTTAGGAATAAAGGTGGCTGTTTGGCGCAAAACAGCTTCTAAAAAATTTCCCTGTTTATCAATCGGTCGCGCGCCAAAACCGTAACCGTCAAAACCAATTTTTACCAATTCGGCGGCGCAATAGGCACGCAAATCAATTTCGGCTCCGCCTTGGATGACCGCAAACAACAATGGTCTTTTAGTCTCGGGGAGTCGGCGTTTTTTTAATTGCTTATCATACTCCTGGCGGCATCTTTTTGCCCAGCGCAAAGTGCGTTCAACCGCAATCTCTAAATCGGCGCGCGCGAATTCATTGGGCGGACAATCGTCCAAGCAAACCATCATATCTACCCCCAGCTCAAATTGAATTTGAATTGATTTTTCCGGAGTAAGCTCATGCCAAGAACCGTCAAGCGGTGATTTAAAAGTTACGCCTTCGTCTTTAATCTTCCCCATGTGGCTATTTTTATGAATCAAGGAAAAAACTTGAAACCCGCCGGAGTCAGATAACAGCGGGCCGTCCCAATTCATAAATTTATGGATTCCGCCCGCCTTTTTAATAGTTTTTAATCCCGGCTGAAGATAAAGATGAAAAGTATTAACAACTAAGGCGCGGGTGTCGGTTCTAATTAGGTCATGATTGTCAGTTAATTTAACAAAACCGCGCGTGGCATCCGGCATATAAAACGGCGTCTTTAAAAGCCCATGAGGAATTTTAATTTCTCCTTGGCGTAAACCGTTTTTCTTAGTCTTAATTAATTTGAACATTAGATTAACTTAAATGCTGATATTATTGAGATACCCGACCAGAATTATTTAAACCAGCAATATCGTCATCCTCCAACTTGGTAGTTTTAGCGCTGGTTTTTTTAGTAATGGTAGATTGTGTTTCGTTATCAAGCGCGGTAATAACCGAGCCCGGAGAAAGGATTAAAATCTTATCTTGATCGGCCGAGTTTGGTATTACCGAAATTGAAAAGGAAGCGTCAACTTGATAAACAGAAACCGGCAAGCGGCCGATATCCCAAACGACTGCATGGCGCGAACTATCATAGTATAAGTTTCCGACTCCGGCGCTCACTGAATTATCCCAAGAAACCTGGGCCGGTAAATTCAGAATAACACTGGTCGCGCTCAGTTCGTGCAAATTATTTTTAACAGTCCAATAAACTTTAAAACTGCTCTTCTCCCCCACTTTTGGTGGCAGAGGTCCAGAACCAACCGGAGCATTATCATCGTCAAAATAGCGGACTTGTTCGGCTAAAACTAAATCACTATTAAGCTTAGTGACAATGATATTGCTTTTATTGTTCTCGGCCGCGTTTTTATTATCAATTCCATACTGCGAGTAAGCGGAAATTTCCAATTTATTACCGAAGTCGCTTTCCTGATAATTTTTTAACTTAACAGAAAAATTTATTTCACCTTCGTCGCCAGGCTTAATTTCTGCCAGTGCCGGCAATGCCTGTTTAGTCCAGACTATTTTGCCATTTTGGGTTTCGCCATTTTTATCCGCGTGAATTGAGGACAAATCTAAAAAATAACCGTCAACCACAGCCATAATTACCGCGTCTTTAAAACTATTAGCGCCTTTATTACTGTAGTTTAAGGTATAATTTAAAGTATCACCAAAACTGGCCGCACCGTTATTTTTAGAACCATTTAAAAATAGAGTCAAATTCAAATCACTTTTTACAATTTCCGGGCTAAGTGTTTTTTCCCAAAAAACATAGGTTTGCCCGTCAGCCAATTTCTTCTCTAATCTAATTACTATATCAGTTTTATCGGGCTGATTCTTAAACAAATAATTAAAAGCTAGTTTCTGATTGGAGTTTTCTACGCTTAACCCTGAGACCAACCAGGTATTAGCTCCCTCGCCGACGATTTGCAATCTAGTGCTTGAACTAGTGGAAGCAATAGCGGAAGAGGTTGCGCTCTGATTAACATCATTAAAACTAGTTACCCCGTCTCCCGGCAGTATAAATTTAATATTGAAATCTCCAAGCTGATTATCATCAACTTGAAAAAAAGAAATATTTATTTCATTATTTTGCCCCAAAAAAGCCGTATTAGAAGCTTCGACTCCGACTTGAAAACCAATACCGCTAACGACCGTAGCCGCCGAGCTCTCTTTTTTAAATTCACTAGAAAAATTAGACGGAATATAAGTCAGGCGTCCGGAAATTACATTAACCGAATCGGCCGGAGAAATCATCTTGCCGCTTACCAATAAAGAGCCACTGGCTCCGGAAGCTAAATCAGGCAAACTAAAACCATAATTACCACTGCTAGGAGTTAAGGAGGCGGAAGAAAAAATAAAATTATCCGGATATTGAAGTTCCAGACGAATATTGGCTAGCGGAAATTTGGTCGGATTATCATATTTTATTTGATAAGAAAATTCTTCACCCGCTTTGATATTATCCGGAGCAACAATAGAAAATTCCAAGCCGCTCATATCGTTGCCGCGATTAAAAAAATAAAAATAAGAAAAATAAGCGGCGAGAGCCAAGAGAACAACGGTAAATAGCTGTTTAAGGATTTTAATCATAAAAATTTGCTGGCGTTTGACGGTCATCTTTTTGACATTGATTAGCGCCCCCTTTTTATCGCTATAAATTTCCGTCAACTTAGAATCGATTTCTTGATGCCTGATTTCTTGCCCGACTACGCGTTCAAAATTTTCCACTTCGTTTTCAGTGGGAACCGGGCGCTCAACAAAAGCCGACAAACCGGAATTCTCTTCCTTATCAATTCTAATTATTTTTTTAACTTTTTTACCACTGGCCATATATATTATTTTATTTTTTTAATAACACGGAAAAATATTTATCGGCGCTTATTTCATCGAAAATTTCCCAACCATTAGACCAGGATAAATTATCCGGATGCTTCCAAAAAATTTCTACCGGCTCGGCGATATCCAAACGGCCATGGAACTGGCTAGCGGCGGCTCCCGGTTGTTTTTGGACTAGCAGCGAATACGACCATAAATTTTTAGAATCCGGGTTTAACAAATTGTTTAATCTGCTTAAAAAACCATTATCAGTAGTGGCTTCAAAAAAATTAAATGGCAGCTCATAACTTAAATTTATTTCCACTGTTTGTCCAGGATCAACCATTACCCAGCCGGCAAAAACAGTTTTCCCGTCTTCTTGATATATTTTAGCGCCGCTAACGGGATCGGTGACAGCCGCTTCTTCATTGGCTAGTAATTCGCTGCTTTCCCAAGAACTATCCGGCTCTTCAAAATAGGCGGCATCAGGAACTTGAAACCCGGAAGCGGATAATAAGCGACTGCCCGCGGGTACATAAACTCGCAGCCAATTTACATTTCTTACGCCGGTCAAAATTTCATTTTTTTGCCCGGAATGAGCTCTAATAATTTTAACTTGATTGATAATTTTTCCATCCGAACTAACTTGCGATAACTGCTCAATCTTTTCAATTATTTTTCGGTCAGACTTCTGGCCGGCAATATTAGTATTGACCACTAACAAATAATCACGCGGGGCATTTTTTATTTCACCGCCATAATTGCGCGCACTCACTTCCGACTCTAAAGCCGGATCGGTAAAATAAAACATTATTTGCTTCTCCGCTAAACTATCTTCAAAGGCAGAAATTATTTTAACCAAACTATCGCGATTTAATTTTTGCGGCAGAGTCTCCAAAATCTTAGCCATCAAATCACCAATAATTTTTTTAGGCTTATTATCAACGTTCTTATCTAATCCCTGCTCTAGAGGCACGGAAAAATCAATTGTGGTAGTAGATTCCTTAAATCCGCTAGCCTCTTTAAAATCAGCCGTAGCTCCCGGATTAGTTTTTTCTAAATTTTTATGCTCGACTACCGTTTGAACGGTTTCCCAAAAATTGTTGCTGTCAATCACTAGGCCATAATCTTCAGTTAAATCAATTGGACCGGTAATCTCTAAAAGTCTTTCAACGACTGTCGGCGTAATACCAATAACGCCGTCAACCGTCGGACCGCCGCTTTTCTCATAAAACCACATCAAATTTTGCGAAGTTCTAACCCAATTTGGCCACCAATTAGCATCCCAAAAATGCCAGAGAGGATTGACTAACCATAGCGGGCGCGGCGCCTTAACTTTAACGCTCATCCCGCCTTCAGTGTCGTAAGAACCGCCACCAGGCACTTCTAAATTCTTAATCTTGCCGCCGCTCATATCCAAAAGCGCATAACTTCCTAAAAATCCGCCGGAAGCTCTTAACTCGGAATTATTTTGGAAAATAAGTAAATACCGTTTATCTTTACTTAAGCCAAAAACTTCGCGCATTTTATCGGCGGCGGAAACAAAATTATCCAAATTAGTACTTAAACTTTTAGTTTGACTGGCTAGAGTTAAAAATTTTGCCCGATATTCTTCCGGTAAATTATCAGGATTTATCTTACTGATTATCTTATCTAAATCATTGGCATCGTTCACTGCCAAGCGTCCATATTTAACAAAACCATCCAAAGCCCCTAAAAAATTATCTGATTGTTGATTAAATAAACTATCGGTCGCCAGCACCAGATTTTTCCCCAAAGAAGAACTAAGCGCTCCGGCCGCTAAAAATCGCTTACTCTCAGCCGCTAATTTCATTTTTGGATCTCCAGACAAAGAAGCTAAGAATAATAAAGAATCGCTAATAACGCTTAAATCTTCTTGGGCCTGCAAAAACCCATTTCCGGCTTGAGAAAATTCCGTGCTCGCCTCCTGAAAATTCATGGTTGAAACTGAATTAGCGGCGGACACCAAATTATTAAAAGCCATTTTGGAACTGCTTAAAACTTTGGTTTCTAAATTTTTAAAATCTAAAATTTCAAAATAGGCTAAAAGTTTAATCGGAATAATTATAAAAATCAAAACTAAAACAAAGGATAAAATTGATCGGTACCAAACAACTTTGTTTTCCGCAACCGCTAAACGTTCTTGGCCGTTAAATCTAAACCGGGCGCCAAGAATACGATGCTGCTCCACAACTGCCGCCCGCCAAAGATTATTAGCGCTGCGACGCTGAGTTTTAAAAATACGAAACAAACTTTTCTTTAAATTATGATGGGAGCTAAAAAAATTACTTCTCGGGGAGCGAAAATGTAAATGTATTCTAGGGATGGCCGGCAGATTAACTCGAAGAGATAATTTTGGCCCTTTAAATTTATGAGCTAAAGAGAATTTTGGTTTTTTAAATTCAAATTTATGACTCTCGGAGACGCTAGGCTTAGCTGCCGAGTTTAAAGACTGTCGCAAATCTACAACAAAACTAGAGTATCGGGCTCTTTCCATTTCTACTCGCTTATTTTTATTAGTTTCGTTAATCATTTTTTATCTTTTAAGGATTGTTCATAAACGGCGAAGGTTTCACGCGCGCATTCCCACCAGCTATAATTTTTAACTTTATTCAAACCGCGAGTAATGAGTTCATTTCTAAAATCTGGATTATTTAAAATCTGTTTGATTTTAGCCAGCATATCGTCATCATCCTCGGGATTAAAATAAACCGCCGCGTCTCCCAAAATTTCCGGCAAGCTCGCCCGGTCAGAACTGGCGACCGGACAGCCTTTAGCCATCGCTTCTAGCGGTGGCAAGCCGAAACCCTCGTACAAAGAAGGAAAAATATAAGCTTTGGCCGCTTGATAAATTATTTCTAATTGCGCATCGGGGACATAGCCAGGAAAAACTACCGGACTGTTAATATTTTCCTTCTGCCATAAATTTAAAGATTTGGCATAATCATGTATCCGGCTATAGAAAAAATCTTCCTTGCCAACTAGAACTAGTTTTAAATCAGACATCTCGGCGCGCAACTGCGAAAAAGTTCTAATTAAGGCTTCCAAATTTTTGTGTGGATAAGCATTGCCAACATAAAGCAAAAAATTGTTTCCTAAATGATATTTTTCTAAAGTTTCCCGGCTATCTAATTTAGCAACAAACAAAGAATCGCGTCCGCGCTTCAAGTTAGCTACTCCCTCGTAAGTAACTGTTATTTTCCCCGAGGCCTCCGGGAAATTATAAATAATATCACGCTCAGTAAACTCGGAAACGGTAATTACACGCTGTGCTCTCCTAATCGCCGTTTTAGTAACTAAGCGATAAGCTAAATTTTTCCAATAGTAAACAAAGTTGCTTTTGGTGGTGGCGCGCACTGTCGGGAAATGAGTCAAAATCAAGTCATGAAGAGTCATGACAAATTTAGTCGGCGTTAAAATTGGAATATTAAAATGAGGAAAATGCATTAAATCTAAATGTTCGCGCCAAATATAGAACGGGAGTTTTAGTTGTTCGCTCCAAGAATACCAAGGGATATTAATTAAAACTTTTTTAACTCGCGAACTAGAAGAAATAAACTCATCAAAATTATCAGGACTTAAAAATATTACAAAATCAAAAACCCCGGGAGAATCGACTCCTTGGGCTTCATTTATCATTATTATATTATCAACTACTTCTTGGGTGTAGCGGCCTAAACCTTTGCCGACTGGGCCATAGAAGCGAGCATCAATCCCTATTTTCATTTTTGCTTTATTTATTAAACGCCAATTCTCTAATTAAACAAAAGGTAAATTATCCGGGGGTGTCGAGCCGTCCTCTTCCAAGGATGACGAAGGTTTTTCCGAGTAAGTATTCGGCTGTTCTCTATTTTCTAAAAAAATTCCGGTCTTCAAGAAACTATCATCAGCGGTAGTTAGCTCCGAGGCGAGCGGTAATGATGACGGCGCATCCGCTTTTCGACCCGGCGCTTTTTGAACTAACGAAGCCTTAACATTAGCCTCCACCGGAAAGTGCCACAAAGTCGCCAGTTCCTCAATGTTAAAGATGCCGGGGCTAATTCCGCGACCATCGGAACGCAAAGTATAGGCGTGAAAAATCTTGTTCTTTTTTAAATTCAAACGAGGCACTTGGCGAAAATAAACGGTTTTAGTAAAAGTTTTTTTAATATCCGGTTTCAAATTATTTAAATCCAAAGCGGCAAATTGTTTCATATAACCAACCATGCCATTAGCCACCTTGGCTTTATTCATCACATCTTTTTTAGCGACATAGACCACTCTAATTTTAGCCTCAAAAGACAACTTTGATAATTTTTTATGAACACCCTCGATTCTCTTCTGCTCCAAAGGATTCAAATCCATCATGGTTTTTTGCTTTTCCTCCTTTTTACTAGTTTCAACATCCCCCCAAATACTATACAAAATTTCACTGGCGTTGCCTAAAGCCTCAACGCCCTGCATTGCTAAACTTGGCTTAGACTTTGGTTTCCGCCCTAAAATTTTATCGATTTCTTTTTCCGCCTCTTTAACCCAATCAAAACCGATAGGAATTACCAAAAATTGAATCCAAAGCTGCTCGCCCTGGCGCAAAGAACCGCATAAATCCATTAAAGCAGCCATCGGATCTTTAAACTGAGTTTCGCTCGGTCCCATTTTATGCTCAAACTCCTCATAAGTTTTTATAGGGTACACCCAAGGACCGGCCTGCATAAATTCCGTTCCCCAGACATCATATTCTTCATCGGGATAGTGCTGCGGGACAGAATCAACATAATCATCGACCACCGAAATTTCAGCATCCGGATATTGAGAATAAACCGAGGACTCAATCAAATTTTTATATTCCGCTGGCGTTCTAATCAAAAATTGCGTATAGCCTTCCAAGCTAACAATTTCATAGCTAAAAGATTTTTGATACTTCCCTTCAAACCATTTTTCAAAAAAATTAATAGAACCGTGAGCGCCAGCCAAATAAGTAAACATATTCTCTACCGCTTTTGGCGATTGCTCATTAGCCTTAGGAATATCAACCGCTAGTAGAACATTTTTATGAGTTTCTGACCATTTATCACGTATCCATAATAAATAAACCTGAAGGGTTCCATAAATAAAAAAGATGCCAATTATTATCCAGCCGAAATTGGCAAAAAAAGCCCAAAACATTAAGTCCGGAGGCAGGTTTAAAAATCTGTCTATACCCTCAGTATTGATAACGATATCCATATTCGGTTTATCTTTTTGATACTAAGATTTTATCATATTTTAAGAAAAAAAAGAAACCTAATCAGCTTTGATTAGGTCTCTTATAAAAAGTGTTTAGTTTTGGGATTTTACTTCTGCCATTCCTTTAGGCCATAGGTACCGCGGCTGATTAGGACATAGCGCCCATCAAGGATTAATTCGTTATGAACGGTGGCGGCATTGGCTTTCTTTTTGTCAAATTTTATATCATTAATTTTATTGGCGATTTCAGTAAAATGGAGTGGTTTGCCTTCATGTTTTAAAATTAAGTAAATCTTATCATTAACGGTTTTGGGCTTAATCTCTTGCCAATCAGCAATTCCCCATTCACCATATCGATTCTGTTCTAAGTTCTTAACGGCCTGCATTAAAGAGTATAAAACCTTATTACCATTTATTAAAGCGGCTTTATCAGGGAAAACTTGACTCTTAAAGACAGATTCGATATCTAGGCCTTCAATTTTATCCTGCAGCTTTTCTTGGTGCTTATTATAAGCGTCTAGTTTCTTCAAAATTTCCAATAATTCCTCGGTATTCAGGGTTTTCTTTAAGCCGTCAACTTTATTTAATAAATCATCGGCCAATTCTTCCAAATGAGTGACTTCGTTATTTTTAAACTTGAATGATGGGGTAAAGCGGTCATTATTGCTAACCAGTTCTAAATCATCGCCCATCAACTTAGAAATCAAGAAATTAAAATGATTCTTATATGATTCACGAATTTTATCGTCGCCAGCCTGACCTGATTTTTCGGAATTTAGCTCTAAAGCAATGACCGTCAAAATATCTAATAAATAATCACGTCTAATAAGACCGCCGTGTTCAGCTAACAGTTTATGAACGGCTTGTTTAAGATCAGAAATATAACCCTCTAAGCTCTCCAGTTTCTTTATTTTTCGAATACTGGCCGCTTCAATTTGTCTAACTCTTTCGCGAGTTAGTTTATGCAAGCCGCCAATTTTCTCCAAAGTCTCGCTTTTATCACCCTTAAGGCCAAAGCGTCTGGTCAGCACGTCTCTCTCTCTTTCTAATAATTCAGAAAACAAAGAGTTAACGATATTAATCGCGTCTAGACGTCCGAGTTCTTCGGATTTTTCTTCTTTAATTATCTTTTCGAGTAAATTTTCCATATAAAAAAATAAAGCTTTTAGATTTATTTAAGTATCAGCTTAGTAAAGCTTTATTTAATTTATCATATTATTTTATATTAGTCAAGCCTTGAAAGAGCGCCAAATCGACAAATATTCTTTTAAGTTAAATTGTTCTAATATAAGCGAAAAAATAAACAAAACAATAATCCGAGACATAATTAGCAGTTTGCTGACCAGATTCTCTTGCCAAAAATGTTTGACAAAAAGAAGGTGTTGGTTCTTAAAAGACCAGGCTCTTGCCTGTCGACTTAGCTGGCGCCTTTCCTTAAAACGCCCCCAAAATCCCTGGCCAAAAGACCCAACTGTGCGATCATGATAGACTAAAGCCTCGGCCACTAAACGCGATTTGAAACCGGCTTTCTCCAGCCGATAAGCTAAATCGCAATCCTCTTTGTACATAAAAAACCGGGAATCGAAATAGTCGTGATTAGTCTTAATTTTTTCCAAAGCACTCAGACGATACAGGGCGGCGGCACCTGATGGCCCCAGAATGGAGGCGGTGTCATACTGGCCCTCATCGAGCTCTCCCTGCCCCAAATCTCTAAAGCTTAAGCCAGATTTTAGCACTAAACCACAAGAATCAAGCTGTTTAGTCTTGATTTGCCGAACAAAATCCCAGCGCAAAATTTTCGGGCTGACTGAGGCTATTTTCGGGTCGCTACTGATTTTTGCCAATAATTTTTGAATAGTATCTGGCTCCATAATGGTGTCCGGATTGATGGCTAAAAAATAATCGGCATGCAATTTTTTAGCCTGCCTAATCATAAAATTATAGGCGCGGCTAAAACCGAGATTTTTATTTCTAGTTAATCTGATTAATTCCTCAGGATTATCTTTAATAAAATATTCCAGCGACAAGCGGTTAAAATTGTTATCTGGACTACTATTATCAAAGGCAAAAATTAGCCTTTCTTCAAGCGGTAAAAAAGCCAAAGCGGCCCTTAAACTAGGCAAAAAATCACCTAAATATTTGGCGCTAGAATCGTTATAAGTAATAAATCCAACCACAAGTTTCATATATTGACAAAAATGAAGAAATAGTATATTATAGATTAATAAAGTATTTTACTTTATTAGTTAAGTTCTTTTTCAAAATTTTTTTAAAAAAAGTTATCATGAACAAAGCAAAAGGTTTAAATGTTCATACCGCAAATGGTATGATGAAGGTTTTAGCAGACGAAATTGCGGATAATGCAGCCGCACAAGTGATGGACGCCATTCGTGGCCACTTGCCAAGTATTAATGGCAAAAGTAAAGAAAAAGTTGCTCAGGGAGTCACTAACTTCCTGGAAACCAATCTGAAGCTCACTAAAGTGGCTGTAAATGTTGTCGAATTTGACAGCGAGTATCGGGTTTTCCCCTCTTTCAGTCTCAACGGCACAGTTGTAGAAAGTCCGGGTAAAATTATTCATCCGAAATCAAAAATTGCTGTCGCCATCTTCGGCTAAAACCAAACAAAACAAACTTTTAAAAACAAAGAAAATGTGGGATTGGCTCTTCAATCCCACTTTTTTTATATCAACATTTTGCCGTCCAGTTTTTCTTTAGCAAAATTTTGGGCTTTAAGAAGGCTCTCAAATGTCCCAGCATCCAACCATTCGCCATCCACCATGGCGACTTCCAGCTCGCCTTTTTCCAAATACCAATTATTGACATCGGTGATTTCCAATTCTCCACGCGCGCTCGGTTTAATATTCTTAGCAACCTCCACAATTCGATTGTCATAAACATAAAGCCCGGTAACCGCATAATTGCTTAAAAATTCTTGTGGCTTTTCCACAATTTTTTCCGCTTTCATATCCGCACCAAACTTAACGACGCCGAATCTCTCCGGGTCCGGAACTTCTTTAGCAAAGACTTTAGCCCCGCCTTTAAAATTCTTAATATCTTCAGAAAAATCATCTTCAAAAATATTATCGCCCAAAATCATCGCGACGCTTTCTTTGTCAATAAAATTCTGACCGATAATAAAAGCCTGGGCTAAACCTTCCGGCTTATCTTGAATTTCATAAGTAAACTTAACACCGAATTCTTTGCCGGAACCAAGCAAATTTAGATAATCCCCAGCTCGTTCCGGAGAAACAATAATTAGAATTTCTTTGATACCAGCTTGAATTAAAGTATTAAGCGGATAATAAATCATCGGTCGATTATAAATCGGCAATAATTGCTTGCTGGTTATCTTGGTGAGCGGACGCAACCTAGTACCGCTACCGCCTGATAAAATTATCCCTCTCATATATTTATAAATTATTTAAGTATTCTCGAAGCGCCTCTTGATAGGAACGCAATTTTTTTACTTTATTGTTTTGTAAAACGGAAAACTTGGGACGCCTAGCCGGTCGAGTTAAATCTTCGCTTCTAATCGGCCGAATGGTAACTTTTTGTTTTAACAATTGAAATAGCTCCAAAGCCCCGTCGTACCAAGTCACCGCCCCTTCGTTAACTAGATGATAAATACCATAAACAGCCTTAGAAGAGATTAAACGTGCCGTGGCGGCCGCTAAATCAGGCGTATAGGTAAAGCAGCTAAGTTCCTCGTTAACCACGGTTAATTCCTTCTTATCTTGCGATAATTTGAACATAATGTCAAAAAAGCTGGGTTTAGCTTGCGGACTGCTGCCTTGAGGCCCAAACAACTTGGAAGTTCTAATTAAATAATATTTTAGTCCGCTAGTTGCCTGCTTAATTATTTCTTGTTCGCCTAAAAATTTACTTTCGCCATATTTGTTTAGCGGGTTAGGCGTATCATTTTCCGAAAATTCTTTTTTAGTCTCCAGGCCACTAAAAACATAGTCGGTGGAATAATGGATTAAGAGAAAATTAAATTGTAAGGCCAATTGCGCTAATCGGGCCGGCAATTCACAATTAAGGGCTAGCGCTGTTTCGTATAATTTTTTGTCTTCACAATTATCAACTGCATTATAGGCCACACAATTTATCAAAACTTCCGGCCTGACATCCTGAATAACATTTAGCAGGGCGGGCGCATCAAGAACATCAAAATCGGCGCGATCGAATACCAATAACTCGTGATCACGCTCTAAAGTTTGCGCTAATTGTGAACCGAGGTTCCCTAGTCCTCCCAAAATTATTATTTTCATATTTATTTTATAAATCCCATTCTTTCCCTTGGCGGACTATTAGTTTAGCCGCCTTTTCTGGTTCAGCCATTAATTCTTTAACAATTTTTTCCATCCGCATTCCTTGAGATCCTTTAATTAGCATAACATCGCCTTCTCTAACCCGATTCTGCAAGAAATGGCCAGCCTCCTCCGCCTTATCAAAATAGAAAAGATGTTCATCACCGCAACCAGCATCTTTAGCGCCTCTAATAAAGTCGCGCGCGCGTTCACCGACCGCTACCAAAAAATCAATTTTTTCCTGGCAAACTTTTTGGCCGACCAATTGATGACCTTCTTCGGTATAAGAGCCAATCTCCAACATATCGCCTAAAACCGCATATTTATGCGCGGCGGCGTCAATATTAATTTTACCTAAAATATTAACGGCCGAAATAGCGGCTTCCGGAGAAGAATTATAAGTATCATCAATTATAAATGAATGCTTGATTCCCGGGAGCAAATTCATTCTCCCTGATGGTAAACTAAAATCTCCTAGAGCGGCGGCGATTTCTACCAAATTCATTTTAAAATATAAGCCAACGGCGGCAGCAGCCAAAGCGGCATAAATTGCCGGCTCCGACATGACATTCTTCAAAAAAACCGGAACGATTGACCCCTCATCATTAAGCTTAAAATGAATTCCCGACAGTTCATAGGAATCACGGGTAAAATTATAATTAATATCTTGTGCCTGCAGATTAGCGCTATTTCTAAGACCGTAACTTAAAATCTTCGCCCGTGAAACCGAGGCCATTTCTTTAACCGCTTCGCTGTCATAATTTAAAATTGCCAGCCCCTGCTTATCCAGTTTTTCTATCAACACCTGCTTTTCTTTTTTGATATTCTGCAAACTGCCAAAATATTCCAAGTGAGAATAGCTAACTGCCGTGACAACCGCTACATCAACTTTAACAATTGATGTTAAATACTCCATATCGCCGGGACGATCAACTCCCATTTCTAAAATTAAAACCTCAGGATAATTTTTATCTTTAAAAATAAGCAGTTGGAAAATCTTTTGAAAAATTAACAACCAACCGATAAAACTTGTTCCCGGAGATTCCGCGCCAATAATAGTTAGAGGGACGCCAATTTCATTATTATAATTTTTAAGGCCGGCTCGGACTTTGAATTTCTTGTTTAAAAGATGAAAAACAGCTTCCTTAGTGCTGCTTTTGCCGATAGAACCGGTAATACCAATAATCTTCGGCTGATATTTCTTAAGCAGAAGCTTGGCGGCGATCTTTAATTTTAATCTTAAAATCCTGTTCATAATTATTATCTAGTCTTAGGGACGGCGTAATAATTTAAAATAAAGTCAGCAATATCGCGCCACAACGGCACAGCAGAGCCTTCGGCAAATTGGACATCTTTCGGATGATCAATTTTAGTTAACATCACAAAGACGGGGTCTTCAATCGGCGCAATACCAATAAAAGTATGGATATAATCGTTAGCACTGTAGCCGCCAATCGTTGCGACTTGAGCAGTTCCAGTTTTAGCGCCAATATAATAGCCTTCAATAGCCGCCTTTTTGGAATGTCCTTGTTCAACCACATTAACTAACATCGCTGAAACAGTCGCCGCGGTTTTTTCGGAAATTATCCGGCCGGATTGCTTAGGGGTGGTATTTTCAGTAATTCCGTTGGCCTTGATAATACTTTTTACAATATAAGGCTTCATCATCATCCCCTTATTAGCAATGGCTTGATAAGGCATCAACATCTGTAAAGGAGTAACGGCTAATCCCTGTCCAAAAGAAGCGGTCGCGGCGTCAATATTACGAATCTTATTAGTTAACAGATTAGCAATATTTCCGGAACTCTCCGAACCCAATTCAACCCCCGTTTTCTCGCCAAAACCGAATTTTTTTACATAATCGGCAAATACTTTAGGGCCAACTTGAGTCATGGCAAAAATAGCTCCAGTATTAAGAGAATTATCCAAAACGGAAGTCATGTCAACTACCCCATGCGGTCCGTGAGTAGAAAAGTCAGAATTTTTAATCGGTTTGGGCCAACCATCAATCATTATCTGGCCCTTATCATTATACGTAGTGGATGGCGAAACCTTCCCTTGATCAATAGCAATTGCCATTGTTACCGTTTTAAAAACTGAACCTGGCTCATACTGATAAAAAATAGCGGGGTTATTATAATGGGAAATGTCCTTAACGTTCTTATAATCATTAGGATTAAAATCGGGGGCGGAACACATCGCAATAATCGCGCCGGTCTGGGGATTCATCACAATCACCGAGCCGCCGCTGGCGCCGTGCTTTTCTACCGCCTCCTTCAATTTCTGGCAAGCCATGGATTCTATGTTGCGATCAATAGTTAAAATAATATCGCTACCCGCTTCTGGTTTAATATACTCACGATCGTTAACAATCATCACGCTGCCAGCACCGCCCTTTTCGGTTTTTAGAGAGCCGTATTCCCCAAATAATTCTTCATTGAAAAACTCTTCCAAGCCATACTTGCCCTGCCCTTCGCCGTCGTTATAAGTCACAAAACCCAAAAGCTGAGAAGCAATTTCTTTTTCTGGATAAAAGCGATAGGGCTGCAAATCAAAACCTAAACCAGGAATGCTAAATTCCTTAGTTTCATCATTCTTATAAACTAGTTGTCCGAGTTTTAATTCTAGCTCCTCCGACTTAACCGTAGGGGCGGAAGAAGTGGAATTGGCATCTCCAGAAAAATAAGAATATAGTTTTATTAATTCCTCACCATCAAGCTTGCTAACTAGAGGCTCATAGGGGTCACCGGGTTTATCTGTCTTCTTTAAATATTTAGCAATAATTTCTTCTTTAGTAGAAGTGGCAATAACAATTTCCGTGGCTGTTGCCTGCTTAGCCCTAAGTTCGGCTTCTAATTTTGGTTTATCAAAAAAGTTATACAGTTTTTCAGCCATCACCGCCGGGTTAACGACGGCTGACGGAACGATAAAAACCTCCGCAAACTCCTTATTGGTAGCCAACGGGTAAAGCTTTTCGCTGCCGTTCTGCGATCGCTCGCCAAAAAATATCTTGCCTCTTTCCGGAACCAACTTACTATAAATCTGATGCTGCGATGAAGCCATCGCTGTGTACATATCGAACTGGCCGATTTGCACGCTATATAATTTATAGACGAGAGATCCGATCAATAAAAAAATAACCGCCACGACAAGACGTAAACGATTATTATTTACCGCGATACTCGAACGGTTTTTGTGCTTTGTGTCTCGCCACATAAAAGAAACTTATCTGCCTTAACCGCCGACTTCTTATTTTTTAGCGACTACATGACTGCCGGTTGATAAATATTCAATATCGCTAATCTTAACCATATTTAAACTTTGAGCTCGAGAGTTTAAAGCATAATATGATTGTAAAGAATCAACCTGCTGTTCGTTATCGACTTTTTCCGCCGCTAAACTGGCAGATTGCATTTTTAATTCTTGCAAAACGAATCCTTTGACTGTCAGGTCGCTGATATTCAGTAAATGACAAAACCCTAGAGAAAAAATCAACGTAAATATAAACAAATTAAAAATCCTTAGATTCAAAGAATGTTTAACGGGCCGAGGTTTTAATTGTCCGCTATAGCAGTTTACCATTTTGGTCATAGGATTTATTTTTTTATATCTTAATTTAAAAATTATCTAATTTTTGAACGCCGCTCTCAGCTTGGCGCTCCGGGCGCGCGGGTTAGTTTCAATTTCTTGGTCGCTAGGGACTAGCGGTCTTTTGGTAATAACGGTTACCGCCGGGTTATCTTTTAAAAATCTTTTAACGATGCGATCTTCGCCGCTATGGAAGGAAACAACTACGAGACGGCCATTTTTTTCTAGAAGTTCCAGGGCTTGTGGCAAAACTTCAACTAAATTTTTAAGCTCTTCATTAGTTTCCATCCTTAAGGCTTGAAATATTCTGGTAGCCGGATGGATGCGGCGCCGGAAACGGAACGGGATGCGCGCTTCAATGATAGCGACTAGCTCAGCGGTGGTATTTATGGTTTTAAGCTTGCGCGCTTCGACAATGGCTTGAGCAATTTGATAAGCCATTTTCTCTTCCCCGTACTCGCGAAAGATTCTGGTTAATTCCAAAAGCGGATATCTATTTACAATGCTTACGGTTTCATTATCTATTTGCGGACCAAATGACATATCCAGCGGACGTTCACCCTTAAAAGAAAAGCCGCGTTCAATATCTTCCAGTTGAAAACTGGAAAGTCCTAAATCAAAAACAATGCCATTAAACTTAACTTTTTCGCCGAAAACCGTAGTGGCAATCGTTTTTAAATTTTTAAAATTACCCTGAGCTAAACTAATATTTTTCAATCCTTGTTCCTTAATTTTAAGTTCGGCATTCTTAATTGCATTGATATCTAAATCAGTACTTAACACTTGGCCTTTAGGTCCGATTTCTTTGGCAATCGCTAAGGTATATCCGGCTCCGCCCAAAGTCCCATCTAAATATCTTCCTCCCGGTTTAAGTTCAAGTAGTTCCAGAACTTCAGCAAGCATTACCGGTATGTGTTGGTATTGCATATTAAATTCCCAAATCGCCTAATTCTTCAGCAATCGCATTGCTATTCTTTTCCGATTCAGATTTATATTTATTCCAGGCGCCTTCATCCCAAATTTCTAAATGATTATAAAGTCCAGCGACAATCGTTTTCTTTTTTAAAGCGGAAAACTTTCTTAAATATTCAGGCAAAGTTATGCGTCCCTGGTTATCAAAATCTACTTCCATGGCTCCCGCTAACATATGGCGAGCAAAAGCGCGCGCGCGTGATTGGCTAAGCGGCAAAGCCGCAAACTTCTTGGCAATAGTTTCAAACTGTTCCTTGGAATATAAAAAAAGACAGTTGTCCAAGCCTTTGGTCACAACTGCACCCTTTTTTAAAATAGCACGAAACTTAGCAGGGATTGCTAAGCGGCCTTTGTCATCTAAATTGTGATTATATTCTCCAATAAACATCGTTTTGCTGGGTGAAGAGATTTAATAAAATCACCTCCATTCCCCACAATTTGCCTTACAAGTTTAATTATACACCACCAGCCCCCTAGGGTCAACACTTTTATTTACTTTAAAATAAGAGAAAAACTAATAAAAAAAGCCACTTATCAACAAGTGGCTAAAAAACATAAAAATTTTATATTAATTCTGGCTCTTAGTTTTCAACAAGTAACGCACAGGCCGTCAAGGCTTAAAAAATAGATTTTTTTGGCTGACCAATATTTGGCTCGGAATCATAAACCGGCTCAATTAATGAATATCCGGCAAAAACTTTATCCGCCTTCCCCGTTTCTTCCGAGATAACCGGAACTTTTAAAGCATAGCCAAGAGCATTCGCCGTCACTACGCCAATACGAAGCGAAGTAAAACTACCGCCGTAACTGGCGACCATAATTTTCTCGATATTTGCCAGTTTAAATTTATTAGCTTTTAACAATTTATCGATTGCCGGCAATAACTTCTCTGCCTGACGATGAGCAAACTTAAACTTTTTGGAAACAATTTTTTTATTGTTAACAATTAACGCAATAACGGTTTCCGCTTGCGAAGCAGTATTTATATAAAGGGTCATATAATTGCTTGATAATCTTTAATAATCTTTTTTAAGTCGCCAAGGCTTTCTACCTTAACCAATTGCTCACGCAAGCGACTAGCCCCAGAAAGAGACTTAACATACCAAACCAAATGTTTGCGTAGTTCAATAATTGCGCCACTTCCTTTTATTTTTTCTTGCAGTTGTGCCTGTTTTAGCATTAATCCTAAAGTATCTGCCACCGATAATTGGATTTCTTGATTCTGTTTAATTTCTTGGAATAACCAGGGGCGGCCTAATATTCCTCGGGCTAAGCCTAAACCGTCAGCCTGGCTGGCTTTTATTATCTTTTGCGCGCTACGCAAATCATTGATGCCGCCGTTAGCAATAATTACTCCGGAAAAATATTTACGCGCTTCTTTGATTAGGTCACAATCAGGCTCCCCGGCGAATCCCTGATTAACGCTGCGCCCATGAATCATGAGGGCTGCCAGTGGCAAATCGGAAAGTGTTTTTAAAAATTGCCGAGCGTCGACATTCCCTGATTTAGCTCGAATTTTAATAGATACCGGCAAATCAGTATTGTTCAAAACCGCCTCAATAACGGCGCGCGCTCGAGGCAAATTTTTCATTAAATCGGAACCGGCGCCTTGTTTTATAACTTTAGAAACCGGACAGCCAAAATTAATATCAATCCCATCCGGTTTTATTTCTTTAGTAATAATCTTCGCGGCAACCGCAAAATGCTCCGGATTAGAGCCGAAAAGCTGGACCACATAATATTTTTCTTGTCGGCGATTAAATTTCAAGAGTTCCAGCGTCGCATTCTTAATCTTTTGACGACTAACTTTATCTTTAGCATAATCGCTATAGTACAAAGCGGTCGCCGAAGCCATCTCGCTATACAAAACATCGGCCCCAAAATTTTTACAAATTTGCCGAAAAGCAGAATCAGTAAAACCGGCCATTGGCGCCAAGGCTAAAATCGGTTGTTTTTTATTCTTAAGTTCTAACCAAAAGTTTTTCTTAGGCATTTTATTTCTTCTTGAGTACCGAGCCGGTGACCGCGTCTTCAATTAAATAACCAGCATTTTCAATTTCCTGGCGCAACTTATCGGCCTGCGCCCAATCTTTTTGACGGCGCGCTTCATCGCGCAAGCCAGCTTTTTGGACAATGACTGCCGGATATTCTTCAGCTTTATTGACGGTTTGAAGCTCTAATCTCTTTTTCTGTAAATCTAGACCTAAAACTTTATCAAAATCCAAAATAGTCGCCAACTTATCTTCAGGTTTAAGCTTCGCTTTCAGGACGGCCGCCAAAACAGCTAAGGCTTTCGGTAAATTTAAATCATTATTAATCGCTTCTAAAAATTTAGATTTAAAATCGGCATTAATTTTTCCGGTCTTAGGGCCTAATAAAGCGACTTGCTCCCATAATTTCTGCAAGCCCTGCTGGGCCTGTTTTAGGCCGGCTTCGCTATATTCCATCGGTTTGCGATAATGGACTTGGCAAGCGGCAAAACGATAAGCTAGAGGATTTAAATCTTTCCTGGTTAGGGCATTATTAACGGTCAAAAAATTATCAGCGCTCTTAGCCATTTTTTTACCACCATGAATATTCAAGAACGCGCCGTGTAGCCAATAATTAAAAAATTTCTTCCCGGTTGCCGCTTCAGATTGCGCAATTTCGTTAGTATGATGAATATTGATATGATCGGCACCGCCGCAATGAATATCTAAATTTTTACTTAAATACTTCAAGCTAATGGCCGAACATTCAATATGCCAACCAGGGAAACCTATTCCCCAGGGAGATTTCCATTCCATCTGACGCTTAGCACCGGCAGGCGAAAATTTCCAGAGCGCAAAATCAGTCGGATTTTTCTTCTCAGGATTTTTTTCAACCCGCGCGCCCTCTTTTAAGGTCGCGAGCGGTAGATGGCTCAACTTATTATAATTTTTAATCTTAGCGGTATCAAAATAAAGGCCATCGCTAGTTTGATAAGTAAAGCCTTTTTTTTCTAACTTACTTATTAAAGCAATCTGCTCCGGAATATTATCAGTCACTCGGCAATACTGGCTGGGGCTGGCAATATTTAAAACAGACAAATCTTTTTTAAAAGCAGCTTCATAAAAATCAGCAATCTCCCAAGCAGTCTTACCTTCTCGCTTGGCACCTGCTTCCATTTTATCTTCGCCCATGTCCATATCGCCAGTTAAATGTCCGACATCGGTCACGTTCATTATATGCTTAACTCGATAATCATTATATTCCAGGGTTCTTTTTAAAAAATCCTCAAATAAATAGGTGCGTAAATTCCCAATATGGGCAAAATTATAAACAGTCGGGCCGCAGGTATAAAGACCAGCAACTCCTTTTTTTAGTGGTTTAAAAATTTCTTTCTGACGCGTTAAAGTATTGTATAAATAAATTTTTGGCATATTTTAAAAATTAACCGGGATTTGGAAAGAGGCGTCATTTTCCGGCAACCCCGAAGGATTGTCTTTAGAAATAATTAAATAACCGCTAGTCGCGGTGGTGGTAAATCCTAAAGTAGCTTTAAAGGGTACTAAATCTTCGGTCATCCAATCACTCTGCGCCTCAGCGTAATGAGCCACGATTATTTCGCCATCAGCTGCAAGCAGTTTAACTGGCAAGGTGGCTTCAAAAAACCAATTTCCCGGAGCCTGGCCAAGAACTTCTAAGGGAGAACTAATTACTGCGGCCGCTAAAGGCTGGAAAATAGAGACGACGGGCACAGTGCTGGTAGCTACCGGCTCCGCAATATTAATATCAACCTCATTAGTCTTGTCTGTGGTAGTACTAACAAGAGGCGCTTGCTCGGAAACAGCAATCGGTGTTAAGTTTTCGTCTTCAATTTTTTGCTTATCAAATAATTGAACCGCTCTTAAAACAATAGCGGAAACTAAAATTATAGCCACAATAATTAATAAAAATTGTTCTTTTTTCATATTAATAAAAATATCAAAATTGTTAATTCTCTTTTATAATTTTAACACATTAGGCAAAAAAAGTCCGCATTCTTTGGAAACGCGGACAGATGGAAGACGGAGTTGCCTAGGAGGTATTAGGCAAAGGCTTCCTGATAGTTTTTGTGGGTTGATTTGAAGATTCCCACAATTTTTTGTGCTTGCGGACGGCGCATGTAGCTGACCATTAGCATAAAATCGCTAATGGCATGCAATTCGCCGCTACGAGCCGACTTCAGCTCTTCCCGACAAACAGAGTCATCACAGCATAATAGACCGCCATTAACAGTGCCAAAATCCGGCAGCAAAAAATTCATAACTTTAGCAGCCTTACAATAAGGACAATCCTTGGTTACATCAATTCCCCGAATTTTTTCTAAGAGATTTTCTACTGCCAGTTGCAGCTGATTAGGAGTTTTTATCGCCGTCTTATTCTTAAAAGACCGCTGATAAAGTCGGGCGATATGGATTGGGTCTTTCAAAAAAACTTGCTCCACAGAAAAATTTTTATATACCCCGCTCTGGAACACATAAGAACATTCTTGCTTCTCGGCCATGACTAAAAGTTTTAGTTAGAAATATTGTTTGAGAACTATTTTATCTTTAACACGAAAATTGAAAAAAAACAAGACCAATAAAAAAGGGCAGAAGTTTAATCTCCTACCCTTAAGTTCTTAGTAAGGGCTCATCCCTACCTTAAACGGCGACGCGGAACCTGAGTTCCAAATGAGTCTGTGTGCCCACCCAGGAAGCCTTGTTTCAAGCATATTTTTTGTCTTTTCTTATCCCGAAAGGCTATGGCGTCTGGCATTCTTATGAACAAAGCACTGCGGATAGTATACTACAAAGAAAAATATATGTCAATAGTAAAGACGACTTATAAATATAAATGGCTTTTTTGTCAAATATGAGCAAAAATACCAAGTATATGTTATAATTTCTTTATGTTAAACTTAGAAACAGAAAATAAATTTTTTAAACTTGGCTACCAGCTAATTGGCGGTGTGGATGAGGCCGGCCGCGGCCCCCTGGCCGGCCCGGTAGTAGCGGCCTGCGTGGTTATTGGTCCAGATTTCAAAATAGAACCGGGGGATTTAGAACTAGTTGCCGATTCCAAAAAACTTTCCGCCAAAAAACGCGAACTTATTTTTAAAGCGATTCGAGAAAAAGTGTTGGCTGTCGAAATTGGGGTTGTCAGCCATGAAGATATTGATAAAATAAATATTTTACAAGCCAGTTTCTTGGCTATGCGCCGGGCGATTAAAAAACTAAAGATTGAACCAGACTATATCTTGCTAGACGGCGGTTTTAAAATACCTAAACTGACAAAACCGCAAACTGCAATTATTAAAGGCGATGCTCAGGTTTGGGCAATTGCCGCCGCTTCTATTATCGCCAAAGTCAGCCGCGACTGGATAATGACTGAAGCTGACAAGGAATATCCGGAATATTTATTTGCCAAACATAAAGGCTACGGTACTAAAGAACATTTAGCCATGATTGCTAAATACGGCCCCTGCCCTATTCATCGCCGCAGTTTTGCGCCGATAAAAGATATTCTGTAATTCTTAATTTAATAAAACAAAAAACACCGAAATCTCGGTGTTTTTATTTTTTAGCTTACTGATAATTATCTTTTGGCGCGCGACCGTTCGACTTCCGTCAAGAATTGCTTGCGCATGCGGATGCTTTTAGGGGTGACTTCCAAATATTCATCATCATTAATAATACTTAATCCGCGTTCCAAGCTTAATTCCCAAGGAGGAGTTAAAGTAATTGCCTCATCAGTTCCAGAAGCGCGGACATTGGTTAATTTTTTACCCTTAATTGGATTAACGGCCATATCATTTCCTTTGGCGACATTGCCAATGACCATACCTTCATAAACCTCCGTATTTGGCTGAATATATAAAACTCCGCGTTCTTGTAAATTCCACAAAGAATAGGCCAGTGTTTTACCGGTAACCATGGAGACCATTGATCCTCGGGAGCTACGTTCAATTTCTCCGGCCCAAGCTCTAAATCCTAAAAAATGAGTACATAAAATTCCTTCGCCGCGTGTATCAACCACAAACTCTTCACGATAACCAAGCAAGCCGCGAGTCGGAATGGCAAAAATAATTCTAGTTTGGCCATTATGAGTTTTCATATCAGTTAATTGGCCTTTACGCTTAGACATCTTTTCAATAATTACTCCAGAAGAACTCTCGGGAATATCAATACTCGCCTCTTCATAAGGCTCCATTTTAACACCATCTTCTTCCTTAATAATTACTTGCGGTTGGGAAACTTGGAGCTCAAAGCCTTCTCGACGCATATTTTCCAGCAAAACAGCAATGTGAAGTTCGCCGCGACCATAAACCTTATAGGAATTCATATCGGAAAAATCAATTTTTAAACCGACGTTAACTTCCAATTCTTTTTCTAGGCGTTCTTTAATTTGGCGATTAGTGACAAACTTACCTTCACGTCCGGCCAGTGGCGAGTTATTAACCAAAAAACTGAGACAAATGGTCGGTTCATCAATATTAATTGCGGGTAACGGTTCTTGACTGGCAGCCGCACAAATAGTTTCACCAATATAAATGTCCGACAAGCCGGCGATTAAAACAATATCGCCTACGGAAGCTTCCGCAGATTCTTGTCTGGCCAAACCTTTGAAGGTAAAAAGCTTGGTAATCTTTCCGGCTCGATCTTTATTATCTAAATTCTTAACCACTACTTGCTGGCCGCTCTGAATTTTCCCCTGATAAATTCTGGCGATGGCACAACGGCCTAAAAAATTATCATAGGCCAAATTAAAAGGCTGAGCGAGTAAGGGTTCAGCTAAAGCTTCGGCACTAGAAGCTGGAATGACATGCTCTAAAATAGTATCTAAAAGCGGATTAAGATTATCAACCAATTCATCAGCCTTAAGTCCGGCCAAGCCGCCCTTACTAATAGTATAAACTACCGGAAAATTAAGCTGCTCATCATTAGCGCCTAAATCCAAAAACAACTCATAAACCATTTCGGCTACCTCCGTCGGACGCGCCGCTGGCTTATCGACTTTATTAATTACGACAATTGGCTTTAGGCCGAGCTCTAAAGATTTTTTTAAAACGAATTTAGTTTGCGGCATCGGACCCTCTTGCGCGTCAACTACCAGTAGTACTGAGTCAATGGAACGCAAAACCCGCTCCACTTCGGAACTGAAATCGGCATGCCCCGGAGTATCAACAATATTTATCTTAGAATCCTTATAAAAAAGACTGGCGTTTTTCGCGTAAATAGTGATTCCTCGTTCCTGCTCGATAGAGTTGCTGTCCATGGTGCTGTTATCAGTCACCATCCCGGTTTGACGCAAGAGCGAATCAGTTAAAGTTGTTTTGCCATGATCAACGTGAGCAATAATGGCGATATTTCTAATATCCATAATTTTAGATGCTTTTTAAGCAATATTAACCGTGATTTTTCAAACAGAAAACGCGACCGTTAGTCGCGCTTTTCTGACAAACTTGTCTCTATAATACATTGATAATCATTTTATGTCAAGACACGACCTCTTCTTTTCCGGTTTTCATATCCTTAATTTTATATTTATGCTTCTTGTGCTCATCTTCGCCAAAAATTACTACTTTAGCAAAACCTTTTTTATTGGCAAATTCTAGAGCCTTGCTGATTTTTTGCTCTTCAAGGCCAGCAAAAACATTTCTGCCGGCAGCGCGTAATTTTTGAATAAGCTGCTGCGACTCTAAATATAAATCATGATTTAAAAGGGGAAAATAATATTTTTCCTGAGCATCAAACTGTTTGCCCTTAAGCATGCCCCAGCTTTCCAAAAACAAACGAGCCGTTTCATCTCCGGGGGCAAAACCAATCGCCGGAAAATTTTTCTCACCAAAAATCTCGGCTAAACCATTATAACGGCCGCCACCAAACATCGCTCGGTTATTATCAGGGTGCTTATCAAAAACTTCAAACACCAAGCCATCATAATAATCGAAGCCGCGAATAACTGCGGGATCAAATTCTACTAAAGCGCTGTAGCCTAAATCGGATAAAGCCGACATCGCTTCCTGGATTTGCGCAAAACCAAGATTATTTTTAAGTTCCGGCAATTCTTTGGCTAATTCCAATAAATCACGAACGGACATAAACTTTTTTAAAATTGCAATCGCTTCTTCTTTTAAGCCCGCCGCCAGCAAACGCTCCTGGATGGCTGAGGCCGACAATTTTTGCCATTTATCCAAAGTCCGAACCACTTCCGCTTTAGCTTCAGATTTTAATTTAGAAGCGCCCGCTAAATCTAAAACGCCATCGAGTAACTGGCGGCTGTTTAAATGTAGAGAAAAAGAATTTTTTGGCGGCTTGAATTCTAAAACCAAATCTAAAGCCAAAGTTAAAATTTCAATATCAGCGCTCGCCTTCGCGCTGCCAAAAATATCGCAATTTAATTGCCAAAATTCTCGATTGCGGCCGCGTTGCGGTTTTTCATTACGCATGAAATTGGCAATCGAAAAATATTTTAGCGGCTTTGGACTGGCGGTATAAACTTTAGAAACCATGCGTACCACCGAGGGTGTCATTTCCGGACGAATTGACAACTCCCGCCCGCCTAAATCGGAAAAGGTGACTAATTCTTTGCCACCAACATCTTCTCCAGATTTAGCGCGATATATTTCCGCGCTTTCGACAATCGGCGTTAAATATTCCTCAAAACCGTAGCGTAAACAAACTCGACGCCAACAATCAAAAATATATTTGCGAATCGCAAATTCTTCCGGAGTCCAATCCAGAGTTCCCTTAGGTTCTTGTTTTGATAAAATTTTAGCCATAAATTTATGATACTATTTTCTTGTTTTTTAAGCAAATACTTAAGCAAAATGATTTTATCTGGAAAATATAAAAAAATTAAGTTTGGTTTAACGGCGCTTTGTTATAATTAATTAATATTAAAAAATAAAAATATGAAAATCTTAATTATTGAAGACAACCCGGGGATTGTACAATTCTTAAAAAAGAGTCTTAGCGCCAAATCTTTCTTGGTCGAAGACGCTAGTGACGGCGAACGCGGCGCTTTTATGGCCCGTACCGGAAATTACGATTTGATTATCTTGGATAATTCCCTGCCAAAAATGTCAGGCCTAGAAGTTTTAAAAGAAATCCGTCAAGAAAAAAAATATTTACCGGTGATAATGCTGACCGTCAAAGCGGAGCTAAGTGATAAAAAAAATGCTTTTAATTTAGGAGCAGACGATTATCTCAGCAAGCCCTTTCTATTAGAGGAGCTAATCATGCGGATTGAGGCGCTTTTGCGAAGACCGGGATATATTGAAAAACCGATAAACAGACTGGGGAATCTAATGCTGGATTCTAAGATTGGCTGTTTTAGACGTGCCGGCAAAGAACTTTACCTAACCAGGCGCGAACATGGACTATTAGAATATCTTTTGCGTCGTAAAAACGAAATTGTTTCCCGCGGGGAAATTTTAGAAAATGTCTGGAATTATAATGCTGACCCCTTTTCTAATTCAATTGAAACACATATTGCCAGCCTGAGACGAAAATTAAACCGAGGCGGTGAGCGCAATATTATCCATACTTTTTCCGGACGCGGCTATAAATTAGCGCTGAAAAAAATGGATTAAGGAAGAAATTTTTTACCTTTAATTTTTTCCGGCAGATATTCTTGATTGGAATCGTCTTGATGCGGAGTATATTTATAATTTTTACCGTAGTCTAATTCTTTCATTAGCTTAGTCGGTGCATTACGTAGATAAAGCGGCACCGGCAAATTACCGCTTTTTTGAACTTCGGCCTGGGCGGATAAATAAGCTTCATAGACAGCGATGCTTTTCGGAGACTTGGCTAAATAGGCGACACAATGGGCCAGATTAACCGCACATTCCGGCAAGCCAATTTTATGGCAAGCCTCATAAGCGGCGGTCGCTAACATTAAGGCGCTGTTATTGGCTAAACCGATATCTTCCGAAGCAAATCTGATTAAGCGTCGCGCTACATAAAGCGGGTCTTCACCGGCTTCCAGCATGCGCGCCAAATAATAAATGGCAGCATCAGCATTATGTCCGCGCATTGATTTGTGAAGCGCGGAAATCAAATTATAATGTTCCTCGCCTTTTTTATCATAAAGTAAACCCGGCTTATTAATAATATCTTTAACTAATTGAGCAGTAATTTCTCCTTCATGCTTATAGGCGCTTTCTAAAATACCGAGCGCCTTACGGGCATCACCGTTAGCCATTTGAGCAATCAGTCCGGCAATATCTTTAGCTAATTTAATATTTAAACGTTTAGCGGCCAATTTAATTATTTTTTCCAAACTAACGGGTTCTAAAGCTTCCAAAACTACAAGCTTAACGCGCGATAGGAGCGCGCCGTTAACAGCAAAGCTGGGATTTTCAGTCGTGGCGCCAATAAGCGTAATCGTCCCGTTTTCCACCTGTGGTAAAAGCGCATCTTGCTGGGCTTTATTCCAACGATGGATTTCATCAATAAATAAAAAAGTTTTTTGTCCCAAACGCCGACTGCTCTTAGCGCGATCAACGACAATCTTTAAATCTTTAATCCCGCTTTCCGTAGCACTGAACTCCACAAATTCCGCCTTAGTTTCTTTGGCAATAATAAAAGCCAGGGTCGTTTTGCCGCTTCCAGGCGGTCCCCAAAAGATAAGCGAAGGCACTCGGTCTTCTTTAATCGCTTGATAAAGCCAAGTATTAGCCCCAATGATTTTTTCTTGGCCAATAAATTCCGCCAGCTTTTGCGGACGAAAATAAGTGGCCAAAGGCATATTTTCCCACATAATTTAAATATAGCATTTGACGGCGCAAAAGCAAGCGTGTATAATTTTAATACCTACACCCCAGGTGTTAGGATTAATACAAAATAAACATATGAGCGAGAACAAAAAAGACATCATGATTAATTTTAAAAAAGCAAAAAGTCTAATGGACAAATTAATTTCCATGACTGACGACGGTGAATATTGCATCGATATTATGCAGCAAAATTTGGCGGCGATTGGTCTCCTGAAATCCGCCCATCAAATGCTCATGGCCGGACATCTTAATACTTGCTTTAAAAATGCCATGGCTTCTAAAAACGAAAAATTAAAAGCCAAGATGGTTGAAGAAATTTTAAAAGTTAATAAATTAGCCGCTAAATAAGCCGCTAAAATAAAAATATGCCTAAGCTTGTCGTACCCGTTTCTGGTTTGCATTGCAAAGCCTGTGAAATTTTGACAGAAGACGCTCTTCGGGAAATTAAGGAAGTGTCTAAAGTTGATGTAAATCATAAAACTGGATTTGCGGAAATAGAATATAGCGGCGAAAAGCCAAAAATAGAAGAAATTAAAAAAGCCCTAGAAGAAAGCGGCTATGGCTTGGGAAAAATTAAAAATAATGCGGACACTGACAAGAACCAAAATTTAAATTGCGATTTAACAGAAACTAAACATAAGCCAAAAGATTTAAGCTTTTATATTACCGTGATGGCCTCGGTGGCGATTATTTACCTGCTTCTCAATCGCGCAACTTCCCTGCCTTTCGGCGGATTATTGGAGCAAGATTTTTCCTGGCCCTTAGCGATTATTGTGGGCCTGGTAGCCGGAGTTTCGACCTGTCTAGCACTAGTGGGGGGCTTAGTTCTAAGCTTAGCCGCTAATTATGCGCAAAACCATCCTGAAGCGACCAGACGAGAAAAATTCCGACCTCACATTCTTTTTAACCTTGGACGATTGGGCGGTTTTTTCCTACTCGGTGGCGTCCTAGGACTCATTGGTTCTGCCTTCAAACTATCGCCGCTAGTTAATTCATTGATAACTATTATCATCGGTTTTGTTGTTTTAGTGCTTGGCTTAAAACTCCTGGAAATTTTCCCCAGCTTCACTAAATTCGATTTTTCGCTGCCGAAAAAATTCGGCAAAATAATAAAAATTAACGACCCCTTAGTTTTGGGGGCGCTAACCTTTTTTCTGCCCTGTGGATTTACCCAGGCGATGCAAATATACGCCCTGGGAACCGGAAATTTTCTTCAAGGAGGATTAATTATGGCGCTATTTGCCCTAGGCACGGCTCCAGGATTTCTAGGAATTGGGGGGCTCAGTGTTCTGGGCGGCAAAAAAAAATCCAGCACCTTCTTTGTAATCGCTGGAATAATCGTGGTTGCTTTCGGAATTTTCAATTTGTCTAACGGCTACCGCCTCTTTAAAATTTCTGCCAACTTTAATCTAAGCAATTTAGCGACTCCGAAAGAAGAAACAAATTCTAATAGCTCTAAAATAGAGGAGGAAGATGGAGTGCGCATAATTAGAATGGCAGAAACCAATCGCGGCTACTCGCCTAATAACTTCACAATTCTTAAAGGTCAGCCGGTTAAATTTATCATAGACGCGCAGGCGCCATATTCTTGCGCCAGCGCCTTAGTAATTCCATCCCTAAAAATTCAAACACAATTAAAACCTGGGGAGAATATCTTAGAATTTACACCCGATAAAATCGGCGAAATCCCCTTCTCTTGTTCAATGGGCATGTACACCGGTAAATTCTTAGTAGTTGAGGATAAAGACCAATTGCGTTAATTACAATTTTTTGACTTCCCGGCGATAACCGGAAATATATTTGCCAAGCTCAAAAACAAACATGGTTAAAATGCCATAAACTAAAATGATTGCCCAATCATTGATTCTTAAGGGTACAGTATTTAACAAGCGATTAAGAACCGGCAAATAAACGGAAACGGCAATAAGCGCCACTCCCAAAAAAGTAGCGCCTACTAAAAACTTATTGGAGAAATGCTTGGTCTTAAAAATTGAAGTATTTAAACCTCGGACGGCATAGATATAAAACATGGTGCTCATGCCAAGAGTGGCAAACATCACACTACGAGCCAAAACGATATCTCCTACAACTTTAAAATAATAATAAAAAATTGCCAGCGCAAAACAATCCATCACAATGGCATAAAAAGCAATTATTTTTTGCAAAGCCGGAGTAAGCAACGGCTGCTCGCGATGGCGCGGCTGCTCGTGCATCACGTTGTCGTCAGAAACATCAAAAGCTAAACTGGCAGCCGGCAAGGGGTCTTCAATTAATTTAATCCAAAGAACTTGAACCGGCAAAATCGGCAATGGCCAGCCTAAAATTACCGAAACGCCGATAATAATCATCTCCTGAAAACAATCAGTGAATAAATAAAGAATAACTTTTCTAATATTTAAAAAGGTAATTCGCCCCTGTTTAACGGCGGCCACAATCGTCATAAAACTATTATCTAGCAGCACTAAATCGGCTGCTTCCTTGGCAACATCCGTGCCACTACCGATGGCTACGCCAATATCCGCTTTCTTGAGCGCCGGAGAATCATTAATGCCATCGCCGGTCATCGCTACTGTCTTGCCGATTTCCTGGAAAGCGTTAACGATTCTTAATTTATGATGCGGGCTAACGCGAGCATAAAGCCGAATATCACTGATACGTTTTTTCAGCTGGTCGTCCGTCATCTTATCAAGCTCATCACCGTCAACCACATTATGGCTATTAATTTCCAGACCAATTTCCTTGACAATGGCGGTTGCTGTCCGCGCGTTGTCGCCGGTAATTATTACCACTCTAATCCCCGCCTCGCGGCAAGATTGAATAGCCTGTTTAACATCGCTTCGCACCTGATCGCGAAGTGAAAAGAAACCCACTAAAGTTAAATCTTCTAAATCAGCAGCTTCTAAATGACCGGGGGTGCCAGTTATTTTATTTTTATAAGCCAAGGCAATCACCCGCGCGCCGGTGTCGGTAAACTCGGCAATTTTATCAGCTTGTATTTTTTTATCTTTAGCGGAAAGCTTCTTTTCTTTACCATCAACGTAAATTTTAGAAGCTTGGGCCAATAATTTTTCGGGGGCTCCCTTAATATAAACTATTTCTTGGCCGTCTGCCGATTTATTCAAAGTGGCCATCAGCTTGGAAGTTGAAGAAAATAATATTTCATCTAAACGCGGATTTATCTTTTCCAATTCTTGACGATATAAACCAAGACCGGCTCCGGCTAATAACAGGGCTTTATCGGTCGGGTTTCCAGAAATTTTCAATTTTGATAAATCGTCTCCGGGATTTTCTATCAAGCCGTCATTGCAGAGCACAGAAATTTTTAAAGCTAAAGTTTCTTTGCCTAATTTTTCTAAACCATTAGCACCAATGAATCGGTCGACTAACATTTCTCCCTGAGTCAGGGTTCCGGTTTTATCAGCGCAAATAACGGAAACCGAACCCAAGGTTTCGGCGGCAATTGCGCGCCTGACTAAGCCTTGTTTTTTGGCGAGGTGCTGCATGCCAATCGCTAAAATAATAGCCATTGCTGGAATCAGCCCTTCAGGAACAGCCGAGACCACAATTACTACCGAAACCATAAACATTTCAAAAATATCACGACCGCTTAAAATACCAATTAAAAAAATAACGACATTAGCGGCAATTAAAAATAAACCCAATTTAATGCCGAAATTATTTATTTGTTTTTGCAGCGGCGTCAGTCCCTCGCTAGTTTCCTTAATTAACTTCGCAATTTGGCCAATTTCGGTATTTTGGCCGGTAGCGGTAACGAGCGCTTTACCAAAACCATCGGCGACAATTGTTCCCTGATAAACCATGTTTTTCCTATCGGCCAAACTGATTTCCGTCTTCAATTCTCTAATTGATTTATCAACCGCCAGTGATTCGCCGGTTAAAGCGGCCTCATTAACTTTAAGATCTTTGGCCTCAAAAATTCGAGCATCAGCCGGAATAACGTCGCCGGCCGCAATTTCAATAATATCTCCGGGAACCAAAAATTCTCTTTTAATAATCGATAATTGATTATCGCGCCAAACTCTTACTTTATGCGTTACGGCTTGCCCCAGCTTCTCTAAGGCATTATTAGCCTTCCACTCTTGCAAAAATCCCACCGTATTAGTGACCATGATTACAATAAAGATGATCAAAGAATCGCTTTTATGGCCCGCAAAAAAACTAATCGCTAAAGCGGCAAATAGAATAAAAACTAAAGGATTTTTAAATTGTCCCAAAAACAGGCTTAGGCCAGTCAAAGCTTTTTTACGCGGCAGTTTATTTAAACCATGGGTCTTTAAGCGGCTCTCGACTTCCGATGTCTCTAAACCGGATTGTTTAGTCGCTAATTTTTTAAAAGCAGCGGCTACGCTCAATTGATAAAATAAAGAGTTATCCATTATTACAAAATTAAAAAATTATCAGCTAGGCATATTACGCTTACCTAAACTGTCCTTTAATTTTAACATAGGCGCTTCTTTTTTAAAAATAAAACACCCGCTCCCTATGCCGGAGCGAGTGTTTTGCCGCTTATCCCCTCTATTCCCAAAACTTAATTAAACTTTTATTTATTCATCATGCGTCCGCCGCCTAAACCCATGCCCATTCCCATTCCATGGCCAGCGTTCTCATCTAAACCAATACCACTTAAAATCGTTCGCGCTTGTTCCATTAAATTATGAGCTTGAACAAACTGGGCAAAATTATCTTTAGTAACCTTGGTTACTATTGGATTATTACTGCCTTCAGCTGCCACCCAAGCGTCATAGTCACCGGCGCTAAGAGCCGCTTCAACAGCGGTGCGTCTAGTTTCCATGGCAGCTTGATTAGCAGTTCTGTTGGCTTCTCTTTCAGCAATCTTGGCTGTTTTTTCCTCATCAGTTAAACCGGTCATATTGCCGGCACCACGATTACCGCGGCCTTCCCAATCGGAATCGGAATTAATATTACTGTTGTTGGAATTAGTAAGCGAACTATTAACGGCGGCATCGGCCGCCAGCATACCGCCAGCCATTAATGCTAAAGCACCGAATACGGCTGCTCCTTTTAATAAGCTATCTTTTTTCATATTTTTAGATTGATTAACGTTCCGCTTTCCCCTACAGAAAACTGAAAACGTTTAAATTATTAATTAGCCGAGTGTTAAGATCTTAACTTTCCTCTCTGCTATTTAATACGCCTTTAAAATAAATTTCTTCATTTTAAAAATTAATTTCTATTTGCTCCATCATGCGCGGAGCTCCCGGAACTGGGGGATGAGGACCACCATTCATCCTCTTAAAAAATCCATGCCCCGGCATCATCGGCAAAATTTTAAATACCTCGAAAACATCATCAGATTTTTTCTCACCAATAAGCCTTAGGGGGCCGCCGACCAAAGGCAGGGCGGCAAAATCATCATCTTTAATTTTAACAAGCCACTCATGCTGATCTTTATCAATTAATACAAAGTCTTCATCACCAGCTTGCGCAATGATTATGCCGATTAAGCGCCCTTCTTCTGGATTAGACCAAAAATCAACTCGGGGATTAATCATTTCGCCATATAAAGGCGCATTTCTGCCTAAAATTTCGTCTAATTCTTTTCCAACACCGGCTGCGTAAAATATGCCCCCCAAGAAAACACTGGCAATAACGGCCACGGCGACAATAAAACCAATAGAATAACGATAACCAGTCTTGGTATGTTTTAAATTATAATAAACAATAAAAACAAAGAGACCTAAAAATATTAGCCAAAAGTAAGGCAGAGTCAGTAATAACATTTCTCCCAAACTTTTATTGATATCTTGCCTAATACCGAAATCGTTATAACTAGAAAGATAAATAATTACCGAGACCGAAGCGGCGCCAACTAAAAGCGCCAAGATACCGGAAATCCAGATAGCGTAATTTTTCAACAAAAAATGCCAACGCGCCCGCGGCTTGATTTTTAATTCCTGCAATTTTTCCAGGATTTCTTTATTGAATGTTTTGTTCTCCATATATTTAAAGTTTATGATTGGCGTTTAAAACTTTCTTTAGTTCCGCTTTCGCCTTATTCATTCTAGAGGCCACAGTGCCTAAGGGCTTTTTAATAATATCAGATATTTCTTGATAATCTTTTTCTTCCAAATATTTTAAAATAATCATTTCTTGATATTTAACATCAATCCGAGAAATAGCAGCGCTAATTTCTTGTTTTAATTCTTGCCGCGCCAATTCTTCTAATAGATTAGTATCTCCGGCTAATTCGCTAATCTGGCTATCTTTAATATCAATATCTAAAAGCTGCGGCCGGGCTTTACGCTTGCGGTAATTATCTATCACTTCATTATGGGCAATTCGATAAATCCAGGAAGAAAATTTTAAGCTATCGTCAAAATCGTTAAGATTAAGATACACTTTAATAAAAATATTCTGCAGCATATCCTCGGCCTCTTCTAAGCCAACACTGGATAGGCGCCTGATATATCGCAGCAACTTATCTTTATAACGGCTAACTAAATATGAAAAAACACTCTGGTTTTCCAGAACAATAACAACTAGCTCTTCGTCGGTTTTTTGTTCAAAATCGATGTTTTCTATCATAAATCTCTAAACTGGCCTTTTTTATTAATACGGAGAAAAACTATTTTTCTTCAAATAATAAAGAAATTGACCTTAATTTCATTATACCAAGAAAAGTCTCTTTCCAACATCCGCCTTGATTACAGGCTAATATTTGACTTTTTTCAAAGAAAATTGTAAATTAAGGGGAAACTGAAAATGACAATCAGTTAACAAGTCGTAACATTAACAATTTAAAACTATACGCCATGATTAAAATCTATTTTAACCCCAGCTATCCGGAATTAATTTTCTCAATTGCCGCTATTATGAGGTCATTATCAGAAAAACACCTGATTTCTTTAATCGCCGCCACGCCTTGGGAAATAGACTGTAATGAAAATATTCTCAAAAAGAATATCTTTAATTACGCAGAAAATTTAATCGAAGAGGTTGCCCTGTTGGACGAAGAAAACGGAACCGATGAAGTTCCCAAAGTCTATCAAGAACTATCTTCTACCGAAAAAATTTATCTCTTGAATATTTGCCCGACCTGCCCTGAAGACAACATTAATTTAATTTCTTTCCTTGACCGACATCGGCAAGACATTGAATTATGGACCAGCGCTCCGGAAAATTGGAGCCCAGGCGCCCTAGCTTATCTGAGAAGTGAAAACTCAGAAAAAATAATAATTGATGGGGAGCGCCGGTGCTTAGAAATCCTTAAGGACATCGGTATTGTTGTTCAGGAAGATTGGCGAGAAGCGGCTAAAGAATTTGTGGCGGAAAACGCCCGCAATCGTTTAGCGGCCCGTTACTTAGCCTCTTTAGCAGCAGCTTGCATAATTGACAACAACGGTTTCGAAAAAGGAGCTCAAAACTATTTTAATACCCTAGCTATGGCTGCTAACGAAATTTGGTCCGGTATTCGCGACGCCGAAATTGACCAATTGGTTATCGATTTTGTGGAAGCGGATGAAGAGATGAAAAAAGTCAAAGAATTATTAAAGACTGGCAATCAATATTTTTTGAAAGCCCAAGCCGCCGGCCGACCAATCGGCTATCTTGATTTAAAAGATTTGAAAAAAACTTTTAATCTCCTAGATCTCTTGGAGTGCGGTTCCGAAGAATACCCTTGGCTTTTCATTGTTTCCTGTACAATCGGAGATCAAAGAATTCTTAATCTCGCCTCCAAAGAACTACCTCAAGAGATATTGAAAAAATATCAACAGGAATATGAAGAGGCCTCTTCTCTGCTCCTCTTGCTAGAAGCGGAGGTAATAAATTTTAAAAAATAAAAAAACGACTTTTAAAATAAGCCCGACCAAAAATCGGGCTTTAGTTTTGCCTAAAGACTTAATTGCTAAAAGACTGACTTTAGCTTATGATAAAATTATAAACTTTTAATATATGCGTGTCCCCATCAGAAAAGGCGACCCTCGCCTAGATAAAAAAATCGACCCGGCGATGACCGCCGATAAATATCAAGAACTTGTAAAAAAGCTCGATTTTTGGAAGCGCGTTAAACGCCCGCGCGAAGCCGAAGAAGTTAAGCGTCTAGCGCTGATGGGCGATTTCTCGGAAAACGTCGGCTATCAAGTCGCCAAAGGCCGCCTGCGCGGACTAAACGAGCGTATTCTGGATTTAGAAAAATTATTAGGACGCGCGGAAATCATTAAAATTCAAAATGATGGTACTGTCCAATTAGGAAACAAGGTAACGATTGAAAAAGACGGCAAAACCAAAACTTATCAAATTCTCGGAGCCACGGAAACTGATCCGACAAGCGGCACCATCTCCTATTCCTCCCCGCTCGGCGCGGCTCTCATGAATAAACATGAGGGCGAAACTATAAAAATAAGCCTCACCAATAAAGAGACTTATTATAAAATTATAAAAATAGAATAAGGAGTTGTCCTATTTATTATCATCAACAAAAAACTCATAACCACCGATTAATACCGGCGTTGATAAGAAATACCAAATTATCACATCATCAAGCGGAAAAACATTACCGGCCAAATTGATAGTCAGGATATATTCACCCGGCCACCACCAAGAACCAACAATCAAAGAGACCACTTCATAAATAAAAAAAACTAAAGCAAAGAAAACGGTTGGCAACCAGGTCTTTTTTAATAATTTAGGATTAAAATAAAACATAATCACGCCCGGAATCAATAGAATTATCAGGGCCAGTAAAACGTAATTTACCGCCAGTAAATTGGGAGCGATAAAGAAAATGGAAAATACCGATAAAAATAGGAGGATATATCCTAAAATTATAAATCGGAAGCGTTTAGAAATTCGACGCTTTAAATCTCGGTCGACAAAATATTCATAAAAAGCCAATACCCAGAAAAAATTTAAAAAAGCAAAAAGAATGTTTTCAAGCGGCGCGATGCCGAATAAGCGCGGTAAAATAGATTGGACGTCCCAGGCATCCGCTAAACGTGCGGCCATTTCTACCGGCGGCGCGAATAACAGAGTAGTCAAACCAGAAAATAATAAAATTTTAAAGCGTGATTTTTTGAGCCAAAGAAAATTAAGAACTGCCGGTGGCACTAAAACTAAAATAATGGAGACTAAATAAACCGGACGCCAAAAATAAACCAAAACGCAGGCCAAAACGACATAGGCAAACAAAAATATTAAGCGTTGTCTCTTTTTCTTGTTTAACATCTTATTTAAAGTTTAACAAAAAAGCTTAAAAATAACAAAAGGAGGCTCTTAATTAAGCCTCCCTTTAACTTTACGATTTTGGATTTTTGCCTTTTGGTTTTATTTTTACTTCACGTCTTGGCCTAGGTTTGTCCGCCCCTAATGTCCAGAGACGGATAGGACCATTAAAACCAGCTCGGTAAAAAACTTGGAAATCAAGAATAAACTTTCCTTTATCTTTATAGAGCTGCGTGATAAAAGAATAATTTTCTACTTGATAAACATGGTGGCCGTCACCGTGATTATCTTTTAGATCTGCGCTTTCACAAACCTGATTAAGCACCGCCAAATTACTGGCAATTATTCCGTTCGTGTGCCCATCTTTAGGCTCCACAAACCAATTCATAATTGGGTCTTTCTGATTTCCCATGATTAATCCTCCTCAAATTTAAAAGTTCAACAATATATTAATTTCTAATTAAAATTCAGCATTCTTTGGCGTACGCGGAAACGGAATCACGTCGCGGATGTTGGCCATGCCAGAAAAATACATAATCGCCCGCTCAAAACCCAAACCAAAACCGGCATGTTTCATGCCACCGTAACGGCGAGTGTCCAAATACCAATTATAATCCTGGGGGTCCATTCCTAATTCCTCAATTCTCTTTTTCAAAACTTCGTAGCGCTCTTCTCTCTGGCTACCGCCGATAATCTCGCCGATTCCTGGAACCAGTAAATCCATAGCGGCTACGGTTTTCCCGTCATCGTTCTGGCGCATATAAAAAGCCTTAATTTCTTTAGGATAATCGGTTAAGAACACCGGTTTACCAAAAATCTTTTCCGTAATATATCTTTCGTGTTCAGTTTGTAAATCAATTCCCCACTTAACCGGATAATTGAATTTCTCACCGCTCTTGATTAACAAATCAATCGCCTCGGTATAAGGCAAACGGACAAAATCAGAATTTAAAATATTGTTCAATCTTTCTAGAAGCCCGGTATCAATAAACTTATTGAAAAATTCCATTTCTTCCGGCAATTCTTTTAAGACGTAACTAATTAAATACTTAATCATCTTTTCGGCTAAATTCATATCGTCATTTAAATCAGCAAAAGCCATTTCTGGTTCCATCATCCAAAACTCGCTGGCGTGTCTAGTGGTATTAGAATTTTCCGCTCTAAAGGTCGGCCCAAAAGTATAAACTCGGTTTAAGCCCATCACTAGGGCTTCGGCCTCTAACTGGCCACTAACTGTCAGCCCAACTTTTTTACCAAAAAAATCTTGAGAATAATCGACTTCACCGTTAGGTAATTTAGGCGCGCCTTTCTGCAAATCTAAAGTGGTGATGTTAAACATCTCACCGGCACCCTCACAATCGCTGCCGGAAATAATTGGCGTATGGACATAGGAAAAACCTTGTTCTTGAAAAAATTTATGGATAGCAAAGCTAAGTGTTGAGCGTAATCTAAAAACTGCCGCAAAAGTATTGCTACGACCGCGCAAATGAGCAATTTCACGCAAGAATTCAAAGCTATGTTTTTTCTTTTGGAGCGGATAATCAGCTTCCGCTAAGCCGATAACCGTAATTTTTTTAGCCTTAAGTTCGAATTCCTGACCGGCGGCGGGAGACTCTACCAAGACACCTTCGATTTCTAAAGAAGAGCCAATAGTCGTTTTTTCTGTTTCATTAAAATTGCTAATATTAGCATCAAAAACAACCTGCAAGCCCTTGAAAAAACTGCCGTCATTAACTTCAATAAACCCGAAATCCTTGGAGCTACGAAGGGTTCTAACCCAAGCACCAATTTTAATTTCCTGGCCGAAGTATTTTTTAGGTTCGCGATGAAGCGACTTGATGTCGATATAAGCCATATATATGCTAATTACTAATTAGACTAACAGAACTATATTAATACAAAGCTGATATTTTTTCAATATTAGGCAATAATATCTATTGCACCAAGTTAATCGGCTTCTTTTTTTGATATGCTAAAATATTTTCAATCGTGGTATCCAAAATCCTAAGCAGAGCCTCCTGGGAATTAAAGGCATTATGCGGAGTGATGATTACTTTGGGATTTTGCAATAATAAATGATTACGCAAGACTGTTTTTAAATCAAATTTTTTATTAAACTCTTTAGACAAAAGTTCTTTCTCTTCTTTAATAAAGCCCTCTTCTTCCAAAACATCTAAACCGACGCCGGCTAAAATACCACTATCTAGCGCCTTAAGAAGCGCCGAAGAACTAACCAGGCCACCGCGCGAAGTATTAAGCAAATAAGCGCCGCGCTTAATCAATTTAATATTTTTACTGTTTATCAAATGGTGTGTCGCCTTATTATAAGGAACGTGCAGGCTGATAATATCAGAGCTAGCCAACAAATAATCTAGCGCTACATATTTTAATTTTAATTTTTTAGCCAGCAGCTGGTTGGGCTTCAAATCATAAACCAAAATATTCATCCCTAAACTAGAAACCATCTCGGCAAATTTAGAGCCGATGTGCCCCAAACCGACTAAGCCGATGGTTTTGCCTTTTAAATCAAAACCGCGCAAACCGTCCAAGGAAAAATTTCCGGTTCGCGCTCGCTCAACTGAAGGAACTAACTTTCTGGACAAAGCCAATAACAAAGCCAAAGTATGCTCGGCAACAGTATTTTCCCCGTAAAAAGGAACGTTGCTTACTTTAATTTTTTTGGTCCGGCAAAAATCTAAGTCAATGTGGTCAAAGCCAGTAGACATCGTGGCAATCATTTTTAATTTACCCAATTTTTCCAAAGTATCTTTATCTAAAGAAGAATAAATAAAAGCCGCTAGAATATCAATTTCTCCCAGACTTTTAATATCCCTCTTCTTAACCTGGGTATTACGGAACTCTAGCGTTAACGTTTTTTCTTTAGCTAAACGTGCGGAAATATACTTTTCTTCCCACTTTTCAAGCTCAAAAAAAGCGACCTTGGTTTTATTAGCCATATATGAATCATTAATAATTAATGATTATATTATAGCATAGAAAACAAGCCGCTCCTGATTTTTTATGATTTATTCGCTTCTCAAGGCGTCGACCGGATCAAGCCGGCTGGCTTTAAAGGCTGGGTAGAATCCAAAGAAAACACCAACTAAAACCGAAAAGGAAAAACCAATTATCGGCCCAGTCCAAGAAGAAGCCATGCTAATCCAATTAAAATAAGAAATTACCGGGATTGCCCCTTGGCCGATTCCCATGCCAATCAAGCCGCCAACCATAGACAAAATAACCGATTCCAATAAAAATTGACTTAAAATATCCGCCTGTTTACCGCCAATTGCTTTGGCGATTCCGATTTCCTTAGTTCTTTCCGCTACGGTCACAAACATGACATTCATAATTCCAATTCCGGAAACCAGCAAGGTAATGGCCGCAATCGCCGTCAGCAAAGCCGTCATGGTTTTAGCAGATTCTTGCGCAGCCGCCACCATACTACCGGCATCCATAATTTGAAAATCATTTTCTTGAGTAGTTTTTAATTTATGTTCAGTCCGCAGGATAGACACAATGCTACTAGTGGCGGCGGCCGTATTATCAACATTATCAACCGTCGTCGTAATCATCACCTGCCCCTGAGAACCAAGAATACTTTTTTCGGCCGTCGTACTCGGAATAATAACGGCCGAGTCAACAGAAATCATCCCGATGCGCGAGCCTAATTTTTTTAAAACACCAACAATTTCTATTTTCTTCCCGCCAACCGTTATTTCGGCGCCAATCGGACTAGTGCCGTCGGAAAATAAATCCGAAACCACCGTCGAACCGACAACCGCGACGTTAGTTTTGTTATCAATGTCATCAGTCTCAATCCCCCGCCCTTGTTCAATAGTTAGGTTGGAAATGGAAATAAAATTAGCATCAACTCCGACTACGCCATAGCTTTTATCAACTGAGCCGTAAGATACCGAAGCATTGCCCTGGATAGCACCGGTGGCCGAAGAAATATGTTCGGCGCTAAGTAATAATTGTGCATCGCTAGTGGCTAGCTTAGAGCTGCTGGTAAAACCGCGGCCACGATTTGGCATAATTAAAACAGAATTAGCGCTTAAATTTTGAAATTGAGAACTGACCGATTCTTGAGCGCCTTTGCCAACCGCAAAAACCGCGATTACCGTCGCCACGCCGATGATAATACCAAGCATTGAGAGAAAGGTTCTTGTTTTTTTGGCCAGCAATGATTCAAAGGCCATTTTTACTATTTCTAGATTCATATTAATTAAACACCTAAAAGCTAATAAGAACTTTTTAACTGATAATTATCACTGAGCACCTGTCCGTCGCGCAAAAAAATTATTCGATCGGCATATTTGGCAACTTCTGAGGTGTGCGTAACCATGACCACGGTTTTCCCCTGTTTTTTAAAATTAGTAAAGATTTCCATAACCTCAATTCCCGATTTAGAATCAAGGGCTCCGGTCGGTTCGTCAGCTAAAATTATTTCCGGGTCATTAATTAGAGCACGACAAATCGCGACGCGTTGTTGCTGTCCGCCGGAAAGTTCCGTCGGCCGATGATTAACCCGTTCGCCCATCCCGACCGACTTTAAAAGTTTTTTGGCTTTTTCTAAGCGTTCATCGCTAGGCATCCCAGCATATAGTGCTGGCAAAGCGACATTTTTAATTGCCGTAAATCTAGAAAAAAGATTAAATTGCTGAAAAACAAAACCCATTTTCTTGTTGCGAATGAAGGCCAACGTATAATCATCCTTAACGTCGCCGATATTCTCACCATCTAAAAAATATTTTCCTTTAGTAAGCGGGTGCAGACAACCGACAACATTCAATAGAGTAGTTTTGCCGCCGCCGGATTCGCCCATAATGGCCACAAACTCGCCCTGCTTAATTTCCAGATTGATGCCTTTTAGAACCGGAATCTCTTCGCCATTAGCTAAATAATATGATTTATAGACATTTTCTAATTTAATTGCAATCTTTCCAGGCATATTAATAGACAATAATCTCGCCGGCATTTAAGCCGCTTATAACTTCCACTTTTTTACCGTCAGTAAATCCGGTTACTACCGTAGCAAAACTACCATCCATTTTTTCAACAGACGGATTGCCTCCCACATTTCTCACCGCCGCTACCGGAACCGCTAAAACTCCAGCCGCTTCGGAAGTAACAAATTCAATCGTCGCAGTCATCCCTTCTCTAACTTGATTTTCCCCGGTATTAGTCAATAAGACGCGAACTAAATAGGTCACAATACCATTGGCGCTAGTATCGGAAGTCATGGCAATAAAGCTGACTTCCCCCGTCAATTTAACGCCATCAACAGCATCGAAAGTCACCTGCGCCTTATCGCCGACTTTCAGCTTGCTAATATCTGCTTCTTCAATATTGGCTTCTATATAAAGAGTATCGTTATTAATAATGGTAGCCATTGTCTTGGCACTATCGCTTAAAATAATGTCGCCTTGCTTATAATTAAGCATGGAAACAACGCCATCAATCGGCGAAGTCAAAGTTGCTTGTTCATAGTTATATTTAGCTTTGTCTACGCCGATAGAAGCTGATGTAAGTTGGGCACGGGCGGAAGCTAAATCGGAAGAGCTAATCGGTGCGATTAAGTCTTGATAATCCTGCTGCGCTTGAGTCAAGGAAATCTCCCGCGATTTAACAGAATTTTCTGAATTTTTTATATTTTGGGTCGCTTGATTTTTAGTTATTTCTAAATCTTGCTGAGCTTTATCATAGGCAGTTTGAAATTTTTTCAAACTAAGTTTGGCATCTACTACTGCCTGGACGGAATTATCTAAACTAGAAATGGCGGAATTAATTGACGAGCGATTAGAACTAACGGTTGATTTAAAGCCATCTAATTTACTTTGGGAAAGTCCAGTAAAAGTAATCGTGGCATCCAGCATCTTTTGCATATTATAAAGATGGTCTTGGAAGGCCGATAAAACGCTTTCCATTTTAGCGGCGACCGCATCAATCTCTGAAGTATTATTTGTGCTTAAAGCAACTATCCGGCTATCAATATCATTGCGCAAACTTTTAGCGCGGGAATAACTGTCCTTGGCGCCAGATAAAGAACCGGAATCCTTGGCACCGAGCACATTTTCAAATTCATCATTAATTGACTGTTCATCAACGCCGATAACGCCATCAGAATCACGCAATATTTTCTGCAAAGTAATATTAATTGATTTGATATTGCTGGCTAAATCGGAATAAGCGCTGCGCACAATTTCACTATCGCTGGCATTAGTATTTAATTTCAAATTATCTTGAGCCGTTTCTAAAGTATCTTCGGCATTAGTAATATTCTGCGCTTGGTTAACTTTGGTTTGCTCTAAACTGATTTTTGCCTGGTCTAAGGAAACTTGCGCCTGTTCAATTGCGGCTTTAGACTTGGCAATTTCGCTCGCAGTCGCCGACTCAATCTTAGAATTGTAGGTAGCTAAAGCTGATTGATAACTATTATAAGCGCTGCGTAGTTCAAATTCTAAAGTTTCCGTTTTAACCGACGCAATTTTATCGCCTTTTTTAATTTTATCGCCCTCTTTAACATAAACATTATCAACTTCTAAATTACCACTTACCGGAAAGGATAGTTCCACGCCGTCTTTAGCTACTACCTTACCGGAAGCAGAAACGGAAATTTTTAAATCTTCTTTAGCGACCGTATATTTTTTCTGTTGGACGACTGTAGTTTGATTTTTGGTATTCCGCCCATAAAAATAATAGCCAGCTCCAGCAGCGACCAAAATAATAATGGCAATGATTAAAAATTTTTTACTAAAAATAAATCCGAAGAAGCCTCTTTTTTTTGACTTTTTGCTTTCTTCTAAAATTGACTCGGCCATAAATTTAATTAATTAATAAGCACAAATTCGGCGACTTTTTTATCAGTCACACTCTGATTAAGCCAAATGGTAATCATTTTATCAGCCGTAATGTCACTTAAGTTGGCTTCCACCATTTCTCGACTGCCATTTTCCGAACCGGATTTTAACATCTTTATGCCGACTGGGATTATAATTTTTTCCTCACCGGAGCTCATAGCTTTTAATGTTTCCAACATTTGCGCGCGGCTATCAGCAGTTTGTTCACCTGGTCCTCCAGGGCCGCCACCCATACCCATGCCCATACCAGCGCCACCTCCAGCGGGAACGCCAGCCGGAACGCCGGTTGTAGTTAAGGAAACGCCCGCCTCTCTTTGAGTTTTAACATTTTCAGTATTTGCAGCTTCAGTAGAACTCGCTTGTCTGCCCGGCATATCAACCTTTAAAACATCAACCTCGTTACCTAAGATTGATTTTACTAAACCGCGAACATCGGATTCCCTATCCGGTTGACCAAAATCAGGACGATTAGTCCGGCTGGGGCGAAGCGAGTCGCTATTCTTATCGGTAGCGGTGGCTGAGTTTGTTTGGCTGTTGTCTTTATTAGTTTGACCACAAGCAGTCAAAACAAACAAAAAAAGCAACAAAACAGACGAAAAAGCTAGCTTTTTTTTCATACGATTTAAAATTTAAAATTAAAACCAAGATGGTTTATACCTAATAATACGTAAACCTTAAAATTTTCTTCTTTGATTCGCTTAAATAGACTCGCGCCAAAGAAAAAAGCCCTTCGTTATATGAAGGACTTCTCGCAAATTTAAGGTTAAAAAAAATTTCAATATTCGAATTTACCATAGGGAGTGTTGAGAGTGACGTGATTTTCATCATCCGTACTTTCAAATACAAAGCCGAGTTCGTACGGTTTTAAGCAACAACCAAAGACTACACCCTTAACAGCATTTTTGAATTCTTCGTTATCTTCTCCAACAATGTCAATTCCAATCCCGCAATTACAAGAGGTGTACATATGCCTCCAGGGTTGGCCGGTTTCCGCTTGAATAAAACGGAACAACGCAGGCGGCTCCGGCATTGTTTTAGAATAAATAACGGCTTTACCAATATTCTTGATTTTGGTAGCACCGCCGCCGGTATTCATTGTTATGCCGTGTAGCATATGGAAGATGCCGCGATTTTTAAGCTCTTTGATTATCTCACGAATAACAATCGCCCATTGGCGGGTAGGAGAAAGCAAGGCTTCACCGACTGACATACCTTCTAAAATTTCTGGTTTATCATGCGGACGATAATGGCCTTTATAAAAATGGCCATCGCCTAAATCAGGATATTTCTCGTTAAACGAAAGATCCATGGCGCCGCTTCTGAGCAAAGTTTGGCCATTAGACATACCCCCAGAATTGGGTTTGTCTTCCCAAGCAGCTTGTCCGTCGCTTTGAACGCCGATAATAATATCGCCAGGCTTGGTTTCGCCAGTAACAATATTGACCTTTTCCTCCCAAGCATTAACCGCGACGTTAAAAACCAACGATTTTACCTGATAAGGAAGGTCGGCCGTTTCTCCGCCCATGAACTTAATTTTGACATTAAATCCAAATTTGGCATAAAGCTGAAGGAGCTCCTGAAAACGCTTTTTAACCTGACGCAAGACAATCGCTTTGATCTCCGGATTTAAACCCTGGTCAATAACATCGGCAATCAGCATTGGCCCAAAAACAAAACCGCTCGCGGCAACATCGCCCAAATTCATGGTCAAAGCATCATCCATCATCCCGGCAAAGACATTTTCATCTCCATGCTCATAATAATCCAGTAAACGCTGAATAAACTTGCTGCCGTCGCCGTCAAGATGTAGGGTTACTGCTCGACTGTCTTCATAGGGGTCAGTGACGATATTAACAAAAGCGTAAGGATATTCCTTAGCAATTATTTCATCAAAGTTGGCCTTGATGCCGCTTTTATCGGAAGCGACACCCAATTCTTGATACAAATCTTTTTTTGATTCCATTTTTTCCTTTTTATGGTTAAACAATAATTTAATTTTTAAATAACTTCCGCTGATATTAACATAATAATCTAATAACTGTCAAATTAACAAAAATTTGACGTTTGCTTGTTTTTATATTAATATGCCTGGATACTAAAAATAGTATTAGAGTTAATTTTCGGGGCTAATAACCCTATAATCGTTCATTAAAAATTATTAATTTATGAAAAAAGTTCCAGTCAACTTACA
>Ga0172379_10000715_pt1 | contig 78969 bp, 84 predicted proteins | sample GrowelOW334metaG_FD_119756 | JGI IMG/M metagenome (GOLD analysis project Ga0172379, IMG submission 119756) | Groundwater microbial communities from an aquifer near a municipal landfill in Southern Ontario, Canada - Groundwater well OW334 metaG | ecosystem: Environmental > Aquatic > Deep... | reverse complement strand
GATTTGACGACTGGGGGGGGGCGTTGTGGAACATACTTTGGCTGGTCAGAGGCAGTACCGGGGCGATGGTGTTTGCGGAGGAAGTTTATGTGCGTAAATAACACAGGTATCCTCGTGCATCACTAGATTGTAACTAAATTACCCGAAATCCGGCTCAAAGACAAATTTCAGTGGCTCAAAAAAAATCCAAAAAGTTCTCAACCACTCACTATTTTATTAAGGTTTTCTGGGGAATTATTTCTTGGCGACGTTGCGAGCGCAGCCAGTCGAGCATCATGATGCGAGACTTTCGTGAGGGCGTACATGCTAGCCCGAACGAACCGGCGAAGCGTTCGCCAAGAAATAATTCCCCAGAAAACTCAATGTAAAAGCTAGTAAGTGGAGACTTAATGTGTACTTATTTTAAATCCATGTTACAATGCCCCTCGGGCTTTTGTTAAACAAAAAATCAATGCCAAACGAATTAATTGACCTTATTATTATTGCCGGCGGATTGGTAGGAGGAGCTATGGTTGGACTATTCCTTTTAAAGCCAAAAGCAGTCGCCGATCTTGAGGCTGTTCAAAGAAAAAGTGAAGAACTTTTAGCTAAAAGTAGTGAAGAGTCGGTAGATGTCCAAAAAAGGGCACAGGCCGATATTGAACTCATGCAAAAAAGAGGAATAGATCACGAAGAAAAAAGCAAAATCCAGGCTGAAAAAATTGAAAAATTAATCCTTTCCAAAGAAGAACAGCTTAAGGGCAAAGAGCAAAAAAACGCGGAAATAAAAGGCCTTTTAGACCAGGAAGAAGCCGCAATTAAAAATCTCGAAGAGAAAAATAAAGACCTGGAAAAAGAGATGACCCTAAAGTTGGCTCAAAAAACCGGTTATACTCTTGAAAGTGTTAAAGATGACCTTCTCAACGAGTTTGATCGCGATTTGGAATTGCAAAGGGAAGATCGCCTCCACAAATACGAAGAATATTTAAAAGAAGAAAAAGAGCATATCGCCAAAAACCTGATCACGCAGGTCATTCAAAGGTATTCAGCCCCAACCTCTGTCGAGAAAAAAAGCTCAACCTTAACAGTCACCCGTGATGAAATTAAGGGCAAATTGATTGGCGCAAAAGCCGAAAATCTTTTACTTATAGAAGAACTTACCGGCGTTGATATTATCTTTAATGATTCCCCGGACACCATTATTGTTTCCTGTTTTGATCTGGTAAGACGCCATATTGCGCGCGAAACGATCAGTAAATTAATGAAAGAACGCATAGTCAATCCGGATAAAGTTCGTGAAAAATTAAAAGAAGTGGAGTTTGAAACAGATCGAAGTTTGATTAAAATTGGCAGAGACACGGTCAGAATGCTGGGCTTGGAACATCGTCAATTTCCGCCGGAATTTATGAAAACAATCGGGCGTTTAAAGTTTAGAACAAGTTACGGGCAAAATATTCTTAAGCATTCTTTTGAGGTCGGCTACTTCACGCTTATGCTTGGTGGAGAGCTTGGCGTTAATATGGTTGATTGTAAAATTGGCGGATTTTTTCACGATTTGGGAAAAGCGATTGACCAGGAAGTTGGCGGGTCACATGACGTACTTACTAAAGAAATTATGGAGAAATATACCTTTTCGGAAGACGAAATCCATGCCGCTTGGGCGCATCATGATGCCATTCCACAGCGCACTGCCGAAGCCATGTTGGTTAAGGCGGGTGATGCAATTTCCGCCGGTCGTCCGGGTGCACGTCAGGAATCACTCGAAAAATATATTGAACGCATTCAGGCTATTGAACGCATTTCCAATTCTTATGAAGGTGTAAGTAAATCTTTTGCGATTTCCGCCGGACGTGAGGTTCGTGTAATTGTTGAACCTCAAAGGTTAAAAGACGACGACCTTCCTTATTTAGCAGAAAACATTGCCGAAGAAATCCAGGCAAACGTGGGGTATCCTGGAAAAATTAAAATAAATGTTATTCGCCGAACCAAGAATATTGATTATGCTAAAGCCAAAGATGGCTCGGTGGTTTTACCAAAATTTAAAAAATAATTATGTACGATGTCGCAATTATTGGCTGTGGACCGGCCGGTTTAATGGCTGCCGTTTATACCTCCCGCGCTCAATTGAAAACGGTTATTTTTGGCGATTATAAAAAAGGTAATCTTTATAAATCTCATGTTATTGCCAATTTTTTAGGATTTCCTGACTCGATTACCGGGCCTGAATTAGCCGCTAAAGGAGTGGAGCATGCCAAAAAATTTGGCGCAGAAATTTTAAGCAACGAAATTGTTGATATTAACATCAATGAAGATGGGACTTTTACCCTTAAAACTGAGCAGCAAAAAGATTTTCAAACCAAAACGGTTATCATTGCCACCGGCCAAAGTTATGCTTTGAGTGGCATCAAAAACGAGCAGGAATTAACCGGCAAAGGTGTTTCCTATTGTGTTATTTGTGATGGATTTTTCTTCCGCAATAAAAACGTGGTGGTTGTTGGCAGTGGCAACTATGCCGCCGAAGAAGCTTTGCAACTGATGAATTATACTAAAAATGTGACTGTTTTAAGCCACGGCAAGGACTTTGCTTTTTCTCCGGAAATGCAAAAAGAAGTTGAGGCAGCCGGAATCAAAATGCAAAAAACCGCACGCATTAAAGAAATAACTGACTCTTTGGGGAATGCCGTTCCCCTCAAAGCTGAAAAAATTATTTTTACGGATGGTCCGGAAATGGCTACGGAAGGTGTCTTTATGGCAGTTGGCGTGGCGGGCGCAACAGCTTTTGCCAAAAAACTTGGAATGGAAATGACCAATAACTACATTAAAGTCGATTTTGAGGGCAAAACCAACATCCCGGGCCTATTTGCGGCCGGTGACTGTACCGGAAGTCCTGCGCAGGTTGCCTCAAGCGTAGGTGCGGGTTGTAATGCGGCGCTAAGTGCGATAAAATTGCTAAGAGGTTCAAAGGTTTATATTCAATATAACTAATTCCCATGTTTGGATTTGGTAAAAGAAAGAATAAAGACCAGGACAGAAAAAAGTCTAAGCTCGACAAACTTGTAATGGGAGCCATTGTTGGAGGTGCCATCGGTTCCGTAATCGGCATGACTATCGCTCCCCAAAAAGGCGCGGAAACCCGTGAAATGTTAGCTCAAAAAGGGAAAGATGTATACGCAAAAGGCAAAGAAGTCGGTGGGCAAATTCAGTCATCATTAGAAGAAAGGCTTGCGGATCGAAAAGAAAAAATGGGCTCCGTTCCAAAAAAAAAAGGTTTTTTTGGTCGTCTAAAAGATAAAATTTTCCACAAGAAAATTAAAAATAAACAAATCTCGCTCAACGAAAAAGATTTCAAAAAGATCCCCCACGAAATGGACTAAGGATTGGGCCCAAGACTAGATCGCCTTTAATGGAGCCACCGTAGTTTTAACCGGTGTTTTTAGCGTTGAAGCAGGTTGAACATTTGCCGGAACCGATTGTTGAGTGCTTGAAACAATAACCTGCTGGGTCTGTTGAGTAGGTGGCGGTATTGGCTTATAAGTGCTGGCAATAGGCTCCTTTTTGGTCTGACCATCCTTGGTTATAAGACGATACCAAATATAATTCATTCCCCCACCATGCGGCCCATCCAGGGCTACGCTACGGCCATCATTGGTGCCATAAAACTTAAAGTAAGCATTAGAGCCTTCATCATAAGCCTGAATCAAAAGATAGCTGGGAGTATCGTTTAAAAATTTTAAATCATGAGACCCCGGATAAATGGTTGCATCAAGCCCATGGCCTCCAATTTGGGAATAATACGTAACTTTCCAGGAATGAGGGGCTCTTTCTATAATTGGCAATCCTGCCCATAAAGCCGCCCGATATAACGTCGTTGAAACCTGACAAATTCCACCACCAACCTCAAGCTCTATTTTATTCTGCTTGATAACTTTTTCAGGTAAATATCCGCTTGAATAGTCCACTTGCCCCAAATATTTGTTAAACGAAAACTGTTCTCCCGGCTTTACCAGCAATCCATTATATTTTTGAATGCCAACGTTTATATTATGCATACGATTTGGCGGAGATCCATAATATGATGTATGTCCGGTTGCAAGCAATTCTTTAATTCCCAGGTCTTTCAACTCATCGGAAATATTAACTTTGGCCTTGTCTTCATGTACCGGGATTTCAAACCCGCGAATGCCCGTGTTCAAAGCTAAATTCATGCCGGCAACCAATTTAGCCGATTCAACCGACAAGCCATTTTCGCCCCGACCCTCTATCACAACCTCCCCTTTTTCGTCCTTATAAATTTTCACATCTTCGGTGTTTTTATTAATCACAGAAACAACATTTTTCGCCAAAAATGGCCAAATTGCAGATGAATCAAAAGCAATTCGCGGAACAGTTTTTAATCTAAAATCATTATTTTCTCCCACAATATCTTCTCCCAAAATAACCGGCAAAGACCATCCCAATTTCTTAAATTCCAGGATTTGTTCATCTTCAAAAACCAACGAATCACTATGTATCAACGGGTCAATTTTATAATTCCGCCCGTCATACTTCAAAGTTATTGGGCTGGTCATCGCAGCCTGAAAACGCCCTTGCCCAGCGGTTAAAGTAGTGGCCGTTATGCTTGCATTTTCGGGTATTATATTCAATTCAATCACCCCATTTTGTAAATTTTGAGTATATTTTTCCAGCATTCTCAAAAGTTCCGGACGATCAAAAACCGTTCCGTTCACCTCCGGCTGAATTTCCAGTTTTTTATTTTTGGAAATTAAACGTGCATTTTTTGCTCGTTGCCCGGTGATGCCAAATTTTTCTTCAAGAACATTCAAAACCTTTTCGCCATCCATGGCATATGCCAAAGCAAAATGCTCTTCTTTCAAAAATCCTCCAACAAAAGAAAGTGCTTTAGAAGCGGTAAAATGATAAATCGGCAAATTATTTATTACGCGCTGATTGGCAAAAGTAATCCCCAGTTCTTTAGGTGTTACGGCCAACTCTTTTCCCTGGAAACTGAAAACGATTGGAGTTGTTTCATATGTTTCGACCTTCTTGTTTAACAGTGTCACCGCATCATCTGTAGTCAGATAACCCAAAGCCACAGGACCGGCATAAACCCTTGGGTAAACGCGCTGATCGGAATGCAGATCAACCACTATCAAAATAGAAGACACAGCAATAATTCCGGCAAAATAAAGACCACCACGAAGCAGCTTTTTTTTTGCTCCGTTTTTCACAGTATTCCACTCGGGAATTTTCGAATTTTTTTTTGGTGAAGTCATATTGCAAATTCCATTATGGCAGATCTTTCAGCATTTTAACAGCATCCTCATTGTCCGGAAACATGGCCAGTACCTCCCCTAAAATGTGCTTTGCCTCGGTTACCGTCCCCTGATCCTGATAAAACTGTGCCAGAGTTAAAAGGTAATTCAGATTTTTTGGATCCATATCTATAGCTTTTTGAAAATGCACTAACGCCTTATCGGTTTCATTCATTTCATGCAGTATTTGGCCCAGGCTAAAATATCTTCCGGCGCGCCCATGGTCCAATTCAATGGCTTTCTCGTAACAAGATTTCGCTTCCGGCAATTGTTGTTGATGATAAAGTGTCAGTCCCAAATTGCTATGATAAGAAGCCTCATCGGACTTGGCTGAAACAAGTTTTCGGAAAAGCATTTCCGCTTTTTTATATTGAGCTTGCTTAAGATAAATCAGCCCAAGTTTGTTATAAGCTTCCAGATTGCTCGGGTCCAAAGAAAGGCTTTGAATAAGCAACTTTTCGGTATCATTCAACTCCCCTTTTTCCAAAAAAGCTTCAGCGCGTTTAAATAAAGACTTTCCCTTTACCGCATTTTTAGGATTAATGGACTCCGGCGAAGGAATCATCTCTTGCGCTGTAACTTCATGTTTTTCCTCGGTTATATGATGAAAAAGCTGAGAGAAAACTCGCTTGCGTTTACTAAAAATTTGCCCTGCGGCAAATCCTTTTTCGGTGATCTGATAGCGACGAACAAAAATCACCAGCAAAAGTGCAACCCCTATAACAAACAAAAATAATTTCATAAAGCGAGCATTAAATTTTCCAGAGCCAAACGGGCATTAATATTTCTTTGGAGCAGATCAGCGGTCTTTTGCAGGTCAAGAATCAGCTTAACCCGTTTTTTTACCAGGCCTTCATCCAATTCATTTTGCGCGGAAAGTTTTAACAATTCCTGTCGGGCAACTGCCAAAAAAACCTGGAAGAAATCATCATATGGCAGCTCCTCCTTAATCATTGTAGCGACATATAGAAATCTTTCAACCCGGTCCTCTTTATCCATTAACAAAATAAGTTCTTCATACATTTTTTTATAATTACGAAAAAGTTCATCATTCTCGGCAAGTTGAATGACCTTCCCCGGCTTTCCCAAGGCCAAAGAAGTTAACGCTTCCAGTTCCTGGGTATTCTTCTCCGGATAACGAATTTTTAAAAAATCAGCAAGTTCAGTGGTCTGTAAATTTTGGAATTTCAAAAGCCTCACGCGTGAAATTATCGTTGCCAAAAGCGCTTTAAGGTTACTCGTAGTCAACAAAAAAATCACATTTGGCGGCGGATCTTCCAGTGTTTTTAAAAGCGCATTTGAAGATTCCAAAGTCATCCTTTCAACATTTTGGATCAAAACAACCTGATACTTACTTTGCGTAGTTGTATTTAAACGCATAATCAGCTCGCGAATCTGGTCAATTTTAATCGATTCGCCGTCATCAGTAAGCTCTATTGTGTCAGGGTGATAGCCCTTTTCTATGTGATGACAAATCTGACAAACATGACAGAAATTATTTTCGCACTGCAAAATTTTGGCGAGCGTTTTCATCACACTAAACTTACCAACCTGCTGCGGCCCGGAAACAAGATAAGCGTGCGAAAGATTATTTTGAGCAAGATCCTGCTCCAATTCCGCAAGCTGTTTTTGATGTCCAATGATGTCCCATTTATAACGTAGATTCATGTTTTAAAACAAAATTATTATTTGGGATAAGCCACTTAAGGCTCGTCTCCACGCACGAAGTGCCTATTTCTACCGCAAGCCCAGCCCCCAGCCTATTTCCAGGCTTTATCCTGCCGTACTAAAACCTCATCGGCTTTTTCCGGATTTTGCATGAGCGCTTTGATCAATTTTTCCAGACGCACATTGTTTTGTGAGCCTTTCACCAGCATAATATCACCTTTTTGCAAAAAAGTTTGCAGATAATAAGCCGCCTCTTCCGAGTTTTGAAAGTGCCTTGAAAGACTTTCCGCTTTAGCCCCTGGCTTTAATTGAGCCCCAGCTTCCACACCGTTTTTTTGAGCCGCATCAAAAATCCATTCAGCCTGATCCCCGATTGTAATTAAAATATCCGCCGTTTCACACGCCGCTTTTCCCACTTCGCGGTGATATTTTTCAGCATGAGCACCCAGTTCATTCATGCTGCCAAGCACAGCAATTTTTCTTGCCCCGGGGAAATCTTTCAAAACCAGCAGAGCCTCTTTCATGGCTTCCGGAGAGGCATTATAAGAACTATCAATAATAATTGCTCCATTTATTCCTTCGATTAAATTCATTCTTCCCGGGGGCAATTGATAACTTTTTAAAGCCTCGCAGGCCTCTTCCAAAGTAAATCCCTGCGAAAGTGCCACTGCCAAAGCCGGCAAAACTACATAAATTTGAAATTTACCCGGCAAAGCCAATTCACATTCCTGAATCGCTTCTTTGAAAGAAATCGTAAAGCGAATGCCATTTGCGGTGTTATCCAGGCTCAAAACCTTTAAATCGGCAATATCGGAAAATCCATAAAAAAGTTTTTTACATTTCAAATTGTTATATAGCGCAACAATGTAAGGATCATCCGCGTTCAAGATTGCAAAGCCCTTTTCCGGCAGCCGATTAATCAGTTTCCGTTTTTCCAAAAAAATATCTTCCAAATCTTTAAATTGTCCCGGCCCCAAATGAACAGGTTTAATGGCCGTCATTACACCAATTTGCGGCTTCACCAGCTTAAGCAAAACATCCATATCCCCCGGCTTATCCACGCCCATTTCCAAAACCATCATTTGGATGTTGTGACCTCCCCAAAAAGCTTTCCCGAAACTCCGCAACAAGGTTTTAACCCAGCCCCAAGCCGATGAAAACCCCGATGATTGTTCTAAAATTGCCAACGGCAATCCAAATTCCGTATTATAACTTTTTTCATTTCGTAAAACGTTATAACGTGTCTTCAATATGCTGTAAATTGCATCTTTAGTACTTGTTTTGCCAACCGAGCCGGTAACCCCTATAATAAACGGGCGCAATCTTCTAATTCGAACGCAGGTCAAAAAATACAGAAGCCCAAAAACAAGTTTTTTAAAAGTTTTTTTCATAAATAATTAAGCTCCAAATCGGGTCAACTCATTCGACTTAGACAGGCCAAAAGATAGCAAAATAAAGCCAAAAGATCAAGCCTAAGGCCGGCGTCACACTTGCAAAAATAATCAATTTTTTAACCTTTAAATTATGCAAATATCTGCATCTTCCGGGTCAAATTTATTCGGCGCAAAATTAATGTTAAGCGCAATCATCTTAAGCTCGTTCCTTTTGCAGGGCTGCAGCAACGGAGTAAAGGAAGTCAATCTGGGTTCAATAAACACTCCTCAACCTTCTCAAGCAAGCCTCACCTCCGAGCCAACTCCTAAAATTATTCAAACCACTATTACCCAATATTCTTCCGATATGATCAAAAAATATCCACAGCTCGCCGCTCCTAAAAAAGGTGAAACAATCGCCATTATCGAGACCGATTTAGGAACCATGAAAATGAAAATTTTCGACAAACAGGTTCCGGATCTGGCCAAAAATTTTACCGAACTCGCTAAAACCGGCAAATACACAAACGTTCCTTTTCATCGAGTGATCAAAGATTTCATGGTTCAAACCGGTGACTTCACTAACGGCAACGGAACCGGTGGTTACAGTTATAAAGGCCCGGGAAAAGAACTTCCAAACCAAATTGTTAAGGGAATTGTGCATCTTTATGGAACCGTTTCCATGGCTAAAACAAGCGCTCCGGTTTCAATCGGCAGCCAATTTTTCATTGTTACCAACAAAGATGGTACGCCTTTTTTAGATGGAGGATACTCCCCTATTGGCCAAATTTATGAAGGAATGGAAGTTGCCATGGCAATCCAGGATTTACAAATCCCAGGCGCGGAAGCCCCAAGTCAGGTTGTAAACATCAAGAAAGTTACAATTTCAAAATACGATCCGGCTAAGCCATAATCGGCCCAAAATTTCCACGCGTTTCATCAGGTATTCTTATGTTTAAAGAAGCCCATCTCAAAATTTTTGGCCGGGTCCAAGGCGTTTTCTATCGAGCGGAAGCTCAGGAAAAAGCGCAACAACTCGGCCTTAAAGGTTGGGCTAAAAACGCCGCAGACAGCACTGTAGAAGTGCTTATTCAAGGTGCGGAAGCCTCATTACAGGAATTCATTGTTTGGTCCAAAAAAGGCCCGGAAATGGCCCATGTTACAGAAGTAAAAGTGGATTTCACAACTCTGCCGGCAAAACTGTACGACGAGTTCAGAATTTTTTAATCCGGCTTAGGTTTAATCCCATGGTCATACTGCGAAATATTTGTAGTAGGCTATTGTTTTGTATGGTTCAACGCTCACTGGTTTATCTAAGTTTTTGTAGGGAATGGCATCCTGGCGACATTTGCGAGCGCAGCCGGTCGAGCATCATGATGCGAGACCTTCGCGGAGGCGTACATGTTAGCCGCAGCGAATTGGCGAAGCGTTCGCCAGGATGCCATTCCCTACAAAAACTCAACGCAAAAACAGGAACAGTTACACATTAACAAAGGTTGTTTATTAAAAACAAAAAGCTGGAAGTAAATTAATACTCCCAGCTCACATTCTAAATGCAATTCTCAATTCCGGGTGGAATTAAGCTTTTACGATTTCCAGATATTTTGTGAAAACTTCCGGATTGTTTACAGCAAGTTCAGCCAAAATTTTGCGATCAATCTTGATTTTAGCCTTCAACAAGCCACTCATGAAACGGCTATAGTTCATTCCAGCTTCACGGCAAGCAGCATTGATGCGAGTAATCCACAAACTGCGGAAATCGCGACGACGAAGTTTGCGACCAACGTAGCTGTTTTGTCCAGCCTTGTGGGTGGCATTCTTTGCCCATTTTACTGTGCGATTTGCAAGGTTCTTATAACCTTTTGTACCCTTTAGAAGTTTTTTATGTCGGCGATGAGATGCAACGCCACGTTTTATACGAGTCATGACAATTTTTTAATAAAGATTAAATTTAGGCGTAAGGAAGGAGTCTACGGAAATTTCTCGTAGCTCTGAGAGTTAAAGGTTTACCATCTTTAAAAGCCTTTTTTTGGCGCTTTGATTTGTTGGTCAACAAATGTTTTTTACCGGACTTTTGAAAACGCATTTTGCCTGTTCCGCTTACCTTTACGCGTTTTTTGCTGGCACTGTGTGATTTAAGTTTCATGTTATTGGGTTTTGTGAATAAATTATTTTAGTGGAGTTAAAACCATGAACATCGAGTTCCCCTGCTTCTTTGGTTGTTCTTCAACCTGCGCAATATCCTTCAAACCCTCTATAAAGTAAATCAATTTTTCTCTTCCAAGCTCCGAGTGAGAAGCTTCTCTCCCTTTAAAAACGAGAGTTACCTTCACGCTGTTTCTATCTTCCAGGAACCCACGTGCCTGGCGGACTTTAGTGTCCAAATCGTGCTTATCAATGCGCAGACTTAAGCGAAGACCCTTCATTTCCGCCTGTTTTTGCATTCGCTTATGCTTTTGTTCGATTTTGCGTTGTCGATATTGGTACTTCCCGAAATCAAGTATTTTGCAGACCGGAGGGTTAGCCATTGGCGCCACCTCCACAAGGTCAAGTCCATGTTCCGTAGCTAATTGCAGGGCTTCTTCCAATGTTTTAAGGCCGAGCTGGTTATCCTCCTCGTCAATAAGGCGGACGTTTGGAACACGAATTTGCCTGTTTATACGTAGATGTTTGCTAATACTTTAGGAATAAATATCTAAAAATGCGCTAGAAGGCTTGAGGATAATAAACAAATCGTGGTTTTTAGTCAAGATGTCCTTCGCAATTTCACTTTTTCGTTTTCAGTTAATCAGCAGCTCCCCCGGCCAAAACACCTGGACAATCAGTCAAAAATGCTTATAATAAAGCCACTTTGATCATTCTTTACAAATGAAAAAAGGCATTACAGTTATTGGTTCAACTGGCTCACTTGGCCGGCAAACATTGGATGTTGTTCGCGCGAATCCGGCAAGATTTAAAGTTTTTGCGCTTGCTGCAAACAAAAACATCCAACTTCTAAAAAAGCAGCTCGAAGAATTTAACCCACAAATGGTTGTGGTTTTTTCCGCGAATGAAGCCAAAAAACTGCAAAAAGAGCTTCAACCAAAGCCGGACAACCGGGCTCGGAAAATCACTTCATCAAAAAAAATGTCTCAAGGAGTGGCATTATCCAAAATCCGCCCTCAAATTCTTTCAGGAGTTTCCGGACTTGAAAAAATTTCCACCCATAAAAGAGCCGACCAAATTGTTTTTGTGAGCAATGGTTTATCAGCGCTTTCTGCCCTATGTAAAGCCATAAAAGCGCACAAGCAAATTGCCATTGGGACAAAAGAATTAATCGTGGCCGAAGGCAAAAAAATCATGGCGCTTGCGCGTAAAAATAAAGTTCAAATTCTGCCGATCGATTCCGAACACTCGGCGATTTTTCAATGTCTTCAGGGGGAAAATCCCGCCAATGTTGAAAAGGTAATTCTGACCTGTTCCGGCGGACCTTTTTATGGAATGTCAAAAGAAACCCTTGCCAACGTTACGCCTGCACAAGCCCTAAATCACCCCACGTGGAAAATGGGTGCGAAAATTTCCGTGGATAGCGCGACCCTTATCAACAAAGGTTTCGAGAAAATTGAAGCCATGCATCTTTTCAATTTAAAAGAAAATCAGGTCGAGATTTTGATCCACCCCGAAAGCGTAATCCATTCTTTTGTAGTATTTAAAGATGGCAGTATCAAGGCCCAAATGGCCACTCCGGATATGCGCCTGCCAATAAGTTATGCGCTCAGTTATCCGGATCGCCTGAAAAATAATTGGCCCAGTTTTGATTTTACTAAAATGCAAAAACTGACATTTTTAAAGCCGGACTTTTCAATTTTAAAAGGCCCGGAACTGGTTTGCACACTCGCCCAAAAAGGACGCACCTCAGCCAAAAAACTCATTCAAGCCAACGAAAAAGCTGTTCAAAAATTTCTCAATAATGAAATCTCATTCCTGGAAATCTACAATGAAATTATGCAAATTAAATAACGCTACTTATGAATTTCCCTTTTCTGATTGCTCGGCCGCGATTTTTCCGGATCTTCCCGCATAATTTGGATCTTTTGCCATTTTAGCAAACTCATCCCTGACCATTGCCAGTTCGTCATAAATACCGCTAATTTCTGCTCTTTCATTATCACTCAACTTGTTAAAATCAAGCCCCAATAAATATTCGCGACTACCAAGAACAGCAAGTAAGTTCTGTATTTCCGCATGCCTCGGGGTATTTGATTCTACTGTTTCTCTAAGTGCCACCCCTATATTTTCCAGGTCATGGATTTCATCCATTATTATCCCTAGAACCTCTTCGGGGGGAAGTGTAAAATCAACCATATTAAAATAATTAAATCACCAAATTATATCATGAAACCTCAAGTAAAAGCCATCCTATTAGCTGCCGGCAAGTCTACACGATATGGGGGAAATAAGCTTTTTTTGCCTGTACTGGGCAGTCCTCTTATCTATCACTCACTTTTGGCTATTCACGATTGCCCTGAAATTTCTGAAGTATTTATAGTTGCAAATGCATCTGATTTCAAGCGGATTCAAAATCTGGTTAAAGAAAGCCACTTCCCCAAAGTAAGTAGATTATTGATCGGCGGCAAAACTCGTCAAGAATCAATGGTCAAAGGCCTTGGAGCCCTCTCGGTTAACCAAAATCCCCTTTCTAAAGAATCGACTACTGATGATATCATCCTGATCCACAACGCCGCCAATCCCCTTGTTACCGAAGCCGAAATTTTGGCTGTAATAAAGGCTGCGCAAAAATATGGTGGAGCCATTTGTGGTAAAAAAATTGTTGATACGGTAAAGGAAGTTGAAAACGATTTTATTATTAAAACGCATAATCGTAATGATTTACGGGCTGCCCAAACTCCTCAGGCTTTTCAGTATGGGGTTTTGAAAAAGGCCATCTCTAAGGCAAAAAAGACCCACAAAGATTTTACCGATGAAGCTGGTATGGTTGAGGATTTTATCGCTGCAAAAAATTCCGCCTCCGCTAAAAATCTCGACTCACCAAAAAACAATTTCAATCACTTCAAAATCAAATTCGTTTCTGCTTCCGAAAATAATTTCAAAATTACCACGCCTGCCGATTATGAGCGTCTAAAAGCCATTGTCGGCGACGCGCCTAAAGATTTTTTGGTCGGCATTGGGCAGGACAGCCATGAGTTTGAAAATTCAAATGACCGGCAAAGCCAAAGTCCACCAAAGCATAAGCAGAATTTAATTCTTGGTGGTTTTAACATCCCAAATGTACCAAAATTAAAAGCCGATTCCGATGGCGATGTGGTCATCCATGCGCTTTGTAATGCCATTTTACAGGCTCTTGGCGAAAAATCCCTGGGCTATTTTGCAACGCCTTTGTTTAAAGAAAAAAATGTCACAGATAGCAGAAAATATTTGGCAAACGCTTTGGCCAAGGTTACTCAAAAAGGTTATATCCTCAACAATATTGGCCTGATGATTGAGGGCAGAAAGCCAAAAATGGACGAACTGAGTAGTCGGATCAGAACTTCTTTGGGCAAACTCGTAAATCTAAATCCCCAAAGAATTGGACTTACCGCAACCACCGGCAAAAACCTGACTGCGTTTGGAAAAGGCAAAGGACTCCAGTGTTTAGCAATTGTGTCACTTAAAAAAACTTAAAAATATGCAAAAAGGGTATCTAAAAATCAAAGCTTCGGCCAAAATAAATCTCACACTGGACGTGTTGGGAAAAGTTGAAAATGGATATCACCAAATCTCAACTATTTTTCAGGAAATTAATCTTTTTGACGAAATTATTTTTAAAAAACTTTCAACTCCGGGAATAAAATTAATAATCAAAGGTCCGGAATCAGCCACGCTGAAATCCTCGCATGAGTTAGCCGAAAATTCAATTTTAAAAACCATCAAACTCCTTCAAGGAAAATATCCACAACTTAAAAATATTGGCCTCAATATAACTCTCAAAAAAAACATTCCGGTTGCTGCAGGATTAGGCGGCGGTAGTAGCAACGCAGCCGCCACTTTAAAAGCCCTCAATCAGCTTTATCATTTAAAAATCACCAATCGCCAATTGCAAAACCTTGCAAGCAAGATCGGCATGGATGTCCCGTTTTTTATTATGGGCGGACTTGCTTCGGGTAGTCATTTTGGCGAAAAAATTTCTTCGATTTTCCCATCTTCAAACACGCACAAAGTAAATCTTTCTACTGCGAGTGGGGCGAGCTTCCTCAAAAATATTCTCATTCTTCTCCCAAAAAATGTGCAGAAAATTTCCACTCAAGATGTTTATCAGCAATTAGATGAAATCCCAAAACCACAAAACAAACAAAGCACAAAAGCTCTACTTAAAGCCATAAAGTCACAAGGCCAAAACGCGAACTTAAAAGACATCACTCAATTTTTTTGCAATGATTTCAACCTTCTTTATCAAAAAAAATTTGCGTCATTGCAAAAAGAATTGTTCCAATTGGGAGCAACAAACGTACAACTTTGTGGCGCCGGCCCGGCTTTATACGCAGTTTTTTCTACTGATGAAAAATTAAAAACCGCCTATCAAAAATTAAAACCAAAATCCAAAGTGTGGATGTCATCTGCTACTCAGCTTTAAAAAGCCCTTCACTTTTTCTAATTGGAACAAAAAACTTGGCGCGCCCTACGACGCATACTCCTGGCGCCCCTGCATCGCTTTGGACAAAGTTAATTCATCCGCATAATCAAGATCTCCGCCAGCCGGAAGCCCACGTGCAATTCTGGTTATACTAATTCCCATGGGTTTTAATAGGCGCATCAGATACATAGCGGTGGTTTCACCTTCAAGACTTGGATTGGTCGCCAAAATGACCTCTATTTTAGGTTTAGAGGTAGCTGGCTGTGCACCCATCAGTTGATCATCAGCCTGTTGATCAGTTTGTGGAGAATTTCTTTCCGCCAGCATTGTTTTTAGTCGATCCTCCAATGCCTGAATTTTAAGCTGTTCCGGGCCAATACCGTCCACTGGCGATAAAACCCCATGCAGCACATGATAAATCCCCTTATATTCAAAAGTTTTTTCCAAAGCAACAACGTCCAAAACCTCTTCCACCACGCAAATTTGATGCTGATTACGGCTGATATCACCGCACAACCTGCACAAATCCCCTTCAGTAATATTCCAGCAACGTTTACAAAAAGAAAGGCCCTTTTTAAGCCCGGAAACCGCATCCGAAAGCTGTTGCACGCGAATTTCCGGCGAATACAACAAATGCATAGCCAACCGCTGCGCCGATTTCGGCCCAACCCCAGGCAAGCGCGAAAACTCCTCAATTAACTTCTGAATAGATGGCGGTAAAAAAGAACTCATAAGAAACAAAAATACAATATTACTTATAACAAAATCCCCCCCAATTAACCAGAAATAACTCAAAATCTAAAAAATAAATATTTCACTGAGCACATCCGGGGTAGGGGCCCTGTGTGCGAAGGGGAATATTTATTTTTTAGATTTTCGAAGCCTTACTTCCCGATTAATTTTAGGAATTCGCTACGTGTGTTTTGTTCTTTCTTAAACAGTCCCAAAAGCGCCGAAGTCGTAACTTCGCTGTTTTGTTTTTCCACGCCGCGCGCCATCATGCAAAAGTGTTTTGCCTCCATAATCACACCAACACCTTTTGGCTTCAGGATCTCATATAAAGCCTTAGCAATCTGATTAGTCAGACGCTCCTGATTCTGCAATCTGCGTGCATAAATTTCCACCAGACGTGGCAATTTGGAAAGCCCAATAATTTTTCCATCCGGAATATAACCAATGTGAACTTTCCCAAAGAATGGGAGAATATGGTGCTCACAATTTGAATAAAACTCGATATTTTTCACCACAATCATCTCGTCATAAAGCTCATCCCCAAAAACCGTTAAAACATCTTCCGGTTTTTGTTTGTAGCCGGAAAAAAGCTTGTCATAAGCCGCAATCACCCGTCTAGGAGTATCTTTCAACCCTTCTCTTTCCGGATCTTCCCCCATGTGTTCAATCAACGCACGAATCAATTTTTCCGAATCTTTTTGAGACATAATAAAAACTAATCAAGGTAAAAAGCGTCATCTGCAGGCACTTTATAGCACTAATTCGAATTTTAGAAAACCAATTCCTGATTAAGAAACTTCTTTTACCGGATATATTCGCGCGATTTTACCATCTGCAACGATTCTGACTTTCTTATGACCGGCAAAATCATTGCTTAATCCCAAAGCCCTTTCCCCCAAACAGTTACGGATAACTTCTCGAGTTTTTGCAATAAGTGGATTAGCAGCTCCCTTCGCGTAATCTTTAATTAGAATATTTCTATCATGAAAAAGAAGAGTTACCCCTCTTTCCAATGCCAATGTTTCAATATGTCCTCGACCTGGTTCAGTTGCATAAACAATCATCGCAGCGCCCTCTTTTGGCATCGCTCTATCCAACGTGGGCGTTTGCGTTGAGCCCATCCAGCTAGTGGCATATACCACTAACCCTTTTTTATCATTGTTATTATCATAAACATTCAATAAATCTAACTCTTGATCACAAATACCTTCAGCTGAACATTCATAAATTGGGTGCATATCTTTAGGAAATTCAACCGGAGGTGCATTAAACATTTTTGCTGGCAACGGTCTTGCCTGTAAAAAATCAAAACTTAGCCTCCCCTTGCTCCATTCGTGTTTAAACGAGAACTCAATTTGAACCGGCCGCCCATAATATCTTTCCAGTATGCGAGCAAAAGCAATAATGTCCGTTGACTGAAATTCTAAATGATCCATCTGCCAAAACTCACCCTGTACGCGACTTGCACATTTAAATACCTCTACCCCACTTTGGTCTAAAAATGTCAGTTTATCAAACTCAGGAGTATCAAAAATAAAAGGGGCCCTTTGATTTTCACCCTTCATATCCACAGTATCATCTGAATATGGTCTTGTTGAATTGATATACCTAAGATCAGGGTCTTCGATTCGTTCCTGAACGACAAGCCCCATAAGCTCTTCTTCAACACCATTATCCGCTCTATATTTTTTTGCAATCTCAGAATCACAACTTTCATAAACTTTTTGAACGGCCTCCAAAAATTGTTGAAAAGTGGCATCTTCTTCAAGTGGAACACTCAAATAAATTCCCGCACCGGTCATCTTTTCTCCATCCTCGGAATAAACTGCACTACTACGGACCATCATTGGTTTTTCCTTATACATTTCATATGTTGCTCGAAGGTTTTCTGTAACATCTTCTTTATTTTTCCATTTTTTATAAATGTCTATTCCTACAAGGCTGAATGGAGGAATAGAAATATTAGCCGCAAGCTGCCCAAATTGAGTCCCTTTAAATTTTGGAAGGAGTTTTTGTACTGCTATAAGATTTGCCCCTTTTGCCCCAAATAATAAGCGATCTCTATTAACTTCAGCATGATCAACGTTGCCAAGTGCATCCATCAATTTTTTCTCTGCTTCAATTGCTTTAATTACTTCAACCACATACCTAAGACTGCCCATTGACTGCCCTCCATTTGTAAAGTTGAAATTAATGTCATCATATCGGGATAATCCGTAAACGCCTTCTGGGGTTAGAGGTTTTCCTGATTCATCATCAGAATACCTTTTGTGTACTGATAATTTTCCGCTAGAAGCTATCCAGGCAATTCCTAAATTTAAACTCTGGGCCAATTGGTAACGTTGTGCAAGTGGCATTTTAGGATCAATTGCGTCGGCTTCTTTTTCAAGAATTTTTACAGGAGTTAATTCCATTTCTTGAATAATTGATCGCAAACAATCAATACTAAGGTCAATTGCGTGATATATTTCCCACCTTGGGTCCTCATTTCCCTCCTCATCATCAGAGCTTTCCGCATCTTCATTAAGCTCATCATTTACATCTTCCTGATCAGGATTTTGCTCTGTATAAACATCACTTACTTCTAAGAGATTTTTTTGTTCAGCTAATTTAGCCGATACTTGGCTAATAAAGGCCATATAACCGTTTTCATCTAAAAATGATCCTTGAATGGAAGAAAAAGCTTTGTCTATAATTGCCCAGGAACTGTCACCAAAACCCTTAAGATCCGTAAAGTAAGCCCTCATGTCTTCAACGATTCTCGCAGCAACTTCTTCGGAATTAGTTGGGTTGCCACCTTCAAAATGAAGTTCCTCCAAAGCATTTGTAATACCTGATTCTAATTGATTGTCCCTGACTTGCGCTTCCATTGGATTTTAGCTTACATATCCTGCTCACGATCACCCTGTAGAGAGGGTAGAACTCTATCACTAAAAAGGCGTTGGTCAAGCAAAATCACCAGTTTTTCAAAGTTTCCGGAGGGAATGTTTTTTTGGCGACATTGCGAGCGCAGCCAGTCGAGCATCATGATGCGAGACTTTCGGAAAGGCGTACATGTTAGCCTTTTCGAACAGGCGAAGCGTTCGCCAAAAAAACATTCCCTCCGGAAACCCTCATTGAAAACTGGTGATCATGTATACTCCGCCCACTCTTTAATCTTCAAATCCTCCAGTTTGTATCTCGATAAAGCCTCAACAATCACACCCGCAACCTGCAAATTGGTCACCAGCGGAATGTTTAAGTCGATGGCTTTACGTCTGATCAAATAGCCATCAGTCACCTCTTCACGACTATAATTTTTTGGGATATTGACCACAAGATGAATTTTTCCGCTGCCCAAAAGATCCAACAAATTGGGTTTTTGTTTACCGCTGATTTTGTGTACCAAAGTGTTGCGAATTTCATTTGCATCCAAAAACGCCGAAGTCCCTTCCGTGGCAAAAAGTTCAAATCCAAGACTCTGCAATTTACGGGCAGACTCCAAAAATTCCGCTTTATCTTCAATTTTTCCAATGCTCAAAAGTACGCGTTTTTCAGGAATCTTAAATCCAACCGAAATCATTGATTTCAAAAATGCTTCATACATATCATTTCCAAAACAAGCGACTTCGCCAGTTGAAGCCATTTCTACGCCCAAAACCGGATCGGCACCCTTCAAACGTGAAAAAGAAAATTGCGAAACTTTCACACCAACATGATCCAAATCCAAAGTCCTGTAATTTTGTTTACGGAAATAGCTTAAAGATTTTCTGCCAAGCATTGCCTGGGTCGCAATTTCAATAAAATTATAGCCTGTAACTTTGGATGAAAATGGAAAAGATCGGCTCGCCCGCAGGTTACACTCGATCACCTTAATTTGGTTACTCTTAGCCAAAAATTGGATATTGAAAGGCCCGGTAATTTTAAGTTCGCGCGCGATTTTTCTGGTAACATCTTTCACTCTGCGAATCGTTTCAATATAAAGTTTTTGCGGAGGAAGCACGATGGACGCATCTCCGGAATGCACACCCGCATTTTCAATATGTTCGGCAATCGCATAGATCAAAATATCGCCTTTCAAAGCCACGGCATCGACTTCAATTTCTTTGGCCCCGGTTTCAAATTTGCTCACCACCACCGGCGCATCAGAAGAAATTCGCGTCGCTTTATTTAAAAACGCCATCAAAGTTTCATCGGTGTGTGCCACGCTCATTGCCGCACCGGAAAGCACATAAGAAGGTCTTACCAAAACCGGATAACCAACATCTTTCGCAAACTTTTTTACCTGATCAATGCCTGTAAGCTCTTGCCATTTTGGCTGATCAACTCCCAGTTTATCCAACATTTGTGAAAACTTATGTCGATCTTCGGCACGATCAATATTTTCCGCAGTCGTCCCCATAATTTTAATTTTTTCCTGCGCAAGTTTAAGCGCCAAATTGTTGGGAACCTGTCCTCCCATCGACACAAAAACGCCTTCAGGATTTTCCTTTTCAATAATATCCATCACTCTTTCCAAAGACAGTTCATCAAAATACAACTTATCCGACATATCATAATCGGTGGAAACGGTTTCCGGATTATAGTTAATCATGATCGTCTCGTAACCACATTTTCCGACGGAGGTAAGCGCATTAACGCAGCACCAGTCAAACTCAACCGAAGTTCCAATCGCATAAGGACCAGACCCTAAAACAATCATTTTTTTCTTACCACGCGCAGAGCCTTTCTTCTTGCTGAAATCCACATCATCCTCTTCCCCATGATAAGTCAGATAAAGATAATTTGTTTTTGCCGGATATTCCCCCGCCATCGTATCAATCTGTTTTACCACGGGAATCACACCAAGTTTTTTGCGATAATTGCGAAGATCTTTTTCGGTACGGCCGGTAATTTCGGCTAACTGCTTATCGGAAAAGCCTTCCTGTTTTACTTTTTTTAAAAGATCCCGCGGCAAATCTTTATGTTTTTTTACTTCCGCTTCCGTCTCCACAATATTTTTTAATTTATCCAAAAACCACAAATCAATTCCGGAAAGTTTATTGATTTTTTCCGTAGACATTCCTTTTTGCAGAGCTTCCGCAATTGCCACAATGCGGCGAGGAGTTGGATGACTTATTTCATTCTCCAAATTTTTGTGTTGGATTCCAAGTTTATCATTTGCCACAAAACCATAAAGCCCAATTTGCAGCATACGCAAGCCTTTTTGCATCACTTCTTCAAAGCTTCTGCCAATGGCCATAATTTCTCCAACCGACTTCATTTCGGAAGAAATTTCCTGAGAAACCATGCGGAATTTATCCAAATCCCAGCGTGGAATTTTCAAAGCAAGATAATCAAGCGCCGGTTCAAAGCAGGCAGTTGTGGTCTTGGTAACGGCATTTTTTAATTCAGGCAAGGTATATCCAAGCGACAATTTTGCAGCCACATGAGCCAAAGGATAACCGGTAGCCTTACTCGCAAGGGCCGAACTGCGGCTTAAACGCGCGTTTACTTCAATAATACGATAGTCTTCAGATTTTGGATCAAGCGCGTATTGAATATTACATTCACCCACAATTTTCAAATGTCTGATTACCTTAATCGCAATTTCACGCAAACGGTGATATTCATGATTGGTTAAAGTCTGGGAAGGCGCAATTACAATACTTTCGCCGGTATGAATTCCAAGCGGATCAAAATTTTCCATATTACAAACCGTAATGCAGTTATCGGCCGCATCACGCACCACTTCATATTCAACTTCCTTCCAACCTTTCAGGTTTTCTTCAACCAAAACCTGTGGGGAATAAGCAAAAGCAGTTTCCAAAAGTTCATCCAATTCTTTTTCACTGTAAGCAAATCCGGACCCCTTTCCTCCAAGTGCAAAAGCCGCCCGAATAATTACGGGATAGCCAATTTTTTCAGCTGCGCGCATACCTTCCGCTTTGTTTTTACAGGCCAGACTATTTGGCACCTTCATGCCAATTGAAACCATTTCTTTATTGAAAACTTCACGATCTTCCGTCTTTTGAATCGCTTCAACCTGGGTTCCTAAAACGCGAACATTGTGTTTCTTTAAAATATTTTTTTCATGAAGTTCAACTCCACAATTAAGCGCTGTTTGCCCACCAAAAGTCAGCAAAATACCGTCAGGTTTTTCTTTTTCGATAACCTTCGAAACAAAATAGGCATTCACCGGCAAAAAATAAATTTTATCAGCCAAACCTTTGCTGGTCTGATTTGTGGCGATATTTGGATTTATGAGAACTGTAAAAATCCCCTCCTCTTTAAGGGCTTTAATGGCTTGAGAACCGGAATAATCAAATTCACCCGCTTCACCAATTTTCAACGCTCCAGACCCAAGGATTAAAACCTTTTTTGGATGGGCCCTTTTAAGCGATTTTTTATTAGAAGTAAGGGATGAAACCATTGATTTATGAAAAGTTTACCAGAGTATAGCGAATGCCTGGAAGCGGAGCAATAGAACTCCAATAAAATTCCCCAAAATCACAAATTTTTTAAGAAATGTTAATTTATGCTATGCTCATAACCAAAATTCAAGAATTGCACCAATGAAAGAATTTACCAGACAAATTAAGGATTTTGCCAATTCCATCGGCGTTGACCTTATTGGCATTGCCCCGGCGGAATATGATGAACAGGGCGAACAAAAATTAGCGGATTTTATTCAGGAAGGCCGGCATGGACAAATGACCTATCTTGAAAATTATCAAAAACGGGTCCGCCCCCAAGAACTATTGCCGGAAGCCAAAAGCGTGATTGTGATTGCGATCAATTATTATCGCGAAGTTCCGGAAACTGCACAGCTCAACCGGCAAAGTCCACGGACTCAGCTCACTCAACAAAATCCACCGGCGCAGCCCGCAGTTCCAGAAGGCCGCATCGCCCGTTACGCTTATGGCCGCGATTATCACAAGGTCCTTAAAAAAATCCTTAAACAATTAGCCGCTTTTATTCAGCAAAATTCGCCGGATGCCCGCACCCATTTATGCGTGGATTCAAGCCCTATTTTAGAGAAAAGTTTTGCCGAAAAAGCCGGTCTTGGTTTTATTGGCAAAAATACCACGCTTATTACGCCGGAATTTGGCTCATTTGTGCTCCTTGGCGAAATAATTACCACTCTTCAGCTTGATTACGATCAGCCGCGCGTTGGCACCTGCGGCACATGCACTCGCTGTCAGGATGCTTGCCCCACCAAAGCCATTTTAAGCCCGGGGCAATTGGACGCACGCCGCTGCATTTCGTATCTCACAATCGAAAATCGCGATGAAATTCCCGAAGAGTTCCACAAAAAAATAGGCAACCTGATTTATGGCTGCGATATCTGCCAGGAAGTTTGCCCATACAACAAAGCCAATGCCAAACCACTTACTTTAAAAGCTTTTACGGAAGTCAAAATCGCCGGATCATCAATCCCTCTTCAAGAAATTCTAAATCTAAAAACCGACGAAGAATTTTTGGCACGCTTCGCCGGATCACCGCTAATGCGGGCCAAAAGAAAAGGTCTGCAAAGAAACGCGCGGATTGCTGCTCATAACGCCATATAGGCATTTTTGGCCTAGCGCTACAAATATTTCTGCATCGGATTACTGATGTCTATGTTTGAAATATCCAAATCCACAGCCGCAACCGAAGTATGTCCCGGGTCCTCTTCTTCATAAGTTGGACGATCAGCTCTATAAAAAATTCCAGTCGGGATTTTGTCAGTCTGCAAAGCTTTTTCCATCGCCATTCCAAAGTTGGTTGGATCATAATTTGGATCACTTTCCAGCTTGTAGCAATTTTGCATAAAGTAAGCGTACGTGTTGATTTTGTTGAAGGTTACGCAAGGTTGCAGAATATCAACCAGCGCAAAACCCTTATGTTTGATGGCTTCTTCAATAATTTTCGTCAACTGAATTGCATCTCCGGCCGACCCGCGCGCAATAAAAGTTGCCCCGGCCGCAAGCGCCAACGCAATCGGATTAACTGGTTGTTCAATCACCCCAAAAGGCGTTGAAGGCGATTTATATCCCTTTTGACTGGTCGGAGCAGCTTGGCCCTTTGTGAGCCCATAAACCATATTGTCGTGCACCAGATAAGTCATGTCCACATTCCTGCGCATGGTATGAATAAAATGTCCCATTCCAATGCCATAACCGTCACCATCGCCACTATCGGCAATTACCGTAAGTTTTGGATTCGCGAATTTTACCGCAACCGCAGGAGGCAAAGAACGGCCATGCAATGCATGCAAACCGTAAGTGTCCACCCAGTGCGTTAATTTGCTGCTGCAACCGATTCCGGCCACAATCGCCACATTATGCGGCTCAATTTGCAAATTAACCAAAGCCTGTTTAACCGCAACCTGTATACCAAAATCACCACATCCCGGGCACCAATCCGGCCTTGCTACCGTATTAAAATCTTTAAGTTCTACTGGCATAATAATTAATTTAATTAATTTTCACATCAATCAAATCCGCAACAATCTCTTTGGTTCGATCAAAAATTTCATGTGCGGTAAATTGCCTGCCGCTATATTTCAAAATTTTATGAGGGATGAAGAACCCGGTTTTTTCTGATATTAAAGCCGCCAATTGAGCCTCACTATTCATCTCCACATCAATCATCAATTTGCACGCTCGCAAAATTTCATTAATTTCTTTGGAGTGAAATGGCGACATATAAACAATTTGCAACATTTGTGCGTGCACTCCTTCCGCTTCCAACATTTCCATAACTTCCAAAACCGCATCTTTTGGCGATCCCCAAGTAACAAAAGTAATGTCAGCTTTGCTCGCATCTTTTAACGAAACCGGTACGCGCTTCAAAACAGAACTTCCCGCGGTTCCCTTATCATCATTAATTTCCCTTTCCACTCTTATCAAATGTGGCGCAGGAATTTCCACCAAAGCTTTTTGTAATTTTAGAGCACGTTTTTCAACCATCCTGCTGCGATTTTCCTCGGTTTCGGTTAAATCGCCCGTTTCATCATGTTCATCAGTCGCGCTGCGATGAATGCCACCTTTCATTCCTGGAATTGTTCGATAAGAAACGCCATCGTCGGTAAATTTATAACGCATAAAATTATCATCCGGCGTTAGATATTCTTTCTTTGTTCGCAGTTCCTCAAGCCCCTTCTGGCTCAACAGCTTTCCACGATCAACTTTTAGTCCCTCAGTATTAAATTGCTCAACCGTTTTTACGCTTTCCGCCAAGTGTTTATCGCTCAAAATTAAAACCGGCGTTTGATATCTTTCCGCTTGATTAAAAGCTTCAAAAGTTAAATAAAAACACTCTTCAAAATCACCCGGCGCCATCACAATTCTTGGGAATTCACCCTGTGATGCATGCAAAACAAATTGCAAATCGCACTGCTCCGTGCGCGTAGGTAAGCCCGTAGAAGGACCCGGTCTTTGCACATTTACGCAAACCAACGGCACTTCGCACATTCCTCCAAACCCCAAAGCCTCCACCATCAAAGAAAATCCGCCGCCACTTGTTCCCGTCATCGCGCGCACTCCGGCCCATCCGGCACCAACAACCATATTCATTGCCGCAATTTCATCCTCGGTATGTTTAACAATAATGTTGTAATCCTTGGCATGTGCAGCCATAAAATGCAGGATGGAAGAACTTGGCGTCATCGGATATTCGGCCACAAATTTGCAACCCGCTTTCAACGCGCCCAAACATAAAGCATCATTCCCCGTGAGTAACATGCGCTTAGGTTGGTCTTCAACTTTTTGTAATTTATATTCAAATTTTTCGGGAGCACCCGCTGCATGTCCACCGTCTTTATAATTTTCACGCACATAATCATACCCTGCTTGAGCCGCAGCCAAATTATTGGCCACCATCTGCTCCCCTTTGCGCCCAAACATTTCCCTCAAAAGTTCAAATAAAATTTCCAAATCATAATCAACAAGAGCAAAACACGCCGCCACTCCAACCGTATTTCTGGTGATGTCCCCTTTCCCTTTTTCAATGGCGATTTTTTTGAGTGGCACCGCAAAAACCTTTACACCTTCAGGTATTTTTATAGTTTCCGGTTTGATCACATCCATATCAAAAACAACGCCTCCGCCCTGCACAATTTCTTTTAAATGCAGATCCAAAGTTTCTTTATTCATGGCCAGTAGCAGATCCAGACGTTCTTTATGAACCATCACTTCTCGGTCCGCCACACGAATCACATCGCTGTTATGCCCGCCACGAATCAACGAAGGATACTCAGCAGTTCCAAAAGCCTGCAAGCCTCCACGGGCTGCAGCAAGCGCAAAAATATGCCCGGCGCTCTGGATTCCAAATCCGGCTTCGCCACCAATCATCCAAGTTAAATCGTTGAGTTTCATAATTGCAAAAAAATATTTTTAGTGAACCATGTTTTAGTCAAATTCTTCCGAAAAGGCCTTCCCTTAAGCCTCGCAAGCATACCCAAACCATATTAAAAGCGCAAATTAATAATCGCACTCGGGCAAATCCTGATCCTCCTCCATTTTTTCGCAAGTTTCAATTTTTACAGTCTTAACAGTTCCCTCCCCAAATTTTTTATTGATAGCCTCCATAATCTGTTGCCGTTTCATCATTACGGTCTGCGCCCACATCGAATTATAAACACCAATTATTAAATTCGCGCGGCCCTCATCATAAGTTTTCGGAAAAGTTTCACGCACCCACGCCTCCGGAAATAATCCAGGCGCAATCTTTCGATATTCCTGACAAATATGGATCGCCTTCATCTGCTTCGTAAAGCCATAATGGCCCGCCGCTTTAGCTAAGAAATTCTGTAATGGATCAAACATTTTAAATTAATTATTGATGATTTTTTACTCCTATTTTTTTGTGCAGACAACCTCGAGGCCGAGCGGGCATGGCTGCCGCAGGCAGAGCGAGGCCGAGAGCTTAGCGCGGCTCGACTCGCAGGGGCGAGCAAGCGGGTCTGCACGGAAAAATAGGAGTAAAAAAATCAGTCCTGTTTATAAATTTTCAAAGTTTCCTGAGCCATTTTATCCCACGAGAAAAATTTCACCCGTTCAAGTCCACGGCGAATCAGCTCCTCACGCAGCGACTTTCGACTAATCACCTCAAAGATTTTTTCAGCCATATTTCGCACATTCATTGGATTAAAAAAGATCGCGTTTCCTTCTCCACAAATTTCCGGAATGCAGGAAGTATTAGAAGCCGCAACCGGAATTCCGCAGGCCATAGCCTCCAAAGGCGGCAACCCAAAACCCTCATACAATGAAGGAAAAACATACATTAGCGCGCCATTATACAATGGTATCAAATCCTCATCGGCAACCAATCCCGTAAAAATCACATCAGGTTCAAGCTGCAACGACATGGCTTTATCCACAATTTCAGGCGCGTACAAAGGATCTTGCCTGCCAGTTATCACCAAATATCCATCAAAACCATATTCATTTTTCAAAATATAAAAAGCCTCCAACAAATTCGTTAAATTTTTATGACTCCGCCAAACTCCGGTATACAGTAAATACGGCTTATCCAAATGATATTTCGCTTTTATCTTTTGTGTTTGAGCCGCGCTTTCTTCCACGCGTTTAAAATTTGATCCAACTCCTTCATAAATCACGGCGATTTTTTCTGCAGGAACTTTGAACAGTTTTTGCAGATCTTTGCTGGTATTTCGTGAAACCGCAATCACTTTTTCTGCCTTCTTCACCGCATGCCCAAGCGTTAATTGATAAGCAATTCTGTAAGCCGGAGAATTCATTTTTTTGCCCGGGTAAAAAGACAAAGTCAGATCATGAATTGTCACCACAAATGGCCGTCGATACAAAATTGGCGCATTAAAATGGGTAAAATGCATCATATCCAACTTTTCACGGTTCAGTATCCGCAAAAATTTCCATTGTTCCGCCATAGAATAATGTCGGGCATTCACCAAAACCTTTTTCACCCGCGGACTTTTTGGCTGAAACTTCTCAAATTCCGGTTCATTGAAAAACAAAACATACTCATTTTCCCGGTCGATTTCAAACAACCGGTCGGTTAATTCATGAACATAGCGTCCAATCCCCGTAAAAGCCGATGAATACATCCGACAATCGATGCCAATTTTCATATATGAGTTTATTTGTAAACGTCTTTTCTATGGCCAACATCATGTATTGTAATCAGATTTTGCTCTTTAATAAACAAAATTCTGTAATCGCCTACTCTTAAACGATATCCTTCTTTTGGAGCTCTCAATTTTTTAATGTTTAACGAATGGAATAATACAGGATCTGTTAATTTTTCAAGAGCGATTTGCGCGCGGTCCCTTAAAGATTTTCCCATCTTTAAAAATTGTTTCGAGGCCGATCTTGTAAATTCCAATTTATAATTCATCGGGTTTTCTTTTTTAAAGATTCCCAGGCAATATTTTTTTTACCTTTATTTTTAATGACAGATTTAACGAGTTTTTCGCTATCCACCTTGTCTTCATAAGCCTGCACTAAGCTATTATAGGTATCCAGATCAATCAAAACCGCCTGGATATTATCATTGGAAACAACCACGGGGTTGCCTTCAATAACCTGCTTAAAATAACTTGCCAATTTTTGGCGAAATTCAGTTATGCCTACATTTTTTTGGATTTTAACGTACATATAAATGTTAGTTATAATGTAAATTTTAACGTACATTATAATAATATCTTGTAATGAAAAATTAGCAAGTCCAAGCATAGCAGAAGGATCATTAAAATAATCTAAAAAACTTATTAAAAATGAACACTTGCAAAAAAAGCCTCTCTTCATTATCATTGGCAGGCAAATTTCGTGGATATATTCCAAAAAATGGTTCAATAAAGGCGCCCAAGGCTTATTTAAAGCCAAAAGGCAGGCGGAGACGTGGAGCGGTAGTTCAGCTGGTTAGAACGCCACACTGTCACTGTGGAGGTCGCGGGTTCGAGTCCCGTCCGTTCCGCCATGCCTAACTTTCTCCAAGCGCCTCCACAAAAATTTCTCCAATCTTTTTGATTTTTGCCGGATCCGGTTCAGTGTTAACCATGCTTAATGTTTTATCGCTCACGGAACCTTTGCACAAAAAACGTTTTGGGAAATCCATAACCAAAACTCTCCCCGGTCGGGCAATCATATAATCCGTGGTTTTGTGGATATTTCTCTCGGCGGCATAAGGCTCATTTTCAGCCCACGGAATGCAATTTTTTTCAAAAAGAGTTCCAAAAATATCTCTCATTTTTAAATCAGCAAGATCCTCTTCGTCTTTTGGTCCCGTAATTATGTCCACCTTCGTTTCCGGCCCAACGCCAACGCCATTTTCGCGGGATAAAATATAGGCCTGAAGCTCTTTTTTACTAAATCCGGCTTTTACATCCGGTAACAGATTAGTATGCATACTATGTAGGCACAACATTTTTGCCGTCTCCGGAAGCACCGCCAACAATTGCTCAATTGATTCAATAATCGATTCATGAATATCCAGCAAAATCTTTTTTGCATCTTCGGATATGTCCGGATTTATCACGGTGCCAAGCGCAAATTCGGGCCTGCGATTTAAATCCAAAATACCCCGGGCCACCTCAATACTTACCGCTATGCCCCCGGGAACATGGTTGATAATGTAATCAGTCAATGCCTTAGGCCCTTTATCACGTTTGATCTCCAAAACCTGTTTAAGCAGATCAACTTCTTTCGGAAAAAATTTCTTTACTTCATCCGGAAAAGCCAACCTGGAACTGTCATGCGGAACAAGCAAAAAATATCGCGGAGATGCGGAAGAAAGCGAATGCTGAACGCTAATCCAGCCCTTAGTTTCAGCCCGAGTTTTCGGAAGATTTATGCTCATGATTTAATACTAACATTTCAAATCATGGCTGAACAAGAAAATTCATAAATAATTTAAGATTATTGTACTAACATTGTTAGTGCATTATAATATTGGCGGATATAATTTAACTTCATCAATATGACCACATTAACCGTTCGCATAAAAGAAGATTTGAAAAATAAAGCCTTTAGTCATGCGGAAAAACTGGGGGTCCCGCTTACCTTGGTTGTCATCAATGCTCTGGAAAAATTTGTAAAATCACCACGGATTGTAATCGGAGAACCTGAAGCAATTGAGGTTACTCCCGCAATCCAGAAAAAAATGGATAAAATTAGCAAGTTACTCTCTAAAACCAAAAAAAAGTGAAACTTATTATTACAAATGCGATTGATAAAGCTGAATTCGAGCCTTTGAAGAAGACTTTTAATCTGGAAATCATTAAAAATGCGGCAAGAAAATCGCTGCAAGGGCTAGGAAATGACATTAAAAGTTCTTTCAAAATTCCCGCCACTTCATTAAATAAAATTTATTTAACTGGCCCTGGTAGCGCAGGAAGGGCCATGTTCTTGTTGAAGATTGGGGAGGCGAAGTCCGTTTTGGTAATGATTCGAACAAAAAAGGACAAACAAATTGGTTTAAACATGACGATTAAAAATCCGAAATTTAAAAAAGCTCTCAATAAAAATTTAGGATTGATTATTGCTGACCTTGAACAAGGCAATTATCGTGAGTATGAGATTGTCTAAATCATGCCATCTACCCCTTTTTTTTCCTAAACAAAACATAAGAATAAACAATCGGCACCACTGCCACCAAAATCAAAACCGCAATAGTTACAACCGCCATATTAAGTTGCAAAACCAGTGCATTTAAAAGGAAAATCAGCCCGCCAATCACAAACAATTTTCCGCCAAGGCGATTGGTTTTATTCCAAACGTCTTCATTCGACAAAGTCCATGGTGTGCGCACGCCAATCATCCAATTGCTTTTGATTTTCCCCATATAATTGCCAATAATAATAAACAGAAAACCAACCAAAACCAAAATCGCCCGGCCCATTGGAATATTGTAACCCAAAGCATAAGCGCCCGTCATAAAGTGCAGTACCGTCACAAATAAAACCACCACATTCTTAAAAACATGATAAGGTTTTTCAAATTCAACATAACGTTCTTTTTTAGGATCGATAAATGGCACCAAAAGTAAAATTCCATAACACACAGCGGTAATTGCCGGAGTCAAAAAAGCCGCAACCGCCGGCGATCCCCAGCCATTAACTTCCCCATCGATACCCCAATGAATCGGAACTGATTGCGGAAAATTCAGATAAAAATAAACCGAAACAACGAACGACAATATTATTAAACTCAGCGGAAAAATTTCCTTTTTAAAATCGATTTTGAAATTAGTTTTCATGTGAAAGTAATTAAGATTTACGTTTATCGCCTTTATTCTACATCACTTTTCGTGCTAATAAATAACTTGTCATTTATTTTCTAAGATTGGCAGTAAATGTTCTGGAAACACGTCATCAAGCCAAAACCATTGCGTCATAAAAGCAGAGAAAGCATTATCATTGAAGGAAAAAGTATTCCTTTTGAGTTGGTGCGAACCGCATCTGTGCGTGGCGCGTATTTAAAAATTACCGCCACGGGTTTGGAGGTGGTCATTCCTCTTCGCTATGATTCCGCGCGTCTTTCCAAATTATTGTACGAAAAAAAATCCTGGATTTTAAAAAATCTTCAAAAGCATGCCGAACAAAAATCACAACATCAACATTTTCAGGATGGCCTAACTCTGCCTGTTTTTGGCCAATTAAAAATTATTCATATTTATTTAACAACCAATAAGCGCGCACGAATTCGTGAAAACGAAAACGAAATAAATGTTTTCATCCCGCAAAATTTTAAAAGTGGAAACACTGAAAGTTTTCTGCCCCATAATCCGCAAAACCTGGCCAAATCCAAGAAATTTTTAGAAATTTTACTTCGCGAAAAAAGCAAAAAATATTTTCAGGAGCGCACGCGGGAACTCGGCAAAATCATGCAAACCGATTACGGAAAAATTACCATCCGTGACCAAAAAACGCGTTGGGGAAGCTGTTCTCGCACCAATAATCTCAACTTTAATTGGCGCCTTATTTTTATGCCGTTACCTGTTACCGACTATATTATCATTCACGAATTGGCTCACACAGTTCACCATAACCACTCCAAAAGATTTCACGATTTGGTGGAAAAATTCTGTCCGGACTACAAAGAAAAGCGCCAATGGTTAAAGCAAAATCAGCATACAGCCAATTGGTAAGCCCGCCACACCGCCGGACGATAGCCCCTCATCCGCTTCGTCTCAAACCAGCTAATTCAATTTCACCAACTGCATCAAAATTGCCGCAACTTGTCCGCGAGTGATTGAAACATTTGGATCATCCACCTGAAAAGTTAACAGGTTCTTTTCTTTAGCTTTAGCCATAATTCCGTCTGTCCAAAGCGTAGTTTGATTATATTCAATTCCAAACATCTTCATCAAAATTTTCAAAGCTTCAGCTATCGTAATATTTTTTTCCGGATGAAAAAGATTATCCGCATAACCCTGAATGGACTTTCCATCTTTTAAGGCGCAAACATAAGGCGCAAACCAGTTATTTTTCGTGAGCCCAACATCGGGAAAACAGTTTTGCATATTGCCGATACTTCCAACGTCCATGCGGCTAAGCAACGCCATTTTTGTAAACTCGGCCCTGTTAATATTCGCATCCGGTTTAAAGGTGCCATCGGCATATCCATCCACCATATCATTGCTCTTTAAAAACTGGATGGCGTCAGTAAATGGATGTTTTACATCAACGTCGGTAAAGTTGGTTTTAATTCTAATATAAGCCGTTTCATCTTGAGTCAAACCATATTCATCAACCAAAACCGAAACCGGTTTATTTACATTTTGAGCAAGCCACAATAATTTTTTATTAATGACTTTAACAGTGGAATTAAAATTTGCATTTGCTTTTCCCCAGTCCTGTAGCGGCAATTGCTGCAGTTGCGTCGCGTCAATTTCTAAAAAATATTCATTTATTTTAGTAGTCGCGTCATAACGAAGTCGCAAAGTTCCCTGCAAAACTTTTTCGGCACGGTAAAGAACATCATCCAAATAACCTGCCACAGAACTGCCTTTCACCAAGGTAAATCCATTTTCATTATTTTTAAAATTATTATCAATACCTACAAAATCTGTCATTGGTAAGCCTTCACAGAAAGCCTGATAATTATTTACCATCATTTCAAAAACGCGATCGGTTGGTAATAACGCAGCCTGCTCATTGGAAATATTCACACTGATAATTGAATTCAAAGTGGGAAAAGCATCACTCAAAGGCAATTTATCGGCCTCGCCCGTTACAGGAACAAATTCATATTGTTGATGATTTCCGAATACTACAAAATTTTTCCTAAAACGCCCGATCAATTCTGCCTGGCCGGTATATTTTGGACCGGTACACAAATCACTCGCAGCGCCACTGGATAACGTAAATGCCATTGCCGCTGGGACAAATGTCAGCGTTGTAGCAGCAATAAAAACAGACATCATCAACGGAGACAATGTTTGTCTTTTAAAACTGAACTGCGCTGAATCTTTGTGCATAAAATTTTAATCCTCAAAGTGCTTTCTCAGCTTACCTCAAATTGCAGGCTACAAGCAAGTTGTGGTATGTTGCACGGTAGATTAATTACTAATTAAAATCTATGGCTCTAAAACAACAAATTCAACAGGATATGATCGCGGCAATGAAAGCAAAAGAAGAAACCAAGGTTTCCGCTTTACGCATGCTTAAGGCTGCCATTTTAAAATTTGAAACTTCCGGTGATCGCAAAGAGGCTACAGATGAAGACGTCATGGTTTTATTAGGCAGAGAAGTTAAACAGCGCAAAGACGCAATTGAGGGATTTAAGACGGGGAATAGACCGGAAATGGCCGCGCAGGAAGAAGCGGAAATGAAAATTCTTCAGGAATATTTACCGGCGCAACTTAGTGAAGAAGATCTCAAAAAAATCATCGCCGAAACTATTCAACAGGTTGGCGCAACTTCCAAGGCCGACATGGGTAAAGTTATGGGCGCACTCATGCCAAAAGTAAAAGGCAAAGCCGATGGCGGAATGGTTAATAAACTTGTTGGCTCCATGCTGCCATAAAGTTGCTCGCGGTGCACTTTTGCAAACACCATAAGAAAATTTATGGGTGAAATCAATCCACAAAAAAAAGAATCTGCCACGGGCGGCGCTAGCTCTGCTCAAAATACCGGCCCATTCGTTTTTCAGGTTACCTCGGCGCTGCGCCAATTTTTGTTAGAACGATCCGGTGAAAACGGCGTAGATTTTAGTATTGGCACTCCGCCAACATCAGAAAAAATCCGTCTGCGCCAATTGGAAATGTTGCTTGGCTGTGTGGATAATCCCTTCCGTGAGGGCACCAGGGACTCTGAATTGTTTTGGAAAATAGATAAAATGATTTTTGAAATGGGCCGCTACGAAACACCGGGCGGCCGTGATTTATTATCTCCAAATCTTCGCAAAAAATTGCCGAATGGAGTAAGCACCACCTTGATCAATGGTGGTCTAAGAAAAGCGCTTGAACTCTGGCAAATCCTCAAACGGAAATCTCCGGAAATGAAAGAATTGGCGGAAATAAAAGACCCAATTATTGCCGGAAACGAGCACGATCTTATCCCAATTCTAACTTCTCAAACACAGATTGAGGCACTCACTCCTCTCCATTCCAATGTTATCCTTTTCAGTAACCCGCTAATGGAGCGCTGCAGTTTAACGATTTTGATTGGCCCGGCCAAAATTGTTTCGGCTATTCAAGGCCTGCACACTTCCCTTTTGGGAACGCCTTCAACGCCACAGGAAGATCTTTATGAACTTCTTTCCGATCGTGATTTTCAAAAATATTTGGAAGCCGGAGACGATTCCGAAAATGGATTTTCCGCAGGGGCGGGCATAGAAGCCGATACCGAAAAAAATGACCTCGGTGACATGATTGGCTTTCTTTCTTTTGTTTATAGCGATCCGATTTCTGCCCTTGTAGAAGAGGCGGAAACTCTTAAGAAAAACTTTTCCAAAAAATTTCTTCACTGTTTTTTTGAGCACCTGATCGAGCATGAAGACATTAAAATGCAATCGGGAAATGGTGGCGGAAGGCAGGCTCTCCATATTATTGAAAATCTTTTAATTGATGAGGGCGTGGAAAATATGCTGCTTTTTAAACCTCATTGGACCTATAATAATGTCTATACTCGACTGCCATTGATTGGCTTGCCTACTGCCTCAAATGGTCAGCCGAATCTGGAAGCTCTGGAAGAAAAAATTCGGGAACTTACGCAGGATGGCGCTAAAAAAAATATCGCCCTTACTATTAATTCTCCAAACAATCCAAGTGGTGTTGTTTATTCCCAAAAAACACTTACGCAAATCCTCCAGCTTGCCGAAAAATATGGCATTTATCTGATTGATGATGCCTGCTATATCCACATTCTTCGCCAGAAAAATAATTCTGCCACAAATTCGAATTACTCAAAGGACAGCGATAACTCAGCCACGCTCTTGGACGTTGCCACTCAACTGCTGGAAAAAGGTCAGCTCGCACGCACAACTTTTAAAAAAATCTTCACAGCCGTTACAGCTTCCAAAGGGCTTGGCATGGCCGGCGCAAGACTTGGCGGGATCATCTATGCCGATGACCGTTTTACCGATCGCATTATTGAAGGATATTCTCACGAATTACCTAATATCTTGGCTTTTTATTTCGCCAATAAGTTAATGGATGATCGTCTGAGTTATCTCAAGCTTCTGCGGGAAATTAACGCCGAGGTTGACCAGCGTGTACTAAAAGTGACCTCTATTATGGATCAACATGGCATTGAATATAAAACTCCTGCCGGTGCGTTTTATCTGGAAATAAAAGTCCCTTTTTTGGCCGAAAAAGTTCCGGACATGAAAGAGTTCGCCCTAAAAATGGCGCGTGAAAAAGGTATCGCTTTTATGCCCATGGAAATTTACGGCGGTGATCAATATTCAATTCGCCTTTCTCTTGGCGGCGAAAAACAGCTGGAACAGCTGCAACAAGAAACCGAAATTTTAATCACGCAGTTAAAGGAATAAATCAATTCAACCTTTTAGGTCGTAAATTTTACCCATGAAAATCTACACCAAAACCGGCGATCAAGGGCAGACCGGGCTTATGGGAGGCAAGCGCGTCAGTAAAAATTCTCCGCGAATCAAAGCCATTGGCCAAGTCGATGAGCTGAATGCCGCGCTTGGGCTTGTGCGTGCGCACATCGATTCGTTCAATGCTTCTCCGGCGAATCTGCAATCCCAAAATCCAGCCAAAGAATGGGCCAAAGTTTCAAAAATTTTGCGCCAAATTCAGCACGATCTTTTTAGCCTTGGTGCGGATTTGGCAACACCATCAGATTTTCCCTCACCTTCCTCCATTTCCTCCGTCGCCAACCACGCTCCCCACCCGCAAATCCCCCGCATCCATCCCGCCCAAATCAAACAACTTGAAAATTGGATCGACGAACTTGATACCAAACTTCCTCCGCTTAAGAATTTTATTTTGCCCGGTGGCAGTATTCAGGCCGCGCACCTCCATCTTGCACGCACCATTTGCCGCCGCACCGAGCGCGCAATCATCTCTCTCCAAACCAAAGAAAAAATCAACGAGCAAATTGTACCTTATCTAAATCGCCTTTCAGATCTTCTATTTATACTCGCCCGATTCGTCAATCAACTCCAAAAAATTACTGAAGAAAAATGGCAGGCATAATGGAATTGCCCTTCCCTCTCACTTAAAAGCTTGACAAACCTATTATCCGCGCTACACTAAAGCCACTTTTAGTTCATTATTCACCCAAAAACGTGTTAAAAATCAGACTCACCAGAACAGGTAAAACCGCACAAGAAAGCTTCCGCGTTGTAGTTGCAGAACATACAAACGCCGTTAAAGGCAAATTTTTAGAACTTCTTGGTCATTATCAACCAGCCACCAAAACAAAGGCTTTGGAACTTAAAAAAGAACGCATTGAATATTGGATTAGCAAAGGTGCAAAACCTTCCAGTACTGTCGCTTCTTTATTGAAGAAAAAAGGCTTTGGTAATATGGATCAATACATAGAAATTCGTACAAAAAGTACCAAGAAAAAGGGTGCAGAAGTTGTAGCCGCAGGCGCTCCCGCAGCTCCGGCAGCAGCCGCAAAATAATTGGTCAGACCAATTCCTCTCAATTCCTAATTCCTAATTTTTAATTAAAAAATTATGGATGCAATGAAAGATGTAACTCAGGGTCCTGATCGAGATTTTGTCGAGTTTGTTGTAAAACAAATCGTCGAACATCCGGATCAGGTTGTCGTAACCAGGGCGGTTGACGAAATGGGCGTACTCATCACCTTAAAAGTGGCAAAAGAAGACATGGGTAAAATCATTGGTAAAGCCGGCCAAACGGCTAAATCATTGCGTATTTTATTGCGCGTGATTGGTTCAAAAAACAACGCTCGCGTTAATTTAAAAATCGTCGAGCCCGAAGGAGCCGAAGTTACTATCTAACAAAAATACAATATGCCTACATCAGAGATTCCAGCAAATTCCATTCTTGGCGCCGCTCAAAGATATGACATCGTCGAAATTGTAAACAGGGGCCTTGCTTACGCCATTATTTTAGCAGGTCTTTTATCGGTTGTTTTTATTTTTATTGGCGGTATTTCTTTTATTCTTTCCGGTGGAGCCGAAGATAAAATCAAGCAGGCGGTAGGTACAATCCGTTATGCAATTATTGGCTTGGTAATAACAGTTCTTGCTGTAGTGATTGTTCAGATAGTAGGTAGATTCTTGGGGCTTGATATCATCAAGTATATCAACTTTAACGATATCATTAGCAATATCACCACCATTACAAGTCAGGGTGGTAGCTCAAGTGGATCGCTTAATTAAGCGAGTCCCCTTTTAAAAATTACCTCACGTTCAAGATTCCCCGTATGATATGTTGCCAATCATATGGGAATTTAAAAGTTTCAACCGCGCGGCCCAAAGCCAAAAAAATAGCCCATGGATTAAGGCTGTCAAATGTAAAACTGTTTCCCGTTTCTTCGTTTGGGCGATAATTTTCAAGCAAAGTGGATTTTTCCGCGCCCACAGGCACAACTCCATTTTCAAAAAGTTCCTGGACCATGGCTTGATGTTCTTCAAAAATCAGCCCAAGATCCGCTGCCATTAAATATTGCGCTTTATTTTTAGCAGCGCTTTTCCCAGATTTGAATTGAGACAAATTGACCCAACCTATTTTGCCCTTTTCTAAATTATTTGGAGCTTCATGTTCACTTAGAACCACTACTCGCATCGGCAAAATTAAAAGTCCCTGCAATAATTCGGCAAAAACTTTAATTTGATTTCTATGCTCTGTTGGAGGCAAAACTACCAAAACCGCCTGATCATCTTTTTTCCTGGCATCTTTCTGGGGCCAGAAGTTGGCAAGAATTTGCTTCTTGGCAAGTTTCTTCTGTTCGATCAGTTTTTGCAATTCAGTGCGGCCCACAGGTATTCTGGAAGAAAATATTATCTAACCATTATAGCAAAAAAATCCCGAAAATGCTAGTATCCGGGCGCTCACGGTTTCTAAGTCTCTTTCTTCGAAATTAATGCCAAAATTGATCCTTATTGACGGAAATGCCATTTTTTATCGAGCTTTTCACGCTTTACCCCTTTTTAAAAGCAGTAAAGGCGAATTTACCAATGCCATTTATGGCTTTCTGAAGATGACTTTTCAGATTTTAAAGCAGGAAAATCCGGAATACATTGCCATTGCTTTTGATTGTGCCGAAAAAACCCATCGCCATATTGAATATGAGGAATATAAAGCTCAGAGAAAACCACCTCCGCCGGAACTTTATCCTCAACTCCCCCGCCTTAAACAGGGGCTTGAAATCATGAATATCGCCCTTTTTGAACTTCCCGGTTACGAAGCGGATGACATTATTGGCACACTCGCCACCGAGGCCGAAAAAAAAGATTTTCAGACACTTATTGTCACCGGCGATAAAGACGCTTTTCAGCTTGTTACAGACAAAATTCAGGTGCGAGTTCCCATCAGCGGTTTAAGCACGGTTATTGATTATACTCCCGCAAAAATTAAAGAAAAAATGGGGCTCATTCCAGCTCAGATTGTTGATTACAAAGCCCTTAAAGGTGATCCATCGGATAACATTAAAGGCATCAATGGAATTGGTGATAAACAGGCCGTCGATTTGCTACAAAAATACGAACACCTTGAAAATATTTATGCGCATATTGACGAGTTAACGCCTTCACAGCGCCAAAAATTCGAGGATGGACGTAAAGATGCGCTCTTTAGTAAAAAACTCGCGACCATTGTTCGTGAAGTGCCAATTGATCTGGATTTTGAAAAATGCCGCTTCCAAAAAGTTCCTTACACCAAAATGAAGGCATATCTGGAAGAGATTGAATTTAGAGGATTCCTTAATAAAATGATGGAATTCAAAGATTTTGTAGATATGGAGGGAGTGGAAGTTCCACAAGTTAGCGGCAATGAACCAAAAGCGCAGTCTGAGCATCAAAAGATAAAACAGCAAAAATCTGGTCAACAAGGGCTATCCGGGCAGTTTGAACACGCTCAAAAGTCAAATTCTGATCATGTTCCCGCGCACAACCCCGGCCCCGTCCAGCAAAGCCTATTCTAAGAATAAAAATTTAGGATAATTTTAGAAAATTTTAATATACATTTGATAAAGTACGTTCAAATACTGTTAATTAAACGTAAAAACTTTTACAAATTTTGATTTAATGTGTACACTTAAGGTGATACTTAAATCAATAATTTATGACTACTAAATGCATAGGCATGAAAGAATTTCGTCAAAAAATAGCCACTTTTACCAAGGATGCCCAAACAAAGGATATTCGCTTTATTATTCTCAAAAAAAATAAGCCGGTTTTAGAAGTGAAAGCTATCAATGAAAAGGAATTTACTTTTGAAAAACTTTCCGCAGATATCAAAAAGGCCAGAACGCAGGTCCGGAAAGGGCAAGTACACTCGCAAAAAGAAATTATGAAAGAATTTGGCCTACTCTAAAATGCATCAAGTTTTTTATACAGATAAGGCTCGGGAAGATTTAAAAAGGTTGGAAATGCAAATTGCCAAAAGAATCATTAAAAAAATCTATTTTTTTAGTTTACAAAAAGATCCACTGTCTTTTGCCAAGCGCATCAATAACATTGAACTCGGCCAATATCGCTTTAGAATTGGCGATTATCGCGCACTCTTTGATATTGACCAAAAACAGCAGGTGCATATTCTTTCCATTCTAAGAATCAAACATCGCAAAGATATTTACGATCTGTAGATATCTTTTTATATTCCGGATTGATGGCTGGGTCGAGCCACGCCACTGGCATTTTAAGCCCAGGCCGGTTTGACTAAAGCGCAAAAATGTGTCAAAATATACAAGGTGCCAATGTAAAACAGGCCCCCCACTTTCTACTCCTCACAAAAAACAAAAATGAAAAAAATCAAAAAAAATATCTTTTACGTGACAATTATTTTTTGTGGCCTGTTTGTGATGCGATATTTGGGGCTTCACCTCACTTTTTAGTTTTGTATACATATTTAGTTCACGGCCCTGCGCGAAGCCATTTCTTTGTGTGTTTTCTGTTGTAAAAAAAATGTTTTTCATCTACAATCCTACTGCTACGCTACACGCGAAACAAAGTCGAGCGTGCTTAAAAATAAAACTTCATTAATAATTTATAATTTATAATTAATGTCCAAAGCTCGAGTAATCGCAAGTCTTGATATTGGCAGTAATAAAATCAGAACCGTTGTTGGTACACTGGAAGAAAAATCACAAATCCCCAATATTATCGGCGTTGGTATCGCCAATTCTACAGGTCTTCGCAAGGGGGCTGTTATTGATGTGGAAGAAACTATAAATAGCATTTCGGGTTCTTTGGAGGATGCCGAAAGAATGGCTGGAGAACCTATAAATCACGTCTTTCTTGGCATTGGTGGAAATCATATTGAATCAATCAATTCCAAAGGTGTTATCGCCGTTTCTCATGCCGGAAATGAAATTACCGAAGATGATGTTGATCGTGTTTTGGAGGCTGCACAAGCCGTTTCTATCCCTGGCAATCGCAGAATTTTACGCATTATTCCAAAATCTTTTATTGTTGATGAACAGAAAGGTATTAAATATCCGGTTGGTATGACCGGAATTCGTCTTGAAGTTGATGCTCACATTATCACCGGCCTTATTCCGGCCGTTAAAAACATCGAAAAATGTGTATTGCAAGCCGGAGTTGATATTGATGATATTATTCCTTCCTGTTTGGCTAGTTCCGAAGCGGTCTTAAGCAAGCGCCAAAAGGAACTTGGTGTAGTCGTAGTTGATGTCGGTTGCGGAAGCACTTCAGTTAGCGTTTTTGAAGAAGGAACAACTCTTCACACAGCCGTAATTCCGGTTGGTGGCGAAAACGTAACCAACGATATTGCGATTGGTCTGCGCACTTCCATTGATACCGCCGAAAAAATTAAAATCGAATATGGTACATGTACTCCTGCCGATGTCAGCGATCGTGAAGTTATTGACCTCTCTCTGCTCAGCAAAATCGACACTCAAAAAGTTTCCAAAAAACTCATGGCCGAAATTATCGAGGCCCGTTATCATGAAATTTTTATTTTAGTTAAAGATGAACTTGCCAAAATCCACCGCGATGGCATGTTGCCTGCAGGTGTGGTCTTAACCGGCGCAAGCGTTAAAATGCCGGGAACAATTGATCTGGCTCGTGAAACCCTAAATCTCCCCGTACAGATTGGTTTTCCTCAGAATTTTGATGGAGTAGTGGACAAAATAGATGACCCAGCTTATGCTACGGCCATAGGTTTAATCTTATGGGGTAGTCGTCTGGAAAATCGCTCTTATGGATTTTCATTAAAAGGATTTAATATTAAAAAAGGATTTGACGGCATGAAAGGTTGGGTAAAAGGACTTTTCCCATAGAAAAGAGCGACGTGTAACACAAATATTTATTTGACAAATATAAGAAACTTCTTTAACAATAGGATCTCCACTTCGGATCTGATTCAACCGTGATCCCAAGGCTAAATTTCAATCATAATTTTAAGTCCAAACTTCTAAATCCTTAATTATGGCTAATCAATCACACCACTCTGCAAAAGATAATCTTCGCAATCTTTTTTCTGGAAGCAGTAATCTTGGCAAGAAAAGCTTAGAGGTAACTCCGGAGATCACTCCTGTAGCTACAATCAAAGTAATCGGAGTTGGTGGTGGTGGAAATAACGCTATTGCGCGCATGATGAAAGCCAATTTGCGTGGAATCGAATTTATCGCTGTAAATACAGATGCGCAGGCTTTATATCACTCCGAAGCTCCAACTAAAATCAACATTGGCAAGGCTACAACACGTGGTCTTGGTGCAGGAAGTAATCCGGATGTTGGTCGCCAGGCCGCAGAAGAAAGCGCGGAAGAAATTCGCCAATCTTTGGAAGGCGCGGACATGGTCTTCATTACTTGTGGTATGGGTGGAGGCACAGGTACGGGCGCCGCTCCGGTTATTGCCGAAATTGCTAAAGATCTTGGCATCTTAACAGTTGCCGTTGTTACCAAACCATTCTCATTTGAAGGTCACCGTCGTCGCACACAAGCGGACGAAGGTCTGGAAAACCTTAAGAGCAAAGTTGATACACTCATCACAATTCCAAACGACAAAATTCTCACAATTATCGACAAGAAAACTCCGATTACCGAAGCTTTCACTGTTGTTGATGACGTTTTAAGACAGGGTGTTCAGGGTATTGCCGATTTGATCACCGTTCACGGTATGATCAATGTGGATTTTGCCGATGTTAAAGCCGTTATGGAAAACGCCGGTTCAGCTTTGATGGGTATCGGCTACGGAACAGGTGAAAATCGCGCTATAGAAGCTGCAAAGGCTGCGATTGAATCTCCACTCCTCGAACTCTCAATTGACGGCGCTAAGGGCGTTTTATTCAACATTACAGGTGGTAACGATTTGAGCATGTTCGAAGTTGATGAAGCTGCCCGCATTATTACCGAAGCCGCAGATCCTGAATCCAACATCATTTTTGGTGCCGTAATCAACGATTCATACACCGGCGAAGTCAAAATCACTGTAGTGGCTACAGGTTTTGACGACAGCCCACGTGAAAGAGCCAGCATTATTCGCCAACACGTTTCGTTGGGGAACCAATCAGGATCAATTTCCGCTACGCCAAATAGCATGCCACAATCAATCAAATCCGGCGAATCCGAATTGGACATCCCAGCTTTCATCAGAAAGAAGATGAACTAGCCAGACACGAGCGCAGCGAAGTGTCAAAACTATCAAGAAGTTTTAAATATAGCCGGTTTGCCCTGAGCTTTCTTTAACTTGGCTCTTTTACTTTAGCAGGCTCTTCTGCAGTATTAGCGGCAATTGGTTCTTTAGACGTTTCCACCGGAGCCCCCTGTCCATTTAGATATCTTCCAAGAGCCCAAATTTTAACGTGTGCTTCAGTTTGCGGTTTTAATTCTTCAGCTTTAGCTCTTGCTCCAGCCTGCCAACCCTGTGCCTTTATAATCTCTGCAGTATGAACAGAATTTTTAATTGGTTGATTTTGCAATTCTATTAGCTTATTTGTTGCTGTTAAATAACCTTGCCCGTTTTCCAGTGATAATGCCAATACTTTTTGATCATCCGGACTGGAAGCCATAGCTTGAAAAGTTTTTTTCAACGTTGCATCAATGTCAGTCTTTTGTTTTTCCGCAGCCGCTTTTATACTTAACAGTTTAGGATCTTTCAAGTCACCTGCACGATTAAATTGCTCAATCATCTCAACCAAAACTCCATTTTGATCAAGCAGAGTAGAAACGTTTTGAGCCAGTTGTGCACTTCTTTCACCGACCAAATCGTTAAACGTTTTTTCGTTTTTTCCAGCAGCTGAATCGCCAACCATCTTTTCACGTCCTTTTACTAATGCATTGATAGCTGCCGCATGATTAGGTTCATCTAAAAAGCCATTCACGTCCTTAAGCGCGTCATCACCTTTTTTCACCTTACTATCCAGATTATTTGTAAAGGCTTCGGCCGCCTGATCAAATTGATCCACCTGATCATGAACTGACTGATAAAGTTCCTGATTATCTTTTTCAAATCCTGGGACCAGTAGACCATCCAACTCGGCAGCATTTAAAGTAAGTTCCGCCCCGACTTTTTTCATGATTTCCACTGCATGTATATCCAATCCCTTCACCATTAATTCCTTGAAAGCTCCATCATTTTTAGCAAGTGTGGCCTTAAGTTCGGTCTTTTTATCCACAAATTTTTCCAGTCGGCGATAATTTTCCGTGTTTGCCACAATTTCAGCCAAAGCTTTATTACGCGCTTCCTCAATCTCTTTGCGAGCCTGTTTATCAGCATCTGTCCCCTCTTTCGGAAGCTTTCCTAAAGCAATTTCAGCAATAGAAGTAATTTCTGCATTCTGACCCTTGATAATTTCATCAGCATTAAATTCTTTTTCAGGAGCCAAAATATCTTTTTGAATCCGTTCCGTGGCCTCTACCATATCTTTTTTAACCTGTTCAGTATCGGGCTTTTGACCTGCAGTTTCAGCTGGACCGGCCACTTGAAAAACCAGGCGATTATTCAAAAATGCTGGTAAATTAGTCGCCCCACAATGCCGAAATTTTTTAAAATGTAACATAAACTAAAGATTATTAATTTGTGTAAGTAAGCGCTCTTCTTCCAAAGCGTCCTGTTTAGTGCTTGCATCCTCGTTTTTCACAAGGCGATCCTTTTTAATATTCTTAATATTCACGGTCAATTTCTGGGAAATTTCTTTATTCTTCGCCAAAAAACTTTTCTGCGCATGCACAATCATTTTTTGCTCATCTAGGAAAATGTCCGCATATTTAAGCATTAATTCGCCTGTCGCACCCATTACACTTTTCTGTAACTCCGCCGGCATTTTTTTAAATGCGTGCGATTTTTGCATGAGTTGTAAGTATTCACCCTGGGTCATAAATTTTAATTAAAACAGTCCAAAAAATTTCTTTCGTTCCGGCTTATTTGTCGTAGGAACTTGGTTTAAACTGGCCAAAAGTTGCTCGGAAATCTGGATTGAATTCGCCGCATCTTTTTGTTCATTTTCCTTAAGCTCAGTTTTATCGATCTCACGTAGAGTAATTTTTATTTCGCTCACTAGCTGAATTTGACGTTCGTCATGTTGCTTCCTTTTGGCTTCTGCTTCAGCAAAAACGATTTCGGATTTTTTAATTTCCTCCATCGCCGCATTAATTTGCTCATCGCTCGCCAAATTAAAGGCAGTTAAAAGCTCTTGCTGTTCAGCATTTCCCAGCAGCTTATAACAGGTGGAATTCTGCAACATTTGAACGTACGCCGCGTATAAAGAAGAAATTGGCATAATTAAGTTGTTTTAGTAGGCATAGCTGGAGCTGGCGTTTTAGCTGCTTCTTGAATAGCTCCTACCGTAGACGTTCCCGGAGCTTTTATGTTAGCTTCAAGTGTTTTATCTGTAATATTTAAAGGCTTGGTAACAGCAGCGATTTTTTCAGCCGGAGAATTAGGTTTAACTTCATCTTTACCAGGAACAAAAGTAGAATCTAAATCGTTTTTTACACCTGCCGCTTGAGCATCACTCATTTTATTACCACTTGGGGCCTTTTTAAAGAGAGCAAACTCAGACGCCTCTTTTCTAGCTATCGATAAAAGTCTATCTAACAATTGCTGTGCTATATCTTCGGAAGTTTCCAGTTTGTTTTTTGCATTCTCATTATCACGAGCAACTTGTAGCTTTTTAGAAAGCCGCTCTGCAGCCTCAGTCTTGCCATCATCTTTTAAATCTTCAACTTTTTGAGCCACTTTTTCATAAAGTTTCTCTCTAACATTTGAGTCATTCATATCTTGCTTCTCGAGCTCCTTCAGGGTGATGTCAGGCTTTTCAGAAACAATATTAACAGCCGTCACCGTTTCGGGATGCTGATACACAAACCTTTGTGTCCTGTAATTATGAAAAAGTAACGTTTTCATTTTTATTTTGGTTAAGATATTAAATATTTTTTAAAAATTTTGAGTCAATTTTTGTAGGAGCATTTCCGCTGCTGCTTCTGAATTTTTAGCATCTGCCTGTTCATTAGCCTGCAGTTCTTTTCTGTTTACCTGCTTGAGCGTTTTTTTGATTTCTTCGGCCATTTTAATTTGTTGGGATTCTTTTTTTTTAAGATCCATCTTGAGTTTTTCACTTTCCAGTGAGTCTTTTTTTAGCTCTCCCAGGCCTTTAATCAACTGTTCATCACTCGCGTGTAAAAATTTAGCCATCAAGTCCGTCTGTTCATCGGGATTCAAAAGTTGATAACTTTTAGATAACTGCAATGCTCTTAAGAATTCTTCTAATAATAGTTTTGTGGCCATATTTACTTTGATTATTATTTTTCATCCGGTTGTTTTTCCTCTGCAACAGCGTGTATTACTTCACGTCCAATAGGTTGTTTAGCACCTTCTATAGTAGCAAATGATGGATTTTCTTCAGCTTTTGGCTTTGGAGCCATGGCATTTTCACCACCATCCTTTAAGTCTTTTATGTTAAACACATCAGTTGCACTAGCTCCGGTTTCGCCAGGTTTGGTTGATCCTATTTCAGCTTCTACCTTTGGTTCCGGCTTGGCTTCAACAGTCGTTTGTACAGGTCTTTCTACAGCTTTTTCTTCCGTTTTTGCCGGTTGAACATTCCCCTTTAGCATGATGGCATCAAGGCTCTTTCTTAATTGTTGAGCCGCTATAGCTGCTTCCGGTTCTTTGTTCTCAAAAGCTCTTGCCGCTGCGACTTGATCCAATAACTCTTTAGCATCCTTATCACCCACATTTTGGGCTTCTAATTTTTTTGCCTTATCTTCAGCATCTTTATAAAGATCACTGCGCTTATCGCGATCAGCCAAAGTGGAATCCGCCCCTGGCTCCATCTGGTCCGGAGCTTTTCCAACAACTTCAACATACTGCATCACCAAGCGCTTTTCCATCTTTGAATATCCAACCAATTGACGACAATTTAAATTTTTCATTTTGTTTTTATTTTAAAAATTTATATTAAGATTTTCTTTAGATTATGTGTTTTCAACTTTAGCGACTTTTTCTTTTTGATTATCCAAATACTGCGCGATTGCAGGATTTGCGTTGCGTACCTCTTTTGTGGCTTCAACCAAATCAACACCAAAATTTTTATCACCATTAAAGGTCACCTTAAAAGACAATCCCTTATTCGGACTGATTTGATCAGATGCGATATCCCATGATGTCCCCGCGGGTATTTTTGAAAAATCAATTTCTGAAATATTTGAAATTTGTTTTTTGATAAGATAAGTCAACTCATCAACTTTTACATAAGATAATGTCTTCAATTTATCAAAAACGCGCCCAATAGCATGACCTATTGGCGCATTGGCATTGATTTCAAAAGTTTCAGGCGCATAGGGTTGATCATCCGCAGACGCAACCAATTCAGCGGCCTTATCTGCTTTTACAGGTGCCCCCGAATAATACTCCTGCATGATTTTTCTAATCGCAGCCAGGCCTTCTGTAATTGACTTCTTCCTATAATCTTCCCTTTCCGCGCGAATACTTTGAGGATCTTTCAACGCATCTAATTTTTCTATAGCCATTTGTGCCTTACTTTTTAGGAGGTCCCGCATTTGTTGCGTACCAGCTTCGATTTTTTTACCATTTTGAATGTCTCCCAAAACTCTTTTTGTCTCGTTATATTTACGTTCATAGGTATCTTCATCAAAATCAATAGCCGTTTTTGGTGTCACGGAAGCCCTTTCAGATCCTTCACTCGGCGCGGGAGCACTTGCATAAACAAGTCTTTTAGCTAAAACCCCCAAATTGAATTTTGATTGTAAAAAAGTTTTCATAAAGTTTTTATAAATGATTTAATAAATTATCGGCTAATGTTGAAGATTGCCCGATTTCGATTTTTTCCTGTTCCACTCTAACATCCTTCTCCATATCGTTTTTTAGCTTTATTACCTGCAATAAATCCTCCTGCATTTGGGCCTGTTGCTGTTGATCTAAGACTTGCCCGTGTTCAAAACGTTGTGCCTCTTTCATCAGCGTCTGCATCAATTCTTCCTGCCCCTTTTGTGGCAAATTTGCGATTTGTTGCATGAGCGTAGCTTTTTCCTCCTCAGCCAGGCTTTGAATACTGACAGAATTCATTACTAGTTCCCGTAATTGCTGGTTGTTAATTGTTGTGTAATCAATCATATTGGCTTAATTAAGCAGTTTTCCGTATTGTTCAATAATTGAATTAATTTTTCCGAGGTTTGCCGCAACAGCTTCCTTACTTAAATATTTCTCTTCTTTAGCAAGGATTTCATCTAAACTGCCCTTAGCTTCCTGCCGTGCTTCTTCAATTTTTGGAGAAGTAGCAGGCTTTTCTAAAAGATCTAAAGCATTAAATTTTGCCTTTTGATAGCTTTCATCAGCCGCCATAAGACCTTCCTCAGCGGGTTTTTCTGTAGCAGCCGAAGGCAAAACGTTAATATTTTTTTGTTGATCTGGGCCTACCTGAAAGATTGTACGAGCAGGCAAAAATGTTATGTTAGAGCCAAATTGTAAGTATTTTATTTTCCCCATATTTTTATTTTAAGATTTTTTATTTTAAACTTGCTGCAATTTTTTTTAGAAATTAATTTCCTTCAGCAGATCCTCCGCTTCCCGCTGCGATCTTGCGACTTCCACTGTTTCGTTTTCCACCCGGACTACAATTTCAAAATTTCTTTTGATTATCCGAACTTCAGCCGTTCTTTTTTCAATAATTTTTATGTCCATTTCAGGTGTGATCCCTTTTGCTCTTTTGGCTGCCACAATTTGCCTTTGTTCATCTTCCAGCGCCTCGATCATGGGTTGTTGAGCTTCTACAGGCAGATTGGCCACCTGGAAAATCATTTTTTGGATATTCCCTTCATCCAGCGAATGAATCGACTCAGACGCCATCACCAGGTATCGCAGTTTTTCGTTTTGTATGGGATAGTAATAAGGCATGTGTCGTAACTTGCTTAAATATCTAAATATTATATCATATAACGGTCGGCAACTCAAATCAGGATGACATAATAAACTCATGAAAATCATTCAAATTACCGAAAATCAGCAGGAAAAATACAACCAATTTGTCCAAAATCACCCGCTTGGCTCAATTCATCAAACTTGGGAATGGGGCATGTTTCAATGCAAAACGCCCGGCCGCGATCGTTTTTATGCCCTTGTTCAGGAAGACGAGCATGGCCAATGGGAAGGTGCCGCTTTGATTATTAGACAACAACTGCCAAAAGGCCTTTCCTGGCTTTACTGTCCACGCGGGCCGCTGGTTGATTATTCAAATTTGCCAAAATTTTTGCCACTTTTTCAAAAAATCGCCGAAATCGCCAAAAAAGAAAATGCCGTTTTCTTGAGATTCGACCCCGGATTAACCGAATCTCCGGATTTTTCAAAAACTCCGCCGGCAGAGAATTTAAACTTTCAAAAAACTGTTTCCAAAATCCTAAATTCCAAATCCGCGCACGCCCATTATCAACCCGAAAGCACACTTATTTTAGACCTCTCTCAATCACCGGAAGAGCTCTTAAAACAAATGAAACCAAAGGGTCGTTATAACATTAAAATCGCCCAAAAACACGGCATAACAATTTGCGTAAGTGACACCGCGCAAGACCTCAAAAATTTCTACCAACTCCTCCACCAAACCACCACTCGCGACCAATTTAGTGGCCACGCCCTGGAATTTTACCAAAACATGCTCACGATTTTAGGCCCGCAGAAAGCCAAACTTTACCTTGCGGAATATCAAACGCAACCCGTCGGCTCTTCAACTTCGCCCGGCCCTCACATCATCGCCGGCTTAATCGCAACTTATTTCAAAGACACCGCCATCTATTATTTTGGCGCTTCCAGCAATGAATACCGCAATACCATGGCCCCATATTTGCTTCAATGGCAGGCTATTTTAGACGCACAAAAACTCGGTTATAAATATTATGATTTCCTTGGAATCGCGCCGGAAGATCAGCCAAATCACCCCTGGGCCGGAGTGTCCGATTTTAAATTAAAATTTGGAGGCACACGTTTAAATTACGTTCCTCCTCAGGAAATTGTCTACAAACCGCTCTGGTTCAACGCAATCAAACTCGCCAAAAAATTACGACGGTAGTACATCAAAAACAGCGCGATCTTGCGCGACATGGGCCACCACCACCTCACGCTCTCACCACAAAACAAGCTGGACTTTTATGTTTCTCTAATTCTTTTAACTGTCTCAATCATTTGCGCAAAGTTGCCGGAAACCCCTCCAGTTTGCGCTTTTCTGCCATTTACAAAATAATGGAGCTGATTATTTTCCAGCCAAACAAATAATTGTGTTGGGCCAAAATTGCCCCAATCAAGTGTCACATTAGCAACCTGCTCAACCTTATTATTTTGGTCGATCTTAAAATTTATAATTCTGCCAATCGCCGCCCGTTCATTATTGTAATTGTAGGAATTGGTAATGGTATCAAACAGAATTTCGTGCTGTGAAGCCGTATCTATAGTTTTGAAATGCTGATCTTCTTCAGCCCACGCGCGAATATGTTTCATTTTTAGGGCAAATTCCGGCAGACTTTCCGCCACTCCTTCACGCATAGAACCGCCATCATAAGCCACATTTTCACGATTAACCCTGTAGCCAATGCGACCAAATGGCAAAGCCCGAACATCAACCTTTGCATTTGGATTATTCCAATCCAATTCTACGGTGTAATCATAAGGCGGAGTCTTTTCGGTCTTCTCCACATTGCGAACTGTCCCCGTTACTTTTTCGTGTTGTTCAAATTGGTACTTTGATCCAAGCACTTTCAGCATGACTTTTTGCAAAGCTGAACCATCATTCACCGCGCGTAAAACATCTTCTTTGCTGTTATAAGGTTCCTCAAGTTCACCACCATTATAAGAAATTTTATATTTTCCATCAGGCATTCTAAAAGCACGGAACGCCAGCATGTAGCCATTAAATAGCAAATCAAAACGTGCTCCATCGGGTTTATCCGCATAAGCATCAATTGCTCTAAGTTGATAAAGATAATTTGGATTTATCGGTTTTAAATTTTCATGATTTTTTTCAAATGCCGCTGTGATTCTTTCAGGGCTGACCGAAGCACCTTCCGGCGTTCTTGTTTTTTCCTTGGGTCGAGGCTTTTTCATAACCCAGTCGTCGCAAATCATATGGCTATGATCGGCATAGTCTACTTTGTAATAGAGTTTCCCATTTACTTCCCGTGCCGGATTATTTGGATTAAATAATGTCATTTCTTCTCCGGGTGCAACTGTCACTGTGCGATCAATCTTGCCTTGTTCCGTCCTGAAATAAACAATATTTCCGGGCTTAATTACAAGCTTCCCGGTATATCCCGCCAAATCAAATTTTGTAACTTCGTGTCCTTTATCCCAATCGCGTGCAATTTCATCAACTGATTCCACTGGTCTTTCGGCAGATGCCGCAGGTGTAGAAGTTGGAGTAGCTGTTGGGGCATTAGTAGGCGCAGTAGTTGGGGCCACGGCTGGACTCACTCCAAGAGCAGAAGCACCTTTTTTGCCTGCAGCCTTCTTTCCGGGAGCTTTAGCCTGCACATCCGCAGGGGCTGGCGTCACCACTTTGACTTCAGTAAGAATCCCGGCAGTTGCCAACTTTGGAACCTTTGCGGCAGGATTAACGTGCCCCTTGTCCAAAGTAGCCCTGATAAGATTGTTCGCTTTGGCTTCCACCACTTTGTTTTCCAATAGATCAAAACCATCCTTCTTAATTTTTGCCTTAATTTTTGCATCATCATTCAAATCCAACATTTCTTTAACTAACGGATACAATGGATCATTAATATCAATTTTAAATTGCTCTATTAATTTTCTAGCCGTGTCATTAAAAGTTGCAATATTTTGCCTTAAAACCGTCAATCTTAATTCTTTTTCCGCCTCTTCCAATAAGTTTCGCGCGGATACTTCGGAATGAATTTTATCAAGTGTCTCAGGCTTCATAATATCTTCCACAACTCCTCCATGAATAAAATCAAACTTCAATTCACTTTGCAATTTTTCAGCTTTTCTCACGAAAGCCTGAATTTGCCCTTTGCTGATCTCCACTTCCGCTAATGAGTCCGTTAAAAGAGGAATATCCAGTAGCACCTGTTTGTCAGAGCCCCAACTTCCTCTCCCTTTTCCTTTTCCGGATGTAGCATCTTTTATTTGTTCTAAAGTATCCTCACGAAATTCATCAAATTTAGCCGGGAATTTCTTTTTTGCGCCGTTAAAAAGGCCTACAAAATAAGCTTTTTCACGCGCGTCCAGGTTCAGATGGGAAAGCTCCTGTTCATATTCGGCAAAATTGGCGATTTTTTTAACCACATCGGTATCCAGCTTTGTCCCCATGGTCCAACCCTCACTGGATTTATCAAATGCCGCTTTAAATTTGCCATAAGCCTCATTAGCAGAGGCCTTATCATACATTCCTAAGCCCGTAAGATACCCAACAACAGATTGATAAGCTTCCCCGTCTTTGTCAGTGCCTTCATAGTCATCAATGCCACCATCTTTTGGTTCAGCCAGCTCTTCTGCATATTTTACCGCCTCATCAAATTTGTTAGCCTTATTTGGAACAATCTCACTATAAAGTTTATTTAAATCATCGCTTACTTCACGAATCAATGCCTTTTTATCTTCCTTTTCTTTAAGATCTAACCCTATGCTTTTAAGCTGGTGTTTGTCTTTCAACTTGCCAATTTTAGACTCGATTGATCTTGGATTTGGTCCTCTTGCGGTTGCCAAAGTACGAATACGTTCAGCCGATTCATTTACGGCTTTATCAAATTCCTGTTTAGAAAAATCCGGCTTCTTTTCCAGTTCAGAAACTTCCTGAGTCACATATGCCTGTTCACGCGACTGCTCGGGTTTGTTTTGAAATACGAGTCTGTTTGGTGAGAAAAAATGTATTTTCATTTTTATTTTTTTTAGAGCCTCCCAAAAGGTTAATAAATCTATTGATTATACCAGAAAATCAACAATAAAAAAAGCCCCCCGAGCCCCTTCATGAAGGAAATCCGCATTCTGTCATCCGTTTTTGGCTATAATTCAACAATATTCTCCCTATTTTTCCTCCATTTTAAGCCTGATTGTCTCCGGATCATTAATGTGGTCAATGTACAGGTGAGCATCAACGTGATCGACCTCGTGCTGCACAACCCTCGCATTAAAATTCTTTAGTTTCAAAATTTGTTGCCTGCCTTTCACATCCAAAAATTTCACAGTCACGGCGGAATGTCTGGCGATGGCGTCAAACCGCTTCGGCAAGCTCAAACAGCCCTCTTCATTCAGATCCATTATCGCCGATTTATTCATGATAACCGGATTGATCATTCCGACGACCAATTCATGCGGAGTGTCATAATTAAATTTGCAAACCACCACGCGCAAATTCACGCCAACTTGCGGAGCGGCAAGCCCAACTCCATGCTCAAGTTCCATGGTTTCCTTCATGTCCTCAATAAACTTCAAAAGTTTTTTATCGATTTTTTTGATCACTGCAGATGGTGTCCGCAAAATCGGATTATCCTGTCCCCGTTCCATTTTTAATCGTGCCATCAGTCGTATTATTATTTATAATTCGGCGAAATATTAGGCAATCTAAACAAAAAAGTAAAGTTTTTTGGCTCTAGTTGACCATATCACGCCGTAACTTTAGCCTACCCATTTTGCGGCAAGAGTAACGTTGTCCGGATGTACTTTCGTAGCCGTGATTAAACTGCCACCAACCTTAACTTTTGGCTTCCCCTCAGTTCCCAATTTTTGTTCCTCGCAAATTTTAAGTTGAGCCTGTCGTTCCATGGCCAATTCGTAAAGTTTTTTAGGAGCATCTTTTTTATGTGTTTTTACATATTCACTAATTTCAGTATCGGAAACAATCCCATGAAAACCATCGGAACTTAAAAGGACCACCACTGGACGATTTGCAACAGGAATTTTCTTGATTATGGCTTCAAATTGAAGTTTGTCGGGGTTAACGTAACTGGTAGGAGAATTTTTGATTTGGAGTTTTACTGCTTCAGTAGTCACCTGTTCATCTGTAAGATCTGACAATTCATCATCACAAATTTCCGGGTAAAAAATTATTTTCAATGCTCTTATAGCTTTAATTACCTCTTTTCGTGTGTGCTGAACGTTTACTACGTCATTAAGGCTTGATTGGTCTTCCGAAGCATAAATAATTTCCCCGGTTTCAGCATCCAGAACATGAATTTTCGCGTCACCAACGTGTCCAACCTCAATTCCGTGTTCATCTCCGTCTTGGTATTCTCGAGCAAGAGCAAGCATGGTTCCTTCTCTAGGGCCAAATTTAGCCCTTTGCATGTTCACGCAAGCATCATGAAAAATACGATTCATATTTTCTGTTGGATCCAATGTTCTCAAAACAAGTTCGCACACTTCTGCGCCATGTCTTCCACCACCAACACCATCACCAACTGCAAGAAATTTATCATCAACGACTCTATAACCGTCTTCATTTGCTTCTTTTCTGCCTTCGGTTAGTTCTCTTCCACCCTTATTTGTAGCTGCCCAAACGCTTTTATCTGGTGATTCATATTTTGCGGTATCACCAAAGCCAAAAATTTCTTTTGGTGCGGATTCCGCAGGCATCTCGCCTTCTGGTTTTAATTCAGGACCATTCATAAATAAAATTTGTTTAAATATTATTTAGGTAGGACATTGTATCACAAAATCGGCAAAAGTCCATAGTTGAATAACCCTCTTGGTGTTGTATATTTTCTAGGCTATGTCACAAAAAATTCTCATCAAAGTTGGCACCAACGTTATTTCCAAAGAAGATGGAACTTTGGACGAAAAAATCATGGCCGAAATTGTTGACCAGATTTCGCAGTTGAAAAAACAAAACCTGGAAATTATTTTAATTACTTCCGGGGCTGTTGGTGCGGGAAAAAGTCTCATCAATCTTGCCGATAAAAATTTGGGCAAAAATGCCGACGTGATCAAACGTCAGATTTTGGCTTCAGCCGGACAAATAAAGCTCATGAATTTATACCTGAAATTTTTTGGTAACCATCAGTATAACTGCGCGCAAATTTTAGTAACTAAAGAAGATTTCCGCGATCGCCTTCATTACCTCAACATGAAAAATTGTCTGGAGGCGCTTTTGAAAAATGAAATTGTTCCGGTCATCAATGAAAATGATGTCGTCTCTGTTACCGAATTAATGTTTACCGATAATGATGAACTGGCAGGCCTAATCGCCGCCATGCTTAATGTGGATACGGTTATTATTTTGACCAATGTTGATGGCATTTTTGATCAAAATCCTAATAATGAAGGTGCCAAATTACTAAACAAAATCGACCACAAAACCAACCTGGAAGAATTTATTTCTCCGGATAAATCTTCTTTTGGACGAGGAGGAATGCTCACAAAATCCCGCATTGCCCAAAAATTATCGCTGCTCGGAATCACCACGCATATCGCTAACGGCAAACGAAAAAACATCCTCCTTGATTTGCTGAAATCTTCCGATTCTCCTGCCACAACTTTTCTTCCATCCAAAAAACTTTCCAGTGTAAAACGCTGGATCGCCTATTCCCGCGGTTACGAAAAAGGCACAGTTTTTATCAACAAATGCGCCGAAGATATTATCACTTCAAAATCAAAAGCCATCAGTTTATTACCGGTTGGAATTACCAAAATTGAAGGTGATTTTGAAAAGGGCGAAATCATTAAAGTAAAAAACGAACAAGGTGCGGATATTGGCTTCGGTATGGCACAATATAGCTCCGAAAAAGCCAAAGAATTTTTGGGACAAAAAGGCAAAAGACCACTCATCCATTATGATTATTTTTTTCTTGATCTATGAAAAATAAAATCGCAATCATCGGTGCTGGCAACATGGGCGGAGCTTTTTTTAGAGGTCTCGCCAAACATTTTCCGATTCAGGATTTGCTTCTTTGTGATCACAATTTGGATAAGATGAAAGCCCTTGGCGCAAAGGTTTTTTCAACTGATGCCAATGAAATTATCCCCAAAGCTGACATTATTATCTTGGCCGTTAAACCTCAATCTTATCTGGATTTTTGCCAAACGATCAAAGTAAAAATGGACCAAAAACTGATCATTTCCATCATGGCCAGAGTCACTTTAAAAACTCTTAAACAAACAACCGGGAGCGCCAAAATTGTTAGATCCATGCCGAATTTGCCGGCTCAGGTTGAGGCCGGTTTGACCGGTTGGGTAGCCACAAAAGACCTATCGCCAACAGATAAAAAAATTGTTGAAAAAATCTTTTCCGCGTTGGGTGATTCGATCGAATTAAAAACTGAAAAAGCATTAAATGCACTCACGCCATTAAGTGGTTCCGGTCCGGCCTACTTTTTTTATATTTGCGAATTATTAGAAGAGAAAGCCAAAAAAATGGGCTTCACCAAAGATCAGGCCAAAAAAATGGCCGAAAAAACTTTCATCGGATCCGCAAAAGTTTTTCAAGAAAACACCATGACGGCGGCAGAGTGGCGAAAAGCGGTAACTGGCAAAGGAGGCACCACCGAAGCCGCTTTTGACCACTTCCAAAAGAAAAATCTCGCCAAAATTTTTGACGAAGGAATCGAAAAAGGCCAAAAACGCGCCGACGAAACGATCTAAATTCCCATTCATGCCCACAAATCTCCAAACTCAGATCACTCAAAAACTTATCAAAGTCCAAAAAGCCAGCCGAAAATTGGCATCTTTAAGCGATTCTAAGGTCAATCAAATCCTAAAAGATTTAGCCAAAGAACTAAAACTTCAAACCAAAAACATTCTCGCAGCTAATCAAAAAGACCTTAAAAAAATGGAGCAAGCTTCCCCCACTTCCGGCAAAGAGTCTCTCAAAAACATAAACGCACAAAATCCTCAAGATCCAAAATACGACCGTCTAAAATTAACTGCGGAACGCATCAACGCAATTGCGGCAGACCTCCTCAACGTGGCAAAACTCCCCTCTCCTCTTCACAAAATCCTGGAAAAGAAAACTTTAAAAAATGGCCTGCAGCTAAGCAAAATCAGCGTTCCATTGGGAGTCATCGGCGTGATTTACGAGGCCCGCCCCAATGTGACAATTGACGTTTTTTCACTCTGTCTAAAATCCGGAAATGCCTGCATTCTTAAAGGCGGCAGCGACGCGCAAAATTCCAACATCGCGCTTGCAAAAATCATTCAAAAAGTTTTAGAAAAAAACAATGTAGATCAAAATATAATTTATCTTCTGGGGGCCGATGGAAACTTAAATCACCAGGCTCAGCGCGAAGCTTTAAGCATAATTTTGCAGGCAACTTCTTATATTGATGTCATTATTCCGCGCGGTGGGCAAAGTTTAATTAAATTCGTGCGTGAAAATTCCAAAGTTCCGGTCATAGAAACCGGTGCCGGCATCGTCCATACTTTCTTTGATGAAAGCGGAAAACTCGAATACGGTCGCAACATTATTCTCAACGCCAAAACTCGCCGGCCAAGTGTTTGTAACTCTCTTGATACGTTAATCATTCACGAAAAACGGCTCAAGGATCTGCCAAAATTAGTCGAACCTCTCCTGAAATATAATGTCGAAATTTTTGCAGATAAAAAAGCGCATGCGGTACTTGCCGCAAAAAATTCATCAAATCGCCACGCCTATAATTCCGCCCTTCTTCACCTTGCCACGCCGGAAGACTTTGGTCGTGAATTTCTTTCCCTAAAAATGTCGATCAAAACCGTTCGCAATCTTGATGAAGCGCTAGAGCACATTCAAGAGTACAGCTCCAAACACAGTGAAGCAATCATCAGCGAAAATCCAAAAAATATTCAACGTTTCCTCAACGAAGTCGACGCCGCTTGTGTTTACGCCAACGCACCAACATCATTCAGCGACGGCGGCCAATTTGGCATGGGCGCCGAAATCGGCATCTCCACCCAAAAACTCCACGCTCGCGGCCCCATGGCCCTGCCCGAACTCACCAGCTACAAATGGCTAGTCAAAGGCAAAGGACAGATTCGAACCTAGGCAATAGAACTATGGTCTTCCAAGCCTACCTCTTCCCCTTCAAACTAGCTTCAATAAACCCGTCCAGCTCGCCATCTAAGACACTGCCGGTATCGTGTTCCTCGTGCTCCGTACGATGATCTTTTACCATGGTGTAAGGATGCAAAACGTAAGACCTAACCTGATTTCCCCAGGAAGTTTCTACGCGTTCACCTTTAATCGCCGCAATTTCCGCCACCTGTTGTTTCTCCATTAAATCCATCAGTTTCGCATTCAAAACTTTCATGGCGCGTTCCTTATTTTGCAGCTGCGAGCGCTCGTCCTGACAAGTAACCACAATGCCCGACGGAATATGAGTTATGCGCACCGCCGAAGAAGTTTTATTCACATTTTGACCACCCGCTCCACCGGATCTATATGTATCCACACGCAAATCATCTTTTTTAATTTCAGCCATATGTTCTTCCGGAATCTCCGGCAAAATTTCCACTTTAGCAAAAGACGTTTCACGTGAGTGCTTAGCGTTAAATGGCGATTGGCGCACCAGTCTGTGTACCCCATTTTCGCCCTTCAAATAGCCATAAGCCAGATATCCTGAAATCAACAAAGTTGCCGATTTTAAGCCAACTTCTTCCCCCATCGACTTATCAAAAATTTCCACCGACCAACCCTGCTTTTCCGCATAGCGCGTATACATGCGCAGCAACATCTCCGCCCAGTCATGGGCATCTTTGCCACCTGTCCCCGCGTGGATCGCTAAAATCACATTATATTGATCGTATTTGCCATTTAAAAAGGTCGAGATCTCCAGTTTATGCCAATCTGCTTCCAAAGCCGCGACCATCTGCTTAAATTCCTCTCCACTGGCCGCATCGTCCTCCACCCTAATCGTCGGCAACAAAGCAATAAGCTCGCCACAATCTTTTTGAATTTTTTCCCAGCGCTGAATTTCTTTTTGCAAATCGCTCAATTCTTTACTGGTTTTTTGGGCACGTTCCTGATTATTCCAAAAGCCTTCCCCCTGCGTTAAAGTCATCAATTCGGCCACCCGCTTTTGCAAATTTCCCAAGTCCACAGCCTTTAAAGCGTGATCAATCTCTTCGCGGATCGTTTCCAATTTTTGTTTATATTCGTGCATAACGCGGCCCGAAGGGCTGCTTATAAAAATAAAGTGGCGCCCCGCCAAGCCAAGGTGAATCCATCAGAAGCAGTTTAGCAAAAATTTACATTTTGTTCATCTCTAAAAATTAAGATGAACTCAACCGGATAATTTTTTCAACAACAATGGGAATCAAAAAAAATCTAAAAAAGCTTTTGAAGGAGCCAACGGAAATGCGCATAGATGAACTCAAAAATGTGCTTTTGCATTTTGGTTTCATCTTAAAAAACATCAAAGGAAGCCATTATACATTCGCCCATCCACGTATTGATAAAATTACGGTTCCTGTCCATAATGGAAAAGCCAAAAAAAGATATTTAGAAATCATCAAAAATCATTTGATAAATAATAAACTGATTTAACAATGAAAAAATACGAATTTTCCATAACTGATTTAAGTCACGATCCTAAGGATCCGGCCTTTGAAATTGATTTGATCAAACCTGACGGAGGTATAATCATGGGTGACGATTATAAAGAGCTTTCCAATGGTTTAGACTGCTGCCTGGAATGCGAAAAACATTTTCGCCCTAAAAATCGCAAAAGTATTAAAGCGGTTCATTATATTATTGAAAAAGTTGGCAAGCCCGCAGCAAAACATTATCAGGCCAGTATCCCATTATTAAACGATAGCATTGTTTCCGCTGATTCTTTGGGGGAAATCGAAGAAGGCCTCAAAGCTCTTTTGTACTACGAAAAAATTTCCTACGAAAAATTAATCGGTTGCGAAATTATCAAAACTCAAAACTCTCAAACTGCAGCTAAGAAGAAAGAAAAAGTCCGTTGATCAACATCCTTGACGATGCAAATATTTAACGCTGGTATCTTCCCCCAAGCTTCGGTAAACTGTTGGAGCTTTAAAGTTCTTTTGGCATGTCTGAATCAAAATCCATAGCCGGCTCCCCTTCCAATCTTCCCGCACAGTCAGGTAACACCGCGCGCAGAATTTTGTGGAACACCGTTTCGCAAATTATCGGTAAAGCCATCATCATGGTGCTGGGCATTATCGTGGTAAAAATGGCCACCAATTACCTTGGCAAAAGTGGTTATGGTGAATATGCCACAGCCTTTGAATATCTGGCCTTTTTTGGAATTGTCGCTGATTTGGGGCTTTACACCGTGGGTATCCGTGAAATGTCCAAAGACGAAACAAAAATTCCCATGATCATTGGGAATGTTCTAACTATACGCACGGTTGTGGCTTTTTTAATGATTGGTGCCGCCATCATTGGCACTTTTTTTATTCCCCAATATCAAAATACCAGAATTCCTATCGCCGTTATTATCGCAGGGGTAGCCACAATTTTTAATCTGATCACCTCCACGATTTCTTCGGTTTTGCAGGTCCACCTAAAAATGGAATATAGCTCTTTTGCCTCTGTCGTGGGCAAAATAGTCAATGTTGGTTACATGGCTTTTGTTATCTACATACTTCACGCCACCGACAAAGTTGAAGGCCTTTACCAAATGGTGTGGGCGGGCGCAATCGGCAACGCCATCATGCTTGTCATTACTTATCATTACTCCTCCAAACTCGCCAAAATTCGTTATCGTTTCGATAAAGAGTTTTTCACGGATGTGATTATGAAGGCACTTCCCTATGGTATTGCGCTGATTTTAAATACCATTTATTTCCGTATCGGCTCGATTTTGCTTTCGTTGATGAAGTCCACCGACGACGTCAGTATTTATCGTGTCCCAATGACCATGATTGAAACGGTTGGCATCCTGCCGCTATATTTCATGAATTCAGTTTTGCCGTTTTTAACCAGATCCATCGCCCGCAAAGATGGCAAGCACGGCAAAATGATTCAATATTGTTTTGATTTTCTGGTGATGGGTAGCGCCCCGATAGTTGTTGGCACCGTAGTTTTGGCTTATCCACTCATTTCTTTGATTAGCAGCCCGGAATTTTTGAGCAATCTCCCCGCCGGATTTTATGGTTCCGACATAGTTTTGCAGATCCTGATTTTTGCTCTGGCTTTCTCTTTCATAAATAGTTTATTTGGCTTTATTTTAGTTGCCGATAACCGCCAGGTGGCTATTCTTAAACGAAATCTGATTGGTGCAATTTTTACTTTTATTCTCGATTTTATTTTTATTCCTTACTTTGGAGTTAGAGCCGCCGCCTTTAGCAATGTTTTAACTGAATTTTATGTGGCCGTGGCTTCATACATGATTGCCAGACATTATCTAAAATTTAAAATCGAACTTAAAAACGCGCTAAAGGCCACCGCCTGCGCAATTATAATGGGTATCGTTGTTTCATATTCTCACAATTTACTTTATCCGATTTTTCAAAATAAGAGCCTGATAATCACAGTTGCGATCGGCGGGATCGTCTATTTCGGCCTACTTTTCCTCACCAAAACCATCACCAACGAAATGCTTAACATGGTCAGAAAACGCAAACCGATCCCGGAATTAACCCAATCGGAAACAGGCGAATCCATGGATACGCCACAGTAATTTGGAAACATGCACGAAGCGAGTTCGCCAAATTCTATCGTGCAATTTTTTTCACCAGCTCCTTAAATTGCTCTCCGCGTTGTTTGTAGTTTTTAAATTGATCAAAGCTCGCCGCAGCCGGTGACATTACCACCACATCGCCGAAAACCGCATTCTCCCGCGCCTTCATTAAGGCCTCTTCCAGATTTTTGCAACGATAAACCGCCAATGGAGAATGGCGAATTTCGGCAGATTCATGCCCTGATTTGCCAATTTCACTCGCCGCCAAATTCAGCGCTTCTTCCATTTTTGGCGCAGTTTGTCCCATCAATAAAACCATTTTAAGTCGTGGATTTTTTTGGAGTTCGATCCCCCACTCTTTGTAATCTGCAAATTTTTCCGATCCACCGGCAATCAAAATTACCGGATTCTTAAAGGCATAACTCGCCGCCACAGAAGTGTCGGGAGTAGTCGAAAACGAATCATTATAATATTTCACGCCATCAATTTCTTTGGCAAATTCAAGCCGATGTGGCAGTCCGGCAAACGAATACAGTACCTTTTGGATAGCCGAAATCGGCACATTTAAACTTCGGGCCACACACACCGCCGGCAAAACATTTTCCAAGTGATGTGCCCCAATTAAAGCCACTTTCCCGACCTCACCAACAATTTGCAATTCAGCCAACTCCGAATCCTCACTCGCCGGCACAAACACAATTTCGCCTTCCTCCACATACGCCCCGGCCTCAACCGGATTTCTTGTACTTACCGTCAATTTTCGGGCAGGAGTTTGATCCGCATATTGTTCAAAATCGTCATAATCTTCATTGAAAATCGCCAGATTATTCGGCTCCTGAAAGCGCACAGTCGCACTTTTCGCCGCTCTGTATTCTTCCACATTTTTATGATAATCCAGATGATCCGAAGTCACCCGCAAAACAACCGCAATTTGCGGACTGATCCTTAAATCCTGCAGTTGAAAACTCGACATTTCCAAAACAGCGATCGAATTTTCCTGCATTTCATCTAAAAATTCCAAGGGCGATTGGCCAATGTTCCCGCCCAAATAAACACTATAGCCGGCCTCTTTTAACATCAAAGTAATCAAAGTTGAGGTCGTCCCCTTGCCCTTTGTACCGGTAACTCCAATCATTAAATACGGACAATTTTCCATGAAATATTGAGTCGTGCTGGTCACTGTAACCGCATCAGTTCTCTTCATTTTTCGCAAAGCCGCCTTAACTTTTTCAATATGGATCCCCGGACTTCGCACCAAAACATCGCATATTGCAGCCTTTTCCAGATAATCCGCTCCACCATAAACCCGCACCCCCAGCGGTAAATCCGCCAAGGATTCAGCCAAAACAGCATCATCAGTTTCACGCTGATCAAACAAAATTATCTCATTCAGGCAGTGTTTTTTAAAATACTTGGCAGCCGCAAGTCCTTCAACCCCCGCCCCAATTATCGCTATTTTTGAATCAGTATTCACCGGTAAAGATTAATTTTAAATCTGTGCACGTGCACACAACTCTGCCACTTTTTGAGAACTATGTCAAAAAAGCCGACTACTTCCCGGTTTATCAAAGTTTTCGCAGGGAATGGCGTTTTGGCGACATATGCGAAATTTGCATAATCCCCAAAAAACGTGCTATGATTAAACGAATTCAACTTATCCGAGCGCGGCGCCGTCGGATGAGAGGCTAACAAGCCCTCCGCATTGCGGGGCCAAAATATTCTCTAATTTCATTTAATGAATCAAGAACCAAACGGGAAGCCAAGTGAAGATAAACTCGATCGATGGATCGAAGAAACTCTCCATGAGGGCGTTCCAAAAAAAGAAGATAAGTTCGTGCATGAGAGCTTACCCCAACAACCAAAACCTCAAAACAAACCTGACGCGGTACCGGCAAAGCCACTAGCTGGCCAACCAGTTCCACCATCTGGCTATCAAAAGCCACAAATCGCGCATAAACCCGGGCAAGGCGCGAATACTTCAAGGCCAGGAGGCCCCGGCCCAAGACCTACGGGTCCAAGACCCGGTAAATTTAGTAATGCCGCTGGTCGTCATTCTACCGGCCCAAGAAGGCCAATTCACGGTCAACAAAACGTTCCACCGGCTCACGGCCGCCATTTTGCGCAACCTGCCGGCCAACCAATTGCGCCTGCTACCAAATCCAATCAATTTCAATTACAGCAACAGTCACAGGCTAAACCACAAGCCAAGAAGCCATTTTTTAAAGGCTTTTTCAATCGTGGTCAAAAAAACGTACCTGCTCAAGCGCCGGCTACGCAAACTCCTGCGCAATCGCTTGCTCAGCCACCTATTCAAACTCGTGCACAATCACCTGTTGTTCAAACCCCAACTCAAACTATGTCGTACCCAACCAATTTTGAAAAAAACGCTCCGGTAGCTCCTATAGTAAAAGGCCAACCAATCCAATATCGCGGTGTACTGCGCCTAATTCCGCTTGGCGGTCTTGATGAAGTCGGTAAAAACTGTATGGCCGTGGAATATGCCACCAGTCAGCAAGCCCTTAAAGAAGGCCAATCCGAGATCATCATTATCGACATTGGTTTCCAATTTCCGGAAGAAGATATGCTTGGTATCGATTACGTGATTCCTGATGTTTCTTATCTGGAAGACAAAATCGACCGCATTCGTGGAGTTTTATTAACTCATGGTCATCTTGATCATATTGGCGCGATTCCTTATATAATCCCAAAACTAAACTTCCCAATGATGTTTGGAACACGCCTTACTATGGGCCTTGTTGATAAACGTTTGGAAGAGTTTGGGTTAGAAAAACAGGCTAAGACCCGCATTGTTACCACTGAAGACACTCTTCAACTTGGGCCGTTCAATGTCAGCTTTTTCCCTGTAAATCACAGTATTCCGGACGCTATGGGAATCGTAGTAAAAACTCCGGCGGGTAATATTGCCCACACCGGTGATTTTAAATTCGATTTCACCCCTTCCGGCGATCAAAAACCGGCAGATTTTGCCCGCATTGCGAGCCTTGCATCTCAGGATATTGCCGCTCTTTTTATTGATTCAACCAATGCTTTAAAGCCCGGATACACGGTTTCCGAAAAGAAAATTGGTGAGTCGCTTGAGCACATTATTAAAAGTATTGAAGGCCGCGTTCTGATCGCTTCTTTTGCCTCCCAAATTGGACGCATGCAGCAGATCATCGACTATTGCGAAAAATATCATCGTAAAATTTACCTAAGTGGCCGCAGTCTTATCGATAACGTTTTCATGGCTCAAAAACTTGGCTATCTACGTGTGCCAACCGGCCTTGTCCACGACATTCGCAAGACTCACAAACTTCCTGATACACACGTCGTAATTTTAACTACGGGTAGTCAGGGCGAATCCGTTTCTGCGCTTACCCGCATGGCTTTGGAAGATCACCCAAGTATCAAAATTAAAAAAGGTGATACGGTTGTGCTTTCTTCTTCCCCAATTCCGGGCAACGAACGCGCAATTTCCACAGTAATGAACAATCTTTCCCGCCTTGGCGCCAAGATTATCAACAACCAAATTATGGATGTTCACACGTCCGGACATGCGCAGCAGGAAGACCTAAAACTAATGATGTCACTTGTAAAGGCAAAGGCGGTTGTACCGGTCCATGGTGAGTTTTTTATGCGCCTTGGAAATCGCGATCTTGCCGCATCACTCGGCTACAAAGAACAAGATACCATTATGGTTGAAAACGGCGGCGTGATCGAAGTTGAAAATGGTCGTGCCCGCGCAACCGGTGAAACGGTTGAAACCAACTACATTATGGTTGATGGCTTGGGAGTCGGCGACATTGGCGCGCAAGTGATGATGGACCGTCAAACTCTTGCCGAAAACGGCGTACTGATCATTATGATTCCAATTGATAAGCAAACCGGCAAGCTCAAAGGCGAAATCGACGTGATCTCCCGTGGCTTTATCTACATGAAAGAATCCGAGATGCTCATTGCCGAAATCAAGGAAATCTCCCGCAAATCCTACCAGAATATTCTTGAAAAACGCAAAGACTTAAAGCGCGGCGACATCAAGAAATACATTACGGAAAGCGTGGACAAATTCGTCCACCAAAAGATCGAACGTCACCCGCTGGTATTGCCCGTGGTAACGGAAGTTTAGTATAAGCAAAAAGGTCTAAACAGTTCATATTCACACAAAAAAGGCCCCGCCTTGGCGGGGCCTTTTTATATAATCTAATTATTTCCCGGATTCACTACCTTCTGAAGTATCTCATTGTGGAGTATCGCCACCCTTATCTAACACGACCCATCCGCCACTTGATACAACTTTGCGTGTAAAACCGCCTTCACGGCAGCCGGCATAAGTATAGTAACCACCAACTTTAGTCCAAGTAGGAGTTGTACAAACATTTTTATCGGTAACTTTTCCAAGCGGAGCCTTGCATTCACCAACATCTATCATCATTACTGGTAAATCCGGATCAGTTGGGGTGCTACTTGCGATTGTTTGTTTGCAGTCAGTGCGCTTTACACCCTCAAGTCCTTTAATAAGTTTGTTTCTAAAACTATCAATTTCCTTTGCTACCTGGGCTGGAACTGGAGTTCCTATAACAGCTGAAGTTAATTGCTTTATTGTAGCCATACCTTCTGCAGAAGGAAGTCCAATAGCTTCTTTCAATCCTCCGGCCGTATTGATATAAACTCCAAAATTACCCGTCTTGTCACCTGTTGCATTCATACAAGAAGCAAGAGTATGGGACATAATATCACCTTTTTCTACAGATTCGAATTGAGGATTGCGACAATCTTGTTTTCTTTCTATGTTTATAACAATTGGCAATGATGGACAATTAATAGTACTCGTAATTGAAGCTCCCATATCCGGTTTTGTTGGCATAGCGCCACCACTTTTAACCGTGCAAGTTGTCGGGTCAAATGCTTTCAATCCTTCTAACGCCGATGCTTGAAGGTCAGAAATATCAGCCCAAAATTCATCAGTTACAGGTTTACCGGCATTAGCTTGGACTCCAGTCTTTGCTGATGCAGTTTTAGCCTCTTGTGATTTTGTTCCACGTCTTAAAGAATTTGAATGAGTTGCGCAACCCACATTTGCGGCACCTGTAACCAAAGCAAGCCCTAAAGCCCCTGCTCTTGCTAATTTACTTAATCCGCTTGGTGCTTCATCCGTTGAGTGTCTATCTAATGACATAATTTAATTGTTAATTAACAAAGGGACGAACTATAAACAAAAATCCCGATTATGTCAATAGGCATTTTTGACAAAACGCAAAAACCTCATGATTTTGCATAAGTTCATGGTGGGCAGAGAAGGATTCGAACCTTCGAAGGCGTAAGCCAGCAGATTTACAGTCTGCCCTCGTTGGCCACTTGAGTATCTGCCCAAACGTATCTGAAACACCTTATTTAAAAAAGGTGCAAAAGGATTATAGCGAAATTGGCCCTGAAGGCAAATAAAGTTTTTTTCAGCCTCATTTTTTTTTGGATCATGATCCCCCGTTTTCTTATTCCTTTTCAGGAAGCCTCTGCCTCAGAGTTAAACTTCAGCAAAGCCTGAATTTTCGCAGCAGTATCCCTTGCTTGCCTTACTTTTACGCCGAGTGCGGCATAGGTTGGTGGACTTAATTTCCCGTCAGGGGCAATGGTAAGACTGGCCAAAAACGTCCTGAAAAGACCGGATTTGGCACTGGCCCCATCATCCGATTCCCTTTTTTTAGCTATTTCTTCCTGCGCTTGTTTTTCTGAAGCCCGAACAGTTCCTAAAAGCCTTCTAACTGCCTGATCTGAAGTATGTCCCGCAAGCCATTTTGCATTCGGTCCAAAAATTTCTTCGGCAACCACACCAAAACCAGCAGCAGTAACTACCATTTCCAATAAGAGAACATGAAAAAGCTCTTCTGCATCCGGATTTTTTCCTAACTTAAAAGTGTCAATCTTCCTGGCCACTGCGTGTAATTGCTCCGCGGCAGTTTGGTGTGCTTTAGTTTGGTTGGCAGTACTTTCAGCCGCAGAAGCAAGCCCAATCCCGGTGACATCGATTCCAGCCCTAACATAGTTCTCAACTGCCACATAAACTTCCAACATTCTTGTTGGATCCGCCAGTGCAGCTTCGGTGGTGATAGCTGAAAACCTTTCAAGTAATGCCGGGTCCGGGCCGGTAATATCTGCAGAGCCCACTGCCGGAAAGCCACCTAAATCCAAATGAGTCAGTTCCGCTCCGGCAGTAGCAAGCATGTCTCTTATTATCGCTGTATTTGCCGGAACCAGGGCGGGTAATCCGGTTTCCGGGTCAGGTTCAAGTGAAGCTTTTTTTAAACTACGCATCATTCTTCCCAGCTGATCTAAAATTCTCTGATACACAGATATTAAATTTGCTATCCTAAGAAGCACCTCCGGTTGCGCGAATACTTTTTCTGCGACCCCATTATGTGGGCTATCTTCAAGCATTTCCAAAAAACCATCTATTTGTTTATTTGCCTCCTCTACAGCCGCAATGTCACCTTTTTTAAGACGCAGAGTGGCTCCATGTGCAAGGCTCTCAAGTTCCGCAAGGTGCGCCCCGCCGTCACCTTTTTTAATTATTTTTCCACCCTTGTTATCATCATCTTCTCCACCTTCACTTGGTCCAGACATAAGCAATAAATTAAAATAAGCTGCGGGATTTTACAAAGCTTTAAAACAATAATCAAGTAATAACCAATTGCCTTCTTGGCTTTAATATCCTAAAATAGACCTATGACCCACGAATTTGTACCAGCATTACCATCAGATGAAGACTCTGGAATCGTATTAAGGAAACCTCAATTCAGAGGCGATACTACGCATGTTTTTTCGCCAGATGGAACTGAAATTATCCAAGCACCACAAGCAGATCCCGAAGTTGATAAATTTTTACAAACAATTGCTGGATTACCCGATGAAGCACAAGCAGCCGCCTTCGCCGAGCTTCAACAAGCAAATAATCCCTTGTCCCAAAAAGTGCAGGCTCGCATGAGGGGAGAAAACGAAGTTTCAAAAAAAGCTGCTGCCGAGGCTATGAGCAAAGGAAGTGAAGCTCGCAGTGACAATATGGATGTAACTAGAGCCTTAATTGCCGGACAATGCGCCGCCGCCGCACAATTTGCTCAGCCAAGTGGCAATGATACAAGTGCTGCAATTATCAAAAAATCCGCCTAATCAAATTTGTAGCAAATGCGCTCCAAATTATTTTTCAGGAAAAAATAATTTTCCATCCGGCAACGGCATTGGAATGCTTGCGTTCACAATGCGTCCATGAATTGCACGAACATCCACCTGGATTCTTTCTAGAATTTCTGCATCTTTTTTAGCCCCCTCCTCAGTAAGTTGTAGCCTCAAAGATTTAGATTCCTTGCCTGCGGGAGCAGCGTGAACCAGTAGTCCATTAAGAAACTCTCCGACGGCCAAGCGGTCTTCGTCTGGGAGTGTTTCCATGTCAATGCCTGCAGCTTTAAGCGCTGTTTCAATAGGTATTTTTTGAGCCCTCTTTGAGGAGCCAACCGTACCAATTACAACAAGAAGTCTTTCCACGGGAGTAAGCTTATCAAAGTTGCCTGCTTCGTTTGTAGATGTTTCTGCCATAAAACTAACAATAATAAATTAACAATAGTATTATCGCACATATTACACGCTGGGTCAATCAACACTAGACGAACGAAAATTATAGTTTAATTGGCTTTTTCCAAATATTCCCTTGAAGCATCATCTACCTGAAAAGTTTTCAAAGCTTCCAGTAATACCTCAAGCGGCTTTTTGCCATTAAAAATTTCTGCAAATTTTGCTGGCTCTCCTGCTCTGCAACAATCAATCGGTTGCCTATTTAAGTAAATTTCCCAATCTCTCAAACCATTCCATCCTTTATTTCTTTCGGTTGGTTGCCTGCCAGAAGCCGTATTATCAAATCCGACATCAAGGCTATCCATAGCCTTAATTGTCAATGATACGCCTCCATGGCTACTGCAATTTTTTGATACCGCAAACTGATTTCCTCCAATTTGAGATGTGCCATTTATTCGATATCCATTTGTAAACAATCGCTCAAATAAGCCATTTATTTCTCTTGTAATGGCCAAGTCATGTTCTCGTTTTTCACGTTTAGCGGGATCAAAATGATTATCAGCATTTCGGGACACATCATCAAAATCAGCCAAAAGCATAGCAGCTAAAACCATGATTTGTTCTCTTGTAAAACCAATTCTTTCCGCAATTTTAGGAAATTGCTCATCTTGCAAACCTACTTGTTCAATTTCAAGTACTGACATTTCAACAGATTCATTGCCAATAATAGGAAATCCTTTGCTCTCTCCATCTGGAAAATGAATGATTAAAAGATCATGAAGTCGTTCAGCAATCGAACCTTTCGGAATATTTACTTCATTTTTATTATTATCAAGCAATTTTAGGTCTTCCTGTATTAAAAATCGAAGTTTTGGATGAGCGACATGCCCAAATTTATCTTTTTGCTCAGTCATGAACATTTCTGGCAAATCAGCAACTGAATATATTTTAGCTTGTTTTGGACCTTCTGCGGCTGAAGATTCCATAAATAAAAATTTAAAAATAGACCACATCTTAGCTTCGTGACTTTCTAACTGTCAAATTAAAAACCCATAAACGAGAAATACTCTAACCAAATCGACCCAGCCCAATTGTGGTTTTGTCTTTTGATATACAAAAAATCATTCTAAAAAAAACATGAGCGAGAAATACTCTGAGCAAATTGAGGAATTTTCTTTTGATATACAATAAAACATTCCAAAAATTGTCATGAGCAAAATGAGGAAATCCAGATTTTGGGTCTTGTGGGTCCCAAGATTTGGATTTCCGATTAACGCGAATGATAATTTTTGGAATTCACTATAGGGAAAAAGTTCCCAAAAGAAAAAAACCGCCAGGTTTTGTCTTTTGATTATTCATGGAGCCACCTGTCGGATTCGAACCGACGACCCACTGTTTACAAAACAGTTGCTCTACCAGCTGAGCTAAGGTGGCTCACGCTTGAAACCTATTCTATTCAGATAATTACTTCTGAATGCTGGTAATAACTTCTCCCAAAAATGGGCAAAGAGATGATAGGTTAACACATCATAACTGTCAAATAGAATGACTATTTAAAAAATATCATTCATGTAGATGTGCTTTTTCAGCGCTTTTTAAAGCTCCATTTCTTGTGCATTAACACTTTTTGTAATACTCTTTTACCACAGCCGTTTTATCAATCGATTACCAATTAATATTTATTTATGAAAAACACAGCCAAGATCTTCTTAATGTCCGGTTTTATTGCGATTTTTCTTACAGGTTGCAGTAACGTCACAACCGATCAATCGGGCGCAAATCAAACACTTTCCAAGCAAGCTCAAAGCAAAACCGAAACATCTGTTATTCCTCAGACTCCGGCTCCGGTGGTAACCCAGGCACCATCTACGGAAATAAATCCAAATGCAAAATATGAAGTTTCATTAAATAAAGATAATACCAAGTTTATCGTCACTAAAGACGGTAAAGACTTTGTAACGGGCAATGTTTCCGGAATTATGCCCGGAACCAATGGAGATGAAGAAGTGGCAATTCTAAAGCAAACGCCAAAAAATCTTTATGTACAAACTTGCGCAACCGGTTTTGGTGGCTATATTTTATACAAATTTTGTTATGGATCAGTTTACAAGGTGGACTTAAGTACTGCTGCGGTTACTGACTATAAACTTGCGCATGTTTTGGATATTTCCGATGATGAAACCATGGCTGCCTCGGTCGATATCAGCAAAAAAAAGATAATCATAACCAATCTTTCTACCAAAACCTCTTCGACCTTTGAGGTTGACTCAAAATTCAACCAGTTTGGTGATATGAAGTTTTCACCTAAGAGTGATAAATTTGCTTATGCTGCTGCGGTAGGTGAACCGGGAGCTGAATCAGGTGTGGTTATTTCTGTTGATCTTAAGAGCAAAAAACAAACCCAGGTCGCAAAGACAAAGGGCTCAGATAATTACTTCAAGGTATTGGGTTGGAAAGATAATAACACCGTAGATTACAAAGAAGTTTAAAGCGGAAGCACATCAAACGCATACACAATGCCAATTATGAACACAAACGGAGCCGGTTCGGCTGTTTCTAGGGAACTTCTGGAGAAGTTTCCAAATATTGAAGCAAGCAAACCACTCGCACCGCTTAACACCATGCATATTGGTGGTCCGGCTGATCTTTATTACAAACTCACCAATATTGATGAGTTACCGGAACTGCTTCAGGAAGCCCATAAACTCCAAATCCCCTACTTCATTTTAGGCGGCGGCAGTAACACCGTTTTTGCCGATGAGGGCTTTCGTGGCCTGGTTATCCACCTTCAAGCCAAAAATATTGCACTGGAACCGGTCGCCACCGGCGAACAGCCGGATTCAACTTTTGCGAATCCTCAATCTGTGCCCGGGCACAGCCAAGGGTCTCCCAAATCCAGTCTCCCAAATCCAGTCTCCCAAATCCTATCTCCAAAGTCCCACCTCCTGACCGCCGAATCCGGCGCTTCGTTGTCTCAAGTTATTCAATTCGCCCTTAAAAACAACCTTATTGGTATGGAAAAACTTATGGGGATACCGGGCACAATTGGCGGAGCAGTGCGTGGAAATGCCGGTGCGTTTGGCGTAGAAATCAAAGATCTCTTCCAGAAAGCACTAATTTATTCTCCTAAGACGGTCGATATTGACGCGCAAAATCGCCTTCCCCAAGCCATTCGTGAGGTCGATTCGCAGTATCTTGATTTCAGCTATCGCAACTCCAAAATTAAAAAATCGTCCGAAATTATTTTAAAAGTCTATTTTAAATTGCATTCGGCTGATTCGGAAACTATCAAAAAGGCAATGGATGAAACTGCTGATATTCTTAAAAACCGCGTAAGTAAGCAGCCAAAAGGTTATTCTACGGGCTCGATTTTTAAAAATCCCGGAGGTAGTCCAAGTGATCCAACCGGCCAAGATCCAAAACTAAAAGCCGGTTATTTATTGGAACAGGTTGGTGCCAAAGGCCTACAGGTGGGCCAAATCAAAGTATCCGACCAGCACGCCAACTGGTTCCTAAACCTTGGTGGAGGCACTCAAAAGGACTTAATCCAGCTTTGCGGAATCCTTAAAGCTAAGGTAAAAGAACGTTTTAATGTAGATCTTGAGCCGGAAATTCAGCTTGTTTCTGCGGAGAATGCTGTCTAACTAACGCTTATTTTTGTCTTCTGAAAGCCAAAAAAAGCTTATTCCTAAATTACCCAACACTTTTAAGGTCCGGCAATTCATTAAAATTGTCTTAACACCGATTGCGTTATAAGCTGCTTTTTGGTATACTGATCTGAAGTATAAAAATTCTAACCAATAAAAATATGCAAAAAATGCTTACAAAGACCAATATCAAGAAAGTAGCAGTAACGCTGCTCATGACGCTCGTTCTAATGATGTCCACAGTGATGTCAGTAGGCGCTCAAGACGGATTCGGTATTACAGGTGCCTCTCCAGCCGCAGTCACATCTTCTACAGGTGGTCAGGGGAGTCTCCGTCAGTTAGCTTTAACAATCGTAAACTTTGCTCTAACATTCCTTGGCTTAATCGCCGTTATAATGATTATCTATGGAGGTTTCCTTTATGTGACAGCCGCTGGTAAGGAAGACAAGGTTGAAACAGGCAAAAAGATCATTATGTATTCAATTATGGGTATCGTGATCATCTTGTTATCATTCGCCATCGTCAACACTGTTCTTACAGCAGGTACAGGCGCTACAACAGGCTAATCGCAAGCGAGAAAAACTATCAACAACAAAAAGCCCCTTCTATAAAAAAGGGGCTTTTTTAGTACCGATTTAATAAATAATTTATAAATCGTTCATCTTTTTTTGCTACCATGAACTTTTGTGCCCGTGCCCTTTTTCTTTTGTGTCCTGCGTCTATTGGACTTCATTTTCTTCTCCTTTGTCTGCTGTATCTCCTTATCTATCTGATCGCTATATTTCTCCGCCGCCTCCCAGGCCAATTCAAAAGTTTGTTTAAAAGCCTTGGCGATTTCTTTGCTTTCAATAATGATTCCGAGCATCTCTTTCCAGTCGGCAATCATAATTTTATTATCAAATAAATTGATCTCCGGCGTAAAGTCCAGCTTGTCCAAAGGCAATAATCGGCTTCTTCGTAGTTCCTGGTTATCCAGGCCGTGTCTTTCGCGATCTTTTGGTGTATCCGGAAACAGGGCTCTAATCGGAATTTTTTTGGCGGCACGGCGCTTGTAGTATTTTGGGAAATACCACGGAATGGCTTCCTGATTTACCTGGTCGCTGGCATAGGCCAAAATTTCCTCAGTGGAATTTAAAGTTTCTTCATACACACGAATCAGCCCTTCTTCGCCTTCATAAAAATAAACCTTTGGCCTGCCGGAAGCGTGATAATGGGTGGTCAATTCAGGCAAGATTTCGTCCGCTTCATTGGCCAGACGTGCATATTTTTCACTTTGTTCTTTTAAATAGGCGATAATTTTGGCTGGAGGAAGCGCTTCGTAATAACGATTCCCTCTTTTATTTTGACTGATCACAATTCCTTTTTGCACCAGTTGATCCAGAATATCATAAGCGGTTGTGCGGTTAATACCGGCCTTTTTGGCGATTGTGGAAACCGGTGAAGCAACGCCAAGCTCCATTGCCGCCATATAAAGTTGAGCTTCTTTTATGTTTAGTCCAAGTTTTTGCAGGTTCGCAATCATGGAAATAGCTAAAAATTTATAGAATTTTCTTTAGGATGCTTGTGTGGAAAATAATCGTCAGAATAAATTTTAACTCAAAAGCAGCTCAAAAGAAAGGCAAAAAGCGCTTATCAGGTATGTCATATTTTAAAGACACTGGCTTGACAATCTGCTGTGTTTCGACGATTATTATGTTCTTGTATTTAGAATTCGTACACAAAAAATTGGACTCACAAAATATCATCAAATTTTCAATTTAATATGCAAACCTGCTCAGCCTGCCAATCGCAATTCACAATCACTCCGGAAGAAATAAAATTTATCGACAAAATAAGTCCCATTTTTGAAGGCAAAAAATTTCCAATTCCGGCACCTGCCATTTGCCCGGATTGTCGCTTGCGCACGCGCACCGCACACCGCAACGAGCAATACATGTACATGAATAAATCCGCAAATACCGGCGAATCTTTGCTTTCACTTTATTCTCCTGATACCGATTGGGGCAAAAAATATAAAATTGTCACCGACTCGGAGTGGTGGAGTGACAAATGGGATGGTACCGATTTTGGCCGTGATTTCGATTTTAATCGACCATTTTTTGAACAATTTGCGGAGCTTTGTCGTGATATTCCTCACGTTAATTTAATTCAGGTTGGCAACGAAAATTCGCCATTTACCACCGGCACCGGATACTGCAAAAACTGCTATCTGATCAACTGTTCCGAAAATTCTCAGGATTGTTATTATGGCAAACTTGTTCAGGGTTGTACCGATGCCATGGACTGCAGTTATGCCTATGATTCCGAGCTTTTATACGAATGTTTTTACGTGACCAAATGTTACGATTGCAAATATGTTTATTACAGCCAAAATTCGTCCGAGTGCTGGTTTAGCGAAAATTTAAAAGGCTGCAGCAACTGTTTTTTATGCACAAATTTAAGCAACAAACGGTACTATTTCATGAATCAACCTCTTGAAAAAGGACAGTACGAAGCCAAAATGAAAGAGTTTTTAGGCTCCGCTCAAAATGTGGAAAAAGCCAAAGCCATTCTTGATGACATGCGCAAAAAACGCATTCACAAATATGCCACGATTATTAATTCCGAAAATTCCACCGGCGACTTTTTAACCGGCTGCAAAAACTGCACCGATTGTTATGACGTGAATGATAGTGAGGACAGCAAGTATGTGACCGTTGGCGTAAATGTAAAAGACAACTTCGACTGTTCAAACATGTATTTAAAGCCGGAACTAAGCTATCAGGTACTTGGAACAATTGGAACCTATAACGTAATTTTCAGTCTCTACATTTTTAATTCTCAGGACGTAATGTACAGCGAATTTTGTTATAACAGCAAAAATCTTTTCGGCTGTTCCGGGCTTCGCAAAAAGCAATATTGCATTTTCAATAAACAATATACCAAAGAAGAATATGAAAAACTTGTGCCAAAAATAATCGAGCACATGCAGAAAACCACTTTGCGAAATGGTGGATCTTTAACAGGATCCTCAGCCTGTGAATGGGGCCAATATTTTCCGGTTAAATACTCCCCTTTTGGCTATAACGAAACAGTTGCCCAGGAATATTTGCCGCTTACAAAAGAGCAGGCCATCGCTAAAGGCTATCACTGGAAAGATCCGGATAATCGCGAATACAAGCCTCAAACCTACAGCGTTCCGGCCGACATTAAAGACGTCAAAGATGAAATAACCAATCAGGTTCTGGCCTGCAAAAATGTTTTGAATGACACATCGGGTGATGCTTTGAATGCCACTGAGCCAGCCAAACTCTGTGGCCGCAATTACAAAATTATTCCGCAAGAACTTCGCCGCCTGCGCAATTTAAATTTGCCAGTCCCGACTAAGTGTCCGGATTGCCGCCACATGGACCGTATGAAGCTCAGAAATGCCCGTAAACTCTACGATCGCACATGCGCCAAGTGTAACGCCACTATTAAGACCACCTTCGCCCCAGACCGCTCCCGCTCAGGCGGGAAAATCGTCTATTGCGAAAAGTGCTACCTGCAAGCGGTTTACTGAATCGCATTCTCTCCTGCCAGCCTGCCGGTAGCCCACGCCGCCTGCAGATTAAAGCCTCCGGTAAAGCCATCAATATCCAAAATTTCTCCGGCAAAATAAAGCCCGGGGCAAATTTTGGATTCCATTGTGTTTGTATTTACTTCACTGGAATCCACTCCGCCCGCTGTAACAAATTCATCGCCGGCGCCTCTACCGGTTGCTTCCAATTTCATATTCTGGAACAGTCCTAAAATGGCATCACGCTGGGATTTATTAAGTGTAGCTACCGTATGTTTAGGGGCGATTTTTAGAATTTCACAGAAAACTTCAGCCAAAGATTTTGGTAAAAATAGATCCAAAAAATTCACCAGAAACTTTTTACCATTTTGCTCTGTGAGCAGGATAAAGCGCTTTTTAAGCTCTTCCGGCTTTTCTTCCGGAAAGAAATTAATGTTGATTTTAAGTGGCTTTTCAGGACTAAAATCTTCATATGCAGCCATGCTGGAAAGCGCAAAAATTGCCGGTCCACTCACGCCTTTATGCGTAAAAACAAAAGATCCGGTGCGTTCATATTTGCCAACGGTTATTTTTGCCTTCTTAAAAGCCACCCCCGCCAGTTTGGATACCCAGGTATCTTTCACCAAAAATGAGTGCAAGGAAGGTGCTAATTTTGTAATTGAATGTCCTAAAGATTTAGCAAAAGCATAGCCGTCGCCGGTTGATCCGGTCTGTCGATAAGCATTGCCACCAGTCGTAATAATAACGCTATCAACTTCAAAATTACGACCATCTTTAAGGAAAATTTTGAACTTCGCCCCGCCCCTTTTTGGCTTTCCACCATCGCTCCCGACTTTCTCAATTTTCTCAACAATTGCATTCAGAAAAAATTGCGCGCCCGTGCCGGCGACTCCGGCTTCCGCTCGTTTTAATCCGCTTCCCAATGCCCCAACAATGTCTTTTCCATTGTTAGAAGCCGGAAAAACCCGCAAATCTTCTTCGGTTTTCATCTTCACTCCATGATCTTCAAACCACTCAATCACCTTTTCCGGTGGAAATCTAAACATTGCCGACATCAAAAATTTCGCCCCGCGCGGATAATTTTTCAACAATTCTTTTACATCAAAAATCCCGGTGGTTACATTACAGCGACCACCTCCACTAATCAGCACTTTTGATCCAAGCTGAGCGTTTTTTTCGAACAACAAAACTCCCGTTTCCGGGGCAAGTTCTTCTATTGTAGCCGCCGCCATTAAACCTGCTGCGCCTCCTCCGATGATTGCTGTTTTTTTATGCATATTCAAAAAAACTTTTAATAATAAAAGCAAAAGCATTCTACGCTAATTCTCCTACGCCGCAAGCACGTAAGGCGTGGCAAAACAAAACCAGCGACCAAGCCACGCCACAAAATCTGAATCAAAATGCTTAGCCCGAAACCGAAACTAAGCTTTTTTTGTAGGCAGAATTTTATACATTCCGGTACCGCAAACGCTGCATTTACCCTTGACGGCTTTGCGTCCTTTTTTGCCGAATTCTACCTCTTCATAACCTTGTACCATTTCTCTTTTTTCTTTACATTTAACGCAATATCCCTGCATTACTATTACTTCATCTTTTGCCATAACAAAGAAATTAAAAATTATAAATTGATTCTACCCTATAAGACGAATAGCTTCAAACTCTTTCATTTGCAATATTGCACAGAAATTGACTGGATTCTTAAAAACACCCATCCAATCCCAAACGCCTGTATTGAAATGGTCGGGGTGAAAGGATTCGAACCCGGAAGCTCAACCGCCGGTATTCCTGGCAGCATAATTGAAACTATAAAAATATTTCTGCCAGCTTTCATCTGATGACCCATAGATATTTTCACCAAAAAAGTAATCCGCCCAAACCTCCCGCGCCCTGGCAACCTCCCGCAAACGATGAATATTTTTAGGATCTGCCATCGTAAGATCAAAGAGCTCCAAAGCTCTATCAAAAGCCAATTTAGAGTATTCCAGATTGGCTTTGTTTTTCCAGTTAATGGCACGAATCACCTCACTACCAATATTGGCCATCTGGTCAATCAACGAAAACTGAAACCATCGGCCGGAAGCCGCGCTTTGATGCTGAAAACTCATAGTTCAATCAATTTAAAAACTACCTCGAGAATTTTTGCACGAATTTTCGGATCATCAACGCCCCTCGAACGATTTCCCCAGGAAGGACGCAAATTAATCATGGAATCAAATTCAATCAAATCATCACCGGTAAGATCAGGATAAATATTGATTCCCCAAAGATGATCCTGCTTCGAACCCAGCTCAAGCAAATAAGCCTCCTGATCTGCATGAAGATCAGCATCAACAGCCATAATCTCTTTTTCAATATCCACAACGGCTTTCACCAAATTCCCAAACATCTTATTTGACATCTCTTTAAGCTCTTCACGTTTAACCTTTTCTTTTTGAACAATTTTCATCAAACGAAAGGTTAAATATTTCAATGGTCGGGGTGAAAGGATTCGAACCTTCGACCTCTTGGTCCCAAACCAAGCGCGCTAGCCAACTGCGCTACACCCCGATAAATTGCGAGAAAACCGTTCCGAAACAAAGTGAGTTCGAGCTCCGCGAGAACGAGCGAAGTGAGGACTCTGAGATCAAAATAACAAAGTTATTTTGTATCGAAGAGAGGTTTTCCCTATTGGGTAAATTGCGAGATTTGCGATCCGAAACGTATCGAGGAGAGCAAATCCCTATTCTGATAAATTGTGAGAAACCCACCCTTTTTAAGTGCGCTGAAAACTGTTCCTAGTTTTCAACGCCTATTATTTATAGGCAAAACTTGCGCCAAAGTCAATGATTCATGTTTCCGGCATTTCTACTTTCCGGTTAGAAGTGGGATCATACGCTTTTTGGTTTGAATAAATTAAATCGCTAGACATAGAGCTGAACAATGCGATATAAAAAGAAATCAACATCACTCACCCCACGAACCAGTAATCTGAATCCTTTTAATCTG